>PVML01017345.1_pt1 | contig 387952 bp, 335 predicted proteins | sample 1853371 | NCBI WGS metagenome assembly PVML01 (sample SAMN08533508, study PRJNA380276) | Human gut metagenome, whole genome shotgun sequencing project. | isolation source: participant 1, chromium library | host: Homo sapiens | collected 2017 | reverse complement strand
AAAGAAACGGATAGAACGAGAGTTATCCAGAGGATAATCGGATGAAAAAGGTATTGCAAAAGCAGTTCCTGTATGATATATTTAATGTGCAGTTTTGAAAGAATAGTTTTAAATTTCTTTAAGACATTTCTTTCATAAAAGTTTCAGTTATCACTGTTTTTCATTGATAATAGAAAATGGCCTGGTGGCTCAGCTGGTTAGAGCGCCGCCCTGTCACGGCGGAGGTCGTGGGTTCGAACCCCATCCGGGTCGTTTACAATTTATAATTGTATATAGCATGTTTAATGGGATCATAGCTCAGCTGGGAGAGCATCTGCCTTACAAGCAGAGGGTCATAGGTTCGAGCCCTATTGGTCCCACTTTGCCGACATGGCTCAATGGCAGAGCAGCTGATTTGTAATCAGCAGGTTGTTGGTTCGACTCCGACTGTCGGCTTTCGCGGTGGCTTATCTACGGATATGAAGATGGGTTATTGCGTTTTAATTGAATATGGACGGATTCCCGAGTGGCCAAAGGGGACAGACTGTAAATCTGCTGGCGATGCCTTCGAAGGTTCGAATCCTTCTCCGTCCATTATATTCTTTTATAATTTTGCATATTTGTTATGTGTTTTGCATATAATAAATTAAATGAATAACGCGGGGTAGAGCAGTTCGGAAGCTCGTCGGGCTCATAACCCGAAGGTCACAGGTTCAAATCCTGTCCCCGCTACTATGCCTAGATAGCTCAGTCGGTAGAGCAGAGGACTGAAAATCCTCGTGTCACTGGTTCGATTCCGGTTCTAGGCACTAAGTCAGGGAACTCAATCTTTTTGAAAGGTTGAGTTTTTTTTTGATTGCAGATTTATAGAACAGACAAAGAGATAATCCTAAATATAATGGGAGAAGAAAGACACTGTATAATTTTGGACCTTTGTCAAAAGGGGGAAAAAAATGGTGTTTTGTCGGGAATAGAAGGTAAAAGTCCCGGAAAATATAAATACAGGTTGAATTATTATACCGATGTGTTATCATAGTAAATGTATGTGCTGAAATGAATTGAAAAAATAAAGTATTTTGAGAACATACACAGGAATGGATACAAAAACATTTTAAATTTATAAGAAAAATGTGCAATTTGCAAAAACAGCGTGAGTTGAAGCATTTTGAGCGGAAATGTTTTTAGAAGAATTTTCGGGGACTGTCCGAAACGGAGGATAAAATGAGTAAAGGAAACATTAATTATAAATATTTAAGAAGACGGAAAAACTGGTTTCAGCGCAATTGGAAAGCACTGATAATCTATATCGTACTGATTCTTGCAGTGCTGGGCGCCGGTGCATTTGTATGTATCCGGTTCACACCGCTTGGCAGTAAGTTAGGCATTACGCAGGGTAATGAAAGTAAAGAAAATAAGGCTTCACCGGGTGCGGATAATAATGCACAGGGTGACGGCAGCAATAAGAATAACGGCGAACAGCAGACCAAAGAAGTGACATGGATAGATTTAAAAGAGCCGGAACAGCAGAAGGAAGTTTCTTATACCGTACCGGCCGGAGTGGCATATCCGTATCACATTAAAGTCAATAGAGCGGCAAACTGTGTAACGGTTTACGGGATTGATGAGAGCGGTTCGTATTCAATTCCGGTAAAAGCATTTGCGGCATCCTGCGGCAGAGCAGGAGAAGAAACGATTACCGGTGAAAATTATAAAACATCGGATATGTATGTATGGCGTTTAATGGTGGACAATACCTATGGACATTATGCGTACCGTATCAGCGGCGGATATCTGTTCCATTCCGTACCGTATTTAAAGGCAGCCAATAATACACTTGAAACAGAAGAATATAATAAGCTGGGTACATTTGCATCACTGGGCTGTGTCAGAATGTGCGTCCGTGATGTATTGTGGCTGTATGAAAACTGTCCGCAGGGAACAACGGTTGATATTTATGATGATGCTGCGAATCCGGGACCGCTTGGCAAGCCGGAATCTATTAAAATTCCGTTAGACAGCCCAAATGCAGGCTGGGACCCGACAGACCCGGATGAAACAAATCCATGGCATAAGGAGAGTGCGACACTTTCAGGAGTACAGGATATTACCGTAAAGGTGGGAGATACCGTTGATTTCTTAAAAGGTGTGACGGCAAAAGATACCTGCGGCAATGATATTACAGATAAAATCGCAGTAAGCGGACGATATACAACCGATGCGGCAGGCGAATATACGATGAAGTATCAGGTAACAGATGCAATCGGAAGCATAGCAACGGCTGAAATGAAATTAATTGTGACAAAATAACAGATTCAAAAGCAGACTTTGACAGAAATGTCGGGTCAGAATATAAAAGCAAAGGAGCTGTCTAAACCGGACAAGGTCAGAAAAAATAGAAATCTGGCTTTTTGCAGGTTTAAGCAGCTTTTTTGCATGAAACGGAGAAAGAATGAAAAAAGATTTATTAGAGCGGCTGGAGGAATACTGCGGTGCAGATTATGTGCCGTTACATATGCCGGGAGCAAAAAGAAATACACAGGAGTTTGTCATGCCAAACCCCTATGCGATTGACATTACGGAAATTGATGGATTTGACAATATGCATCATGCAGAGGATATTTTAAAAGAAGCCTTTGAGCGGACGGCAAAATTATTCGGTGCAGAGGAAAGTCTGTGGCTGATAAACGGAAGCAGTGCGGGGCTGTTGGCGGCAATCTGCGGTGCAACAAAAAAAAATGATACGGTGCTGGTCGCAAGAAACTGTCACCGTGCCGTGTATAATGCCATTTACTTAAATGAATTAAATCCGGTGTATCTGTATCCCAAGGAAGTCACAAGCGGCATTTACGGTGCGGTATCACCAAGTCAGGTTGAACAGGCATTCAAACAGCATGAAAATATCCGTGCGGTTATTATTACTTCGCCGACGTATGAGGGAATTGTATCGGATGTAAAAAAAATTGCGGAAATCGTACACCGGTATGGTAAGATATTGATTGTAGATGAAGCGCACGGCGCGCATTTTGCATTTCATGAAGCTTTTCCGGAATCGGCGGTATTCTGCGGTGCCGATGCGGTAATCCAGAGTATTCATAAAACACTGCCGTCCCTGACACAGACGGCGTTACTGCATTTGCAGGGAAATATTGATAAAGAGCGGGTGCGGCGGTATTGGGATATGTATCAGACCACCAGTCCGTCCTATGTGTTAATGGGTGGCATTGACCGTTGTATGACAGTGCTTGAAACGAAAGGAAAACCTCTTTTTAATGCGTATGTGACACGGCTTCTGGCATTGCGGAAAAAATTAGAAACACTTACGAATATCCGACTGTTTCCGACCGATGACATTTCAAAGATTGTACTGCTTGTACGGGACGGAAAAGAATTGTATCAGGAATTGTTAAATAAATATCATATCCAGCTTGAAATGGCTTCTTTGCAATATGTCATTGCGATGACCAGTATCGGGGATACCGATGAATATTATGAGCGTTTTTTTGAAGCGCTCAGACAGATAGATGATGAAATGCAGACGAAAATCAGAAGAGGACAGAAATCACAACTACAGACGGAACAGGACATAAAACAAAGGAATGAATTGCCAACAGAACTTGAAAACGTAGAAAAAATAACCGCTTTTATGGAATGTTTTCCGGAGGTGAAATGTAATCCGTATGATGCGCAGAATGGGGACGCCGAGCCGGTAGAACTGGATTTATGCGTGGGAAGAACTGCAGCGGCAGGCGTGTGCTTTTATCCGCCGGGTATACCGCTTATTCAGGCGGGAGAGGTTTATACAGGAGAAATTGCAGAGATTATCCGTGAAGGAATCCAGAAAAATCTGGAAGTTATCGGTATTGAAAAAAGTGAAAAAGGAGTATATGTTTCATGCCTGAAATCATATTTTTAATGGGAAAAAGTGCAACGGGAAAAGACCACATTTACGAACAGCTTGCACACGATGAGCAGCTTCATTTAAAGAGAATTACCATGTATACGACAAGGCCGATGCGGGCGGGAGAAGCGGAGGGCGTTGAGTATCATTTTGTAAATGATGATGAAGCAGCGCGGCTTGAAAAAGAAGGAAAAATCATCGAAATGCGCTGTTATGATACGGTTATCGGCGTGTGGAAATATTTTACGGTCAATGACGGGCAGATACAGTTAGGCGGAAAGAACCGCTATATTGTTATCGGAACGCTTGAAGCGTATGACGGATTTTGCAAATATTACGGAAAAGAACATCTTTTGCCGATATATATAGAAGTAGAGGATAAAATCCGGCTTCTGCGTGCTATTCACAGGGAAGAAGAACAGGAAAAGCCAAAGTATGCGGAACTGTGCCGTAGGTTTTTGGCAGATGAGCAGGATTTTTCCGAAGAAAATTTAAAAAAATCCGGGATTACAAAGCATTTTTCAAACAATGACGGGTTAGAAGACAGTGTGGCGGCAATTAAGCAGGAGATTTTAAGGAATATTGGTGAACAAAAAAGCCGCGATTAAAAATGTTTACTGTATATGTAAATGATATATGGATGAAACTGTGGAAACTTAGGTAAAGATTTATTGGTTTATGCGGTAAAGTATGCTATAATGCTTATATAGTGCCAAAATGGGGGTATTTTTGTGGATATTAAGGTAAATGACGTATCAAAGATACAACAGGTAGAAGAACCGACAAAGAGCGTGGACAGTGGAGATGACAGCTTTAAATTTACGCTGATCCGCAATATCGAAGAAAAGGATCTTCAGGAAAAATTAAATTCCATGATGGAGCAAATCACGGTGCAGGGTGATAAGATTTCCAAACACATGGATATTAAAGATATGAAAAAGTACAGGGAACTGGTTAAGGGATTTTTAAATGAAGTGGTGAGCCGTTCCCATGAATTTTCGCGTGAGAATTTCCTCGACAGACGCGGGCGCCACAGAGTTTACGGTATTGTAAGACTGGTGGATAAGAATCTCGATGACCTTGCGGGCGAGCTGGTCAAGGACGAAAAAGACCACCTTGCCATTATCAGTAAGATTGATGATATCCGTGGTCTGCTTTTGGATATTTCAACGTGATACAATCCGGAAATTGGAACGGAAAACAGAAAGGACAAATCATGAGTAAGTTTGCAGATATTTACGGACACGAACAGATAAAGGAACATTTACAGAATGCAATAAGACTCAATAAGGTTTCACATGCCTATATTTTTAACGGACCGATGGGTTCGGGAAAAAAGATGACGGCGGGCATTTTTGCCGAAACACTGCAATGTGAACGGCACGGACAGGAACCCTGCGGTACGTGTCATTCCTGTATCCAGAGTGAATCGGGCAATCAGCCGGATATTATCTGGGTGCATCATGAAAAACCGGGCAGTATCGGTGTCGATGATGTAAGAGAACAGGTTATCGGCGATATGCAGATTAAGCCATACAGCAGCCGGTATAAGATTTATATTATTGACGAGGCGGAGAAGCTGACACAGCAGGCGCAGAATGCCCTGTTAAAGACGATTGAAGAACCGCCGGCATACGGCATTATTATTTTGCTGACAACCAATGCGGATACATTTTTACAGACCATTTTATCAAGATGTGTCAGACTGGATTTCAGACCGCTGCGGGATACACTGGTAACACAGTATTTACAGGAAAAGTATGATTTAACGGACTATGAGTGCCGTTTTGCAACTGCATTTGCACAGGGAAAAATCGGCCGTGCCGTAACGATTGCAACATCAAAAGAATTTGCACAGTTAAAAGAAGAAGTGATGCACGTTATCCGCTATGCCAAAGAGATGACAACAGCGGAAATTATGGCGGAAGTCAAAAATATCGCCAATTATAAACTCACGATTGACGATTATTTAGATTTAATGGCAATGTGGTACCGGGATGTTTTAGTCTTTAAAAGCACAAAGGATTCCAACGCCCTGATTTTTAAAGATGAAATGTCATTGCTTGCAGAGCAGGCAAAGAACTGTTCTTATGAGGGGCTGGAAGACATTTTAAAATCCATTGACAAGGTGAAGCTGCGGTTAAAGGCAAATGTTAATTTTGACCTTGTTATTGAACTGCTGATTATGGCAATTAAAGAGGCGATGTAGGTAAAAACGGCAGTCCTGCATTTGCAGGCGGCAGTGGAGTTAGAACAGAATGAAAAGAAATAAAATGGAGGAAAACTCGTGACAAAGGTTATTGGAGTCCGGTTCCGTCAGGCAGGAAAAATTTATTTTTTTGCACCGGGAAAGTATGAAGACATTGAAACCGGACAGCATGTTATCGTGGAAACCGCGCGTGGCGTGGAGTACGGACATGTTGTTTTAGGAATCCGGGAAGTTGAAGATAAAAAGGTAATTCAGCCGTTAAAGGCAGTCATCCGGATTGCAACGCCGGAGGATGATGAGCGGGAAGCAAGAAACCGCCGGAAGGAAAAAGAAGCCTTTCAGATTTGTCTGGAAAAGATTGCAAAGCACAAGCTGGAAATGAAACTGATCAAAGTCGAATATACATTCGATAACAATAAGGTGCTGTTTTATTTTACGGCGGACGGACGAATTGATTTCAGGGAGCTGGTAAAGGATCTGGCATCGGTATTTAAGACCCGAATCGAACTGCGCCAGATTGGGGTGCGCGATGAAGCAAAGATTATGGGTGGAATCGGCGTGTGCGGAAGACCACTGTGCTGTGCGACTTATATGCCGGAATTTGTGCCGGTTTCGATTAAAATGGCAAAAGAGCAGAATCTTTCGTTAAATCCGACCAAAATATCGGGCGTATGCGGAAGACTGATGTGCTGTCTGAAAAATGAAGAAGAAACCTACGAAGAATTGAACAGTCATCTGCCAGGCATCGGCGATTATGTGACGACACCGGATAAGTTAAAGGGCGAGGTATTAAGCGTGAGCGTACTGCGCCAGCGCGTCAAGGTGGTTGTGACAACCGGCAATGACGAAAAAGAGGTGCGGGAGTATCCGGTTGCGGAAATCCGCTTTAAGCCGAAGCGCCGCAACGATAAGATGCATATTGATGATAAAGAGTTAAAGCAGCTTGAAGAATTAGAAAAAAAGGAAGGAAAATCCCATATCAATGACGAATGATAATGAGAGAATTGATGACTTACAGCGCAACGGGTACCGGATTATCCAGAATAAAGACTGCTTTTGTTTTGGAATGGATGCCGTGCTGTTGTCTTCCTTTGCAAAAGCGCAGAAAAATGAGCAGGTTCTAGATTTAGGTACGGGAAATGGGGTCATTCCCATTTTAATGCAGGCAAAAAATCCTGATGCCGCCGGATTTACCGGACTGGAAATTCAGGCGGTCAGTGCGGACCTTGCCAGAAGAAGCGTGGAACTAAACGGAATCGGAGAAGCTGTAAAAATTGTACAGGGTGATATTAAAGAGGCTTCCACGATATTCGGGGGAGCTTCTTTTAACGTTGTAACGACCAATCCGCCGTATATGAATGAGAATCATGGACTGACCAATCCGGATTCCGCAAAAGCGATTGCGCGCCATGAACTGCTCTGCACACTCAAAGATGTGGTGCGGGAAGCCTCACGGTGCCTGAAAATGCGCGGCAGATTTTATATGGTACACCGTCCACAGCGGCTTGTGGAAATTTTTGAAGTGATGACACGGCATCATTTAGAACCCAAAAGAATCCGTATGGTATATCCGCATGAAAATAAGGATGCCAATATGGTGTTAATCGAAGCAGTCAAAGGTGGAAAAGCACTCTTAAAAGTAGAGCCGCCGCTGGTTGTATACAAAGAAGACGGCACGTATACACAGGAACTGCTTAAAATGTACTAAAAGGCCGTTTGGCGGCAGAAAGAGTGAAGTTATGGAACATACGGGAATGTTGTATTTGTGCGCAACACCGATTGGAAATTTAGAAGATATTACCTACCGTGTGCTTCGGACCTTAAAAGAAGTGGATTTAATTGCGGCAGAGGATACCAGAAACAGTATTAAGCTGCTCAATCATTTTGAAATCAAGACCCCGATGACCAGTTATCATGAATATAACAAGGTCGAAAAGGCAAAAGTATTGGTAGAGAAAATGCTGGCAGGCACAACGGTTGCCCTGATTACCGATGCGGGAACGCCGGGGATTTCAGACCCCGGTGAGGAACTGGTGCGCCAGTGCCATGAAGCAGGCGTAACCGTGACGTCCCTTCCGGGACCGGCGGCATGTATTACGGCACTGACGATGTCTGGAAGACCGACCAGACGGTTTGCATTTGAAGCATTTCTGCCGCCTGACAAGCAGGAGCGCAAGGCAGTACTTTCCGAATTAAAGGAAGAAACAAGAACGGTTATTTTATATGAAGCGCCACACCGTCTGCTCCGGACATTAAAGGAGCTGTGTGAGGTGTTTGGAAAAGACCGCCCGCTCACGATTTGCAAGGAACTGACCAAGCGGCATGAAAAGGCAATGCTTACGACCTTTAAAGAGGCGGTTGACTTTTATGAGGAACAGGAGCCGCGCGGTGAATATGTGCTGGTCGTGGAGGGCAAGAGCCGGAAAACGATTGAAGCGGAAGAACAGGCACAGTGGGCACAGATGAGTATTGCAGACCACGTTGACCTGTATATCAGCCAGGGCATGGATAAAAAAGAAGCGATGAAAGCGGCGGCAAAAGACCGCGGTGTATCGAAAAGAGAGATTTATCAGGCGCTGCTGTAAAAGTGGACGTACGCGGTACGCAACGATTGCAGCGTACCGGCAGTGAAAAAGAAGAATAAAAACGGGAGGAAAAAGTATGTTTCAGATAGGCTGTCATCTTTCGGCATCTAAGGGCTTTCTTCACATGGGAAAGGAAGCTGTTGCACTCGGAGGAAATACATTTCAGTTTTTTACAAGAAACCCGCGCGGCGGTGCTGCAAAGGCAATAGATGAAAAGGACGTGGAAAGTTTTAAAGCATTTGCAAAAGAAAACGGTATCCATGTGATTTTAGCACACGCGCCGTATACGTTAAATGCATGCTCCGCAGATGAAAGCACGAGAGAATTTGCAAAAAATACGTTTGCAGATGATTTAAAAAGAATGGAATATGTACCGGGAAATCTTTATAACTTTCATCCGGGAAGCCATGTAAAACAGGGCGTTGAAATCGGAATTGACTATATTACACAGATGTTAAACGAGGTGTTAAAGCCGGAGCAGACGACAAAGGTACTGCTTGAAACCATGGCGGGCAAGGGTTCGGAAATCGGCAGGTCTTTTGAAGAACTGCGCGCGATTATTGACCGCGTGGAATTAAATGACCATCTGGGTGTATGCCTTGATACGTGCCATGTCTACGATGCGGGATATGACATTGTAAATGACCTTGACGGCGTGTTAAAGCAGTTTGATGAGATTATCGGCATTGACAGACTGTATGCCATTCATATCAACGATTCCAAGAATCCGTTTGAAAGCCATAAAGACCGCCATGAAAAGATTGGTGAGGGTTCAATCGGAACGGAAGCCTTTGAACGGATTATCAACCACCCGATGTTAGCGGATAAGCCGTTCTTTCTGGAAACACCGAATGAATTGGACGGTTATGCAAAAGAAATCGCGCTGTTAAAATCCCTGCGCAGGGAGTAAAAACGGTAAAATTAAAAGAAGAAAGCACCGACAGAAAATGACATCTCATTTTCTGCCGGTGCTTTTTTAAGCGGGTAGTGTTACTGCATTTCGGCCTGCGCCTTTGGTGCGGTTTCATGCTGACGGATAATGCCGCGGATTGTGGTAAATAAATATGGCTTAATCGTTTCGATATTTGCCGGTTCTTCGTAGAGAATTGCGCTGTAGCAGGTGGAGCTGACAAGCTCGGTAATTAAAAACAGCATAATTTCCGGTTCTTCGATTTCGTATTCGGCACAGTCAATCATGGAATAAAATACATCTTTGAAATTTACATCGTCTTCCGCAATGTTACTTGTCAGGGCTTCCCTGAAAATTCCCCAGCTTAAATTTTTGGAAATAAAGGTGAGCAGGGTCTTATCTTCATTTAAAGCATTGATAATGTGGTCCGCAATAAAAATAATTTTATCTTCAAATCCCAGTGTCAGATTATTCTTTAAACAATACTGCGTAAGATTGGCGGCTGCATGTTTAAACAGCTTGCTGGATTCATGCGAAACCAGTTTATTGCGGATATCATATTTATCTTTAAAATACAGATAGAATGTACCCTTGGCAATGCCTGCATTCTTAGAAATCTCTGCAATAGAGGTCTTGCTGACACCTTTGGTCGTAAAAAGGTTAAATGCGGTATTGAGCAGAGAGGTCCGTTTTTGCAATTTATTTGATTCTAACTTTCCCATAACGTCTCCTTATCTGCAATTTTTTATAAATTACGTTTGTCTTCCATGCATAATAGAGGTTTTTAATCCGTTTGTCAATAAAAAATGACTAAAAGTCATAAATTTTTATAAACTATATTGACTACTGGTCATTTTGTGCTATAATGACAATCGCAAATGAGAATGACCAACGGTCAGTAACAATTTTGAGTATTAAAAGGAGGAATAATAATGGAAAAGGTAGGAAAAGCGATAGTTAAGCTTAGAATTCCAATTTTGATTTTAAGCGTATTGCTGCTCATTCCGGCAGGCATCGGATATGTCAAGACAAAAGTCAATTATGATATTTTGTATTATCTGCCCGGTGACATTGACACAATGAAAGGGCAGGACATTCTGATGGATGAATTTAACAAGGGTGCGTATGCCACGGTCGTTGTTAAAGGAATGGACGCTAAAGGAATTGAAAAGATAGAAGATAAAATTGAAAATGTAGAACATGTAACAGATATTATTTCTTATAACAGTATGGTAGGTGCAGAAGTACCGACTGAAATCATTCCGTCAAAGTACCGCAGCTATTTTGAAAATCAGGAAAGCGGCTGTACGATGTTTATGATTTTCTTTGATGATACAACATCAAGTGACGGCACAATGGCAGCGATTCAGGAATTAAGAAATATTGCTGACGGACAGTGCTTCATCAGCGGTATGTCAGCCGTTGTTACAGATACAAAGAACATCACACAGCAGGAAACGATTGCATACGTTGTGATTGCCGCAGTCCTTACAAGTATTGTACTGGCACTGTTTATGGATTCTTTCCTTGTACCGGTATTCTTTATGTTAAGTATCGGTATGGCGATTGTTTACAACTTAGGCTCTAATGTTATTATGGGTGAGGTTTCTTTCCTTACTAAAGCACTTGCAGCGGTATTACAGCTTGGTGTTACAATGGACTACTCCATTTTCTTATGGCACAGCTATAAGGAACAGAAAAGCGAGTATCCGGATGACCATAATAAGGCAATGGCAGTGGCTATCGGAAATACCATTACTTCCGTAGTCGGTTCTTCCATTACAACAGTAGCCGGATTTATCGCACTGTGCTTCATGACATTTACACTGGGCTTAGACCTCGGTATTGTTATGGCAAAGGGTGTTGTAATCGGTGTTATCGGCTGTATAACGATTCTTCCTTCCATGATTCTGACATTTGACAGGGCATTGGAAAAGACAATGCACAAAGAAATTATGCCGGCAAAATTCGATAAGCTTGCAAATTTCGTTGTCAACCACGCATGGCTTCCGATTATCGTTTTCCTTGTATTATTATTCCCGGCAATTTACGGATATAATCATACAAATGTTTACTATAACTTAACAGATACATTCCCTGAATCTACAGCCTGCTCACAGGCAAATAAAATTCTGGAAGAAAATTTTGATATGAATTCCGTCTACATGATTCTTGCAGATACGAACATGACAGCAAAAGATGCAACGAAGATGTTAGACGAACTGGAAAATGTTGAAGGTGTTTCTTTTGCATTAGGATATAATTCCCTTGCAGGAACAACCATTCCGGACGAACTTATTCCGGATGACTTAAAGGATATGTTAAAAGGTAATAAGCATCAGATGATTGCAATCGGTTCAGATTACAAGCTGGCATCCGATGAAATCAACAATCAGATTTCTACGATTGATGCGATTGCAAAGAAATATGACCAGAACTCCATGGTTATCGGTGAAGCACCGTGTACAAAGGATTTGATTACCATTACAGATAAAGATTTTAAGACCGTAAGTGCCGTATCCATTGTGGCAATCTTCATTATTATCTTCTGTGTATTTAAGTCCGTTTCATTGCCGATTATTCTGGTTGCGGCAATTGAATTTGCTATTTTTATTAACATGGGACTTCCGTATTACTTAGGAACGACACTTCCGTTTATCGCATCGGTTGTAATCGGTACGATTCAGTTAGGTGCAACGGTCGATTATGCGATTTTGATGACAACAAGATATAAGAAGGAACGTAATGAGGGTGCAGGAAAGAAGGAAGCCATTGCAACGGCTCTTTCAACCTCTATTCCGTCTATCATCGTAAGTGCCTTAGGCTTCTTTGCCGCAACATTCGGTGTTGGTGCTTACTCAAGCGTAGATATGGTTGCTTCTCTTTGTAAGTTAATGTCAAGAGGTGCGATTATCAGTATGTTTGTCGTTATCTTTGTATTACCGTCATTCTTCGTTGTATTTGATAAGGTTATCAGATACACAAGTATCGGATTCGGACAGAAAGATAAGAAAGAAAAAGCTAAAAATGTGGCTTATGCTTCAACAGATACTTACAGCAAATAGTTCTGACGGCAGATGAGAAATGGAAATTAGATTGTAAAAGCCGGATTACGGCGGAAATGGAGAATTATATGATTAAGAAGAAATTATTCAAATATGGTTCAGTATTTATGTGTGCAGCATTAATGGCGTGTTCTTTCGCAGCCTGCGGAACAAATACATCATCAGCAGTTCAGAATGAAGTTGCTGCAAACGAACAGGATACAGACACAGAAACAATGATTGCAGATGTCCTGACATCACAGCTTTCTTCAGCACCAAAGGTTGCAACCGAAGCAAAGACCGATTCAAAGGAAGAAACCGTTTTTGTATTTACAAAGGCTGACGGACAGCAGGATCATGTTATCGTTAATGAAAAATTAAAGAATGTAACAGGAAAGTCTTCTATTACAGATGTTTCAAGCTTATCAAACATTACTAATTTAACAGGTGATGAAACAAGCACAACCAACGGAAACAGCCTGACATGGGCAGCAGACGGCAACAGCATTACTTATCAGGGTACAACAACACAGACCGCACCTGTCAGCATGAAAGTAACTTACTATCTGGACGGCAAGGAAATTTCAGCAAGTGACCTTGCAGGAAAGAGCGGTAAAGTCACAATGCGTTTTGACTATACAAACAATGCGAAAAAGACCATTACCGTAAACGGAAAGACAAAGACGGTTTATGTTCCGTTTACAATGGTAACAGGCATGCTTCTTCCTTCCGATAACTTTTCAAATATCGAAGTAACAAACGGAAAGATTACAGAAGTCAACGACAGCAATGTTGTATTCGGTATTACAATGCCGGGCTTAAAAGACAGTCTGGATATGAAGTTTGACAATGAAAAACTGGATTTAGATGTTCCGGAATACTTTGAAGTCACAGCCGATGTGACAGATTTTGAACTGGATATGATGATGTCTATGGCAACCAGCAACTTCTTATCTGACATTGATACAGATGATTTAAGCATTGATAACTTAAAGGATAAGGTCAATGAATTACAGGATGCGGCTGACCAGCTCACAGACGGTACGAACCAGCTTGCAGATGCAACTCCGCAGCTTGTAGACGGAAGCAAGGCACTTGCAGACGGTACACAGCAGTTAAATGACCAGGTTCCGACATTAACAGACGGTGTATCCCAGTTAGACAACGGTGCAGGACAGCTCTCAGACGGTTTAAGCACAGTAGTATCTTCTATGCCGACATTAACTTCCGGTATTTCACAGTTATATGACGGTTCAGGCAAGTTATTTGACGGTGCTAAGACTTTAAATGACGGTGTAAACCAGTTAAAGGCAGGTACATCCCAGCTTGCAGATGAAACAAACGGACTTCCGGCATTACAGGCAGGTATCAGCCAGTATACAGAAGGTGTTGCAAGTGCGGCAGACGGTTCTGACGCACTCGCAAGCGGTTCTGCACAGGTTGCAGACGGACTGGCACAGTTACAGGCACAGCTTTCAGGTGAAAACGGACTGATGGACGGTATGGTAAAATTAGCAGACGGTTCAGCACAGGTCAGCAATGGACTGGCACAGTTATCAGACGGACTGACAGCTTCTATCAGTGAGTATGAAAGCAATAAGACAAAGTTAAAGACAAGCGCACAGGCACTTGAAGCCGCAGGCACACAGTTAAACGGTACACTCTCAGCATTAGGAAATGATAACCTGCTGATCCAGCCTGCTACGGATATGTATTCAGAAAGCGGACTGACAACAGCAGCTCAGACAGCACTTGCCAATAAATACATGGATGCATATTCATTTGTAACAGCAAATGCTTCTAATCCGGTTGTAACAACTTTAAATGCCGGTATTGCGGCAAACGCACAGTTACAGGCAGCAGGCATTACCGATTTAGCTTCTATTTATAAGAATGAAATGGTTATCCTTGTAAATACGGCAGCCAATGAAAGTGCCGGTAAGGTAGAAAATACTGTAAACAGCAGCGTGGCACAGCTTGCCGCAGGCGCAGCACAGGTTAACGCAGGTTTACAGAGTGCCGTTGCAAAGAAGGATACATTAGAAACGGCACTTGGACAGCTTGTAGCGGGAAGCAGCAGTGTTTCTTCAGGAAGCGCCCAGTTAAACAGCGGACTTTCACAGTTAAAGAGTAACAACGATACGTTAAACGGCGGTATTGCAAATGCTGTATCCGGTGCAAAGCAGCTTGATGCAGGTGCATCACAGATTACAGCAGCATCCGGTGTTCCGGCACTCGTATCCGGCACATCTGATTTAAAGAACGGTATCGGTCAGCTCTCTGAGAGCAGCCCGGCACTTGTAACAGGCATCAATGCTCTTGATGATGGTGCAAAGCAGTTAAAGATTGGTACAGCACAGTTATTACAGGGAGCAGGTGCATTAGCAAGCGGTGTAACCCAGTTAAATGACGGCGCACACGAATTAAGCGACGGTGCAGAACAGTTAAATGACGGTGTGGTTGAATTAAACAACGGTATGATTCAGTTCAACGAAGAAGGAATCAGCCAGATTACATCTCTTGTAGGCAGTGATGCAGACGATGCAATTGATACAATTAAGAAGGTTATCAACCTTGGAAAAGATTATCAGTCCTTTGCAGGAAAGGCAGATGACATGGACGGTTCTGTAACATTTATCTACAAGACAGAAGGCGTTACAAAGTAATTTGAAATATATCTTAATAAAATAAATCAGAATCCGCCGGTGGGAATGACCGGCGGATTCTTTGTTGCTTTTTAGCATTGAGATATTGTTATGAAAATGGTAGAATTACAACGGAAAAGGAATTTGAACAGGCTGTTGAAATGCTGTAAAGGGGTGATTCTATGATAAATAACACACTTGCAAAGAAACGGATTATAGCCGCAGTGGCAGTGACCGTAGTTTTGATTGCGGCGATAGTGGCAGTGCCGGTAATACGGCGTGAAATTTGTTATGGGACAGTTGTGGGCGAATGTGACAATCAGGAACTGGTTGAGCGCTGGCAGCAGTATGGAGAGGCTTATGCGATAGGTGCAAATAAAGACGGAATGCCTATTTTTAAAGACAGAAAGGCAGCGATGAAGCAGGCAAAGAAGGATTACGGGCTGGGATTTGAGTATTTAAGGGAATACCGGAATTTTCCAAAAATATCAGATAATCCAAAGGTCTGCCAACAGTATAAAATGTTAGGCTGGCAGACTGTACCGCCGATGACGGTGGAAAATTATGAGGAAATCGGAAGACAGTGTGGTATGGTATCTAGATTTCTGGATATTTACTGCAACAGCTTTGGGGAGGATGGATAGTATACCGGCTGAAATACAAGGAAATGAGGAATATACAGATGAAAATGAAAAAAACAACGTTTATTACGCAGGGAGCGGTCATTGCGGCAATTTATGTCGTGCTGGTATTTGTCTTTGACTACTGGAGCTTTGGTCCGATACAGTTCAGGGTTGCGGAAGCACTTACAATTCTTCCGGTATTTACACCGGCGGCAGTACCGGGACTTTTTATCGGCTGCCTGATTGCTAATATTACGGGTGGTGCGGTTATCTGGGATATTGTTTTTGGCAGTCTTGCGACACTGATTGGTGCAGTCGGAACCTATATGCTGCGCAAACACCCATGGGCAGCGCCACTGCCGCCGATACTTGCAAACACTGTTATCGTGCCGTTTGTATTAAAATATGCGTATGGAACAGAGGGCATGCTGTGGTATTTTATGCTGACCGTGGGACTTGGGGAAGTGATTGTCTGCGGTGTATTAGGCAGTCTGCTCAGAGTGGCATTAAAGAAGTACCGCAATACACTCTTTCATGAATAAAAAAAGCTGCGTTTATAAGACGCAGCTTTTTAATGTTTATCTGTCCACTGTCCGAAAAATGTTTCCAGACGGTTAAAGGTCTTATTTAACACAACGGCTTCATCTTCGCTTAAATCCTGCATAATGCTGTCAATCATACTCTTATGGAATTTCATGTGATGATGATATGCGGCAATTCCTTTTTCGGTCAGCGAAGCGTATACGATACGGCGGTCGCGGTCACTGCGGTTGCGGACAACGTAGCCTTTGCGGACCAGTCCGTTGATACCGGTTGTCAGTGTGCCCATTGTGACACCGAGGGATTTTGAAATCATAGACATGGTACGAGGTTCTGCAATACCAATTGCTTCGATAATGTGCATATCCGTTACGGAAATATCTTTAAATTCTTCTGTAATTAATGCCTTTTCTTCGATATTTAAAATGTCGTTGAAAAGCTTTACCAAAATGGAATTGAGTGTTGCAAATGTATCCATATTATGTACCTCTTAAATCCTGTTCCGTGTGAAAATTTCGTAAGTTTATTATAGCTTACACGCAGATAATATGCAACAAAAATAGAAAATGAGGGGAAGCATGAAAAGGTATGCTGACGCGGCGGTGACAGCCGTTATCGGATTCTGCATTTTTGAGGGCATTACAGACGGCAGTGTGTCCGTAAATCCGCTGTTATGGGTTGTGCTTGGCGGATTGGCAGGCAGATAAAAGACAGCAAGATTTATGTTTGCATTTTAGTGCAATCCGTAGTATGATTATTTTGTAGTATTAGCGTTTATACGACTGTGAAAATACAGAGAAGGAGACAACATGAAATTTATAGCAATTGGAGAACTGATGTTAAGATTATCTCCGCCGAATTATGAAAAAATTGTTACAACACATGATTTTATCGTAAATTATGGCGGTGCGGAAGCAAATGTTGCAGTATCATTGGCAAATCTTGGCGTAGACAGTACATTTTTTACGGTACTTCCGAATACCGATTTAGGAAAGTCTACGATTAATTACTTAAAGGCAAATGATGTACATACAAAGCACATTATCAAGGCAGACGGAAGAATGGGTCTGTATTACCTTGAGGAAGGTGTTGCCGTAAGAGCTTCCCAGGTTATTTATGACAGAGGAAACTCCGCATTTGCAGAATATGATTATAGTGATGTTGACTTTGAAGATATATTAAAGGATTATGACTGGCTGCATTTAAGCGGTATCACACCGGCGCTTTCTTACAACTGCCGTCGTATGATTGATAAGGCGGTAAAGGTTGCAAAGAAGCTGGGATTGACAGTCAGCTTTGACCCGAATTTCAGAAGTACACTCTGGTCTTTTGGAACGGCAAGAGATGTATTAAGCAAGTATCTTCCATATGTAGATGTATTAATCGGTATTGAGCCGATTCATGTATACAATGAAGACGGAACAGATGTAAAAGACGGTCTGACCATGGACCCTTCATTTAAAGATATGGATAGGGTATTTAAGGCGATTGATAAGCAGTACCATATGAAGGCGATTGCAAGAACAGTCCGCTATGTCCATTCAGGAAGCAACAACTCCTTAAAGGCATTCTTCTATACCAATGGGGAGACTTACGAAAGCAAGACCATTAATTTCGATATCGTTGACCGTGTCGGCGGCGGCGATGCGTTCTCATCAGGTCTGATTTATGCGTTGATGGAAAATATGGATCCGGAAGATGTTGTCAACTTCGCAGTGGCTTCTTCCGTAATGAAACATTCTATCCGCGGCGATACGAATATTACAAGTGTTGCACAGATTAAGAGTCTGATGAACAATGCTTCCTTTGATGTACAGAGATAATTTTTAAAATAAAACAGACGGCAGGAGTATTTTCAGGCAGTAATCGTACTGGCTGTCGATGCTCCTGTTTTTGTTTTAATTCTTAGAAAGCAAAGAGCTGGGAAACAGCGTATTGTTCTTTATTATATGAAGAAAGCAGGGAAACGAAATGTTTGCACAGTTAAAAGAAAAGACGGTATGGACGGCGATTGTAAGACTGGGTGTATTCTTTTTTGTCTTTTTGGGGCTGGAATACTTATTTGACAATCTCATGGCGGCAGTGACGGATTCCACCGGCGTTGTGCGGGCGCAAAGCTACGTGCTGGGGGTCAGTGCCATGGGATTTCTGGCATATGGAATGTTACCGGAGCGGATAAGAAATGCAGGACACCGCAGATATCGAGTGCTGTTAGAAGGGGCGGCGGGAGTGCTTTGCACCGTTTCTATTATGATAATATGTCTGCATAAAAATTACGGTGTGCTGCTGTTAAGCGGCTGTCTTTTATTTTTTGTGCTTGGCATGACAGGCAGTGCAGTCCATATGGATATGGTACTGCAAAAGCAGGCAGGAAAAGGACTTGCGGTGCCTGCGGGAATTGCTTATGCGCTTGGCATCTGCTTACAGTTTTTAGACCACCGGTTTTTAAAAGATAAAGTGACGGAAACGGCGGTATTTGTCATTGCGGCAGTGGGACTGCTTTTTTTTCATGAAAGGGCGGTGCGCCTGCGGGAAGATGAAAATGCGTCACTTGAAACGAAAGAATATTTGAGTGTGGATTCAAATGGAAAGAAAGACAGTGGTAGAGCGGTGTATGCGCAAGAGCGTATACAAGTCACAGAAAAGCGTGTCAGGGCATTTTTACTGGCGGCAATCGTATTTTTTATGACATTTATATTTGCGGAGCTGGATAATGCGGTCACGCTGGTTCATGCAGAGGGCAGTGCGGACGTCGGACATTGGCCGCGACTTCTGCTTGCCGTGAGCGGACTTGCGGCAGGCATGCTGTATGACATCCGAGAATCGCGGTATATGCACATGGTGATGTACTGCGTGATGATGTTATCGACAATCTGTATGATGAGTATGATGCTTGGAATGCCGTTTATTGTGGGACTGGTCGTATTTTACCTGTCGGCGGGCTTTTTTTCCGTATATTTCACGGCGGGATTTATGGAAATAGCACCGGAAATGAAACGCCCCGGCTGCTGGGCAGGCATGGGGCGTGCGGTGAATAATTTTTGTGCGCTGATTACGGCATTTATTACGACGCGGTTTGGAATGGGAAACGGATATTATATGATGATTGCTGCCGTTGTGCTGTTTGTGGTAATCAGCATTCTGCTGTTCCTGTATCAAAGTCCGGTGAAAGAAAAGAAAGCCGGGGAACAGGAAGAACAGCCGTTATCTGTGGGGAATACCGATGAAAATGACCGTGTGGCGGCTGATGATACCGGCATTGATACGGAGCGTTGCCCGGATTCTGACGATTCATTTGCGACATTTTGCGGGAAGTACGGGCTGACACCGCGGGAACGGGAGGTTTTGCAGGCACTTGTGACCTCGGATAAAACTGCACAGGAGATTGCACATGAGATTGGCATGTCGCGAGCGGCATTTTACCGCCATATTGCCAGCTTAAATGAAAAAACGGGGACGAAAGCACGAGTGGGGCTGTTACAGTTCTATTATAATGATATCAATGGGAAATAATATTTACGGCAGTCCATTCTTGACAAACGGATATAATATGATACATAATAAATTTGTATCATATTGTATCCGTTTTGTATTACCGATAGAAAGGACGATTGCCATGAATTTATCACAGATGCAGTATTATAAACAGCAGTACGGTTATTCGTATGACCGGCTGTCACAGCTTACGGGAATTCCCAAAGGCACGATTCAGAAGATATTCACAGGTGTTACAAAGTCGCCAAGATACGAAACGCTTCAGGCGCTGGAACGCGTGTTAAAGCCGGAAAATCCGCCCAAAGCCGCGGAAAGCACAAAGGGGCTGTATATGGAGTCTCGGCAGTATGGGGCGGATGCTGGGGTAAATCAGTCGGACAGGGTTTGTGAAACGGTAGTACCGTACGGACAGAAGAAGCAGGGGGAATATACGCTTGAAGATTATTATGCACTGCCGGAGGATAAAAGATATGAACTGATTGACGGTGTCCTTTATGAAATGACAGCACCGACAACTCTACATCAGATTATTGCATTGCAGATGTGCTATCAGATTGAGAAATTTATCGAGGGAAAAGAAGGCAGTTGTATGACTTATATAGCGCCGGTCGATGTCCAGCTCGACTGTGATGATAAGACGATGGTGGAGCCGGATGTGATTATCCTGTGTGACAGAAGCAAGGATATTAACCGGTGTATTTACGGCGCACCGGATTTTGTGGCAGAGGTTTTGTCAAAGTCCACAAGAAGAAAGGATATTGGTGTTAAGACCTATAAATATGCCAACGCAGGCGTCCGTGAATACTGGATGATTGACCCGAAGGATATGAAAGTGATTGTCTATACATTTGCACAGAATGATGATGCGGAAGATACGGTCAGTATTTTCGGATTTCAGGATAAGATTCCTGTGGGAATTTATAACGGGGAACTTAAAATTGATTTTGCTAAAATCAGTAAAAGGCTGGAAGCATAAAAATATTTTCCAAATTCAGATGTTTTTGTGTTATCATAAAGACATCTGAATCGTGTTGAATCACGATATCAAAGGGGAGGAAATGTATGATGGTTTACTTTCTGATTATCATACACGGGTAATATATGAAATTTGATGATGATTTTTTTAAAGCAGAAGTAAGAGAAGGATTTGAGATTACATCTATGATGAAACGGGCATGGGCGGCTCAAATGGAAGTATTTCAGGTTGTAGCGGATGTATGCAGAAAAAATAAATTAAGATATTTTGCAGATTGGGGAACCCTGCTTGGCGCCGTAAGACATAAAGGAATGATTCCGTGGGATGACGATATTGATATATGTCTTATGAGAGAGGAATATAATGAGTTAATAAAAATACTTCCGAAGGAACTGCCACACGGATTTGTTGTGGCAGGAATGTATGCAGATTCACCACGTTTGCAGACGGCCGCTTTTGTACCACAATTAAGAGTAATCGCAGATGAGGAACTGTGGGATTTTAACGATTATATGAAATATTTTCACGGTTTTCCGTATCAGCGGGCAGGTATTGATATTTTTCCGGTGGATTATTTATCAAGGGACCCAGAATTTGTAACTGCCCAGAAAGAAATCATAAAAGCAGGTATGCTCATACTTGAAAAATGGGATGATTTGCGAAAAACAAATTCCTTAATAGAATGTTTAACAGCGTTTGGTAATCTGTGCAATGTAAAAATTGAATTAAAGGCAACGGTTGCAGAGGTTGAAAACCAGATATGGAAAATTATAGATAGCATATCTGCATTATGTTATAAAGAGGAAGCCGATTATGTTACCGAATTTCAATTTTGGATTGAAAAAGAAAGCTACAAAATGCATAAAGAATGTTTTAATTCAGTTATTAAAATGCCGTTTGAGCACTTTAGTGTAAATGCTCCGGCAAGCTGGGATGAAGTGCTCAGTGCGGAATTCGGTGATTATATGACACCTGTAATCGGAAGTGCCGACCACCGTTATCCATTCTATGGTCATATGGAGGAGGAGCTGATTCGTCAGATTAGAAATGTTGGTTTTAAGGGCAGTGTTGATGAATTCTGTGAAGAAGTTTCAAGCGGAAGACTGCGAGTATAATAATTGAAGGAACAAAGAAATTTTGATTGGAAACAGCTTAAATCACATTCCGTAAATTTCAATCTAAAACCTAAAAAACAGACTTTGGATTTTATTACCCAAAGTCTGTTTTAATCTTTCAGTCGGTTTAACAGCATTTGATAATGCCGCTGTCCGATATGACGTCCTGCGTGCTGCAATCCGGTGATACATTCTTTTAACTCATCGGTCAGAACAATGGCTTCACTCTCGCCGAGGTCAAGTCCCGTTGCTCTTTTTAAGATACAGATTGTGGAACATTTACAGGTTTTATGGAAATGAATTTCTTTTGACGGATTTGTTCGGCTTCTAATTGAAAACGTTCATCAGCTGTCAGTTCGTTGAATACCGCCTGTGGAATAAATACTTCTCCAAACAATTTTTCTAACAAATCCAAACGATTGATTTTAAGAAGCGATATAAGCGGTGTTGTATCTGATACAACAATCATATGGCAGCCTCCTTCTTTTTTAACTGTCTGAAAGTATTCAGTTCATCGTCTAAGTCATCCATTGTCATATCAAAATAAGAATAGCCTAATGTATCATACAAATCAATCAGTTCTGATTTTCTAATACCAAGAATTTCAGCTGCACGACCATGAGATATCGTTTGATTTAATATATATGGGTATAGTAGTAACGCATTTCTGGTAAGTTCAGCTTCCGGATTCATTGTTATCAAATATTTTGCCATTTCTGTTGGAACGTTAATAGTTACAGATTCTGTAGTTACCATTATATCACGACCTTTCTCTATGCTTCTATATCTTTGCTTTTAAAAATTCTATATTCTAAAAACAAGAATGTACTTTTTACATTTATTTCTTTATTATCATTATAGCCAGTATTTTCAATCTCTACAACTGAATTTTTTATAACCAAATAATTAGCGTAAAATTCTTGACAAGAACCATAATCTCTTATAAAATGAACCTAAATGCTATGACGAAGACAGTAGGATATCTTTGAACGCAAAAGCGAGCCGGGAGGGTGAGAGCCGGTGCAAGTAGAATTTATCTGAACATCACTTCCAAGCATCCAAACTGAAAGCAGGAAACCTGTAAGTAAATGAGGACGGTAATCCCACCGTTACAGGGGACGCATATGCTGGTATGTCGTAATTGGTTTTGGATTTTGGATAGAACGAATGATTTTACCCTCCGCCGTATTACGGCGGAGGTTTTTTGTGTAATATTACACAAAAGGCACTACGTGCCGATGATGCGCACTCGCGCGAAGTTGCAGTTTGCCGCAGACGACCGCGCTCGGCGCGGGAATGTGCAAAACCTCAAAAATCAGTAGTTTATAAATAGAAGTTATTTGCCGGAGGGCAGGAAAGGAAGTATCAATATGGTTTACGAAAAAGTATCACCGGATATGAAGTTCGTAGAAAGAGAAAAAGAAGTAGAAAAGTTCTGGAAGGATAATGACATTTTCCGGAAAAGTATAGACAACCGCAGAAAAGGTGAAGTGTACACATTTTATGACGGACCGCCTACTGCAAACGGAAAGCCGCATATCGGACACGTGCTGACACGTGTTATTAAGGATATGATTCCAAGATACCGTACAATGAAAGGCTATATGGTTCCTCGTAAGGCAGGATGGGATACACACGGACTGCCGGTAGAACTTGAAGTTGAAAAGATGTTAGGCTTAGACGGCAAGGAACAGATTGAAGAATACGGTCTGGAACCTTTTATCAAGCATTGTAAGGAAAGTGTCTGGAAGTACAAGGGTATGTGGGAAGATTTCTCATCAACCGTTGGTTTCTGGGCAGATATGGAACATCCGTATGTTACCTATGATAATAACTTTATTGAATCAGAATGGTGGGCTTTAAAGCAGATCTGGGACAAGGGTCTGTTATACAAGGGCTTTAAGATTGTACCTTACTGCCCACGCTGCGGTACACCGCTGTCTTCACACGAAGTAGCGCAGGGTTATAAAAATGTCAAGGAACGTTCTGCAGTCGTACGTTTCAAGGTAAAGGGAGAAGATGCGTATTTTCTTGCATGGACAACAACACCGTGGACACTTCCGTCAAACGTTGCGCTCTGTGTTAATCCGGAAGAAACTTATGTCAAGGTAAAAGCGGCAGACGGTTATACCTATTATATGGCAGAAGCCCTGCTTGACAAGGTACTTGGCGGACTGGCTGTTAAGGCAGGTCAGACTGTGGCAGGCGTTCAGGCTGAAGAAGGTAAGGAACTCGGAAGCGGCGCAGGTGTTGACTACGAAGTTCTTGAAAAATATACAGGTAAAGATTTAGAATACAAGGAATACGAACCGTTATATGCATGTGCGGCTGAAGTTGCCGAAAAGCAGCATAAGAAAGGACATTTTGTAACCTGTGATACGTATGTTACGATGTCAGACGGTACCGGTATCGTTCATATCGCCCCTGCATTCGGTGAAGACGATGCCAAGGTCGGCAGAAAATATGACCTTCCGTTTGTACAGTTCGTAGACGGTAAGGGTGAATTGACAGAAGAAACACCATATGCCGGATTATTTGTAAAGAAGGCAGACCCGGAAGTATTAAAGGATTTAGACAAGGAAGGCAAGTTATTTGATGCGCCGAAGTTTGAACATGATTATCCGTTCTGCTGGAGATGTGATACACCGCTGATTTACTATGCAAGAGAATCATGGTTTATCAAGATGACAGAAGTAAAGGATGACTTAATCCGCAACAACAACACCATCAACTGGATTCCTGAAACAATCGGTAAGGGACGTTTCGGTGCATGGCTTGAAAATGTTCAGGACTGGGGTATTTCAAGAAACAGATACTGGGGTACGCCGCTCAATATCTGGCAGTGTGAAGACTGCGGAGAAATGATGTCTATCGGAAGCATTGAGGAATTAAAAGAAAAATCCGACAACTGCCCGGACGATATCGAATTACACAGACCGTATATTGATGCGGTAACCTGCAAGTGTCCGAAGTGCCGGGGTACGATGAAACGTGTGCCGGAAGTTATCGACTGCTGGTTTGACTCCGGTTCAATGCCGTTTGCACAGCACCACTATCCGTTTGAAAATAAGGAAATTTTTGAACAGCAGTTCCCGGCAAAATTTATTTCCGAAGCCGTAGACCAGACACGAGGCTGGTTCTACTCACTGCTTGCGATTTCAACGCTGCTGTTTAACAAAGCACCTTATGAAAATGTTATCGTTTTAGGACACGTCCAGGATGCAGACGGACAGAAGATGAGTAAGTCCAAGGGAAATGCCGTAGACCCGTTTGATGCGTTACAGACACACGGCGCAGATGCAATCCGCTGGTATTTCTATGAAAATTCCGCTCCGTGGCTGCCAAACCGTTTCCACGACAAGGCAGTAACGGAAGGTCAGAGAAAGTTCATGGGAACCATCTGGAATACGTATGCGTTCTTCGTATTGTATGCAAATATTGATAATTTTGATGCAACAAAATATACACTGGAATACGATAAGCTTCCGGTTATGGATAAGTGGATTCTTTCCAAGTTAAATACGGTTGTCAAAGAAGTGGACAACAATCTTGAAAATTATAAGATTACGGAAACAGCCAGAGTGTTGGAAGACTTTGTAGACGAGCTTTCTAACTGGTATGTAAGACGCTGCCGTGAACGTTTCTGGGCAAAGGGCATGGAACAGGATAAGATTAATGCATACATGACATTGTATACAACACTGGTTACGCTGTGTAAGACAGCCGCACCGATGATTCCGTTTATGACAGAAAGCATTTACAGAAATCTTGTATGCAGCATTGATAAAAATGCGCCAATCAGCGTTCATCTGTGTGACTTCCCGGAAGTTCATAAGGAATGGATTGACAAGCAGCTTGAAGACAATATGGAAGACGTATTAAATGCCGTTGTTATCGGACGTGCATGCCGTAACGCAACCAATATCAAGAACAGACAGCCAATCGGACAGATGTTCATTAAAGCGCCGTGGAAGCTGGATGATTTCTTTACCGATATTATCGCAGACGAATTAAATGTAAAGAAAGTTGAATACAAGGACGATGTCAGAGATTTCACTTCTTACACATTTAAGCCGCAGTTAAAGACACTCGGACCGAAGTACGGCAAGTTCTTAGGTGAAATCAGAAAGCAGCTTGGTGAACTTGACGGCAATGCTGCAATGGATGAGTTAAATAAGGTCGGATTTATCACCTTACAGGTAAACGGACAGGATATCCAGCTTGAAAAGGCAGATCTGTTAATTGAAATGACACAGCAGGAAGGCTTTGTGGCAAGCTCCGATAAGGGCATTACGGTTGTTATGGATACGAATTTAACACCGGAACTCTTAGAAGAAGGCTTTATCCGTGAAGTCATCAGCAAGATTCAGACCATGCGTAAGGATGCAGGATTTGAAGTAATGGATAAGATTCATGTAACGGTCAGCGGAAATGACAAGATTTCTGCACTGATTGACAAAAATGCAGCACAGATTACAAAGATTGTTCTGGCAGAAGACATTACAGAGGGAGAAGCAAAAGGCTTTACAAAAGAATGGAATATTAATGGTGAGCAGGTAACACTGGGCGTAGAGAGAATTTAGTGTAACACTGCACAGTACTGCAACGGACAAATTGCATCAGGTTATTTCAAAAATATGCCTGATGCAATTTGTGTTTTAAGCGTAAAGAAAGAATGGAGATGAATATGGAGTTTCTAAAAAAAGTGTATCATGCAGTGGCGGCAGTGCTGCTGATGCTGGTGACATCGTTGATTTACGGCGGCTATATACTGGAATGGAGAGGTAAAAGACCACTTTGTATCCTGATAGCGGCAATGGCAGTGACAGCAGTGCTGATTGCTCTGGTGTGCCGGTATCTGAAAAAATACGCAGGTCAGATTGCGGTTGTCTGTATTGTTCCGATGACATTCTGTCTGGCAACCGGACTTTATAAGCTGTATATGGTGGCAGCAGACAGCCGGAGTATTTTCTATCTGGCAATGATTTTTTTCGCTGCGGCTTATTTTATCACAGAATATCTGTTAAATCTGTGTATGGAAAATGCTTCGCTGCAAAATATACGACAATTTTTCAATACGCATAAGTGGGTACTGATTCTTATTTTTATTGCAGTTTTATGCCGTGTACCGCTGCTTTCACAGCTTCCGCGCTGGGATTCGGGAGAATATTATTATCGGCTGATTCTCGGAACACATCATTTTGAATATACGGGTTTTAAAGAGTTCGTGGAAAATTATGCGCTGTGCGGACATCCGACACTGGGATTCTGCCTTGTATATCTGCCGGGAGAACTTGCTTTTTCACAGGAAGTCATCGGTGTTACACTGACCAGCCTGATTCTGACGGCACTGGCGCTGTGGTGTGTGTACCGCATATTCTTAAAAATCCTACCGCAGGTTACAGAAGGAAAAGCAGCGGTGTGTACATTTTTACTGTCATTTTCACCACTGTTTTTCGGTATGACCATGTATTTTAATCCGGACTATGCACTGGCGGTATTTTTTATATTTCTGTTATACAGCTATGTGTATGACAAGGCGGTTCTTGCGGCGTTTTTTTCGCTTCTGTGCTTTCAGACGAAAGAAACAGGACTGGTGCTGGTCGGCGGACTGGTGTTTGGCATTTTTATCCAGCATATTGCAGAAAAGAGAAGCCATGCCGTAAAAGCAATTTTTAAAGATGTAAAGTTATATGCAATTCTTGCAGTGACACTGTTACAGCTGTATTATACAAAGTTTATCGGTGGTATTGCAACGTGGACACAAAACGGAAATGAAGAACCGGGACTGCGCTGGGACAGCACAGGAGAGAATTGTCTGGGCTTTCAGCCGGCATTTGTGGCAGTTAAATTAAAACAACAGTTTTTGTTAAATTTCAATTGGATACTGACAGCCGGTATTGTCATTGCGGTTGCGTGGTGGTTTATTTTAAAAGTAAAAGGCAGGAAAAAAATTCAGGCATCGTGTAAAATCTGCGGTATCGCCGGAGCATTTGTTGCATTTTTATCGTTTTCATGTCTGTATATTACGGCATCGGTGGCAAGATATAATGTAGCGGGTGATGTTTTGCTGTATCTGATATTTTTTTATTGTATGGCGCTTTTTGCGGCAGAATTGCCGGAAAGCACATTTTTAAAGAAAAAATATGCAGGCATGGCAGTGACGGCAGTATTTGGCGTTTTACTTGCCGGTGAGTGCGTATTTACGGTTGACCCGGTGACAAGAGGGTTGTTTTTAAAGCTGGATACCGGAAATACAACGCTTTGTTTTACGGGAAAGGTCAGCGATATCAACAGCATTTATTACGGGGATTACCTCATTTATAATACGCAGTATACGTATATTGACAAGGCATATGATAAAGTGCTTGCAGATGTGGATTACCACCCGGATACAACGGATATTTATATCCCGGACAGCAACGGTTCATTTATTTGCGGCAATCTTCCGTTTTATTACTTAAACTGGGATGAAAAAACGAAAAAGAGAGTTTTTTATGAGAATGAAAATACACAGGAAATGGAATTCTATAATGAAGTAAAATATTTTTCTTCCAAAATGGTATCAGAGGGAAAGGATAAGGCGGTACTGATTGTAAACCCGTACATGATAAATGTCCATGAGGAGGAGCATCTGGCAAAGCTTGCGCCGTATTATGAAATCGGCGAGCGTAAAGAAGTAAAACTGTTGCAGGGCAGTATTGTGTACTACGAACTGACAAGAAAATAAGATGGAATTCATAGGAAAGCAAAAAAGATACTGATGTTGCATAAATCTGGTTCGCAGTGTATAATTATTGGTATATTATTACTTTCTTAAAGAAAAGACAGAAACTTTTTGTGAGCGGAGGGACGCAGATGGTTAGAACAAATACTTTTAACAAAGAGGAATTTAAAAAGGATATCAAGGATAATTGTAAGCTTCTGTATCGTAAGAATATCGATGAATGTGATGATCAGCAGAAGTTTCAGGCAGTTGCGTATTCTGTGAAGAATATTATCATTGATAAATGGATTGCAACCCACAAGGAATATGAAAAGCAGGATGTTAAAATTGTCTGCTATATGTCTATGGAATTTCTGATGGGCCGTGCGCTCGGCAACAACATGATTAACCTTATGGCATACGATGAGATTAAAGAAGTGCTTGCAGAGCTTGGCATTGATATTAATGTGATTGAAGATCAGGAACCGGATGCAGCACTTGGTAACGGTGGTCTGGGACGTCTTGCAGCGTGCTTTTTGGATTCTTTAGCGACACTGGAATATCCGGCATACGGCTGTGGCATCCGTTACAGATACGGTATGTTTAAGCAGGAGATTAAGGACGGCTATCAGATTGAAGTGCCGGATAACTGGTTAAAAGACGGTAATCCATTTGAAATTAAGCGTGACGAATATCGTTATGAAGTAAAATTCGGCGGCTATGTACGTTCTTACCGTGATGAAAAGACCGGCAGAGATATGTTTGTACAGGAAGATTACCGTTCTGTCATTGCAGTACCGTATGACCTTCCGGTAGTCGGCTACGGCAACAATACCGTGAATACATTAAGAATCTGGGATGCAGAGCCGGTCAATACCTTTAATCTGAACTCTTTTGATAAGGGTGATTACCAGAAGGCGATTGAGGAAGAAAACCTTGCAAAGAATATTGTCGAAGTGCTTTATCCGAATGATAACCATTATGCAGGTAAGGAGCTGCGTTTAAAACAGCAGTATTTCTTCGTGTCAGCCAGCGTCCAGAGAGCGGTAGACCAGTATAAGAAGCACCACGACGACTGCAGAAAGCTTTATGAAAAAGTTACATTCCAGTTAAATGATACCCACCCGACCGTTGCGGTTGCGGAACTGATGCGTATCCTTATGGATGAAGAAGGCTTAGAGTGGGATGAAGCATGGGACGTAACGACAAAGACCGTTGCATATACCAACCATACGATTATGTCAGAAGCGCTTGAAAAATGGCCGTTAGAGCTGTTCTCAAGACTGCTTCCTAGAATTTATCAGATTGTTGAAGAAATCAACAGAAGATTTGTTGAAGAAATCAAGGCAAAATATCCGGGCGACCAGGAAAAAATCCGCAAGATGGCAATCATTTATGACGGACAGGTCAAAATGGCACACCTTGCAATCTGCGCAGGCTACTCTGTAAACGGTGTTGCTAAGCTCCATACAGAGATTCTTGAAAAGCAGGAATTAAAGGATTTCTATGAAATGATGCCGCAGAAGTTTAACAATAAGACCAACGGTATTACACAGAGAAGATTTCTCTTACACGGCAATCCGTTGTTATCCGCATGGATTACGGATAAGATTGGCGATGCATGGGTAACAGACCTGCCGCAGTTAAAGAAGCTGCTTCCGTATGTGGATGATGAAAAGGCACAGCAGGAATTTATGCAGATTAAGAGAAAGAACAAGGTCCGTCTGGCAAAATATATCAAAGAGCATAACGGCATTGATGTAGACCCGGATTCCATCTTTGACGTACAGGTAAAGCGTCTGCATGAATACAAGCGCCAGCTGCTGAATATTCTGCATGTAATGTATCTGTATAATGAATTAAAGAAAAATCCGGATATGGATATGACACCGAGAACATTTATTTTCGGCGCAAAGGCAGCCGCCGGATACAGGATTGCGAAGCTTACGATTAAGTTGATTAACAATGTGGCAGATGTGATTAACAACGATGCTTCCATCAACGGAAAGATTAAGGTTGTATTTATTGAAAACTACCGTGTATCCAATGGTGAAATCATCTTTGCGGCAGCCGATGTCAGCGAGCAGATTTCAACGGCTTCTAAGGAGGCTTCCGGTACGGGTAACATGAAGTTTATGTTAAACGGTGCGATGACACTCGGAACAATGGACGGTGCCAATGTTGAAATCGTTCAGGAAGTCGGCATTGAAAATGCAGTGATTTTTGGTCTGAGTTCAGATGAAGTTATCCGCTATGAGAATGAAGGCGGCTATGACCCGATGGAAATCTTTAACAATGATCAGGCGGTCCGTGAGATTTTAACAGAGCTGATTAACGGTAAATATTCACCGGAAGACCCTGAGATGTTCCGTGATATTTACAATTCACTGCTGAGTAACCAGGGCGGAAGACGTGCAGATACGTACTTTATCTTAAAAGATTTCCGTTCTTATACAGAAGCACAGAAACAGATTGATGCCCGTTATAAGAACAGCGCAGGCTGGGCGAAATCCGTGATGTTAAATGTTGCCAATGCAGGTAAGTTCTCATCCGACAGAACGATTGAAGAATATGTATCTGATATCTGGAAGTTAAAGAAAGTCCACGTTCCGATGAACTAAATGGAAGTGTTGATAAATCATGCAGGTCAGTGACCGGATATAAAAATGATTATAAACGGAATTGTGCAGGCAGTCCGGAAAAGTAAATCTTTCCCGGCTGTCTGTACATTTTTTTTGATTTCTTTCATAAACTGTTATAGCAGACCTTAAAAGGTTTACGGAAAGAGATGGAAAACGCGATGAACCGGACAAGAATTTTTTTAAGAAATAAAGCCGCCGTACTGACAGTAGTGATTCTCATAGACCTGTTTGTGCCGTATGCCGTAACAGCCACCGTGACAGGCAGAATTGAGCAGAATGTGTCGGAAAGCGTAATACAGGGCAGGAAAGTCATTATTCAGTATAAAAATGCCACGCAGGCGGTGGATTTGAATCAGTTTATTGTGATGGTGCTTGCGGCACGGTTTGACAAATCGCAGGAAATTGAAGTATTAAAAGCGGAAAGTGTCATGGTGCGTACCGATATTTACCGGGTGATGGGAGCAGCGATGCAGGCGGACAGTACAAGCCTTGGTCTGGAATTTTTCACCGAAAAGCAGATGAAGGCATCATGGCAGGAAAATTATGAAAGTAATTATGCGTTGATTGCAGACTGTGTGGCATCAACCGGCAGCAGTGTTTTGATGTATCAGAATACATATATTGAGGCAAAATATACAGCAGTCAGTGCCGGAAAGACGTTGTCCGGGAGTGAGATTTCAGAAGAAAAATATGCATATCTTGCGGCGGTGGACTGCCCGGAGGATATTAAAAGCACAGATTATTTAAGAGTAGAAACATTTACATATAAAGACTTTGTCAAAAAGATAAAAAGCGGCTATGAGCAGGCAGGGCTGCATGAAGAAGCGCCGTTTCAGGATATTCAGATTGTGTCGAAAACCGACAGCGGTTATGTGACCAAAATACAGGCAGGCAATGTCATTATGAGCGGAACGGAATTTGCAAAAATTCTGGGTTTATCGTCTGCGGCAATGACGATTGAAAACAGTAACGGCAAGATTAAAATTACGACAAAAGGCTTAGGTGATGGTATGGGTGTAAGCCTTTATACCGCAGATTTTATGGCAAAACAAGGCAGTTCTTACGAGCAGATTTTAAAGGCATTTTACAGTGGAATTACCATTGTTTCACAGTAATCAGACGTATAGTTTGATGAAAACTGGCAATCATATTAACATCAAAGGTCAGTCAGATATCTGGCGGAAAAAGGAATGGAGGTTCATATGAAAGACAGTGGATTCAAACTGAATAAAGAAAAAGTCTTTGGCACAATCATATCATTTGCTATTATTCTGACACTTGGATACGGAATTTATTCGGTGGCGGTCAATTCCGGACGAAAAGAAAATCAGGAAAATATCGTCAACTTAAATGAATCTGGACAGGATAATGTAGCACTTCGGACAGAAGATGTAACACAGGAATATTCTGACATTTTACAGGTGCCGGAAAAGACAGACGGCAGTGATGATGCAGAAGCTGCCAATGCCGGTGCAAAGGCAGAAGGACTTTCTGCCGCGCAGGAAAATATCACAACCGGTAAGGAAGCACAAGGAACAGACACGGCAGAGGAATCGCAGGAATCACAGGCGGCAAAGACTTCTGCCAAGGCAAATCCGGCTGCGGCGTACTCTTTTGATGAAAGTGATACGCTGATGTGGCCAGTAACCGGCGATATTGTTTTAAAATACAGCATGGATACGACCATTTATTTTAAAACACTTGGAATGTATAAATGTAATCCGGCAGTCAGCATTGCGGCAGAAGCGGGAACCAATGTCGGTGTGGCAGCAGACGGCGTTGTGGAATCCGTAACTTACAGTGAAGAAACGGGAAATACCGTGGCAGTAGCAATCGGTGACGGTTATGTGACAACGTATGGACTGATAGATAATGTGGTGGTAAAAAAAGGCGACACGGTTGTGGCAGGACAGCTTTTGGGAACAGTATCCGACCCGACAGCATATTATGTAGAAGAAGGCCCGAATCTGTATTTTATGCTGACAAAGGACGGCGAACCGGTAGACCCGGCGGCGTATTTTGAAGACTAGTATGCAAAGGATAAGAAAATAAAGCGCCTTTAAAATTCACACAAAAAGCAAAGCAATAAAATCAGCCATATGGCAGGAATGGAATTTAAGTGGGTAGATAAAGGTACGCGGGCGCTTGTATTATAGATTGTGGGAGGTTTCAGACATAACAGTCGGAAGCCTCCTTTTGTTACGCTGCCTGTACGAGAAAGCAGATTTGTAAAAAGACAGACGGAATATGCAGCGTGGGACTTGTAAAAGGGGATTGCGGGCGGGTATAATAAAACGAAAAGAAAAGGAACATGGATAATAAATCAATAAGAAACTTAAAGGAGAAAGCATAATGAAAAATAAAAGTGTACCGGGGTACAAGCGTGTATTCGCGTGGATGATTGCGGTATTTGCAATGGTGATTCCGTGGATTTCGTATTTAAGAATCTGGAAACTGACAGATGCGCAGGCAGATGTCTTTGAAAATTACAATGGATATGTGTTTGATTTCTTTTTGTATTACAGGGAAGTCCTGCTTGTGGTTATGGCAGTCGTCCTGCTGGCAGTGATGATTGGTGAAAAATTAAATGATTATGGCTGGTGGTATATCAGAAACGGTGCATTGGATTTGACGTACAATGGACCGGCAGATAACCAGTATGGAACATGGAATGTTGTAAACGGACATGTAGAGGTTTAAAGCTGAAATAAAATTCAGATAAACAGCGGAATAAAATAAAAAGAATGATATACGGAAATTATGAGAATTCTCAAAAAACGTATATCATTCTTTTTTGTTTTAAGCCAGCGGAAGAACCGCAACATATTCAAACATCATAATAAAATGGCAGATGCTGCCTGCCATAACAAACAGATGAAAAATTTCGTGTGAACCGAAGTATTTGTGATGTGCGTTAAAAATCGGAAGCTTTAATGCGTAAATAATACCGCCCACCGTATAAATAATACCGCCCGCAAGCAGCCAGTTAAATGCGGCAGCAGGCAGGGAATTTAAAATCTGTGTAAATGCAAGGACACAGACCCAGCCCATGGCAATGTATAACACAGAAGAAACCCATTTCGGACATGTAACCCAGCAAAGCTTAAAAATAATGCCAAGAATCGCAATGCTCCAGACCAGTGCCATCAGCATAAGCCCTGTGCGGCCATGCAGAACAATCAGGCAGATTGGCGTATAAGAACCGGCAATCAGTACAAAAATCATGCAGTGGTCGAGTTTCTTTAAAATTTTATTCGTGCGTTCAGACAAATCAAAAGTGTGATAAGTTGTGCTTGCCGCATACAGCAGAATCATGCTCACAATAAAAATACTTAAAGAAATGACATGAACGGTATCCGGAGCGCGCATGGCACGCAGAATCAGCGGTGTTGCGGCAAACATTGCCATCAGCATACCGATAAAATGAGTAATGGCACTTCCGGGGTCTTTTAATTTAAAATGTTTCATAATTTCCTCCAATCTCCGAGTACACTGTATTTCCATTATTTTATTGGATTTTTCGTGTTCGGCATGTCCTGATATTTTTATGTTTTGACATATACATTATAAAATATTATATGCACTGGTATTTAAAATAATCACATGTAGTATTGAATACTACATGTCGATGTAATGATAATACATCAGCGCTTTTTAAAATGCAATCCTTTTTTTCAAAAATTTCAAAAATCCGGTTCGGATTTTAAGATTGTCTTATTGATACAGAAAAAACGCGCAAAACCGCCCATAAATTCCCTTAATTTTATTAAACAATAACCGGCAGAAAGTAAAGAAAACAAAGAAGAAAAACTTTAGAAAACTTAACCAAATACGGGGGATGTGCCGGATGTTCACAAACATGGATTTATTTTCATTAAATTTGAGTTTCCAAACCTTTCACAAATTAAGGAAAAATTTAAAAAGAAAAAATTATCGAACAAACAAAGAAAAGGTTATTGACTTCTTTTTTTGACAAGTCTAACATACGCAGTGTTTTCGGAAACGGCTTTTTCATTTTGTGAAAGCACGGGGTTGCCGACGGGCATCGTGCAGGATTAAAAAAATTTAGGTTTCGGAGGTAATGTCTGATGGCATATGTAGATGAAGTAATCAAGGAAGTATCTGAAAAAAACAGTAATGAGCCGGAGTTTATCCAGGCAGTGACAGAAGTATTGGAATCTTTAAGACCGGTTGTAGAAGCAGATGACCGTTATGAAAAAAATGCGATTTTAGAGCGTATGTGTGAGCCGGAACGAATCGTTTCCTTTCGCGTACCGTGGGTGGACGATGCAGGAAAGGTTCAGGTAAACAGAGGCTTCCGCGCACAGTTTAACAGTGCAATCGGTCCGTACAAGGGCGGAATCAGACTTCATCCCAGTGTCAATCAGAGTATTATCAAATTTTTAGGTTTTGAACAGACTTTTAAAAATTCACTGACAGGACTGCCAATCGGCGGCGGCAAGGGCGGCAGTGATTTCAATCCAAAGGGGAAATCAGACGGCGAGATTATGCGGTTCTGTCAGTCCTTTATGACAGAGCTTTACAGATACATCGGACCGGATACGGACTGTCCGGCAGGCGACATCGGCTGCGGTTCCAAAGAAATCGGTTATATGTTCGGTATGTATAAAAGAATTGTCGGCGGTTATAAAAACGGTGCGTTATCCGGCAAGGGCATTCCTTACGGCGGCAGTCTTGGAAGAAATGAAGCAACCGGTTATGGCGCTGTTTACTTTACGGAAGAATTATTTGAATCTGTCGGAAAGAAGCTTGCCGGTACAACATTTGCATTATCGGGCTTCGGCAATGTGTCATGGGGTGTTGCAAAGAAATTAAATGAACTGGGCGCAAAAGTCGTTTCTATTTCAGGACCGGACGGATACATTTATGATAAAGACGGCATCAGCGGGGAAAAAGTGGATTATATGGTAGAAATGAGAGGTTCCCTGCGTGACCGTTGTGAAGATTATGCCGACAGATTCGGTGTGGAATTCCATGCCGGCGAGAAACCGTGGGGACGTGTAAAGGCAGATGTGTATATGCCTTGTGCAACACAGAACGAAATCGGATTGGAAGATGCAAAGCGCATGATAGAGGAGGGTACATCAAAGCTTTTAATCGAAGTTGCCAACATGCCGACCAAAGCAGAAGCCGTTGAAGAACTGCAAAAAGCAGGATTTATGATTGCACCGTCAAAGGCAGTTAATGCAGGCGGTGTTGCCGTATCTGCCCTTGAAATGAGCCAGAATGCCATGAAGCTTTCATGGACGGAAGAAGAGGTTGATGAAAAGTTAAAAAAGATTATGAAGAATATTTTTAACAACATCGACAGTGCGGCAAAGAAATACGGCATGGACGGAAACCTCATTGCAGGCGCGAATATTGCAGGATTTTTAAAAGTTGCGGAAGCCATGCTTGACGAGGGTATTTTCTAAAAAAGACTTTTAAAAACCGGAAATCGTCGAAAATCATAAAATACACAGGGAGAATTCAGATGAAGGCAGATTACTTGGAATTTAAGGATAAATGCATACAAATGCTTACCGAAATTGATTTTTTAAATCAGGTGCAGATGACAAAGGAAGAAATTTTATCGGTTCTTGCAGGCTGTCGTTTAGAAGAAGCATATGATGCACTTTTAATCCGTTCGGAACAGGTAAGCTGCCGGAAGCTGATGCAATACTGTGAAAAGAAGCTTTGCAGTGAAATTCACATGACAGGTAAAGAGCTGTTGCAGGCGGTTTATGAATGGTGCCGTCATGTGATGTTTCCGTGTAATTTTACAGAAGAACCGTCTGATGCAGTAAAGCAGAAAATGCTGTTGTTCTGCCGTATTTTAAGAGCATTTTTAAAATGTGAGGAACAGACCGGACCGTTTAAGCGGACACGGTATTTTAAACTGGTTACGGCAGAAGAAGAAAGTCTTGGAACACGGCAGGAAACGGCGGCAGAGTACGCAATCTTTTTAAAGTGCCTTGAGAATCAGTATATCATGGAGTTTATGCGGATTGCGGCGGAAATCACACCGTTTGACACGCTGGGGCATGTGGCAGGGGTCCACTATGTGGCAATGCACGTTGCAAGACAGTTAAAAATGCTTGGAAAGCCGGTGGATTTAATGCTGATGTCAGCCGCTGCCGCCCTTCATGATATCGGCAAATTCGGGTGCCGTAAAGAAGAAGCCGCGCGCGTTCCGTATCTGCACTATTATTATACCGACCGCTACACCAAAAGGTTTCATATGCCGGTCATCGGTCATATTGCAGCCAATCATTCAACATGGGATTTAGAGCTTGAAGATTTGTCAATTGAAAATTTAATTCTGATTTATGCGGATTTTCGTGTAAAAAGTATCCGGACAGCTTCCGGTGCAGAACAGGTCTGTTTTTATTCTTTAAAAGATTCTTTTGATGTCATTCTTTCCAAACTGGACAATGTAGATGAAAAGAAAAAGAACCGTTACCGTCTGGTTTATGCGCGGTTAAAGGATTTTGAAGAATATATGGTGCATCTGGGTGTCAATATTGATTTTCGTTCGGAAGAACCGTCCTGCACACAACAGGAAGACTATGTGTTAATGACACCGCAGGAAATCGTAGACAACATGAAGTATCTGGCGATTGACCACAATATTTACGTTATGGAACGGCTTACCGGTGAAATGTCCCTGCGCAATCTTTTGGAAGCCGCCCGCGGGGAGAAAAACTGGAGAAATCTGCGCGCGTATATGAATGTATTGCAGGAGTATTTTACGTATCTGACCCATGAACAGACACACCTTGCACTTCGTTTTTTATTTGAACAGCTTATGCACGGTGAAGTGGATATCCGGAGGCAGTCAGCACATTTAATCGGACAGATGACTGCCAATTATGACAGGGCATACCGCAAAGAACTGCCCAAAGACGTAGAACTTCCGTCCGATGATATTTCTGCGGCATATCTTTTACAGAAAACGGTTGAAACCATTTTATATCCGGACTATCAGGTGACCGAACAGCACCGGAAATGGCAGGGATACTCACTGCGGCGGATTGTTCATACCCTTATGGCTTTATCACAGCAGGCAGACCGTGAAATCTACAGGCAGGTATTACTGCCGTTTTATCAAAAAACCGATTATGATGCGTGGAACACATTTTTGCTGCTCGATACGGCAAAGGCTTTGGATTATGCGGAAATGGACAATAAAGATATCCGTACAATCTGTGATTTTACAATATCCTGCCGGGAATGGGACAGCCGTGCAAGGCAGATGAATAGTTTACAGCTATATTACAAAATGGCACAAGACGGTGTTTCTTATCAATGTCTTTCTTCCTATATAAATCAGTGCTTTTTATTGGAGCGGGAAACGGATTGTATACAGCTGGTATTTTTACGTGACCGTCTGGCACAGCTTCTGGGACTGCAAAGAAATGGTATTTTTGCAGTCCGGTGCATTGCAGACAGGGAAGAAGAACTGCTTTCCAAAATGTTTCTTGACGATTTGAAAGTAGCGGCGGGTGCAACCATGAAACAGATTAATATCGCGATGATGGAACAGGTGATTGAACAATATCCGCAGGAAGCGCGGACGGTTCGTATTGCCACGCACCTTTGCAGTCTGATGTCGGCGAGCCAGCGCCTGACAGTGCGTGAAAAAGCAGGCGAACTGCTTGTAAAAATCATGTGTAATATTTCTTCTGACCAGTGTAATGAAATGGTGATTGAACTGACGGAAAGCCTGGATTCGGGAGATTATCAGTATGCAAAATTTATTCCGCATTATCTTGGCCGCATGGTTTTGTACTTACAGCCGCAGGAGCTTGATGAACTCATAGAGGATACCTTTTATAAAAGGGTAAACGGAACGAGTGAAAAAGCAGCAGTATACACCCTGCATACGATTGGGACGATTCTTGAAAATTACGGCAGTTACCGGGGGCGTGATAAAGCACCGGAGGCTTATGAACAGCGCAAAAAAGTATTGCTTGGATATTTGATGAAAGGTCTGGTGCATTTTAAGGAATCTATCAGTATTGAAGCCCTTAATATTATCGGACACGAACTGTTTGGCAGTGAAAAGCTGGCGCCGGATGAAAAGTGTGCCTATTTTTCTTATATCGCAAAACATCTGATGAGTGCGGTGGGAGAGCAGTCCAGGGATGCATTATCATTTTACAACCGGGCATCGGCGCTTAGTTATCTGTACCGGTTTATTACGGCATACGAATTTACATACGGCAGGTTTGAAATACCGCAGATATCGAAAGTGGCATTTTTTCCGGGGACATTTGACCCGTTTTCATCAGGGCATAAAGGCATTGTAGAAGCTGTGCGGAAAGCCGGGTTTGAGGTATATCTTGCAATTGACGAATTTTCATGGTCGAAAAAGACACAGCCGCGCTTAATCCGCCGCCGTATTGCGAAAATGTCAACGGCAGATATCGGCTCGGTCTATCTTTTTCCTGACAACTGTCCGGTAAATATAGCCAATTCGTCCGATTTGAAAAAATTAAAAACACTGTTTAACGGCCGCCCGGTCTATATTGTCACGGGGATGGATGTGATTGCGCACGCATCGGCATATCAGGCACCGCCGGTCATGGATTCCATTCATCACTGCAATCACATTGTCTTTACAAGAAAAACGTCAAAGGATAAAAATGCGCTCGATGAAAATCTGCTGATTGCACAAAACCTGTATGAGGACACGATAAAACTGGAGCTGGGCAGTGAATTAGATGATGTCAGTTCTTCTAAAATACGGGAAAATATTGACCGCGGACGGGATATTTCCAATCTGATTGACCCACTGTGCCAGCGGTTTATCTATGAGTATGGAATTTATCTTCGTGAGCCGCAGTATAAGGAATTACAGCTTACAAAAGCCTTTGTGGCAGAAGCAGAGCCGCTTGGAGAAAAGCTTTCAGAAAACCGGTATCTTTTTTTTGGTAATGCCGGGGTTTTTGCACACAAAAGCGGTGCAGAGCAGATGATTGTCCGGCGCAGCATGGGAAACGGCGAAGTGCTTGCCGCCGTCGGCTATCATGAAGTGTTATCCGACCGGTTTTATGAAGAATTTCAGGACGAAGCCGCAGTGCATTATCTCCGTAAAAATGCGGCGGGCAGACTGGCGGTGATTACAGGAGTTGCAGGGCTTCGTGATGAAAAGATTTATGAGTGGATACAGCTTGCCGTGACGGAAACGATTGCCGCGTGCTTAAAGCTTGGATTTACCCATATTGCCTGCCGATTTGAGAATGAAGAACGGGAAATGGATATGGAAATGGAAAAACTGCTTTACCGCTTCGGCTTTTTAAAAATGCCTTCCGGCGTGAAAAATAAAGACCGCTATCTTGTGGATATGACGTATCCGCTGGTGCTGATTCAGAATGTATCCACCGTGTTAAAAGCGCCGTTTGACAGGAATCCGCGTGTCAGAAAGGTACTGCTTGAAACAGGTCGTGCGCTTTTGGATGCCATGAAGGAGTTATATCCGGGTAATCTGGTGATATCATTTGATGCACAGCACATGAACCAGCAGATGATGGACCTCATTACCTTTGAAAACCATGTACCGGCACAGCAGGGGGCAAAACGTGTGCTGGGTAAAAAAATGTGTGTGCCGTTCGGTAAAATTTTAAGAGATGTCGTTGTACCCAATACCGTGACCAAAGCCATTTATACGGAAAAGGTGTATACAAGGGATGCATCGGCTTCACGGATTGAAGAATATCCGAACTATTCGCCGCTTCCGACACAGATTGAAACAATCAAATCCTTTAAAAGACCGGTGATTTTAGCAGACGACATTCTGCACAAGGGCGACCGCATTAAAAAGCTCTACCCGATGTTAAAAAAAAGCGGCGTGCCGGTAGAACGGCTTGTTGTCGGGATTCTGTCCGGCCACGGAACGGATTTGTCGAGTATGTTAAAGCTTCCTGTGGAAAGCATTTATTATATTCCCAATGTCAAAGCATGGTTTCAGGAATCGACCCTGTATCCGTTTCTTGGCGGGGATATGATTGAGCAGACACAAAAAAGCCGGACGGGACTGCTTCCGGCAATTAATCAGATACTGCCCTATGTTATTCCGCAGTTTTTGCCGGAGCTTGGCTGGCAGCAGTTTAACAATCTCTCGCTCACCTGTCTTTTAAATACACAGAAAATCCTGCGTGTGCTGGAGGCAGAATACCAGAAGGGGTTTGGCAGAAATCTGACACTGGGACGGCTTGGCGAGGCAGTTAAAGACCCGTACTGCGTGGACGTAGGCAGTCATGTCACGCTGGATTTAAATGTCCCGGCATCAGAATACATTGAAAATGACATTATCCGGCTTAAACATTTAAAAAATCTTGTGGACTAAAAAATCCGCAGAATGGAGAAGACTATGAACAATCTAAATCAGCTTGGAACAGAAAGAAAACTGCGCAGTGAAAAAGGAAAACATCCTTTTAAAAATCCGCGCTGGGTGTATGAGGGGAAAAAATTAAGGGTTCACATCGCGGCACTCGGCGATGTTGGCGCTACAACCCTTATGGGGTTAAAGCTGCTCGGTGGTGATGTGATTGAAACTATAGGAATTATAGATTTAGATGAAAACCGGATGAGGCGGTACGAGGCAGAATGTAACCAGATTTGTTATCCGTGGGCATATGATGTGCTTCCTAAAGTCGTCCTTTTAAAGGAAGATGAACTGTTTGACTGTGATGTTTTTATTTTTTGTGCAACCAAAGGCGTGCCGCCGGTCGGTACGGCAGTGCAGGATGTACGCATGCAGCAGCTGAAAGCCAACCGCAGTATTGTGGAAATCTATGCAAAAAAAGCGCGGGCTTGTGGATATGACGGACTTTTTGCCGTGGTTTCAGACCCGGTTGAACCGCTGTGCAATGCGGCGTGGCAGATATCAAACTGCAATGAATCCGGTGCATTTGATGACAACGGACTGCATTTAGAGCAGGTGCAGGGCTACGGACTGGGGGTGATGAATGCGCGGGCGGTGTATTATGCAAAGAAAAATCCGGGGAAATATGGATTATTTTTAACAGAAGGGCGGGTTTTCGGACCGCATGGAAAAAGTCTGGTGGTTGCAGACAGTATTACGCAGTATCACGACAAAGAATCAAGAGAACTTTCAAAGCTGGCGGCAGAGGCAAATCTAAGCGTGCGCGCGCTGGGCTTTAAGCCATATATTGCACCGGCGCTTTCATCTGCCGCCATTTCCATTCTGCTGACCATGCGGGGCGCAGACCACTACGGCTCGGTCGCACTGCATGAAATCTATTTCGGCTGTAAAAATAAGTACACGAAAGAAGGGCTGGAAACAGAGTGTCAGGAACTGCCGGGACAGCTCTATGAACGGATCCGGTCCGCCTACCGTGAACTGGAAGAAATCAGTGATAACTGCTGATAAAAGATTTGTAATAAGAAACCGGTAGTAAAAGGGCGTAACTGTAAGCTAACAGACAGAAAGGAAAAGAGGTGAAACAAATGCTGGCAGTGGTCTGTCCGATAGAAGGCGCCGTACCGGAAAGATACGGACAGCTGATTGATACGGTACTGCAAAATGCAAAAAAAGTATCCGGTGATAAAAAGGATACGGAAGCGGCAGTTATTCTGCGTGATGAGAAAGACTTTCTATACTGGTGCGAAACGCAAAAAAGGCCGGGCAGCTGCATTGTGTTTGCGGTGCATCTTGACCGTTCGGGGATTAATCTGCGGCTTTATGCCATTTTAAAGGAAATGGATTATCATACGGACTGTCTTTTGGGCTGTACAGGGGCAATTCTGGTTGACGGGGAAAATGAACTGTATACAAAAAACATGGCGAAAAAAATCGCATTTTCACTAAACCGCGCAGGCTGTATGCTGCCGGGACACACCTTTGCAGAGGCAACCGGCTCGTTAAAAAACCAGACAAAAAATGCAATGCACAGAAACCTTTCATTAAAAGAAGCTTTTTTTGCCAATGCAGGAGAGGCAGTCTGTCATGCACTGGAATACGCAGACGGGCGTACTCCGGCGCACACAGACCGACCGGCACGCCTGCTGTGCATTTATGCGGGTAATAAACAAAAGAGCAATACCTGTTTATTCTGGAAGCTGGTACGCAAGTTCCTTACCGAAGATAAAATTGTAATCCGTGAAATCAATCTAAGAAACGGGGAAGTTGCAGACTGTCTTGGCTGTCCGTTTGAGGTCTGCCTGCATTACAGTGAAAAGGGTTCGTGTTTTTACGGTGGTGTCATGGTGGAACAGGTCTATCCGGCACTGCTTGAAAGTGATGCGCTCATGATACTCAGTCCAAATTACAACGACTCGGTCAGCGCAAATATTATGGCATTTATCAACCGTCTGACCGCATTGTACCGGAAGGTCGATTTTAAGGACAAGCTGCTGTTTTCCATTGTCGTATCCGGCTACAGCGGTTCGGATATCTTAGCGGAACAGCTGATTAGCTCCCTTCATTTTAACAAAGGCTTTGCGCTTCCTGCCCATGCAATCCGGATGCTCACGGCAAATGACCCCGGAGAGATTTTGTCCTGTAAGGATATTGAAAAGGAAGCCGCCGTCTATGCAGAACGTATTAAAAAAAATTTATATACATTTAATAAAAACTGATGTATAATAAAATGTACGATTCAAAAATCACCTATATATTACTTATGTAAAAATGCTTTTACAAAAGGAGTAAGACAATGAATATTAAAAGAAATATTTTGCTGAATGCCGGACCGTCGACAACGACCGATACGGTAAAAATGGCACAGGTTGTACCGGATATCTGTCCGCGTGAAAAAGAATTTGCTTCTATGATGAAGGATTTACGCGCAGATTTATTAAAGACGGTACATGCAGACCCACAGCAGTATACATCAGTTTTATTCTGTGGTTCAGGTACATTAAACATTGATGTGTGTTTGAATTCACTGCTTCCGGCAGATAAAAAGGTGCTGGTAGTCAACAACGGCGCATATAGCACCCGTGCCGTGGAAATTTGTGAATATTACGGACTGCCGCATATCAATCTGCAGTTCCCGGTACTGGAACGTCCTGATTTGGATGTGGTACGAAAGACACTGGAAGAAAATCCGGACATTGCGCTGGTATACACCACACACAATGAAACAGGAACCGGTATTTTAAATCCAATCCGTGAAATCGGTGCATTGGCACACGAATTCGGTGCGGTATTTATCGTTGATACGACCTCCACACTGGCAATGCGCCCGATTGATGTGCAGAAAGACAATATCGATTTCTGTATGGCATCGGCACAAAAGGGACTGATGGCGATGACAGGTCTTTCCTTTATAATAGGAAGAAAAGACATTATCGAAGCTTCAAAAGACTATCCGAAGCGTTCGTATTACTGTAATCTGTATTTACAGTACCATTTCTTTGAAAAAACAGGAGAAATGCATTTTACACCGCCGGTACAGACAATTTATGCAACAATACAGGCATTAAAAGAGTATTTTGCGGAAGGCGAAGAAGCCAAGTGGGCAAGACATACCCGCGTCTTTAATGCAATCCACAAAGGACTGGACGAGCTGGGATTTAAAGATGCCGTTAAGAGAGAATGGCAGGCAGGTCTTGTAGTATCGCCGATTTATCCGGACGACCCGAACTGGGATTTTGAGAAGGTTCATGATTACTGTTATGAGCGTGGATATACGATTTATCCGGGTAAGATTTCTACAACGAACACCTTCCGTCTGTGCGCTTTAGGTGCGATTGACGAGGACGACATCACGGCATTTTTCAAGGTATTCCGTGAGGCACTGGAACATTACAATATTGCGATTCCGGTTGTATATAATGATTAATAGAAAGAAAGAGAGAAACAGATGAAAAAAGTATACGCATGTTTTTGTACCGATGTGATTCATGAGGGACATTTAAACATTATCAACAAAGCAAAAGAATATGGCGAACTGGTTGTCGGTATTTTAAGTGATGAGGCAATGATCCGCTACAACCGTTTCCCGACGATCGGTTTTGAAGAAAGAGTGGCATTGTTTAAGAATCTGGAAGGTGTCAGTGAAGTCGTAATCCAGCATGATATTATGTATGATAAGATTATTGAAGAAGTAAAGCCGGATTATGTCATTCACGGTGACAACTGGAAAGAAGGTCCGGAAGCGGCAATCCGTGCCAATGTCATTGAAGTATTAGAAAAGAACGGCGGCGAATTAATCGAAGTGCCGTATACTTATAATGAAAATGTAAAGCGTGTTGATGACCGCTTAAAAGAAAAACTGGCGATGCCGGAATTCAGAAGAAAACGTTTAAGACAGCTCATTAAAATGCGTCCGATTGTAAAGACGATTGAAGTACACAGCGGTTTAACCGGTCTGATTGCGGAAAAGACAGTTGTGGAAAATGATGGTGAATTTGACCAGTTTGATGCAATGTGGATTAGTTCCCTCTGCGATTCAACTGCGAAAGGAAAGCCGGATATTGAACTGGTAGACATGACTTCAAGATGCAGAACAATCGATGATGTCATGGAAGTTACAACAAAGCCGATTATTTTTGACGGAGATACAGGCGGACTGACAGAGCATTTTGTATATCTTGTGCGCACACTCGAACGTATGGGTGTTTCAGCCATTATTATCGAAGATAAGACCGGTTTAAAGAAAAACTCCCTGTTTGGTACGGAAGTAGCACAGACACAGGATACAATTGAGAATTTCAGCGCCAAGATTGCCGCAGGCAAGAAGGTACAGCTGACAGATGACTTTATGATTATTGCGCGTATTGAGAGTCTGATTTTAGAGCAGGGTATGGAGGATGCGTTAAACAGAGCCAGAGCGTTCCGTGATGCAGGCGCTGATGGCATTATGATTCACAGCCGTAAGAAGGATCCGGCAGAAATTCTGGAATTCTGCGATAAATTCCGTGCAGAGGATAAGGAAACACCAATTGTGGTTGTTCCGTCTTCATTTAATACAATTACGGAAGCAGAACTGGCAGAACACGGTGTTAATATCGTTATTTACGCAAACCAGCTGACAAGAAGTGCATTCCCAGCGATGGAACAGACTGCCAAGGATATTTTAAAGTATCATCGTGCAAAAGAAGTGGACAGCCGTTTAATGCCGATTAAGCAGATTCTGACATTAATTGATGAACTGTAAGCTTTTTTGAAAGGATAAAGGAAATGGAAATCGCAATTTTAATGGCGGCGGGCATGGGTACACGCATGCGCCCGCTGACCGATGTTACGCCGAAGCCGCTTGTAAAGGTACACGGCACATCAATGATTGAAACGATTATGAAGGGGCTGGAACGCAGAAACGTATCAAAGATTTACGTTGTTGTTGGATACAAAAAAGAGCAGTTTGCATATCTGGCAGAAAAATATGACAACGTGGAACTGATTGAAAATACGGAATTTGAAACGATTAACAATATTTCGTCTATTCATGCGGCAAGAAAAGTTATGGGAACGGCAGACTGCTTTATCTGTGAAGCGGATTTGTATATTTCGGATTTATCTATTTTTGATGCAGAACTTTCACGTTCCTGCTATTATGGCAAAATGGTTCCGGGTTTTTCCGATGACTGGGTGTTTGACTGGGATGGAGAACGTATTACACGTGTCGGAAAAGAAGGGACAGACCGTTATAACATGGTCGGCGTTTCCTATTTTAAGAAAGCAGATGCGGCAGTTATCCGCGATGCCATTGATGCAGCATATGAAAAGCCGGGTTATGAGGGCTTATACTGGGATGAAATTGTAGACCGGCAGTTAGATAAGTTAAACCTTGACATTCATCCGGTTGAAAAAGAGCAGATTGTTGAAATTGACTCTGTGGCAGAGCTGGCAGTGATTGATGAAAGCTACCGTGAGGTATTGGAAAAAATGCAGGCAGAATAGGTCTGTATCAGAATGGAGATAAAAAATGCAGGTTCAGAAGTTTGTTGAAATTATCGGTGCAGAGTTTTATGCAGGTGTACCGGATTCACAGTTAAAAGCACTGTGCAACTATTTAATAAATACATATGGGATAGATTCCCGACATCATGTGATTGCCGCAAATGAAGGAAATGCGGCGGCGCTGGCGGCAGGATACCATCTGGCAACAGGAAAGGTGCCGGTTGTCTATATGCAGAATTCCGGCGAAGGAAATATTATCAATCCGGTGGCATCACTTTTAAACGACAAAGTGTATGCAATTCCGATGATTTTTGTTGTGGGCTGGAGAGGAGAACCGGGGGTTCATGACGAGCCGCAGCACATTTATCAGGGTGAAGTAACGATAAAACTGCTTGAAGATATGGATATCAAGCCATTTATCGTGGGAAAAGAAACTACAGAAGAAGAATTAAAAGCTGCCATGGATGACTTTAAAACTGTGCTTGCACAGGGAAAAGATGCTGCCTTTGTAATCCGCAAGGGTGCGCTCTCTTATGATGAAAAAGTTGTTTATAAAAATGACAATACGATGATGCGTGAAGATATTATCCGCCATATTACAGACGTTTCCGGAGAAGACCCGGTGATTTCCACAACAGGAAAGGCAAGCCGTGAGTTATTTGAAATCCGTGAAGCAAAGAAGATGAGCCATAAATATGATTTCCTGACAGTCGGTTCCATGGGACACAGCTCATCAATTGCACTCGGTGTTGCAGAAAGTATGCCGGATACAAAAATCTGGTGTATCGACGGTGATGGTGCCGTGCTGATGCACATGGGAGCTATGGCACTGCTCGGAGCGAATGCGCCAAAAAATATGGTGCACGTTCTGATTAATAACGGCGCACACGAAACGGTTGGCGGCATGCCGACTGTCGGCGGTAATATTGACTGGATTGGTGTGGCAAAATCATGCGGCTATCCGAATGCAGTATCCGTAGATACGTTTGAAGCACTTGATGAGGCTTTAAAGGCAGCGAAAAACCGCAGCGAATTAAGCCTGATTGAAGTGAAATGTTCTATTGGTGCAAGAGAGGACCTTGGACGTCCGACGACAACAGCGCTTGAAAATAAAGAAAATTTCATGGCGTATTTAAAAGAGTTAAAGGGTTGACAATCTTGACAATCCGGGCCATAAAAGGTATAATCAAAGAACCGCGCAGCCGGGGCATTAGCGGCGCCTTGTACCTGCAATCCGCTATAGCAGGGGTGATATCGGGCCGAGGGCAGTTTTCTGTAGAGCTGCCCGGTATAAGTGGTGTTGACGTCTGGGTCTTTCGCAACAGGAATTCATGAACCATGTCAGGTCAGGAATGAAGCAGCATTAAGTGAAACCTCCTGTGTGCCGGAAGGGTGCCTGGGCCGAGCTAACTGTACCGGTAACGTCTGTGGACAGCTGTACGACGTCCGGTGCGCGGTTTTATGATGAGAATTGTTTTCGTCAGCACATATTATATGTAACACATATTACGTGTAACACATAGTATGTGGTGGCTTTTTTTACATTTATAAAGTAAAAGCAGTTCGCAGCGGTATTTTTAGAAAAGCGCCGTCCGTGGCGGCAGAATGAGAGAAAATATGGCATATCAGGCATTATATAGAAAATGGCGTCCTTTGGAATTTGAAGATGTCAAAGGACAGGAACATATTGTTACAACATTAAAAAATCAGATACGGGCAGACAGAATCGGGCATGCGTACCTTTTCTGCGGAACGCGCGGAACCGGTAAGACAACCGTGGCAAAGATTTTTGCAAAGGCGGTCAACTGCGAGCATCCGGTGGACGGCAGTCCGTGCGGGGAATGTCCGACCTGTAAGGCGATTGCCGAAGGGCGTTCCATGAATGTCATTGAAATCGATGCCGCATCGAATAACGGTGTTGACAATATTCGTGAAATCCGTGACGAAGTCCAGTATTCACCGACGGAGGGCAGGTATAAGGTTTATATCATCGATGAAGTGCATATGCTTTCCATAGGGGCATTTAATGCACTGTTAAAAACACTGGAAGAACCGCCTGCATACGTTATTTTTATTCTGGCGACAACGGAGGCACATAAGATACCGGTTACGATTCTGTCGCGCTGCCAGCGCTATGATTTCCACCGCATTTCTATTGAAACGATTGCAGGGCGGTTATCGCAGCTGATGGAAGCGGAACATATCAATGTCGAAGAAAAGGCAATCCGGTATGTTGCCAAGGCGGCGGACGGTTCCATGCGAGATGCGTTAAGTCTGTTAGACCAGTGCATCGCCTTTTACCTCGGACAGGATTTAAAGTATGAAAATGTGTTAGAGGTGCTTGGTGCGGTGGACACGGCGGTATTTGCCGAAATGCTGTCGTACATTTTAAAGGCGGATACGTATGCGTGCATGCAGCTTTTAGAACAGATTATTATGCAGGGCAGGGATTTAGGACAGTTTGTCAGTGACTTTGTATGGTATTTAAGAAATCTGCTGCTTGTAAAGACAACGGATGATGAAGCGAAGGCGGAAGACATTATCGATGTTTCGGCAGATAATTTAGAGCAGTTAAAAAAAGACAGTAAACAGGTCGATGTCGATACACTTATGCGCTATATCCGCGTGCTGTCGGAGCTGGCAAATGAGCTGAAATTCTCAACACAGAAGCGTATTAAAGTCGAAGTGACACTTATTAAGCTGACGCGTCCGGCGATGGAACAGCGGCAGGATATGGGTGATGTGATAAGCCGCATCACCCTGCTTGAGCAGGAAATGCAGGAAGCCATGGAAGCGTTAAAAAACGGCGTGGCGGCAGGTACTCCGTTTGCGGCAGGTACACAGGGCATAAGCGGTATGGCAGATATAGCGGGTGCGGCAGGCAATGCCAGCGGCTATGCAGCAGGCATGGCAGTGCCCCAGCCGGTACAAAAGCGCGTAATAGAGGCAATGCCGGAGGATATTAAGCAGCTGGCAAAGCAGTGGGACTCCATTGTCCATTCGATTGAAGAACCGCTAAAGCGCACCCATTTATTAAATTCACATGTAACGCTTGCAGAGGATGGGCAGAGTCTGGAACTGATGACGTCTTCCCCGACAGCCTATGAGCTGTTTTCAAGGGAAGATGACAAGGCAGAACTGGTTGCGCTCATTGAGGAGCGGACAGGAATCCATGTGAATCTGATTGTTACAAAGCTACAGGATGGAGAAGATTTTCAAAATCGATTTACAGATATCAGAGAATCCGTTAATATGGAAATAGAAGTAGATGATAAGGAGGAATATATCTAATGGCAAAAAGAGGTGGATTTCCGGGAGGTATGCCGGGCAACATGAACAATCTGATGAAGCAGGCACAGAAAATGCAGAAGCAGATGGAAACACAGCAGGCAGAGCTGGAAGCAAAGGAATTCAGTGCGGCAGCAGGCGGCGGTGTTGTAGAAGTAACCGTTACCGGTAAAAGAGAGGTTACAAAGGTCAAGATTGACCCGGAAGCCGTAGATCCGGATGATGTAGAAATGTTAGAAGATTTAATTATGGCAGCAACCAACGAAGCACTCCGCAAGTGTGAAGAAGAATCACAGGCGCAGATGTCTAAGATTACCGGAGGACTTTCAGGACTGACAGGAGGCCTGTTCTAATGGACATTTACAGCGGTCATATGAACAAGTTAATAGAACAGCTGTCGAGATTACCAGGGGTTGGGGCAAAAAGCGCCCAGCGCCTGGCATTTCACATTATAAATATGCCAAAAGAAGAAGTTGAGGGACTGGCATCTGCCATGACGGATGCCAAAGCGCATATTAAATACTGTAAAGAATGTTTTACGCTGACAGATGATGAAATCTGCCCGATCTGTGCCAATGAAAAGCGCGACCACAGTACGATTATGGTGGTGGAACAGACACGCGATATGGCGGCATATGAAAAGACCGGAAAGTATGAGGGTGTCTATCATGTACTGCACGGCGCAATCAGCCCGATGCTTGGCATCGGTCCGTCCGATATTAAGTTAAAGGAACTGATGAAACGGCTCGAAGGCGATGTGCAGGAAGTCATCATTGCAACCAATTCAAGTCTTGAAGGTGAAACGACAGCGATGTATATCAGCCGCCTGATTAAGCCGACAGGCATTAAAGTAACCCGCATTGCAAGCGGTGTGCCGGTTGGCGGCGATTTGGAATATATCGACGAAGTGACACTGCTGCGTGCATTGGACGGCAGAACGGAATTGTAGGATACTATGTTAAACGATATTATTACAGAACACAAAGAGCGTATGCTCAATCTCAAAAAATATTATCCTTTTTTTAAGCTGATGGATGTATCCTTTGCCCAGTTTCAGGAAGGCAGATATGAAATGCTGGACATGGGATATATTGTCATGGGGATTCTGCGCTTTTTTATTGAGGAGAATAACTTTAAAGAAAAGGACGTCACTTACCCGGAATATCTGGACTTTATTACATCATTGCTCAAACGGGACTTTGGGCTGAATCTTTCAGCACAGGAATACAAAGAACTTGCCGATTACATTTTTGATAAAATTAAAAATGAAGGCAGACCGTTTACATTTCCATATTATGATCCTATTGAAAAGAAAAAATGTATTTCACGTATCAAGGTACTGGAAAGTGCCATCCGTGACCATACGGTATGGTATTCCATCAGTTCCGATGCAATTGAATTCTATCTGGATACGAAAGAAATTAAAGAAGAAAGCAGAATCAGTGTGCAGCAGCTGCTCTTAGAAAAAATGATACAGGCACAGAATTTTCAGGGCGGCAAAGATGTGATTGTGCGGATTAATGAAGAAGTGGCACGCCTACAGCGCAGAAAAAATGAGATTATGGAATTGCTCGGCAAAGATGTCTTTGCGGGGATTGAAGCGTATGAAGATTTTGTCCATACGGGTATGCGCTGGTTTGATGAAGAAGAAAAGCTGTTTAAGAAAAATAAAGATTTTATCGAGGGTGCGCTTGCAAAGATGGAAGCCGAACCGGTACAGTCGGAGAGCTATTACCGTACTTTAAAGGAGATTTACGAGCTGGACAGCCAGTTACAGATAGCCATGACAAGGCACGGACAGCTTTTATCGGCATGTACACAGATGCAGCAGATGACAGAAGAAGCCGTGAAGCGGGCAAAACTCGGACGGTTAAGAAGCCATATCCATTTTGGGGCGCTTCTGACAGATTTAATCCGCAGCGACAATGCGGGATTGTTAGAACAGCTTTTGTCACCGGTATTACTGCCGCATATAAAGAAGCGGTTTACGCTGGATTCACTTGACGAGGCACTGACCGTGAAGCCAAAGCAGGCAGAAGCGGCGGAGAAAGTAGAAGAAGAACCGCCGCAGGAAATTCAGTTTGCAGATGAAATGGAAGATCAGCGTATTCGTAAAAACTATACATTTTTAATGAATAATCTGCTGGCGGCATTTGAAAAGAGAGATACGTTTACGCTTTCGGAATTTGGCGCGGCAATGAGCAGAATGTATTCGCCGGATATTTTAAAAAATGCGGATTACTATTCCTTTTTTGTCAACCTGTGTCAGAAACAGGAGTATGTCATCGGCGGTCAGACGGAAAACGAGAGTTTTCTCGATGACATTTTAAGCGGCGCATTTGCAGACCGTGAACCGGTACATTTTACGATTACGCCAAAATCCGCAGGAGCGCAGGACGAACAGCCAATGGAACAGTCTGAACTGGTGTTTGAACGGAAGGGAACAAAGTAATGGAAAGCAGAAATATAGAAAAGGCACTGGAAATATCCGCAAAACTGGCGGCGGGGGAAACGGTAAGCGAGCAGGGGACAAATGCTGCCCTGTATCAGGAATACAGTACCAACCCGGAAGTGTATGATATGGTATTGTTGTCGTTAAAGAAAATGGAACTTTCGGTTTATGAATATAATAATTCGCTGTTTGCCGCGCCAAAAGCGCACGGCAGCCTGTTTGGCTACAGCAATGAAGCGCTGCGCCGGGAGCTGGGACTGCGTACCAACGGCGAACTCTATCTGGCGTATTTTATCATCTATAATATTATTATGGAGTTTTATACGGATACCATCAGTGCAACGTATGCCGAATTTGTCCGCGTGGAAGACATTGTCCGCAAGGTGGACGATACAACGGCAGGCATTGTGGATAAGAAAAACGGCTTTGTTTTAAGTGAAATTGAGGAAAACAGCTTCCGCAGCCTTGCGTTAAGCTGGGACAGCCTGCCGGCGGCAACCGTGGAATTGTCGGAATTAAGGGCGGCGAAGAATTCCAAGTCGGGTTTTGTAAAGCTGGTCTGCAACTTTTTAGTCAGCCAGCAGTTATTAAGTGACAATCAGGAGCGGTACTATCCGACAGACCGTTTCCGCGCAGTTGTTGAAAATTATTTTGACGAATCCAGAGGAAGAATCATGGAATTGTTAGACCAGTCAGGAGAGGAGAGGGACGAACATGCCGCAGATTAACAGAATCCGTGTAAACAATGTAAAATACAATTTCGGTACGCAGTATTACGATGACTTTATGATGCGTTTTCACTGCCGTAACACGATTTATGACCTTGCAAACGGCGGCGGAAAGAGTCTTTTAATGCTGCTGCTGCTTCAAAATGTGATTCCGAACTGTACGCTTGATGAAAAACAGCCGGTTGAAAAGCTGTTCCGTCCGGGCGGCGGCAATACAGTGATCCACTCATTGATTGAATGGAAGTTAGATACCGCTAACAACGACGGCTATAAATATATGACAACGGGATTCTGCGCAAGAAAGGCAAAGGATACGGAAGCAGACGGCACGGAAGCGGACGGCATATCCGGGCGTTTTTCTGCGGCAGAAGAAGCACCGGCGGGACGTGACAATGCCAGCGTGGAATATTTTAACTACTGTATTTTTTACCGGGAGTTTGGTGAAAACGATATTAAAAATCTGCCGCTGACAAAAAACGGGGAGCGCATTACTTATAATGGTTTAAAGCAGTATCTGCGGGAGCTTGAACATAATGATTTCCACGTTTCGGTAAAAATATTTGACCGAAAGGGCGAATATCAGAGTTTTATCAGCAAGTATGGGCTGTATGAGAGCGAATGGGAAATTATCCGCGGCATCAATAAGACCGAAGGACATGTAAGAACATATTTTGAAACCAATTATAAGACAAGCCGTAAAGTTGTAGAGGATTTATTAATAGAAGAAATTATTCAGAAATCTTTCCACAATAAGCTGGCAGTGGGCAATGACGAAGGTCAGATGGCACAGACACTGCTTGATATTAAGGATACGCTTGCCAGACTGTCAAAGAAAAATGCACAGATTACCAATTATGATAAACAGATGGAGCTGCTCGATGCTTTTTCAGAGTATATTCTGGGATACCGCTCTTTATATGAAGAAAAGGGAAATCTGCGGGGACAGCTGTTAAAGCTGCTTATGCAGTGCAGACAAAATCTGTCGGGATACCGCGCGCAGGAAGAAAAGCAGAAGGACGAACTGCTTCATTTACAGGAAGAATTATTAAAACAGCAGCGCATGATCCAGACTGCAGAGGTGCTTACAGAACAGGCTTCCCTTGCGGGAATGGAAGAACTGATTGCTGCAAATGAGAAGAAGCGGGCATATTTTAAGGAACAGGAAGAACACTTAAAAAGGCAGATGGAAGAAACGGAAAGTCTGGTAGAATACCGCGAATATTTACAGTATCAGAAGCTCTATGATGAACTTTTGGCAGCCATTGCGGCAAACGGACAAACGGATGAAGAACTGACAAAACAGCTCTATGCACTGGCAGCGGTGATTGTGCCACAGCTTGTACAGAAAAAGAATGCTGCCGGTGAAGAATTGCAGAATGCAGAAACACAGTACCGGGCGTGTCAGAAAGAAGCGGCACAGGCAAAGGCAGATTATCAGGAATTACTGGGCGGGGCTGCGGCGGCAGAACAGATTGCAGTGCATACTGCCAAAGAGATTGAACAGGCAGAAAAAGAACTGGGTGCCTGTATGGAAAAGGCAGGAATCCTTGTGATGGAAAAGGCAGGCGAAGAATACAGTGCCTGCACACAGAAAATTAAAGAACAGGAAGAACAGCTTTTACAGACCGAGGGACAGCTTTCACAGGTGGAAGCACTGCTTTCAAAGGGCAGACAGCAGCAGGCATCCTGCCGTGCGCGGATTGAACTGCTGACAGAACAGTTAGGACAGGCGGAAACCAAAAAAGAACAGGAACAGAAAGAAAAGCAGCAGCTTTTGCAGTTAAAGGCCGTCTATGGGGAACAGGATACCCGCCGGGCATGCCGCGTTGTATTGGATAACCACCGCAGACTGGAAGCGGAATGTGAGCAGCTTACCGCTGACTGTACGCAGCTTACGCAGTTCCTTGAGAATATGAAGCACGGGATATTCAGTGCGGGCGGAAGACACCGGGAGAAGGTAAAAAGCTATCTTTCAGGACGGTATGGAGAAGATGTAAAAGAAGGCAGCGAGTGGCTTTCGGGGCTTTCGGAAGAAGAAAGAAAACAGGTGCTTGCCGCATTCCCATATGCCGAGTATGCATTTATTGTTGAAAACGATTTTTCAAGAATCAAAGAAGACCCGGTGCTTGCGGACTTTGGCAGAAGTGCCTATGTGATTCCGGTATTGTCTGCACAGGCGGCAAAAGCACAGCTTACGGCAGAAAATGAACAGTATGTTGTATATGCCAGAAAGGATATGGCATTTTTAAAGGATGAAAAGCTGCGCGGGCGGGAAGAAAAGCTGGCGCAGGAAGAACTGGCGGCGGCACAGGAAAAACTGGTCAGACTGACCGACAGAAAAGAAATTGTCTGGAATGACTACGTGCGCATACAGGAACTTTCAAAGCTGGAAGAAGAACCGGCAAAGAAAGAGTTTGAAGCGCTGTCTGTGCGTTTAGAGGAACTGCAAAAGGAAGCACAGCGTTTACAGGAAGAAATGGAACAGGAGGAAGCCCTGGGTAAAAAAGGTCGGGAGCGGAAAGCACAGGTGCAGGAAAAGCTGGCACAAAACCGGGAGCGGTATCCATACGTGCAAAAGTGCGCAAAACTGGCAGAGAGTCTTCTTGTACAGTACCGTGAAAAGCAGGAATACACGCAGAGGGCGGCAGATGCAAAGCAGGAACAGCTCTTAAAAGAGCAGGAAATGCAGGCGCAGGAAAAGGCAGAACAGACCGCCTTACAGCGCAAAAATGCACTGGCAGAAGAATATGACCGTCTGCAAAGCCGTCTTGACAAGCGTTATCAGGCATATATAAGAGTGGAAGCCGACGGCGGACAGTCCGCAGGAATTCATGTGCTGCAGTCAGCGGCGGATGGCAGTGCGGTAGCAGGGTTAGCGGATGCTGACGGACATGCGCTGTCATTAGAACAGCTGGAGAACCGCTTTGCGGGAGTGAAAAAGGCATTGGATGAAAAAAATGCCGATGTGCATGATAAAGAAGAATTATTAAGACATTACCGTGCGGCAATGGGAAAATGCAGTACGGCAATTGCACGCCGCCATTTTACAATGGAAGAACTTGCGGCAAAAGAGGCACAGGGAGAAGCTGTCCCAAATCCGGATGATGCGCTCCGTGCGCTTGAGCAGGAACGTGAGCAGGCGGTACAGCAGGAAAAAGCGGCAGCAGAAGAACTGGAAGCGCAGAATGCATTAATGAACCGTCTGCAGGGAAGTATTGCACACGGAAAGAGCCAGATTGAAGAAAAGTACGGTGCTTTTGAAGCGTTTGACTGTGATAACCCGGAGCAGTTCATTGTACAGCATAAAAATTATAAGGACAGCATTGCAGGACAGATCAAAGAACTGGAAAAAGAGCAGAAACGCCAGACAGAAAAAATGCAGGATTTCCTCGTAATGGAAAAGGATTTGTCAAGAATTGTTGCCAAAGCGGGCATTGAAGTGCCGGAAGCGTCAGAAACGGAAAATGCAGATACCATGGCAGGACAGCCGGAGGATACAGACATAAATGTAGCAGATTTTTCAGGCTATGAAACGGTACAGAAAGAATTTGAAAAGCTGTGTGCGCTTGAGGTGCGCAAGCTGGAAGAATTTTTAAAGAAAAAGGATAAGCTGACGGAAGAACTGACGGCATGTGATGCAAAAGAACTGGCATTGGAGATTAAAATGTCGGTTCATGTGCCAAAGGACATTGAAGCCGTGAAGCAGTTAAAGTCCAGACTTTCCGAAACCAATACGCTGATTGCACTGGAAAAAGAGCGCGTATCCAAAGGGATTTCCGATATGGAGCGTATCAAGGATAACTTTGAGAACCGGTGTGTCCAGATTTGCTGTAATATCAAGACGGAACTTGACCGCCTGCCAAAGCTTTCAAGCATTACGATGGATAATGAGGTTATTTCTATTATCGGGCTGTCCGTACCGTATGCCAAGGAATCCGATTATAAGGAAAGAATGGCGGCATACATTGACGAAACGGTCCTGATGGCGGAAAGCTTTGACAATACACAGGAGCGGTTAAAATATATCCGCAACCGGTTAAGCTGGAAACGCCTTTTTGCCGTGATTGTAACCGATATGAACGCCATCCGCGTAAGTCTTTATAAAAGAGAGCGCATGAAAGACCAGAGCCGGTATCTGCGGTATGAAGAAGCAGTGGGTTCAACCGGACAGTCACAGGGTATTTATATTCAGTTTTTAATTGCGGTAATTCATTATATTTCAAGTATCAATGCGCCGGCAGACAGTGCGGGTGTACTGGGCAAGACCATTTTTATTGATAATCCGTTCGGTGCGGCAAAGGATATTTATATCTGGGAGCCGATTTTTAAGCTGTTAAAGACCAACCACGTGCAGCTCATTGTTCCGGCACGAGGTGCAACCCCGGCGATTACGGGAAGATTTGATGTCAATTACATTTTAGGACAGAAGCTTGTACATAACCGGCAGCAGACGGTTGTTGTCGATTACTACAGTCGTACAAAAAATGAGGAACTTGAATATACGCGCATGGATTATGAGCAGGCAGTATTCGACTTTATATAGGCGCTATAGGCAAAAAACGCCTCAACGTTGGCATTTCTTTTTAAAAGAGTTTACAAGAATACTGCGCTGTGATAAACTTAAATAGAATATGTTTAAATCATTTATTTGATATATACAGTAAAGGTGGCGTTTGTTTTGGATAAGTATGAATTTAATATAAAAGTAGATCAAATTAAAAAGCTTGCTGCCAAGAAGTCATTTCAGGAGGCGGCAGCGATTGCCAAGGAAATGAACTGGCAGAAGGTGAAGGACTGGTCCACGCTGGCAACTGTTATTAACGTACAGGAAGCGGCAGGGGATTATCTGGAAGCAAGAGATATGGCAATTCTTGCATACAACAGAAATTTAGGCGGCAGAAAGCTGGTTTATAAGCTGGCGGAGCTGCTCATTAAGCTGGAAGATTTTGAAACGGCAGAGGAACTTTATGAAGAATATGAAAAGATGTCACCGCATGATGTCAATCGTTTTCTTTTGTATTTTGATTTAAGAAAGGCACAGAATGCCTCGGATAATGAACTTGTAGAAATCTTAGAGGACTACAAAGAGCATGAAATTGATGAAAAGTATATGTTTGAACTGGCAAAGTTATATGCCAAAACAGGCAGAAAAGAAGAATGTATCAAGACCTGTGATGATATTGTACTGTGGTTTCAGGATGGACAGTATGTGGAGAAGGCGATTCAGTTAAAGCAGGAATTTGGCGTTGAACTGACCAATACACAGAAAAAAATCTTAAAGGATATTAAGAATCAGAAGCAGGATATAGAAGCAACCAGAGAAATCATGTTTGAGGAACAAAAGCAGCTTGCGGCAATCCAGAGCGATGAAATTGAAGAAGCGGTGGAAGAAGCAGAAAGTGATGCGGACGATGATATTATTCTGCCGGAAGACGATGAAAGTACCCGTGGCATTAAATCTTTCTTTAAGAAAGCATTTCATTCGCGGGCGCAGTCAGAAGAAGATATGCGCGAAATAGGCTATGAAGATGATGACGAATCCGATGATTCCGATACATATGAGAACACTGGTGCGCAGGATACAGAAAAAACACCGGAAGAACCGGTATTTTCAGCGGAAGAATTTGTAAAAGAAAAGACAGTGACGGATACCGCACCAAAAGCAGAAAAAAAGGAAGCTGATACAACGGTGGATTTGTCTGAAAGTATTGACAAGGCATCCTCATCTTTACGTGAACTGATAGAAGATGCAAAGAAGAAACTGGAAGACAGCTGCGGCGACTTGTCAGGTAAAGAGGATTCATTCCGGCAGAAGGCTGTAAATACGGTCAAAGAACCGGCAGATGAAGTAGAGATTAAAGTGGACATTCCGGCATATAACAATCCGTATGATACACAAAATTTACAGGCGGCACTCGCTAAAAATTTAAGTGAATTCATGGAGGAAGAAAAAGCAGAGGCAGAGGCACTGCGTCCTCAGCCGGCGAAGCAGGAAGAAACGGCCGGTGAAAGCCAGGAAGATGAACAGATTGAAGGTCAGTTAAGCCTTGCAGACTGGTTAGAAGCGGTCCGTGAAGAAAAATACGGAAAGCAGAATACAAGGGAATTCTCAAAGACAGAGCTGGAAAAGATGTTAGATGAGAAGGACGAAAAGAGTGCGGCATACGAGCGCATTATGGTTGAGCAGAAAGCAGCGGCACAGGCAGCAGGCAAAGCCTTTGATGAAAAAGAAGCAAGCCGCCATGCACACGCACAGGTGATGTTACAGGCAGCAAAGACCGATCTTGCAATCCGCACCGGAAAAGCAACCGTACACTTAGAAGAAGCAGCAGCACAGGATGTCCGTCGTCAGCAGGCAGAGGAAGAAGCAAGAAGAAAAGCGGAGGCCGAAGTACAGATTCAGAGGCGCATGGAAGAAGCCCAGAAAGCAAGAGCCGAGGCAGAAGCCAGACGGTTAGCCGAAGCACAGCGTGCAGCTGAAGAAGCCAAGCGGGAAGCTGCAAAGAAAGCCGAAGCACAGCGTATAGCCGAACAGGAAGCAGCGCAGCAGGCAGAAGCCCAGCGGTTGGCGGAAGAAGCAGCACAAAGAGAACAGGCACAGCGTGCGGCAGAGCAGGAAGCGGCACAAAGACAGCGGGCGGCTGTCAGTGAGGAAGTTTCATTAAATACACAGCAGCTTCCGCCGATGGAAGACCATCTTTCCGATATGAATCCGCTGGAAGCAATCAGCAGTGCAAAGCTTGCCAGTGCCGTACAGCAGGAGAAAGTTTACACCGGCATGGGCGAAGGCACGGAAATTGATGAAGAAAAGAAGTTAAGCGGAGAACTTGCAAAGATTTTCAGAAAATACCGTGAAATGCCGGGACTGGAAAGCCAGCTGGCAGCATATTTTGAAAGCCTTGAACAGGAAATGGCGATTTCAACGTCGCAGATCGGCAATATTATCATTTCCGGTAATTCAAGCTCAGATAAGTCTGATCTTGCAAGAGCCATTGTGCGTGCGGTGAATTACCTGTATCCGGAACACACACGTAAGATTGCAAAGACGACCGGTGACAGTATCAATAACCGTGGACTGGCAAAGGCGATGAATAAGTTAAAAGGCACCGCACTGATTGTTGAAGGTGCGGGGGCAATCCAGCCGAAGCGTATGAGTGAAATGCTGGAATGTCTGGAACAGGATACGGAACGTATGATTGTTATTCTGGAGGATTCGGATGCAGAAATGAATGTACTGCTGAATTTTAACCCGGAAATGACACAGAAGTTTAATCATCGCATCGTGTTAAAACAGTACACGGTCAATGAACTGGTTGAAATGGCAAGAAAATTTGCAAGAAAACGCCAGTATGAAGTCAGTGATGATGCGCTGCTGGAACTTTATTTAAAGATTGATAAATTACGCAATAATGTAGATAATATCCGTATGGATGATATTAAGGAAATTATCAATCACGCAATTGTAAAAGCAGAAAAACGCGGCTCAAAAAGATTTTTTGGCGGTTTAAAGAGAAAACGCGGCGAAAACGGAGATGTTACCATCCTTGTTGAAGCAGATTTTAAAGATTGATAAAAAAAAATAAAAATGCCGGTACAGGCAGCACAATAAGAAATGGAGGAAATGAATCATTATGAAGAACATAGAGGAACTGTCAGTAAATACAATCCGTGTGTTATCAGCAGAAGCGATTCAGAAAGCAAAATCAGGACATCCGGGACTGCCGCTTGGCGCAGCACCGATGGCATATGAATTATGGACAAACCATATGAACCACAATCCGGCAGACCCGGAATGGGCAAACAGAGATCGTTTTGTACTCTCAGGAGGACACGGCTCGATGCTGTTATATTCTTTATTACATTTGTTTGGCTACGGAAATCTTTCTATGGAAGACTTAAAGAATTTCAGACAGCTGGGTTCATTGACACCGGGACATCCGGAATACGGTCATACCGTTGGTATTGAAGCAACGACAGGCCCGCTTGGACAGGGTATGGCAATGGCAGTCGGTATGGCAATGGCAGAAGCACATCTTGCCGCTGTATTTAACAAAGACGGTTACGATATTGTAGACCACTATACTTATGTACTTGGCGGTGACGGCTGTATGATGGAAGGTATTTCATCAGAAGCATTTTCACTCGCAGGAACATTAGGACTGCATAAGCTGATTGTATTTTATGATTCCAACAACATTTCTATTGAAGGAAGCACCGATATTGCATTTACGGAAGACGTAACAAAGCGTTTTGAAGCATTCGGCTTCCAGACACTTGAAGTTAAAGACGGCAACAATCTTGCAGAAATTGCTGCAGCGATTGAAGCGGCAAAAGCAGATACAACCCGTCCGACAATGATTAAGGTCAATACGGTGATCGGCTATGGCTGTCCTGCAAAGCAGGGTAAGGCAAGCGCACACGGTGAACCGCTCGGTGAAGAAAATGTTGCGGCTTTAAAGGAATATTTAGAGTGGCCTTGCAAGGAAGCATTTACTGTTCCGCAGGAAGTATATGATCATTTCAACGAAGCTGCCAGGAAGAAAGCAGCAGTTGAAGATGAATGGAATGTATTATTTGAAAAGTACAGAAAAGAATATCCGGATATGGCAGAAAAATGGGATGCTTATTACAACGGATATGATTTATCAAAGCTGTTTGATTCAGAAGATTACTGGAAGAAAGCAGAAAAACCGGAAGCGACCAGAAGCACATCCGGCAGCATTTTAAATGAAATTAAACAGCTCATGCCAAACCTGATTGGCGGTTCAGCCGACCTTGCACCGTCCAATAAGACAAACATGAAGGATGCCGGTGATTTTTCAAAAGACAATTATGCAGGCACCAATCTGCATTTCGGTGTCAGGGAACAGGCGATGGCGGCAATCGGCAACGGACTTGCACTGCATGGCGGATTAAAGGCATTTGTAGCGACATTCTTTGTATTCAGTGATTATACAAAGCCAATGGCAAGACTGTCCGCATTAATGAATCTGCCGCTGACATTTATCTTTACACATGATAGCATCGGTGTCGGAGAAGACGGACCGACACACGAACCGGTTGAACAGCTTGCGGCATTCCGCTCCCTGCCAAATTTCTGTGTATACAGACCGTGTGACAGAACAGAAACCGCAGCGGCATGGTACCGTGCAGTTACTTCAAAAGACCAGCCGACAGCACTTGTGCTGACAAGACAGAATCTTTCACAGATGCAGGGTTCTTCAAAGGAAGCATTAAAGGGTGGCTATATCTTAGAGGATTCTAAGAAGGAAGTGCCGGATGCCATCATTATTGCCAGTGGTTCGGAAGTAGAACTGGCAGTTAATGCAAAGGCAGAACTTGCAAAAGACGGCGTGGACGTGCGTGTTGTCAGTATGCCGAGTATGGAAGCATTTGAAGAACAGACAGCAGAATACAAGGAATCCGTTCTTCCGAAGGCATGCCGGAAGAGAGTTGCGGTCGAAGCGCTTTCAGACTTCGGCTGGTACCGTTACGTGGGCTTAGACGGCAAAGTTGTTTCCATGACAGGCTTTGGCGCATCCGGTCCTGCGGCATCACTGTTTGAAAAATTCGGATTTACAACGGAAAATGTTGTAGCGGCTGTAAAATCTGTTTTATAAAAGTATTGAAAAATTTATGTAAAACATACAAAAAATTCAAAAAAAACACTTGCAATTCACAGCAGATAATACTATAATAAACTCAAGATTGTTGAAAAATTAACAAAGTCCTGCGGGGACATTCAACAAAATACATAGTATATGGAGGATTTTGAGTTATGACACGTTTTACATTACCAAGAGACTTATATCACGGAAAAGGATCATTAGAGGCATTAAAGACACTGGAAGGTAAGAAAGCCATTATCTGCGTAGGTGGCGGTTCTATGAAGCGCAACGGCTTCTTACAGAAGGCAGAAGACTACTTAAAAGAAGCAGGAATGGAAGTAAAACTGTTTGAGGGCATCGAATCCGACCCGTCAGTAGACACTGTCATGAAGGGTGCTAAGGTTATGGAAGAATACGGACCGGACTGGATTGTAGCGATTGGCGGCGGTTCTCCGATTGATGCAGCAAAGGCAATGTGGGTAAAATATGAATATCCTGACATTACATTTGAAGAAATGTGCAAGGTATTCGGTATGCCGAAGCTTCGTAAAAAAGCACATTTCTGTGCAGTATCTTCTACATCCGGTACAGCAACGGAAGTTACGGCATTCTCAGTTATCACAGATTACGAAAAAGGTATTAAGTATCCGCTGGCTGATTTTGAAATCACACCGGATGTTGCAATCGTAGACCCTGAACTGGCTGAAACAATGCCTGTAAAGCTGGTAGCCCATACAGGTATGGATGCAATGACACATGCCATTGAAGCGTATGTATCAACCGCAAACTGCGATTATACAGACCCACTGGCACTTCATGCAATTAAGATGATTCATGAAACACTGATTAAGTCATACAACGGAGATATGGCAGCTCGTGATTCTATGCACAACGCACAGTGTCTTGCAGGTATGGCATTCTCCAACGCATTACTCGGTATCGTTCATTCAATGGCACATAAGACCGGTGCTGCATTTGAAGGCGGACATATTATCCACGGTGCTGCCAATGCAATGTATCTGCCAAAGGTTATCAAATACAATGCCAAGAATGAGGAAGCTGCCAAGAGATATGCAGAAATTGCAGATTTCATTCACTTAGGCGGTAATACAACAGAAGAAAAGATTGATAAACTCATCGAACTGCTCCGCAAGATGAATGATGAACTCAATATCCCGCACTGCATCAAGCATTATGGTGAAGGCGGACTTCCGGCAGAAGAAGGTATTGTACCGGAAGATGAGTTCTTAAAGAAGCTTCCTGAAATTGCAGCAAACGCAATTCTTGATGCCTGTACAGGTTCTAATCCTCGTCAGCCAAATCAGGAAGAAATGGAGAAATTACTGAAGTGCTGCTATTATGACACAGAAGTAGATTTCTAATCAATAAGCTTATAACGGAAAAATAAATTTTCCATTTTACGTTTCTCCTTTCATAAATGCCGTATTTTTCATAGAATATATGAAAATACGGCATTTTTTTTGCAACTATATCATGTTCGGTTTCGTATAAAGAATAAGAGGAGGTGGCAGGAAGTGTTTGAAACAGATGAAACGCTTATCAGGCGCATATTACAGGGGAAAGACCGTGAGGCAGGTGAACTGCTGGTTGAACGGCATTATAAAAGAATATATAAAGAGATTTACTTAAAAACTTCAGATGAGGAGCTTGCAAAAGACCTTACGCAGGAAGCATTTATACAGATATTAAAAAATCTATATCAGTTTGACAGTAAAAAGGCGTCCTTTAAGACGTGGATTACAAGAATTGCCTGCAATAAAGTGATTGATTACATGAGAAGCCGCCAGCACCATGAAATGCTTATGACTGAAATTTTGGACGATTATGATAAAGAAGATGCGCACAATCTTGAGGAACGTGTGACAAACCGCATGGCAACACAGCGGGTAGAGCAATTACTTGAAAAAGAGGAAGTACAAAACCAGAAGATATTTAACCTGAAAGCACAGCAGGGTTACACATTTGAAGAAGTCAGTACGATTACGGGGGTAACAAAAACTGCTGTAAAAAACCGCTATTACTCCATGGTGAGAAAGATGAGAAAGGAGCTGAGTGATTATGAGTAGGATTAAATATCCGGGTGAACAGGAAATGAAGCGCCAGATTCAGGTGATTTTGGATGAGTCCGGCATGTTTGAAGATGACGAAAAAAGTCAGGGTTATACAGAGTGTGTGCAGGTGAAGAAACGTCCGGCGGTAAAGACGGCGATTTTATTTCCCCTGGCAGCCGCGGCGGTAATGTTTCTTGTTGTCACTGCGGCAGGACTGATACCGCAGCAGACAAATTCCAGGGTCGAACCGATGACAAATGTGCTGACGGATGATACAATAAGATCAGTATCAAAAACACAGCTAAGCGACGATATTACGGTTCAGATTTGTACAGACTGTTCTTATCTGCCGTTAAAAGCATCCGGGTCAGACAGCGTATCGGACAGACAGATACAGTTTAGTTATACGTATCCGAAAATTTATTATCAGGGAACAGAGGTGGAGTCTGTTACGCGCTATTACGAGGACAGAATCGAACAGTTAAAAACACAGGCGCAGACACAGTTTAAGAATGTTGCCTTTGTAAAGGATTTGGATATTCCGGTAAAGATTTCATATCATTGTTCGGCATTAAACGATGTGACCGCACCGGAAAATAATCTGGTGTCAATTTATGAAAATTATTCGGAGAGTTATACAGCATACGATAAAGATGGGGCGTATGTTACGGTAATGACCAATGCTGTTTATGGTGGAAATTTTAATGCAAAGACAGGAAAGAAGCTCTCTTTAAATGAACTTTTTGAAGAAAATGACTTGTCAGGGCTGGAAAAAGAATGGATCGGTATCGGACAGACAGAACAGGAATTACAGACGATTGCAGATACGGACGCATGGTATTTATCGCAGGACGGACTGGCACTGTGTATCAACGGCTGTGAAAACGATTATGAGAATAACGCAGGAAAGCTGCGGTATCACAATGTTTCATGCAAAACAAATGTCGTGGCTTATGACACGCTTTCCGGATTAAAGAAAGGCTAAAAATCCACAGGCAGAATGAATACAGGAAGATACGGCAGAATGTGAGGAGAGTATGCCAAACGAGATGGAAGAATTAGAATTTTATTTAAAAAAGGCAAAACAGGTTGTATATGAAGTCAAAAAGACAGTTGTCGGCAAAGATGAGGCTATCTGCAAACTGCTGATGGCAATCTTAGCAAAGGGACATATTCTGATTGAAGATATTCCGGGGGTCGGAAAGACAACGATGGCGCTGGCATTTTCAAAGGCATTGGGATTGGAATGTAACCGGCTGCAGTTTACACCGGATATTATGCCGTCGGATCTGACGGGATTTAACTTATACAACCGTCAAACAGGGCAGTTTGAGTACAAGCCGGGAGCTGTGCTGTGCAATATTTTACTGGCAGATGAAATTAACAGAACCTCGCCAAAGACCCAGTCTGCGCTGTTAGAGGTGATGGAGGAGCGCAGGGTGACGGTGGACAGCCAGAGCATTGAGCTGCCAAAGCCGTTTATGGTCATGGCAACACAGAATCCGTTTGGTTCAATCGGAACACAGAAACTTCCGGAATCCCAGCTTGACCGTTTTATGATTCAGATATCACTGGGATATCCGACCGTGGAAGATGAAATTGCCATTTTAAAAAATAAGACAAACGGCAGTCCGAAAATTATTTCGGAAAAGGTGCTGACAGCAGAAGAATTAATGGCAATGCAGGCTTATGTGGAACAAATCTATGTCGATGACAGGGTTTATGATTATGTGGCGCGGATTGCAAAGGCAACGAGAAACAGCCCGGAGATTTTACAGGGCATCAGTCCGAGAGGAAGTATCGCGGTGCTTGCGATTGCCAAGGCGGAAGCGTTCTTACGCGGACATACTTATGTGCTGCCGTCGGATATCCAGTATGTATTAATGGATGCTGCGGCACACCGTATTATTGTGGATAACGGATTGAGAAATGGAAATGTGACGGCAGAAACGGCATTAAAAAATGTGCTTGAAACCGTTTCCGTGCCGAAACTGGATGTGAAAAGGGTCGTTTAAATGAGAAAAAGAAGACTTTTGTATATCGTCTGTCTGCTGGGGGTATTCTGGCTGAATGTCATCTATGTCGAATACCAGTTCTTTCTGCTGCTGGTACTGCTGATTGTTGTTCCGGCGATTTCCGGGGTGCTGTTTGAACTGGCGGCAAACGGATTAAAGCTGTATCTGAATATTCCACAGAAGGAAGTGCATCCCGGACAGCTGGTGACAGTGTGCATTAAGGCCGTAAACCGCCATGTGATATTTTTAGGGAAACAGCAGTTTCAGATTGGCGTGGCCTATCTGAATACTCCGGGAAATGAAAAGGAAATGCTGCAATGTGACGGAGTTACGGAAAAAGTACAGCAGACAATGGCGGAATTTAGTCCAAAGCACTGCGGCATCGCACAAATTGACATTGAAAAAGTATTTTTGCAGGATTATCTGGGGCTGATTGGTACACAAAAGAATTTTCGCGGAGGCTGTCAGCTTGCCGTACTGCCGGAGCCGGTTTTATCCACGCGGATCAGGACGGGGATGGAAAAACAGCAGGAATACCGCTATTCAGCGGTAGCAGATGACGATTCGGATATTCTGGATTTGCGGGCGTTCCGTCCGGGTGATAATTTAAACCATATCCACTGGAATTTAAGCCTTCGTACAGATGATTTGATTGTGCGGCAGTATGGAGAACAGATTGATGTAAAAAAAGTGATTCTTGTGGATTTAAGCATTTTGAACACAGCGCAGTACAGGAGCCGGATGGATGCAGTCTATACAGCAGTGGCTTCCATTGCCAATTTATACGTTGAAAATGAGGTGAATACGCTGATTCTTGCATGGAACGGACAGAAACAAAGTGCAGAGTATCTGGAAGTCCATGACCGGACAGAATTAAACCGTGCCATGATACGGCTGATGCAGATTCCATGCAGCAGCAGGGCAGGAGAGCATGCAGCGGCGGTATATTTAAAGGACATTGAAGCACAGGGACAGCAGGCATTATTTGTGACAGCAGGAAGCTATGAGAATAACAAAGTAAGAATTGTCAATGTGGAAAAGATACAGTTACAGGAACTGATCGATGAACTTTGGGAAAAGATATAAGGGACAGAAATTAGAAACAAGGGGTAAGACAGCATGGAAGAAAATCGTGAAATCAGTTACATCGTAAGAATGCTTCTTACAACAATCGGATCATATGGAATTATAAGGGTGCTGACTTCATGCGCCCTTTTTCAAGTGTCGGATATGGCAGTGATTTTTGGAATTTTGGCGGCTGCTGTTATTTGTGTGTACGGGCTGTACGGCAGAAAAAAGCATTTTTTAATCGTGACGGGGATTATATTTGCCGGATTGTCCGTTTTGAGTTTTGGCATTTTAAGAGCCGGATTCTGCCACATTTATAATGACTGTATGACAGCCCTTGAAAAGCCATACGGACTGAGTCTTGGCAGAATTGCCGTAAAGGAAACGGCGGCGCGGCCGATGCAGGAAACAATAGCGGTGTTGTTTATTGCAGTTCTTGTGACATTTGCAGCAGCAGTTATTGTGATTTACCTGCACAGTATGCTGGGGACACTGCTTTCTATTCTGCCGTTGCTTATTTTATTCGTATCGCTGGGAGCAGTCCCGGACAGCTGTACATTTTTTCTGTGTATCAGCTACGTGCTTGGTGTTTCGGCTTTGCAGGGGCAAAAAGGCGGGGAACAGCAGTCACTGATGGTTTTGTTTTTATGTCTGATTGCACTGACGGTTTCGGTTATTGTGCGCCCGCCGGTAAACTATGAACGGTTTCAGGTATTTCAGGTGTTAAATGAAGAAGCGAAAAACTGTTTTTCATGGGTCGGCGGAGATTTAGAAACAGATGTTGACCTTGCAAACGGTGGAATTAATAACGGGGAACTGGGGAAAATTGATGGTATCCGCTACAGCAACCAGACCCTGCTGACAGTAACCACGCAAAGTACTGGGAAAAATCAGTATTTTCCGAGGTTTATCGGGTTGGATTATGATACAGGCCGGTGGTCAGAGCTGCTAAGCAGTACACTAAAAAACGATCAGAAGGAAAATCTTGTGGATTATATGGATACACAGGCGCAGGCGCAGCAGTATATTGAAAATACAGTGGGCAGTTATTACCAGATGATAAAAAAAGTACCATATATTCTCCGGTATACGGATGGAACGACACAGAACGGAACCAATGTCATTGCCGGTGTGAATAGTTACAGTGCTTTTAATAATCTTTTGGAGTATCTGCGGTATGAGTATCTTGGCGGTGGTGCGCCTTTGTATAAAAATATGGTTTCTTATCAGAATCTGGTAAAAAATAATTATCTTGATGTGCCGTATGATGTACGGGAAGTGATTGAAAATCTGCTCGGAGAAACCAGCGTTACAACGACGGAACAAAAAGAAAATTATATTAAATATGTAAAAGATTATCTTTCACAAAACTATACTTACAATATGTTTCCGGGGAAAGTGCCGGAAAATGAAGATTTTGTAAAATATTTTCTGACAGAAAGCAAAGAGGGATATTGTACATATTTTGCAACGGCGGCAGTACTGATGTACCGCTGTGCAGGAATTCCGGCAAGATATGTCGAAGGATATGTGGCGGCAGATGATACTATAAAGTCGGGAGTTCCGATACAGACGACACAGACAAGAAAGACATCGGACAATGTGCAGACGGAAGAAAATGTTGTTGAATATCAGGTGGATTTAAAGGACAATGCGGCACATGCATGGGTAGAAGTCTATATGGACGGTTACGGCTGGGTTACGGTGGAAGTGACACCGCAGGCATCGGCGCAGGGCAGTACCGGTGCAGCCACAGAAGCAGGCGCATCATCCGGGGAAGGACAGAATATACAGCAGGAATTACAGACAGAAAGCCCGTCAGAAGTTTCCACAGACGGACAGGAACTGACACAGGATGCAGCCGTACAGCCGTTGGAACAGCAGACAGATTCAGTTCCGGAAATTTCACAGGGTGCAGCCGGAGAGGCAGATAACACGGCACAGGATGACAGCAGTGCAGGTAGTACGCATGTGGGGAAGGCGCAGACAGAATCTGCTTTTACACGGCTTGTAAAACAGTATCCGCTGCTTTGGATTCCAATCGGACTGATATTGCTGTTTACAGTAATGTCTGCTATAATTCTGATACGGTATTTTACTGTCAGACAGATGCGTACAGCAAAGAAAAGAAAGACAGATATTAAGAGTATGGTACAGGAAGAACGGCGGGAAATGGTGATGGAGGCTTACCGTAGTTTTGAAAAAATGCTTGCGACAGCGGGATATGGCAGAACAAGCGGTCTGGAGTACGAAGCGTATGCGGGCTATCTGACCGAGGCGTCGGAAATTTTTAAGGAAAATCATATCAAACGGATTTTTGATCTGGTACTGCGGTGTTCATTTTCCGAAATACCGGTCAGTGAGCAGGAGTACCGCGGGTACCGCAGGGATATGCAGAATATCCGCAATGCCATAGAACAAAAGCTTGGATTTTGGGAAAGACTGTATTTTAAGTATATACGGTTATTTTAAATAAGGAGAGGTATGTTTGATTTAGAAGATGAGTTAAAGAAACTCCCGGCAAAGCCGGGAGTTTATATTATGCATGACAATACGGATACGATTATTTATGTGGGAAAAGCTGTGAGCTTGAAAAACAGGGTGCGGCAGTATTTTCAAAGCAGCCGGAATCATTCGTCCAAAATAAAGAAAATGGTTTCGCACATCGCTTATTTTGAGTATATTATTACAGATTCCGAACTGGAAGCGCTGGTTTTGGAGTGCAACCTGATTAAGGAGCACCGCCCGAAGTATAATACGATGTTAAAGGACGATAAAACCTATCCGTTTATCAAAGTCACGACAGGTGAAGCGTATCCGAGAGTTTTATTTTCAAGGGATATGAAGCATGGCGCGGGCAGATACTTTGGCCCGTATACTTCGGCAGGGGCGGTCAAGGACACGATTGAACTGCTCTGCAAGCTCTATAAAATCAGAACGTGCAGCCGCAATCTGCCAAAAGATGAGGGGAAACAGCGCCCATGCCTGAATTACCATATCGGGCAGTGCAGTGCGCCGTGTCAGGGATACATTTCTGAAATCGAATACAGAAAAAACGTAGATAGTGTGCTGGAATTTTTAAACGGCAATTATGATAAAATTTTAAAACAGCTGACGGCGCAGATGAATGACTGCGCGGAAAAACTCGAATATGAAGAAGCGGCGCGCTTCCGGGATTTAATCCAAAGTGTTAAGCAGGTGGCACAGAAGCAGAAAATTACGGCAGATGACGAAACCGACCGTGACGTGGTGGCGTGTGCAAGTGACGGCACGGATGCGGTGGTACAGATTTTTTATATCCGCAGCGGAAAGCTTCTCGGCAGGGATCATTTTCATATGAGCGTGGCGGAAGGTGATACCAGAAGTGATATTATCAGCGGATTTTTAAAGCAGTATTACGGCGGGACACCCTATATTCCAAATGTAGTAATGCTACAGGAAGAAATTGAAGATGCGCAGATTATCAGCGAGTGGCTCGGCAGTATGAAAAAGCGCAAGGTGTCTGTTGTGACACCAAAAAAAGGCACAAAGGAAAAACTCGTGGAGCTGGCATATAAAAATGCACAGATGGTGCTGCTTCAGGATACGGAAAAGATTAAACGGGAAGAACAGCGGACGGTCGGTGCAATGCAGGAAATTGCAGACTGGCTTTCCCTGCCGCATCTGGTACGCGCGGAAGCTTATGATATTTCCAACACCAGCGGTATTGAATCCGTTGGTTCAATGGTTGTTTTTGAAAACGGACGGCCAAAGAAAAATGATTACAGAAAATTTAAGATAAAAACGGTGAAAGGACCGGACGATTATAAAAGTATGCGCGAAGTACTGACAAGGCGTTTTCTGCGCGGAAAAGAGCAGTCGGAAGGATTTGCGGTATACCCGGATATTATCATGATGGATGGCGGCAGAGGACAGGTCAATATTGCACTGGAGGTTTTAAAGGAGCTGGATTTACACATTCCGGTGTGCGGCATGGTCAAAGACGACAATCACAGAACCCGCGGACTCTACTATAATAATATAGAAATTCCAATTGACAGGAACAGTGAAGGGTTTAAGCTGATTACAAGGATTCAGGACGAAGCACACCGTTTTGCCATTACGTATCACAGAAGCCTGCGAAGCAAGGCACAGGTTCATTCGGTATTAGACGGTATTGACGGTATTGGTCCGGCAAGAAGAAAGGCACTGATGAAGCATTTCTTAGACATTGAAAAAATCCGCACGGCACCGGTGGAGGAGCTGATGAAGGTGGACGGCATTACGGAAAAGGTGGCAGAAAATATTTATGCGTTTTTCCATTAAAAACCCATAATTGACCGCGTACTATACGGTGTGATAAAATAAAAATACTAAAAAGTCAGCGTAAAGAGTGCGACAAAGTCGCTCAGAAATAAGAGGATAGTGTGAAAAATCCTTAAATCAAAGATTTTTCACACAACAGAATTTGTGCCGCAGGCGTCACGAATTCTGTTTATATCGCAGGACTGAATAATCAGTCCGCGATTCCTCCGGCATTAAAAATGCCTGCGGAAAGAGGAGTAGTATGAATGGAAGCGAAAGAGTGAAGCTGTCTAAAGTCGTTGAGAAGATGCAGCTTGAGAACATGACACCACAGATTGATATTTCAGGAACATGGCTTCATATTCCGGAGGTCAACAGACCGGCGTTGCAGTTGACCGGGTTTTATAACCAGTTTGATAATGACCGGTTACAGATTATCGGAAATGTAGAATATTCATATTTAAAAAGCCTTTCGGAGACAGAGCGGTATGAGCGGTATATGCAGCTGCTTTCAAGCAATATTCCGTGTCTGGTATTCTGCCGCGGATTAGAGCCGGAACCGAAAATTTTAGAGCTTGCGGTGAAATGCCAGATACCGATTTTTAAATCACAGGAAGCGACCTCTTCCTTTATGGCAGAGGTTATCGGCTGGTTAAAGGTACAGCTTGCACCGTGTATTGTTATTCACGGGGTGTTGGTTGATGTATATGGTGTCGGTGTGTTAATTACCGGTGAAAGTGGTATCGGTAAGAGTGAAGCGGCATTGGAACTCATTAAAAGAGGACACCGTCTTGTAACCGATGATGCAGTAGAAATCCGCAAAGTCAGCAACGAAACGCTGGTCGGTTCTGCGCCGGGTGTCACAAAGTATTTTATTGAACTGCGTGGTATCGGCATTATTGATGTTAAGACCCTGTTTGGTGTAGAAAGCGTTAAAGAAACCCAGCAGATTGATATGGTTATGCAGTTAGAAGACTGGAATAAAGACAGGGAATACGACAGACTGGGTCTGGAGGAAGAATATACAGAATACCTTGGCAATAAAGTGGTATGCCACGCACTGCCGGTACGTCCGGGACGAAATCTTGCGGTTATTGTAGAAGCGGCTGCGGTCAACCACAGACAGAAAAAAATGGGTTATAATGCGGCGAAGGAATTATACCGCAGAGTACAGGAAAATCTCATGCGGGGAGATGATGATGATGAATAAAGTTCTTTTTGGCATTGATATCGGCGGTACAACTGTAAAATGTGGATTATTTACACTGAATGGGGAACTGCTTGAAAAGTCAGAAATTCCAACGGATAAGCAGGATAACGGAAGCAGGATTCTGTCTGATGTGGCAGCACATATACGGAATATATTGGAAAAAAGGTGCCTGACAGTTTCAGATGTGGCGGGTGTCGGTATCGGTGTGCCGGGTGCGGTGACACCGGACGGCATTGTTAATAAATGTGTTAATTTAGGCTGGGATATCAAAGATGTTGCAAAAGAAATGCAGACATTTCTGCCGGTCTTTGTAAAAGTGGGAAATGATGCCAACATGGCGGCACTCGGTGAATTCTGGAAGGGCAGTGCGAAAGGCTATCAGAGCGTTATGCTGGTAACGGTAGGAACCGGTGTCGGCGGCGGGCTGATTATAGACGGAAAGCCGGTTGCCGGTGTACATGGTGCGGCGGCGGAAATCGGGCATCTGCCGATTGTGGAAGGCGAACAGGAAGCCTGCAACTGTGGGAAAAAAGGCTGTCTGGAGCAGGCAGCTTCCGCGACAGGCATTGTACGTGTTGCAAAGCGGATTCTGGCAGCAGCAGAAACAGAATCGGTTCTTAGAAATATAGACAATCTTACGGCAAAGGATGTATTTGATGCGGCACAGGCGGGAGATGCGCTTGCTGTGCAGACGGCAGAAACGGTCTGTGAATATTTAGGCAGGGGGCTTGCGTGCGTGGCGGCAGTTGTAGATCCGGAGTGCTTTTTAATCGGCGGTGGGGTATCCAAGGCAGGTGAATATTTTACGGATTTAATTGGGAAATATTATCAAAAGCATGCATTTCACCCAAGCCGCGGTACGAAGATTATGACGGCACAGCTTGGTAACGATGCAGGCATGTATGGCGCGGCAAAGCTGGCGGCAGACAATATAAAGAATGGAGCAGAATAAAGAAATGGATAGGCTGGTAGAAATATTTGGAAAAGAAAATGTACTCAAAGATGAACCGATGAGCAGACATACGACATTTCGTATCGGGGGAGCGGCAGATTTCTTTGTTAAAGTACAGACAATATCGCAGCTTCAGGAAGCCATGCGCTATTTAAAAAAAGAGCAGATTCCATTTTATATTGTCGGAAACGGAAGCAATCTTTTAGTGCGTGATGAGGGTGTGCGCGGTGTTGTATTGCAGCTGGGGGAGCATTTCAGCGGTTATGAATTTCTGCACGAAACGCCCGGCAGTGTGGCACAGTCAGGCACGGCGGTTGACAAGAATCAGATTGTCATGGTGCGTGCAAAGGCGGGTTCCCTGCTTGGCAGACTGGGTAAAGAATTTGCGGAATACAGTCTTTCGGGATTTGAATTTGCTTCGGGAATTCCGGGAACACTCGGCGGTGCGGTTTATATGAATGCCGGGGCTTACGGCGGAGAAATCAAAGACATTTTAGTGCGTGCAACCCTTATGGATATGGACGGCAGCCTGTTTGAATTTACGAATCAGCAGATGCAGTTCGGATACCGCAAAAGCATTGCGGCAGAGAAAAATTATATTGTACTGGAAGCTGATCTGGCGCTGCACGTATCATCGAAAGAAGAAGTGCTTGCAAAAATGGCAGAGCTTTCCGCACAGCGCAGATTAAAACAGCCGCTGGAATATCCGAGCGCCGGAAGTACGTTTAAACGACCGGAAGGATATTTTGCAGGCAAGTTAATTTCCGATGCCGGATTAAAAGGATTTTCTGTCGGCGGCGCACAGGTTTCCGAAAAACATGCCGGATTTGTGATTAATACCGGCAATGCAACGGCTGCAGATGTCATTGCACTGACTGATGCCGTGCGCGATAAAGTATTTGAAAAATACGGTGTAAAACTGGAATTAGAGATAAAGCAGTTAGGATAGGCTTTCAGTGAAAGGACGGCTCATCGTTATGAAAATGGTTATTGTTACAGGAATGTCGGGTGCGGGCAAATCAACGGCACTCAATGTATTGGAAGACGAAGGCTATTATTGCGTCGATAATATGCCGATTTCCTTAGTCGTAAAATTTGCGGAGCTGGCGGCAGGTCAGGAAGAAGGATATTCAGACATTGCGCTGGGAATTGATATCCGCAGCGGCAACGCACTCGGGGAATTCGATGAGGTTTTAGATGAGCTTTCCCGCAGGCACTACCGGTATAAAATCCTGTATCTGGACTCAAGCGATGAGGTGCTTGTCAAACGCTATAAAGAAACGCGCAGAACGCATCCGCTTGCAAAAGATGACCGTGTTGATAAAGGCATTGCAAGAGAGCGCAAAAAGCTGGAGTTTTTAAAGAAGCGCGCGGATTACATTATTGATACCAGCCAGCTTCTGACAAGGGAATTTAAGCAGGAGCTTGAAAAGATTTTTATTCAGGGAGAGCATTACAACAACCTGTTTGTAACCGTGTTATCCTTTGGATTTAAATACGGGATTCCGTCGGATGCCGACCTTGTTTTTGATGTCCGTTTTCTGCCAAATCCCTACTACGTCAGTGAATTAAAGCCGCTGACGGGAAATGATAAGGCGATTCAGGATTATGTCATGGGATTTAAGGCGGCAAGGGATTTTTTGGACAAAATTACGGACTTAGTGGCATTTTTACTGCCCAACTATGTGCAGGAGGGAAAAAACAGCTTAGTTATTGCGATAGGCTGTACCGGTGGAAAACACCGCTCCGTGACACTTGCAAATGCCCTTGCGGACAGGTTAAAACACACGGAATACGGCTGTAAGGTCGAACACCGGGATATAGATAAAGATACGAAACGTAAAAAGTGAGGACAGGAAACATGTCGTTTTCATCTGAGGTGAAAGAAGAATTAGGAAAAAGGCTGGATACGGCAAGGCACTGCCAGATTGCGGAATTTGCCGCCATTATGGCATTTTGTGGAAAAATGCGCAGTGACAGCGGTGAGGAAATGCAGATTGAGGTCATGACGGAAAATGAAGTCGTTTTGCGGAAATTCATCCTGCTGGCAGAAAGCATTTTTGAAATGGAAGAACACGATTTTGTGATTGAACATGAGGGAAAGAAAAACAGTCTGATTCATGTGTATATTAAAGAGCCGGTTTATGTTACAAAGATTCTGATGACATTAAAGTGGTGTGATGAGCAGTTTACGCAGATTGAGCCGGTTTTTGTGCATCCGATTCTGGTGCAGAAGGAGTGCTGTAAAAAAGCATTTATCCGCGGGGCGTATCTTGCGGCGGGTTCAATCAGCGACCCTAACAAATTTTATCATTATGAAATTGTCTGCGAATACGAAGAAGATGCGGTGCAGCTACAGGAATTACTGCTGTATTTTGAGCTGGATGCTAAGGTGATTCAGCGCAAGCGCAATTACATTGTATATTTAAAAGAAGGAAATAACATTACAGATGTACTCAATCTCATGGGTGCGGTGGTGTCCCAGATGAATCTGTATAATATTATGATTTTAAAGGGGATGCGAAATGATGTAAACCGCAAGGTCAACTGTGAAACTGCCAATTTAAATAAGACGATTGAGGCGGCGGTCAAACAGATCCGCGACATTGAATATCTGCGGGATACGGTCGGATTAGAGAGCCTGTCGGACGGACTGCGCCAGGTCGCCTATGTGCGCCTTGAAAATCCTGATATGAATTTAAAGGACATCGGAGAACGCTTAAATCCGACGGTTGGCAAATCCGGTGTGAATCACCGCCTGCGTAAAATCAGTGAAATGGCAGAACAGCTTCGCGGAGAAGCCTAAGGCGCCAACAGGCATAAACAGACATAAAGGGCAGATGAGAAAACGTCCGTGCGGATTTCTCATCTGCCCTTTGCAGTTAGTAGCCTTTCTTTTTTTGCTGTTTAGAAAGAATGGAAAGTAAAATCTTTTTCGGTGTAAAGCGGCTGCCCCATACGGCGGCACGCATAAGTGGTGATGGTACAATCGTAAGCGTACCTTTTGACATTTCCTTTAAGCAGTAAGAAACACAGCGTTTTGCGGAAATGCCCGGAAGGGCGAAAGTGACATTTGCCGTTTCGTTAAAATTTGTATTGACAGGACCCGGACAGAGCATACTGATATGGACATTGCTGTGTACTTCCTGTAATTCCTGATAAATGGCATTGGTCAGGCTGGTGACGTAGGCCTTGGTTGCGTAATAAGTAGACATATACGGTCCGCCGGGCAGCAGTCCGGCACTGGAAGCAACATTTAAAATGTAGCCGCGGTCTTTTTTCATCAATTCCGGCAGCAGTTTGCGCGTTAAAATGTGCAGTGCTTTAATGTTCACATTAATCATGTCCAGTGATTTTGATAAATCCGACTGCGCGAAGCGGTCTAAGTCGCCAAATCCTGCGTTGTTAATCAGAATGTGGATATCAAGCGGTTTTAATTCTTCTGCAAGCTGCATACACTGTGCTTCTTTGGATAAGTCGCAGGAAATGATGCGGCATTTGCAGGCAAGTTCTGCGGCAAGTTCTTCTAACGCTTTGGTGTTACGTGCCACTAAAATCAAGTTGTAGCCGCGTGCGGCAAGCTGCGCTGCAAATTCTTTTCCGATGCCGGAGCTGGCACCGGTGATACATGCTGTAGGCATAAAATCCCTTCTTTCTAATTTGATATGTTCCCTTTTTCGATGTTTTCACGAATGATACGGTCAACGACCTCAAATAACTGTTCTGAGCCGAGGCGGGTTTTGGACTGACGTCCGTAAACCTGTTCTGCGGTAACACCGTGTTCACGCCAGTCTCCGCCGCCGTTGCTGTTATTTAAAAGTAACGGCTGTAAATTATCCATGGAATGTGCAAATTTGGATTCCGGTGTTTCATACGCTTCAAATTCGTCAAACAGCGCAGTAAGTTCTTCTTTTTGTTCGTCTGGAAGCAGGGAGAAAATGCGTTCCTTTGCGGCATCTTCCCTTGCTTTCTGCGTTTTTAAGCCCTCGGCATCATACGCATACGTATCGCCTGCATCAATTTCCACAATATCGTGAATCAGGCACATCAGCATAACTTTTGCAATGTCTACAGGCTCATTGGAATATTCCTGCAGCAGATATGCCATGATAGCCATATGCCATGCGTGTTCGGCATCATTTTCATTTCTTCCGTGCCCCGATAGGTGGGTCTGTCGGAAAATATTTTTTTCTTTGTCAATTTCCAGCGCAAAATCCAGCTGTTGTTTTAATCGGTTATTCATACTATCCCCATTCCTGAGCAACTTGTTGCGAAGTGGCGATGAGAAATTCGCGCAGGCGATTTCTCATCTGCCATTAGGGATATTTGTTTTTGCTCAAAAACAAATATCCGTATGAAAAATAAGCGCATCAGCGTCATTTTTCACATTATCTCCATTTCATACTAATCTCCTGATTCTTATTGTAACTTTTTCAATTCTGATTTACAATAAGAACATATTTGTTTTTCATAAGGGAAAAGAAAATGTCCGGACGTCGGATAAAGGGGTATAAGTATATGGTAATAAAAAATCAGACAAAAATGAAAAAGGAGCATATTCAGGCAGTCATGCGCGCGGCAAATTTCGACAATGACCGTTATAAAAAGTTTAAGCTGATGTACAATTTTTTCGGACTGTTATTCGGCATGATGTTTGTGCGCTATCTCATATTTGAAATGCTTGGAAGCAGTGAGCGCCAGCCGGTCATGATGGTGTTATACGGCATTGTGGGAGCGGTCTTTTTGTATATCGGCATGTACGGCATGGATAAAAGCAATTATAAAAAGTATTACCGCATTTACGGCAATATGATAGGAATTACGTTTACTTACGAGGCAGACAGTGAAGGAATCCGCATGACTGATGAGGAAGGCGACAATGAATTTTTTGAATGGGAACGCATGTTAAAATGGGTAGAAGATTTAGACAGCTTTTTTGTATACATGGGGATGGAGGAGTGCCTGATTTTAGACAAGAACAGTTTTGTGGAAGGAACGGACATTAATTTTAAGGAACTGCTGACGGCGGTTGCGGGACTGAAAAAAGAGGAAAATGGAGATGAGTATGAAAAATAACGCTGATGCGCTTATTTTTCATACGGATATTTGTTTTTGAGCAAAAACAAATATCCCTAATGGCGGAAGAGAAATCGCCTGCGCGAATTTCTCTTCGCCTCTTCGCAACAAGTTGCTCAGAAGTGAGGAGTAGTGTGAAAAATCCTTAAATCTAAGATTTTTCACACAGCATTTTGTGCCGCAGGCGTCACAAAATAGCTTTTATCGCAGAGCCAAATGTAACTTTGGCTCGCGATTCCTCCGGCATTAGAATGCCTGCGGAATGAGAGGAAATATGACAGAAAAGGTATATATGCGTGAACTGACCGAACAGGAAATGACAGAAATTTATCAAAGTCATCTGGTTGAGGATTTTCCGGCGGGGGAGGTAAAGCCGCTGGCACATATGTTAGAGGGCAGAAAAAAGGGACAGTATGAGGCATACGGGCTGTTTGAGAAGGATACGTTAAAGGGTTATGCGTATTTTATCAAAAACAGCACACAGCCGGCTGCACTGCTGGACTATTTTGCGATTGTCCGGGGGCTGCGGAGTGTCGGTTACGGTTCGCTGTTTTTAAAGAAATTACAGGCAATGTGCATAGAACAGCAAAAACAGCTGATTCTGGAAGTGGAAAACCCGGATTATGAAACGAGGGAAGATAAAAAGGTACTGATGCACCGCCGCATTGCATTTTATCAGAAAAACGGCATGCAGTTAAGCGGTGTGACATGCAATTTTTATGACAATGAATACCGCATTATGTATGCGGGAGCGCATTGTGAAGATACAAAAGTGCAGGAAATAACGATGAATACATATCTGAACTTTTTCGGTGCAGATGTTGTCCGGAAACGTGCGGTATTTCATGTGCTTTAATGCTGTAGCGAATTGACAAAGAAAAGTAAATGTTGCATAATACATTGAAGACTTTTTTGAAAATGAGAAAAGACAACGGGGAAAAAAGGAGGAAGCAATATGAATAATCAGCAGATGATGGAATTGACAACCGTAGAAAAGAGTGAGTTTGAACAGTTGGTATCTGAATGTACCCGCTCCGGTTCAATTGATTCCAATTTGTATATTGAATACGACGTTAAGAGAGGTCTGCGTGACAGTAACGGTAACGGTGTGCTTACCGGTCTGACAGAGATTTCCGACGTCTGCGGATGTCATAGTGTGAACGGACGAAAGATTCCGGTGGACGGTGAATTATATTTCCAGGGATACAATGTGGAAGATATTATCAAGGGTTCATCCAGAGACCGTTTCCGTTTTGAGGAAGTGACGTATCTGCTGTTATTCGGTTCGCTGCCGGATGATAAGCAGTTTGAAAGCTTTCTTAGAATCCTTACGGATTTACAGGAACTTTCTGGTGCGTTTATCCGTGATGTTATCATGAAGGCAACCAGTGCGAATCTGATGAATTCCCTGATGAAAAGTATTTTAAGCCTGTATTCTTACGATGAAAATCCGGACGATATTTCCGTGCCGAATGTCCTGCGCCAGTCATTACAGCTGATTGCAAAAATGCCGCTGCTTGCGGTTTATGCATATCAGGCATACAGACATTACAAGCTGGACGGCACACTGATGATTAAGAATCCGAAAAAGGGCTATTCCACAGCGGAAAATATTTTATATATGTTAAGAGATGACGGACAGTTCAGCGAACTTGAAGCCAAGGTACTCGACATCTGTCTGGTACTTCATGCAGAGCACGGCGGCGGTAACAACTCTACATTTACAACACACGTTGTTACATCTTCCGGTACGGATACGTATTCTGCGATTTCTGCATCAATTGCATCTTTAAAAGGACCAAAGCACGGCGGTGCCAACTTAAAGGTACAGAAAATGTTTGCAGACATCGAAGCAAACTGCAAGGATTGGGAAGACAGAGAGGAAGTCTGTGCATATCTTAACAAAATTCTTGATAAGGAAGCCTTTGACAAGGCAGGACTGATTTACGGTATGGGACATGCTGTTTATACCAATTCTGACCCGCGTGAAGTGATTTTAAAGAGATTTGCAAAGCGCCTGTCAGAGGAAAAGGGCATGCAGAGAGAATTTGCACTGTATGAACTGGTAGAAAAGGAAGCCGGGGAACTGATTATGCACAAGAGAAAGCTGTTTAAGCCGGTTTGTGCAAATGTCGATTTCTACAGCGGATTTGTATACAGTATGCTGGGAATCCCGGAAGAATTATTTACTCCGATTTTTGCGATTGCAAGAATTTCAGGATGGTGTGCACACCGCCTGGAAGAACTTGTTAATGCAGGAAAGATTATCCGTCCGGCATATAAGTATGTGGGACATCACAGACCATACTGCACAATGCAGGATCGAAATGAAGGAAAACAGCCGAGATAGGCGAATATAGATAAAAGCAGGAGAAGAAAATGTCACAGTATAAGGTAAAAACAGTTCATCACCCGCTGAACTGTACGGTTGAAGTACCGGGGTCTAAGAGTATCACAAACAGGGCACTGTTAATGGCGGCGCTTTCAGATGGGGAGTGTACGCTTCATAGCGTGTTATTCAGCGATGATTCAAGACATTTTTTGACAAGTTTAATTGCCCTTGGATATGTCATTGAAGTCAATGAGGTGGATAAGTATGTGCTGATTCACGGAAAAGGCAGACAGATTCCGAAGAAGGAAGCAGCGATTGATGTAGGAAGTGCGGGTACGGCAGCAAGATTTTTAACGGCAATGCTGGCACTTTCCGATGGGGCATATACCATTCAGGCATCAGAACAGATGAAAAAACGTCCGATGCTGCCGCTGTTTGAAGCGCTGACCTCGATGGGGGCGGAATTTACATTTTTAGAAAAACCGGGACATCTTCCGGTACAGGTTAAGGGTGCGGCATTTGGCGGAAAAAAGCCTGCCGATAAGGTACAGGTAGATATCAGCGAAAGTACACAGTTTTTAAGTGCATTGCTTATGGTTGCGCCGATGCTTGAAAATGGTTTAAAGATTCACATTACCAGTAGAAAAACAGACGGCTCGTATATCCGCATTACAACGAAGATGATGCACCAGTTTGGCTGTAACGTAGTTCATGAAGGCAGTTTATATGCGATTGCACCGGCAGAACGGTATATACCGGGAACATATCAGATTGAGCCGGACGTATCGGCGGCATGCTATTTTTATGCAGCAGCGGCGCTGACAGGCGGACACGTTATTGTAAAAAATGTGCATTCAACCTCCATGCAGGGTGATATGAAATTTATTGACGTTTTAAAACAGATGGGATGTGCCGTTACGGAAGAACGAGAAGGCATCTGTGTGACAGGACCAAAAGACGGTGTATACAGTGGCGTGGACATTGATATGAATGATTTTTCAGACCAGACCATGACACTGGCGGCGCTGGCACCGTTTGCCCAGACACCGACGTATATCCGCAACATCGGACATATCCGTTTACAGGAGTCTGACAGAATCCATGCCATTGTAACGGAGCTTACACGGCTTGGCATTGAAGTAAAAGAAGAAGAATCTGCAATTTTAATTTATCCGGGAACGGTAAAGCCTGGAATTGTCAGTACATATGATGACCACCGTATGGCAATGGCATTTGCACTGCTCGGTATTCGTGCGGAAGGAATTGTGATTGATAACTGTGAGTGCTGCCGAAAGACCTTTGAAGATTACTTTAAGGTACTGGATCGGGTACTTGCGTAAATGACAGCAAATCAGCGGGAAATGGGGTGTGCAGTTGGACAGCAGGCGACAGGGGTCAGCAAAAGACTATGTGGTACAGGAGCTGATTCATGACATTGTAAATATAAAGTTAAAGCCGGGAGAAAAGTTATGTGAACCGGCATTGTGTGAGCGCTTCGGGGTCAGCCGCACACCGTTTCGGGAAGCGGAACTTGAACTGGCACAGCGGAAATTAATCGTTGTCCGTCCGAAGATTGGCACATTTGTATCGTTTATTGATAAGGAACTGGTAGAGGAAGTGCGCCATTTAAGAAGCGTTCTGGAAGCGGAGCTTGCGGTGATGGCATGCTCTATGCTGACAAAAAAAGATATTGACCGGCTCTGGGAAAATGTTGCGGTCTGGGAAATGTATATGCAGCGGGGCGATTACGAGAAAATTTTACAGCTGGATAAATCGTTTCATGCCATGGTGTATGAGATGTGCGGCAGAACTTACTGGCATGAACTGGTGGAAAGTATATCACCGCATTTTGACAGAACGACCGTGCTGAGCCTGCAATGCCGTCCAACCGATAAGATTTTGTCCGACCATAAAAATCTTGTCGAAGCTATAGAAAAAAAAGATGCGGTGCTTGCCGGGCAGGTGGCAAGACAGCACATGGACCGCTATTCGGAAAACATTGACACGATTTACCAGCAGTTTGATGAATATTTTGCAAAATGATGGAAGTTACAGCTCTTTACGGGCTGTAATTTTTTTATGGGGTGCGTTGGCAATCAGCGGTGCATGAAAATGTACAGTATAGTAAAACATTGGTAAAAAAATATCAATGTGGTATAATGTGCATAGTGAAGCTTGCTGTTGGCTATATTGTTTTTGAGCAAAAACAAATAGTTATACTGGCAGATGAGAAATCGGCTGCGAAATGGAGGAGATTAGTGTGCAGATTCATGTATTGGGAGATTCAATCGTAACGGCATATGGCAGTGACGAGAATAATTTTATCGGCGGATGGGGTGACCATTTAAACAGTTTTTTTAAAAATGAAGTACCGGTGTTTGTTTATGCAGAAGGCGGCAGAAGCAGCCGGAGTTTTCTAAACGAGGGCAGGTTTATTAATTATGGAATATTTTCAAAGGATAAATTTCCATATGGCATGGGACCGGCATATGACAGGATTTGCCCCGGAGATTATGTTCTAATGCAGTTTTGTCATAATGATGATGAGAGCAAAGGATACGGCACCTATGTAGACAGGCTGACGCCGCTTGGAATACCGGACGGTCATGGAATCTATCCGACAGTCGTGCCTGATGAACAGATGAAGGTGTCAACCGGAGAAATTCCGCCGGAATATGTTACATTGCTGAGAAAAAACGGAATGGCAGAGCAGGAAATAGCTGTTTATAAAAGAAAGTACCGGGAACTGATTGCGCAGTATGGTGAAAAATATTGGTCGTATGATTGTGGTGCAACATATAAAGGATATTTGAAATTTTATATTGATAAAATAAGAGCGCGCGGAGCAGTTCCGGTATTAGTAACACCACCGCCGCGTCAGTATTATAAAAATGGAAAAATTGCGGCGGTTGCAGGACAACATGGTGGAGAGGATGCATTTGGTGCATTTCCTTATGTGAGGGCAATCAGGCAGCTTGGAAGACAGGAAAATGTTGTTGTACTGGATTTGTTTCAAAGAAGTTTGGAATTGCTGGAGCGGCTTGGAGAAACGACGGCAAAAAGTCTTCAAAGCATTAAAGATAAAGAGGGCGTAACAATTGGAGAAGCACGGTATGGCAGACCAGAGAAATGGGTGGAGGATTATGATATATATTGGGAAAAGGGAGATTTTACAGTAGATAAGACACATCAGAATCGCCTGGGGTCATATCTGTATGCGGCAATAATTGCAGATTGTATTAGTGAGCAGATTTCCAATCTGACACAGTGGCAGCTTCCATGTGCATCAAAGTCTATGCGTTGTCCGGCGAGGATTCGGACATTTATTCCGGTAATGGAAGCTGCAGTGCATCATATTGGTATAAAGATAGTGTAAAAATTACAGCGTTTTTTCCATATAAATATGCGGGCAGTTTTCCTCAAGGTATTCTTCACCCTGACGGACAAAGCCCAGCGTTTCATAAAAGCCTGCGGCGCGCACCTGTGCAGAAATGCCGATTTTTGCGGCATTTTTTGCAGTCACATAAGACTGTGCTTCGGTTAAAAGTAAAGACCCCAGTCCCGTGCCGCGGTAAGGCTTTAAAACAGCAATTCTTCCAAAGATATAGATACTTTTTGCCGTATCATAAAAAATTCTGCATGTTGCAACAGGACTGCCATTTTCGTATCCGACAAGAAAATGCGCCTCGTTATCCTTTTCGTCAAATTCATTTTTAAAGCCCTGTTCTTTTACAAAAACTTCTTTCCGGATAAAAACGGCGTCTTCCGGTAACGTATCAAAATGTTTTATCTGCATAATAATCCTCATTTCTGAGCAACTTGTTGCGAAGCGGCGATGAGAAATTCGCGCAGGCGATTTCTCATCTGCCATCATAGCGATTTGTTTTTGCTCAGAAACAAATCGCTGTGTGAAAAATCAGCACATCAGTGTGATTTTTCACACTATTCTCTATATTCCTGTAGTTGTTTTATAAATATTTTTTATCGGTAAATGATGAATCGTATGATACTATATTAGCGGGAAAGTGTCAATTTGCGCATCCGCAGAATCTTGACAGATTGAAAAAATTAATTCTTAATGATATACTAAAGCCCATAGAGGACAATTGTGAATCAGGAAATATAGAGGCGTCTGATGCGGTGTCGTTAAAAGAACTGACACTGAAATTGTATGACCATCTATATGCCCACTATTATGAGATGATAAACGGAGGCGTAAATTCGATGGTAAATGATGTATTAGAGCTGGAAAGCGACAAGATTATTGCGCGGATTCGTGCGGAATTTGCGGACGAACTGGAGCAGACCAAAGAACAGCTTGAGGAAGCGCGGGAAGAAACGGCAAAGACCAAGGAAATCATCCGGCAGTTACGGGCAGGAAAAGAAATTGCAGAAGTGGCAGACGAGCTTCAGATTTCAACAGATAAGGTGAATGAAATTGCAGAATTATTAAAGTAGAAAATCATAAAAACAGGGAGCGGTTCAGCAATTCCTGAATAACTCCCTGTCTGATTAAAGAAAAAGTATGCTTACCATTCCGAAGAAGGGCAGGATTGGCTGGGTGGAAGTGGATTGTTATTGTAATTATTCATGTGAAGACCCCCTTTATTTTTTTAGTAAGAGTATGTGTATAATTGTAGGGGATTGGTGAATGTTCGTCAAGAAGGAAATTACAGCCGGAAATACAGGAACAGATGGTGATAAAAAGCAGAATGGAAGGAAAAAACGTGAAAATTATCTATGAAGATACGGAAAAATTAATTGTAGAAAAACCGGCAGGGGTATTGACCCAGTCGGCGCGTTCCTTTGATACAGACCTTGTCAGTGAAGTGCTGACCTACAGAAGGAGCAAAAAAGAAACAGCATATGCGGCAGTTATTAACCGGCTGGACAGACCGGTTGGCGGGCTGGTGCTGTTTGCAAAGACAAAGCAGGCGGCGGCGCGGCTGTCAAAGGAAATGCAGCAAAATACACTGAATAAACAGTATTATGCGTTGATTTGTGGAAAACCGGAGCAGTCAAAGGGAACGTTTGTGGATTATCTGCAAAAAGATGCGAAAGCGAATCTGTCCAAAGTTGTTTCAAAGGAAAGCAAAGAAGCAAAGCGGGCAGAGTTAGAATATGAAGTACTAAAAACCGTGTATGTACAAGCGCATGAACAGATGCCGGTTACACTTGTAAAAATTCATCTGATTACCGGAAGACATCACCAGATACGGGTGCAGTTTGCTTCCCGCGGGCTGCCGTTACTGGGAGATACCCGGTACGGCGGTCAGACAGAAGCAGACTGCCGGATGGCTTTACAAAAAAGCGGAAAACCGCTGATACAGCGGTATGAAATTGCGTTGTGTGCGTATGCACTGACCGTAGACAAAAAGACTTATGAACTTGCACTGCCGTGGCAGGTTTAAATTCTGAAAAAAACGGAAATACTGTTCTCATAAAAGCGGCATAAAAATGCCTGCCAAGAATCGAGGGAGTATGAAAAATAATGCTGATGCGATTATTTTTCATACGGTTGTTTATTTTCAGATGAAAACAAACAACCTTGATGGCAGATGAGAAATCGCCTGCGCGAATTTCTCATCGCCACTTCGTAGCAAAGCTGCTCAGAATCGAGGGAGTATGAATAATAAAGAATCAGTATGGACGTTTAGGCGGCGGATGGTATTGCTTTTGGGAAGCGGTGTCATTGTTTTTTTGGTATATCTGGCGGTGCGGTATCTTTTTGTACTGGCATCTCCGTTTATTATTGCTTATGGTATTGCACTGGTGATTGAAAAACCGGTCAATGCGCTGGCAAAGGTGTTCAGAGGGAAAAAGGCACTGGCATCGACTTTGATTGTAACAGGGCTGACCATGATCATTGCGGCGGCGGTTTTTTATATTACATGGCTGGGTGTGGCAGAAATTAAGAGTTTTATTGCTAATTTTGAATATTTATTTATTATGGTACGGCAGAAAACCGCGGGGATTTGTCTGGATGTTGATGGAATGTTAGGGCTTTCGGACGGATGCAGCCTGGAATTTGTATGCAGCTGTGCAGACAGAATCCGGCGCATTTTCCGAAACGGACAGCCGGAAGAAGTTGTTAGCAGTGTGCTGCGGATTTCCTTTCCGATTCTTGTAAACACGGCAGTTATTGCAGGTGCAGTCATTGTGTGCCTGATTTCCGTAGTGTATTTATCCGGTGTGCTTGAAAAGGTAAGAAAATGGCGGGAAAACAGCATTTTCAGGGAGGAAGTCTGTGCGCTGACACTGGAACTCAAAAAACTGATACAGGTTTATTTTAAAATAGAACTTATCATTATGCTTATTAATGCCGGAATCTGTATTGCGGGATTGCTGCTTATTCACAATCCGTATGCGGTTGTGATTGGCATTTTAATCGGACTGGTGGATGCACTGCCGTTTTTTGGCACAGGGACGGTACTGATTCCGTGGGCGGTTATTTTACTGCTGTTTCGCAATTACTATGCCGGTGCGGTACTACTGTCCGTGTATGTGATGACGTATTTTGTCCGCGAAATCATGGAGTCAAAATGTATGGGCGACCGGCTGGGCATTGCACCTTTTACAATGCTGATGGTCATATTTACGGGCATTATGGTGTATGGAATTTTGGGATTTATTTTAGGACCGTTGTCATACTGTATGATGAAAGCACTTATAAGATATTTTGCAAGTGTTCTTGAAAATGCAGGGGGAACGTGGTACACTTGAAGCTATCTAGCGATTGCGAGGAAAATGGAGGAGAATCATGGCTGAAGAGAAGAAGTTAGTTGAGGCAATTACATCCATGGATGTGGACTTTGCCCAGTGGTATACAGATGTTGTAAAAAAAGCAGAACTGATGGGATATTCCAGTGTCAAGGGCTGCATGATTTTTAAACCGGCAGGTTATGCAATCTGGGAAAATATCCAGAAGGAACTGGACAGAAGATTTAAGGAAACAGGCGTTGAAAATGTATATATGCCGATGTTCATTCCGGAAAGCCTGTTAGAGCGTGAAAAAGACCATGTAGAAGGCTTTGCACCGGAAGTTGCATGGGTAACATACGGCGGCTTAAATCCGCTTCAGGAAAGACTGTGTGTCAGACCGACTTCCGAAACACTGTTTTGCGATTTTTATAAAGATGAAATCCAGTCTTACAGAGATTTGCCAAAGGTATACAACCAGTGGTGTTCTGTTGTAAGATGGGAAAAGGAAACAAGACCGTTCCTTCGTTCAAGGGAATTCTTATGGCAGGAAGGCCATACAGCACATGCGACAGCAGAAGAAGCTGAGGCAAGAACACAGCAGATGTTAAATGTTTATGCGGATTTCTGTGAACAGGTGCTTGCTATTCCGGTTGTAAAGGGACGTAAGACGGATAAAGAAAAATTTGCGGGTGCAGAAGCAACGTATACAATTGAAGCATTAATGCATGACGGTAAGGCATTACAGTCCGGTACAAGCCATAACTTCGGTGACGGATTTGCCAAGGCATTTGGTATACAGTATACAGACAAAGACAATAAGTTAAAGTATGTACATCAGACTTCATGGGGTATGACAACACGATTAATCGGTGCGCTGATTATGGTACACGGCGATGATTCGGGACTGGTGCTTCCGCCAAAGATTGCGCCGGTACAGGTTGACGTGATTCCGATTATGCAGAATAAGGACGGCGTGCTTAATAAGGCATATGAAGTGAAGGAAGCCCTTGTAAAGGCGGGTCTGCGTGTCAAAGTAGACGACACCGACAAGAAGCCGGGCTGGAAGTTCTCAGAACAGGAAATGAGAGGTATTCCGGTCAGAGTTGAAATGGGACCGCGTGATATTGAAGCCGGACAGGCAATTATTGTAAGACGTGATACCAGAGAAAAGACGACGGTTGCAATTGAATCACTTGCAGAAGAAATCAAGAACATTTTAGACAAGATGCAGACTGAAATGTTAGAGCGTGCAAGAACACATCGTGAAGCACATACCTATGTTGCGACAAATTACGACGAATTTAAAGATGTTGTTGCCAATAAGCCGGGCTTTGTAAAGGCAATGTGGTGTGGTGACCAGGCATGTGAAGATAAAATTAAAGAAGAAACAACGGCAACTTCAAGATGTATGCCATTTGAACAGGAACACCTTTCCGATGTATGTGTATGCTGTGGCAGACCTGCAAAGAAAATGGTTTACTGGGGTAAAGCATACTAAGAGTTGAAATACGTTAAATAAATCCGTCTTGTACGGGTGATTATGGGCGCAACGCAGCATAATGGCTTGTATAAGGCGGATAATTTTATTTATTTTCAAAAATTACGGTGACAGACAGAAACAAAAATGAAAAGTGGAATTGAAATGGGAGCAGGAATGGAACAACAGGGAAAAAAAGAAATCAGGCTGGAACTGCCGGAAAAAGTGCGGCAGATAATAGAACAGATTCAGAAACACGGATTTGAGGCATATGCGGTTGGCGGCTGTGTAAGGGACAGTCTGCTTGGCAGAACGCCGGATGACTGGGACATTACCACATCGGCAAAGCCGCAGGAAGTCAAGGCAATTTTTCCAAGGACGATAGATACGGGTATTGAACACGGCACGGTAACGGTCATGATGGGAAAAGAGGGATTTGAAGTGACAACCTACCGGATTGACGGCGCTTATTTAGATGGCAGACACCCGGAATCCGTGGAATTTTCTTCAAATCTGGTTGAAGATTTAAAGCGCAGGGATTTTACGATTAATGCCATGGCATATAATGAACAGCAGGGGCTGGTAGATGTATTTGAAGGCATAGAGGATATGCAGAGGAAAGTTATCCGTTGTGTCGGCAATCCCAAAGAGCGTTTTGGCGAAGATGCACTGCGCATGATGCGCGCAATCCGTTTTTCGGCACAGCTTGGTTTTGAAATTGAAGAAGAAACATACCGTGCTGTAGAAGAACTGGCACCGACACTTGAAAAAGTCAGCATGGAGCGGATACAGGTGGAACTGGTAAAGACTCTTTTGTCCGCACACCCGGATTACGTGCGGTTTTATCAGGAAACAGGACTGTTTTGTGATGTATTGCCGCAGGCGGATGTTATTTTGTCCGGAAAATTTAAAAATCCGACGTTAAAGCTTCTTACACATGCTAAAAATACGTCGGTACTGCGCTATGCGGCGCTGTTTTACCATGCCGGACCGGATACGGCAAAAGAGGCGTTAAAGCGGCTGAAACTGGATAATTACACGGTCAATACGGTATCAAAGCTTCTGTTGTATACACAGAAGTCTATAGAGGAAAATGAACCGGCGGTGCGTGAGGCAACTTATACATATGGAAAAGAGATGATGCCGCTCATTTTTGCACATCAACATGCGCTGTTAGATACGACAGAGGAGCTGGTCGGCATTGGCATGACGACAAAGCGCAGGCATCTGGAAACCGTAGAGCGGATGTATGAAGACATTATAAAGCGCGGCGACTGCATTTCTATCAAAGACCTGGATATTACGGGAAATGACCTTATGGAATACGGACTTACCGGAACGCAGATTGGAAAGACGTTAAAGGACCTGCTCCATATTGTGCTTGAAAATCCAAAGCTCAATGAGAAGGAAACGCTGGTTGCCATGATAGAACATTTAGACCTCTAAAAATGTGTTCATTTTTTACCATTACCCCTCATATGATAAGTTGGGAAGTGCGAAAATCTATAAATCAAAGATTTTCGCACGACACTTTGTGCCGCAGGCGCCGCAAAGTGTTATTATCGCAGAGCCAAATAAGATATGGCTCGCGGTTCCTCCGGCATTAAAATGCCTACGGAGTTTGAAGAAGCCTTAAATCAGAGCTTCTTCAAACGGCTATTTGTTTCTGAGCGAAAACAAATAGCCATGATTGCAGATGAGAAATCGCCTGCGCGAATTTCTCATCGCATCTTCGCGACAAGGTCGCTCAGGAATGTGGGGAATGGTATGAATGAGAAATCGCTAGAGGTGTTGAAACAGTATGATTTTGAAGTGAACCGCGTACTGCGGGGACGCGGAGGTATGATTTTAAATACGGACCGCGGTGTGAAATTATTTCTGGAATGTGTAAAAAGTGATAAATATTATGAGCGTGAAAACGACATTACAAGACGTGTTGCGGACAGCGGATTTTTGTGGGTGGATACCTATGTGCAAAACAGCAGTGGGGAGATTCTGACACCGGATGAAGACGGCAGACGGTTTTATGTCAAAGACTGGTATGAAGGAAAAGAGTGTAATGTGCGGGATTTAAAGGATTTGTGCAGGGCGGTGCAGACATTGGCACAGCTGCACCTTGTGCTTTTAGAGGTTGCAGGAGAGTTTTCCGGTACCACAGAAGAACAAAATGAAAAGGATGTGAAAGCCAAAGCTTTGTCAGGCATTGAAGCGGGAGGAGAAACCCAGCTGCGCCTGATGTATACACGCCATATGAAAGAGCTGAAACTCACGGGAAATTACCTGAAAAATAAAAAAAAGAAGTCCGAATTTGAGCAGCTTGCATATAAGAATATAGGAAGCTTTTTTTCGGAGGCGGAAAAAGCAGTACAGCTGCTTGCAGGACCACAATTTCAGGAGCGTCTTTCTTATGCGAAAAAAACAGGTGAGCTATGTCATGGCAGCTATAATTATCACAATATTATATTTTCTAACGGAAATACTGCGGTTACTAATTTTGATAAGTATAAAAATGAATGTCAGATTAGTGATTTGTATCAGTTCATGCGTAAAATTCTTGAAAAATACGACTGGGATATCCAGACAGCCTATAAGATGATGGAAGAATACGACAAAATCAAGCCGGTCAGCGATACCGAGCGGGCGCTGCTTGCGGCACTGTTTGCATTTCCGGAAAAATTCTGGAAAGTCATGAATTACTATTTTAATTCCAATAAGGCATGGATTCCGCCAAAAACCAAAGAAAAACTGGAAAAAGTCGTGCAGCAGAATGAAAAAAGACAAAAATTTTTAGAAACGCTTTTGTAAAAATATGAAAAAATGATGGCAATAATTGCATATACCGTCCGCTTGTGATAGAATTGCCCATGACAGTCGAAAAGAATATTGGGGTACAGATATTTATGAATAATAAAAAAACGATAAAAAAAATATTTGCGGTTTTCCTGCTTCCGGCGCTTTTATTGTCCGGCTGCGGAAAGCAGAGCGGCAATAAGACACTGATTCCGGGCAGTTCTATTCTGCCGGCACCGACAAAGGCAGTAACGGAAATGGAAACGAAGAAAGCCAACCAGATTGATTTAACAGGAGTGCTTACGTACGTCAATACAGACGATCTGATTATGCACTTTGTGGATATAGACACAGGAACAGAATATGAAGTAGCGTATACGGGTGGTACGGATATTCAGGACAAATACGGAAAAATTATTGCGGCAACAGGGACGCAGCTGGGTCAGATTTATGATGTGACCTGCAATAAGAGCGGAAAAGCGACTGAGATTCACGGCTCATCAGATGCATGGGAAAAGAACAGCCTGACCGGTGTTGAGTTTGATGAAAGTGCAAGGAGAGTGAAGCAGGCAGGCAGCTCTTATGTTTACGCTTCCTATGCGGCAGTGCTGTCAAATGCCAATAAGATTAATATTGCACAGATTGTTGCACAGGACGAAGTGACACTGCGCGGTGTGGGAGATACCGTTTATTCAATTACAGTTGATAAGGGGCACGGATACATTACCTTTCAGGGTGTAGATGCATTTATCGGCGGCTATGCAAGTATCGGAACAAAGCAGTTATTTGAAGTGACAAGCGGAATGCTTACAACAACACAGGAAGGAACTTATACAGTTGAGTTGCAAAAGGGAAGCCTGACGGGAACAAAGACCGTGACAGTGGCAAGAGATGCTTCCGTGACAGTGGATTTTAGTGAATTTACAACAAAAGCGACCCAGCGGGGGGCTGTGAACTTCTCGATTACACCGGCAAATGCGGTGATGACGATTGACGGCGTAGAAACGGATTATTCACAGCCTGTTTCCCTAGCCTACGGAAAACACCGCGTGGTATTGTCCGCAAACGGCTACGAGCAGTATGTTGAAACGGTTGCAGTCAGCCAGGCGTATCAGACGGTTGTGATTGACATGACGGCATCATCGGCAACGACGACAGCCGCAAGTTCAACCAAGACGGCGACAACGGCAGCGAATAAAGCAACGACAGCAGCGGATTTAACTTCGGGCTATACCGTAAATATTACGGCGCCGGAAGGGGCGGCGCTGTATGTAGACAGTGTTTACATCGGACTTGTGCCATGCTCATTCCATAAATCCTATGGAAGTAAGACGATTACGTTATCCAAGAGCGGATATAAGACGGTCAGCTATACGGTTGCCATTGCCAATGCAGCAGGAAACTTAACGTATGCGTTCCCGGATATGGAGGAAGGCAGTGATACGCAGTAGCCGCTGTTCTGCATAGAAGAATACAGGATAAATTAATGAATAAACCGGTTTTGTACGGATAAGCTAGTATAAAACGGATACCACGCCGTTAGACGGCAGATTGTGAGGAACTATGACGAAGAAATTAAACATACCGTTTTCACCTCCGGATATTACAGAAGAAGAAATTCAGGCAGTGACAGAAGTGATGCGGTCAGGATGGATTACAACAGGACCAAAGACAAAACAGTTCGAAAAAGAGATTGCGGCATACTGCCATACACAAAAGGCAGTGTGCATGAATTCGGCAACCGCCTGTCTTGAAATGACACTGCGGCTGTTTGGAATCGGAGAGGGTGATGAAGTCATTGTTCCGGCATATACTTATACAGCATCAGCAAGCGTTGTCTGCCATGTGGGGGCAACGCTTAAGCTCGTTGACTGCGCGCCGGGCAGTTTCCATTTGGATTATGATGCGTTAGAACAGGCAGTGACGGAAAAGACAAAAGCCATTATTCCGGTAGATATTGCGGGTGTTATGGTGGATTATGACAGAATCCGCGCGCTTGCAGAGCGTAAAAAAGCACTGTTTCACCCGGCATCGCCGTTACAGGAAGCACTGGGACGCATTTTGATTCTGGCAGATTCGGCACATGGCTTCGGTGCGAAAAGAAACGGAAAAATGAGCGGCGAGTGTGCGGATTTTACAAGCTTTTCATTTCATGCCGTAAAGAACTTAACGACCGCAGAGGGCGGCGGGCTTGTATGGCGTGATATTCCGGGCGTGGATAACGAAGAGCTGTATCACAAATTGATGCTGTTAAGCCTGCACGGACAGTCCAAGGATGCACTGGCAAAGACAAAGCTTGGTGCATGGGAATATGATATTATAGGAACGTATTATAAATGTAACATGACGGATATTATGGCGGCTGTCGGACTGGTGCAGTTTGCGCGCTATCCGAAGCTTCTTGCAAGAAGGAAAGAGATTATAGAGCGGTATAATAAAGGGCTTGCAAAGCTTCCGGCAGAGGCACTTACCCATTTTGACGATACGGTAACTTCAAGCGGACATCTCTATCTTGTGCGCCTTACAGGAAAAGGTGAAGAATACCGCAACGATATTATTACCAGGATGGCGGAAAACGGTGTGGCATGCAATGTCCACTTCAAGCCGCTGCCAATGCATACGGCATATAAAAATCTGGGATTTCATATCGAAGATTTTCCGAATGCCTATGAAATGTATCACAACGAGATTACACTGCCGCTGCATACCTGCCTGACGGATGAACAGGCAGATTATGTGATTGACACATTTTGCAGCCTTGTAAAATAATAAATGGTGGCAGCAGCCGTTCACAGTAAATGGCGCCCGGAATAGGAACAGATTATGGAATTAAGAGAGTGGACAAACCTTCCCGATAAAATGCGGACAAAAGAGGTCCGGAAATATTACAACATCCTGGTAAAACGCAGCGCGTGGTTTAGGGCAAAACGAATACTTGATGTGATTGTGGCTTCCATTATGTTTGCCGTACTTGCACTGCCGATGCTTATTGTCGCGGTATTGATAAAGCTGGATTCTCCGGGACCTGTATTTTTCAGGCAGGAGCGTGTAACCCAGTACGGAAGGATTTTTAGGATATATAAATTCCGTACCATGGTCAACAATGCAAGCCGCATGGGTACGCAGGTGACAGTCAGCAATGATGCGCGTATTACGCGTGTCGGAAGGTGGCTTCGTAAATTAAGAATTGATGAATTTCCGCAGCTGTTTAACATTTTAGCGGGTGATATGACACTGGTCGGCACAAGACCGGAGGTTTTAAAATACGTGGATGCCTATACGCCGGAGATGTATGCGACACTTCTGCTTCCTGCGGGACTGACTTCAAGGACAAGCATTGCGTATAAAGATGAGGAAAGGCTTCTTTCAAATGCAGAAGACGCAGATAAGGTTTATATAGAAGAAGTGCTTCCGGCAAAAATGAGATATAATCTGGAAAGCCTGAAAAAATTCGGACTGAAATCGGATATGAGTGTACTATGGAACACCTTTGTATCGGTGATTCATTAAGGAAAAGCAAATATCGGATTTTTGCAGCCGAAGTTGTTTAGAATGAGGAAAGTTATGTTTATTACGATATGTGTGATTGCGTATAATGAAGAACAGACACTGCCTGCGATTTTAAAGGATATTGCGGCGCAGGATTATGCACACGGCAGCATGGAAGTGGTGCTGGTCGATTCTGCATCGACAGACCACACGAAGAAAATCATGCAGGAATTCGCAGCACAGAATACAACACAGCCCGATATGGGATTTGTAAGCGTAAACGTGCTTGACAATCCAAAGCGGACACTGCCGTGCGGCTGGAATGTTGCTCTGAAAGCCTACCGCGGAGAAGCCATTTTAAAGGTTGATGCGCATGCATCCATTCCGAAAGACTTTGTTACGAAAAATGTGGCGGTGTTAGAGAGCGGGGAAGATGTGTGCGGCGGACAAAGACCGAACATTATCGAACAGCCGACACCGTTTCGCAATACATTGCTTCTGGCAGAAAGCTCCATGTTTGGTTCGAGTATTGCACCGTACCGCAACAATCCCGGCAAAAGCTATGTGAAATCCATGTTTCACGCAGCGTACCGCAGGAAGGTATTTGAAACCATCGGCGGATTTGATGAGCGGCTTGCAAGAACCGAAGACAATGAAATCCACTATCGTATGAGAAAGGCGGGCTTTAAGCTGTGCTTTGACCCGGAGATTATTTCCTATCAGCATATCCGTCCGGATTTAGGAAAAATGTTAAAGCAGAAATATGCCAACGGCTACTGGATCGGACTGACAACCGGTGTGTGCGCACCGTGCCTTTCCCTGTATCATTTTGTGCCATTTGCCTTTGTGATGGCAATTATCCTGTCGGTACTTTTTTGTACAGGATTTGCCATTGCAGGCAGCATAACGGCACTTAGCGGGGCGGCACTGGTGATTTTCAAAGTTATAGTGGGGCTTACGGGGCTGATGTGGGTGCTGTACGGACTGCTGGCGGTCATTATGGCGTTGGCGGCGATGATTGGTGCACCGGAAATACGAAATAAAACCTGTCTGGCACTTCCGTTTCTATTTTTAATGCTGCATGTCAGTTATGGAACCGGAACGGTCATAGGATTGATAAAAATGCCTTTTTGGGTGAAAGGAATAAAAAATGGAAGAAACTAGAAAAGACAGGATACAGCTTCTCGTCAGAAGAATATGCCTGATTATTACGGATATCCTGTTAGTAAACGGATGTGTATTTTTATCGCTGCTGATGCGTTTTGAAATCAGCATTTCGGCAATCCCGGAGGAATATCTGCTCAAGTATCAGAAAAACATGATTCCTTTTACGATTGTTGCCATTATTATATTCTGGTGTTTCAGAATGTATCACAGTTTATGGCAGTATGCCAGCATTGCGGAACTTTATAAAATTGTGGAGGCCTGTATTGTAACGGAATTTGCCCATATCTGTGTAACGGCATACATGGGCTGGATGCTTCCGAGAAGCTGTTATTTTACATCCGGGGTATTTTTAATCGTTGCAATGAGTGCCAGCCGTTTTATGTACCGCATGATACGTACCGTCTTGCAGAATTACCGCCACACCGCAGAGCAGGTGCGGATTATGATTATCGGTGCGGGTGAGGCAACCAACGTATTAATGCGTGAAATCCAGAATTCGCGTTATATGGACAACTCCAAGGTGGTCTGTATTATTGATGACGATACACAGAAGGTTGGAAAATATATCCGCGGCGTCAAGGTTGTCGGCACAAGAAATAAAATTAAAGAAGTTGCAAAGGTCTATGACATTGATGAAATTATTTTTGCGATTCCGTCTGCATCCATGGAAGACAAGCGCAACATTTTAAATATCTGCAAAGAAACCGACTGTAATTTAAAGATTCTGCCGGGCGTTTACCAGATGGTAGATGGCGAAATTAACGTTAATTCTATCCGGAGCGTTGATGTTTTGGATCTGCTCGGCCGTGACCCGATTGAAGTCGATCTGGATTCCATTATGGGGTATGTTAAAGATAAGACAATACTTGTCACCGGCGGCGGCGGGTCTATCGGTTCGGAGCTTTGCAGACAGCTTGTAAGCCACAAGCCGAAGTGCCTGATTATATTTGATATTTATGAAAATAATGCATATGAAATCCAGCAGGAATTAAAGATGACCTACCCGGATGCCAATGTGGTAACACTGATTGGTTCTATCCGGAATATTTCCCGTCTGGAAAGCGTTTTTGCACAGTACCGTCCGGAAATTGTATATCATGCGGCGGCACATAAGCATGTACCGCTGATGGAAGACAGTCCGAATGAAGCCGTTAAGAATAATGTTGTCGGCACATGGAATGTTGCGAAAATGGCGGACAAGTACGGTGTCGGCAAGTTTGTAATGATTTCTACGGATAAGGCGGTCAACCCGACCAATGTCATGGGGGCAACCAAGAGAATCTGTGAAATGATTATCCAGTCGTACAACGAGCGTTCACAGACGGATTTTGTAGCCGTGCGTTTCGGCAATGTACTCGGAAGCAACGGTTCGGTCATTCCGCTGTTTAAAAAGCAGATTGAAGCGGGCGGTCCGGTAACGGTCACAGACCCGAACATTATCCGTTATTTTATGACAATACCGGAGGCGGTTTCGCTTGTTTTACAGGCGGGCGCTTACGCAAAGGGCGGAGAGATTTTTATTCTGGATATGGGAGAGCCGGTCAAAATCGATGATCTGGCAAAGAACCTGATCCGATTATCCGGCTATACGTTAGGCGTCAACATGGAGATTAAGTATACGGGACTGCGTCCGGGTGAAAAGCTCTATGAAGAACTGCTGATGAAAGAAGAAGGTCTGCAGGATACCGCCAATAAGCTGATTCATATCGGCAAGCCGATTGAATTTGACAAAGAACATTTCTTTGAGCATCTGGAAGAATTAAAAGAAGAAGCTTATGCAGAAACGGGAGATATCCGCACACTGATACAAAAAGTGGCGCCGACCTATCACCCAAAAGAAAACTAGAAACAAGGAATTAAAAATTTATGGGACAGTATTATGCAATCAATGGCAGCTTTCTGCTGGAACCCGCACTGGGCGTACAGCGGTATGCGGCGGAGATTCTAAAGCAGATGAATAAAATGGCTCCGGCATATAAGGAGTGCCTGCGGCTGGTGCTGGTGCTGCCTGAAACACCGCGCATTGAGGAAATCCGCCGGGAATTTCCAAATATTGAAGTACGCTGTGCGGGAAAAAGCAGGCGTGTAAAAGTGTGGGAGCAGGTCTGTTTTGCACGTTTTTTAAAAAAAGAGAAGGCAAAGGGAATCTGCCTGTGCAATACCGTGCCGCTGTTTTCAAAGGGCGGGCTGGTCTGTGTCCACGATATTGTCTTTAAGACACACCCGGAATATTTTAAAGAGCCGGGTGCATGGCATGAAATTTTATACCGTAAATGGATGTATACACACGCATTTCATAAGGCAGATATCATTGTGACGGTCAGTGAGACGTCCAAAAAAGAAATTTTAGAGCAGTACAGGGTGCATGCAGGACAGATTTATGTGGCAGGGAACGGCTGGCAGCATATGGACCGTAAAGATACGGATGAAACCATTTTCCAGAAGTATCCTAAGCTTACGAAAGGGGCGTATTACTATTATCTGGCATCGCTTGCACCGAATAAAAATCTGTCATGGATTTTAAAAAATGCCGCAGGAAATCCGGATAAAATCTATGTGCTTTCGGGAAAGCCGCTGGGCGATGATTCCGGGGTGGAAAAACTGGATAATGTCATCTGCACGGGCTATGTGTCCGACAGCGAAGCGCGGGCGCTGATGCAATACTGCCGGGCGTTTTTATTTCCTTCTACGTATGAAGGCTTTGGCATACCACCGATGGAAGCGTTGTGCATGGGGGCGCCGGTGGTGCTTGGCGATATTCCGGTGCTGCATGAGATTTACGGAAATGCGGCGTATTACGTGGACTGTGACAATGCGGACATCAGCATTGAACAACTGTTAAAACAAGGCGGCAGGGAAGCACCGGAAACGGTATTATCCCGGTATTCGTGGGAAAAATCCGCACGGATTATGATGGAAGCTTTGACAAAATAGTGTAAAACGAGTATAGTGATACTGTTTGATAAAAAGTTACAGCTGAAGAATAAATACACCGAAAACGGTTATCATAAAAACAACGATAAAAAAGCCGCACAGACGGCAGAATGGATAGAATATGAAGATTGCAGTAGATGCCCGTACATTAGGCAGCAGACCTAGTGGTGTGGGGATGTATCTGAATGATTTCTTAAAGGTTCTGATGAAATACCGGGAATTTGAGTTTGTACTGCTTTCCGATGTGGCAGAAAGCGAGTACATCCGATATTTTATGGAAAAGGGAATCCCCGTAATTACACAGGGGAAAGCCGTATACCGCAGTGCGGGCGTGTATTCCTACTTTTCATTTATTCAGAAACAGTTAAATGAAATTCAGCCGGATTTATTCTGGGAGGTCAATACCATTATCCCAATCCGCTTAAAAGGAAATTTTAAAACCATGATTACAATTCATGATATGTTTCCGATTGAATATGTCGAATATTTTGGCATTGTTTACAGCCTGTATTTTAAACATAATCTTGCAAAGACATTAAGAAATACGGATATGATTCTGTACAATTCAATACAGACGAAAAAGACAACAGAAAAGCTTTTTCCAGCGGCACGAAAAATTGCAAACTGCAATGCCTACATCATTGCCAATCCGTTAAAGGACACATGGGAAACAACGGATAAAGGTTACTTTTTATATGTAGGCAATATGGAAAAGCGCAAAGGCGTGGATCTCTTATTAAAGGGCTACCGCAGATACCGGGAGCTTGGCGGCACAAAGGAGCTGATTCTTGCAGGGAAAATGCAGGAAGACGATATTGACAGTCTGTTAAAGGAAACCATGGCACAGACAAAGGGCATTACGTATCTGGATTATGTGACCCATGATAAAAAACATCAGCTGTTTGCAGACTGCTCCTGCTTTGTATTTCCGTCTAAGGCGGAGGGCTTTGGCATGCCGTTAATTGAAGTCATGAAGTTTGGAAAGCCGATGATTGTGGGCAATCTCGATATTTATGATGAAATTATCGGACAGCATGGAGACCGTTTTGATTTAAACGGCACCGAACAGCACCAGATTGACAATCTGGCAGAAAAAATGCTGCATTTTAACAGCAACGTCGATGAAGAAGCCTATAAAGAGATTATTGCAAAATATGCACCGGAGAAGCTTGGCAGAATCGTCCGGGATTTTATTTTAACGATACAGAAAGGTTGAACCGTTTATGAGTCTTTCAAAAGCAGCATTAAACATGGCGGAAGCCCTGCGTCCGGTGCTGGTAAAGCTGATACCGCAGAAAATGCTGAGTGCAGTTAAAGCAAAAGTCATCGAAAAAGGTGCAAAAGACCTTGAAAAAACAGAGATTACACCATTTGAGCCACAGGCACACAAAAAGGGCATCAACCTGATTGGCAGCATCAAAAGCGATACGGGATTGGGACAGAGTATGCGCCTGGTCGCTGAAATTTTAGAAAACAGCACATGGGATTATACAGTGTATGATTATTTTGTGCCGCCGGGGGGCAGCAGAACCAACGAAGCTTTTGACGGTAAAATTACGCAGACCGGTCCGTATAATATCAATCTGATTCACGTTAATCCGAGTGAACTGCCGCTTGCCTTTATGGACGTGGGTAAGAATCAATGGGATACGCGCTACAATATCGGATACTGGCTGTGGGAATTAGAGGAGTTTCCAAAGGAGTGGCTTCCGGCATTTCATCTGCTCGATGAAGTGTGGACACCGTCCGAGTTTATTTCGCAAAACTTAAGAAAATATACAGATAAGCCGGTCTATACCCTGCCCTACAGTGTTACGGCACCGGCAGATGCGGCATATGACAGGGATTATTTTCATCTGCCAAAAGACCGCTTTTTATTTCTGATGATGTATGACAGCGGGAGCGGCATGGTGCGTAAAAATCCGCTGGGTGCGATTGAAGCATTTAAACAGGCATTTGACCGGGAAAATAAACAGGTCGGGCTGGTCATTAAAATGAACCGCTCGGAACAAAGCGAAAAAGATATTGAGAATATCCGCACAAAACTTGACGGATATGATAATATATATTTTATATGCGAAACACTGTCTAAAACGGCAGTCAACAGCCTGACGGCATGTGTGGATGTTTTTGTATCCTTACACCGGGCAGAGGGCTTCGGACTGGTCATGGCAGAGGCGATGCTGCTTGGCACGCCGGTCATTGCAACAAACTGGTCTGCCAATACGGAATTTATGAACCGGGAATCTGCCTGTATGGTGGATTACAAAAAAACGGCAATAGAACAGGATATCCCGCCGTTTAAAAAGGGGTATCACTGGGCGGAAGCCGATGTGGCACAGGCGGCGGCTTATATGAAGCGGCTTTGTGAAGATTCTGCATTTTATGAGCAGAAAAAAGCGGCGGCAGGGGCATATATCCGGGAAAAGACCAAAATGCAGCATTCTGTCAGTCTGTTAGAGGACAGGCTGGGAAAAATATTGGAGGAAAGAAAGTGAAGCAGTTAAGAGAATTATATGAATACAGGGAAATGATTTTCAGTCTTGTCAAAAAAGATTTACGCGGCAGATATAAAGGCTCTGTATTGGGATTTTTGTGGACATTTATCAATCCGTTATTACAGCTTGTCGTGTTTACCCTTGTGTTTTCGGTTATCATGAAAGCAGGCTATGAACAGTATTATATGTTCTTATTTGTGGCACTTGTTCCATGGATGTTTTTTGCTTCCAGCGTACAGGACGGTTCAACGAGCATTTTAAGGGAAAAGGATATGGTCAAAAAAATCTATTTCCCGCGTGAGGTACTGCCGATTGCAACGGTAACGAGCGGCTTTGTCAATATGCTTTTAACCTTTATTGTTATTTTTGCGGCACTGCTTGTCAGCGGAAGAAAAGTGCAGTTTTTGGGACTTGCCTGCCTTCCGGTCGTTATGATTGTAGAATACATACTGTGTCTTGGCATTGCATTAATTGTTGCATCCCTGACCGTGTATCTGCGTGATTTACAGTATATTCTCGGTATTTTAGTGATGGCATTACAGTATATGACACCGGTGATGTACGGAAGCGATATGGTTCCGGACTGGGCAATGCCGATTTTCAGACTCAATCCGATGACACCGGTGATAGAAATTTATCGTGATATTTTATACTACGGCAATGTGCCGCAGATGTCATCTTTACTGCTTGCACTATTTATCGGTATTGTATTTATTATTGTAGGCGAATTGTTATTTAAGAAGCTGCAAAAGGGCTTTGCAGAGAATTTCTAATAGAGAAAGGCTGTTTTTGGATATGAAAAATGAGGAAAATGCAATCGAGGTAAGGGACGTTACCAAGACCTTTAAAGTGTATTATGATAAAGGAACGGAATTAAAGGAAAAACTGTTGTTCTGGAAGCGCAACCGCTACGAAAACCGTGTGGTTTTAGACCATATCAGTTTTGAGGTCAAAAAAGGCGAAGCCATCGGACTTGTCGGTAAAAACGGTTGTGGAAAGAGTACAACCTTAAAAATGCTTACAAGGATTATCTATCCGAACTCCGGTGAAATCGAAATGTGCGGACGGGTATCAAGCTTAATCGAACTGGGTGCCGGTTTCCATCCGGATATGAGCGGCAGGGAAAACATTTACACCAATGCGGCAATTTTCGGACTGACAAAGAAAGAAATTGATGAGCGTCTAGAGGAAATCATCGCATTTTCTGAGCTGGAGGAATTTATCGATAATCCGGTAAGGACCTATTCCTCCGGGATGTATACACGACTGGCATTTTCTGTTGCGATTAATGTTGATGCGGATATTCTGCTGATTGATGAAATCCTTGCCGTAGGGGATGCCAATTTCCAGGCAAAGTGTTTTAATAAATTAAGAGAAATTAAGGCAAGCGGCACAACGATTGTGATTGTATCCCATTCTCTCGGACAGATTGAGCAGATTTGTGACCGTTCAATCTGGATATGCGAAGGTAAAATTGCAATGGAAGGAAAACCAAAGGAAGTCCATCTGGAATATCTGGATTATATGAATACCCAGAGAATCGACCAGCAGGAAAAAGAACGGTTACGCCTTCAGAAGCTGGAATTACAGAATATGCAGGCAGAAGAAGAAAAAAAGCGCAAGGCAAAAATGAAGCGTTACGGTTCGGAAGATGCCAAGTTTACACAGATTAAGATGTTAGATGCCGACGGAAAAGAGCAGACGACGTTTCGTACCGGTGAAAAAATGGTGCTGGATTTAAGCTATCACGTAGAAAAGAAAGTAACGGATGCCGTATTCGGCTACGGGATTTTCAGAAGTGACGGACTCTGGGTTTACGGAACCAATACCCGTATTGACCGCGTAGACAATTTTGATATTGATAAGGATGGCAGGTTTGTCATTACCATGCCGGAACTCAATCTCATTCCGGGACAGTACTGGCTGGATATTACGATTGAATACGGAGAAGGCAATCCGGTGGATTACTATAAAGAAGCCCTCAAATTTGAAGTGGTATCGAATATGACGGACGTGGGTGTCGCAAGAATCGCGCATTCATGGGAACTTGAGATTTAAGGATAGAGGAGAGAACAATGGAACAGGAACAGATTAATATTGAGGATATTATGCAGGAAATCCGTGCGGAAATCCGTGCAAAGGGATATGCAGACAATGAAATTCCGTTTAGCGATATTGCCTGTCTGGTAGGCGGTACGGAAGTGCCGTTTGACCTGAAGGATTACTTAGACGATATTTCTATGATGGATGAGAGCAGAACCGTGCTTGCATACCGTGACATTTCATCGACACGTAAAGGGGTAGGCAAACTCATTACCTTTGTCAAAAAGGTGATCCGTAAGATGGTATGCTTCTATGTAGAACCGCTTGTAGACGACCAGAACCGCTTTAATGAACTGACAACAAGGGTTGTGGCACAGACGGTCCGCAGATACAATGATGATGATGCGCGTATTGAGGAACTTGAGAAGAAGATTTATAAGTGCGAGCGCCGTATCCGTGAACTCGAAGAAGAATTAAAAAAGAATCAGGCGTAAATGCTTAAGAATGAGGATTAGGAGGATTTACCGTGAAAATCTATCAGCTCCTTCCGACGCTTGCATTTGGGGACGCAGTCAGCAATGATGCCCTTGCGTTGGAAAAAGTGATTCGGGAAATGGGATATAAAACCGAAATCTTTGCAGAAAGCATTGATGCGCGCCTGCCAAAGGGCAGTGCAAAGTTTGTGGAAAAGCTGCCGAGGCTGAATGAAAAGGATATCATTTTATATCACTTATCTACCGGAACAAAGTTAAATTACCGGCTGGCACAGATGCACTGCAGAAAAGTTATGGTGTATCACAATATTACGCCGCCGCAGTTTTTTGAAGAATACAGTGTCAAGGCGGCGCAGCTGTGCCAGAACGGATTAGAAGGTGCCTCTTATCTTGCCGATAAGGTGGATTACTGCCTTGCCGTGTCAGAATACAACAAACAGGATTTAATCCGTATGGGATACACCTGTCCGATTGATGTCCTGCCAATCCTGATACCGTTTGATGATTACGCAAAGACACCGTCACAGCAGGTTATTGACCGCTACAGTGACGGTTATACCAATCTTATTTTTACGGGAAGAATTGCACCGAATAAACGTCAGGAGGATGTCATCCGTGCATTTTACGACTATAAAAAGTTTTATAACCCGAAATCCCGCCTGATACTGGTGGGCGGACATAACGGCATGGAGCGGTATTACCACCGCTTAAAAAGTTACATTAATGCACTGGAACTGGAAGATGTGGTATTTCCGGGACATATTAAATTTGATGAAATTCTCGCATATTATAAAATTGCAGACGTCTTTTTATGCCAGAGCGAGCATGAGGGCTTCTGCGTGCCGCTTGTAGAAGCGATGTATTTTGATGTGCCGGTTGTGGCATACGATTCCTCGGCGATTGCAGGTACGCTCGGCGGGGGCGGATTTTTATTAAAGGATAAAAATCCGGTAGAAACGGCAGGTGTGATTAACCGTGTTGTGACCGATGAAGCACTGCGGACACAGATCATCAAAAATCAGCAGGCAAGACTTGCCGATTTTGACCACAAGGTAATTGAGGCGCAGTTTAAGATGTATCTGGATACGTTTATAAACGGCGGACGGAAAGGATAAGTCATGAAAAGAAAACTGGCATTTGTTGTCCAGCGCTACGGTCTGGAAGTAAACGGCGGCGCGGAGCTGCTTTCCAGACAGCTTGTTGAACATTTACAGCAGCAGTACGATATTGAAGTGCTGACAACCAAAGCGATTGAATATACAACATGGAAAAATGAATATACCAACGATGTGGATGTGATTAACGGTGTGACCGTCAGACGTTTTGGTGTGGACAAGCCGCGTGATTTAAACCGGTTCGGTAAATTTTCAGGAAAAGTCATCGGCAATCCGGAGCATACCATGGAGCAGGAAGAACAGTGGTTTGAAATGCAGGGACCGCATGTACCGGAACTGATTGATTACATCAAAGACCATGCAGATGATTATGAAGCATTCATTTTTATGACCTATCTGTATTATACAACCGTTAAGGGACTGCCGCTTGTTAAAGATAAGGCAATCTTAATTTCAACGGCGCATGATGAGCCGCCGATTTACTTAAAGACATTTGATACACTGTTTCAGATGCCGAAGGCACTTTTCTATCTGACCGTGGAGGAAAAGAAGTTTGTGGAACGCAAATTCCGCAATGAGCGCATTATCAACAATGACGGCTACGGCGGAAGCGGCGTGGAAGTGCCGGATACGATTGATTCACAGTTCTGTAAAAATAAATACGGTATTGACAATTACATGGTTTATGCCGGAAGAATTGATGAAGCGAAGGGCTGTAAGGAATTATTTGACTATTTCCTGCGCTATAAAAAGGAAAATCAGAACGATTTAAAGCTTGTCATGATGGGAAAACCGGTTATTCCGATTCCCAAAAGTGACGATATTGTAAGCCTTGGCTTTGTGAGCGACCAGGAAAAGTTCGATGTCATGTCCGGGGCGAAGTTTCTGATTATGCCGTCACCGTTTGAAAGTCTTTCCATTGTGGTACTGGAGGCGATGACACTTTCCGTTCCGGTTGTGGTAAACGGCAGATGTGACGTCTTAAAGGGTCACTGTGTCCGCAGTAACGGCGGACTGTATTATAAGTCTTACTATGAATTTGAAGGGTGTGTAAACTACATGCTGACGCACCCGGATACGGCGGCAGGCATGGGTGCAAACGGAAGGAAATATGTCGATGCCAACTATACATGGGAAAAGATAACGGACAGATTTATTGATATTGTAGAAAGGGTTTGCAATTAGTGTAAAAAATCACACTGATGTTGCTCAGAAACAGAGGTAGTATGAAAAGAATTGCATTTGTGGCGCCTTGGTACGGGGATAATATTCCGGGCGGTGCTGAGGCGGCATTGCGGGGCATAACAGATCATTTATTTGCAGCGGGCATGGATATTGAAATCCTGACAACGACTGTGGAAAAATTTACGGCAGACTGGAATAAGGATTTTTATAAGCCGGGCAGTTATACGAGCAAGAACGGAATCCCAATCCGCCGTTTTAAAATCAGAAAGCGCAATACGGCGGCATTTGATGCGGTCAATGCAAAGCTGATACAAAAAAGCGGACTGACATTGGAAGAAGAAAATACGTTTCACAAAGAAATGATTAACAGCCCGGATTTGTATGACTATATCCGTGAGAACAGAGCGCAGTACAGCTGCTTTGTTTTTATTCCTTACATGTTTGGTACAACGTACTGGGGTGTGCAGGCATGTCCCGGACAGGCGGTGCTGATTCCGTGTTTTCACGATGAAAGCTATGCACATATGAAGACTTTCCGTACCGTTTATTCGGAAGTGGCGGGGATGCTTTTTAACGCACAGCCGGAGCAGGATTTAACGGAGCATCTGTGTGATACGAGCCGCATGAAGACGGAAGTCATGGGGCTGGGCATGGATACGAAGCTGACTTATGATGCGGATCGTTTCCGTAAAAAATACAATATTAACGACCCGTTTATTTTGTATGCGGGACGTAAAGATAAGGGTAAAAATATCGACACACTGGTACAGTATTTTAAGCGCTACAAACAGAATGAGCAGGATAACTTAAAGCTGGTGTTAATCGGCGGCGGGGAGCTTGAAATCCCGACGGAAATTAAAAACGATGTCTATGACTTAGGATTTGTGGATTTACAGGATAAATATGATGCGTACGGTGCAGCGGCACTGCTTTGCCAGCCTTCTAAAAATGAAAGCTTTTCCTTTGTGATCATGGAAAGCTGGCTGTGCAGACGTCCGGTACTCGTACACGAAGGCTGTGCAGTTACGAAAAATTTTGTAAGCTGCTGCAACGGAGGACTGTATTTCGGCAATTATTATGATTTTCAGGAAACTGTAAAATATATTTTAAATCACCCGGATATCGCTGATATCATGGCAAAGAACGGACACGACTATGTGTGTGATAATTTTGCCTGGGATATCATGGTGGAAAAATATAAGCGCTTTTTTAAAGAATTAGAGGAGCAGCATGCGAAGTAAAAAGAAGTATTTGATTGACGGAAGATTTCTGAATTCAATGACAACAGGGATTGACCGGTATGCGTATCAGCTGTTGGCGTGTCTGGATAAAATCTGTAAAGGATCAGATATTGCCATTTTAGTTCCGGCAAATGCAAAGGAAATTCCTGCGTATAAAAATATCCGTGTGATTGTCAAAAAACGGACACGTTTTTGGACACAGCTGGTATTTGGCCCGTATGCACGGCTGCACGGCAGGATACCGGTCAATCTGTGCAATGAAGCTTCGGTGCTTGCACCGAAGGGCATTGTCTGTCTGCACGATGTCTGTTATGCGGAATCTGAAAAAATGTATCCGTTTCTGACAGAATTTCCGAAAGAGGAACGGGACTGGTTTTTAAAGATTTATCAGAGAATCTGTAAAAAAGCGGACAGGCTGGTTACGGTATCGGAATTTTCAAAGCAGCGGATTCATGCACTGTTAGGCGTGCCGGACGAAAAGATTGCGGTAATTGGCAACGGCTGGCAGCATTTTAACGGCGTTACGCCGGATATGCGCATTTTTGAGCAATATCCGCAGCTTAAAAGAAAAAAATATTTTTTTACACTGACTTCCGTCAACCGTAATAAAAATCTTGACTGGGTTTTAAAGGCGGCTGAAAATAACCCGCAGGCGCAGTTTGCGGCGGCGGGCAGGAAACTGGACAGCGCCGTGGATTTTTCGCAGTATCCGAATGTGACATATGTTGCAGATGTTTCGGATTGTGAGATCAAAGCGCTGATGCAGGAAGCAAAAGCTTTTATTTTCCCATCCTTTTATGAGGGCTTTGGAATCCCGCCGTTAGAGGCGATGAGCGTGGGAACACCGGTCATTGTATCCCATGCGGCAAGCCTGCCGGAAATATTCGGTACGGCGGCACATTATATAGAGCCGGATAATCCGAGAGTTGACATAGAAAAGCTGCTGGCACAGCCGGTATCGGAAAAAGAACCGGTGCTTGCACGTTACAGTTGGGAGAAATCAGCAGAAAAGCTGCTGTCATTATTAAAGGAGAATTAAAACGAAAATGAAAAAGAGTATGCCATGGATCAGGTGTGCGGGATTTTTAGTGGGACTGGCGGTCATTCTTGGGATTTGTGACTTTTGCTTTGCACCGTCTGGTTATGTAAGGTTTATCCTGCATGAAGTGAACCGAAAAGATACGCAGTATGATACGATTATACTGGGTGCATCGCATGCACGAAGTGCAATTAATCCGGAATATCTGGATGAAGAACTGGGAACCAATACACTCAATCTTGCAATTCCAGGGGAAACGGTAAAAGATGCGTACTATCTGTTAAAAGATGCGTGTGAAAGCAATGATGTGAAGACGGTAATTATGGATGTGGATTACCAGTACTGGATGGATGAACAGCCGCAGGGCTATTTTACGGAACCGTTTATCTGTCAGAATATTACGAATTTAAAGGTAAAGACGGAATATCTGCTGGATAACTGGGATACGATTGATTTAAGAAATGTTCTGGTAAGACGGTTGAGCTGGGACTGCACATGGTCTTCCGTAAAGCAGAACGTCAGTACGAAAATGACAGAAGCTTACCGTGAATATTCTATTGAAGCAGCAGGGGTTGACGGCAAAGTTGAAGGCGCAGACGGTCCGTATATCGGCAAGGGCTTCTTTTACCGTGACACTTTTGGCGGTAAACCGGGTGGTGCCGATTATATTGATTTGTGGGTCGGCCGTGATAACGCCGGTGTCGACGTAAATGTATCTGAGCAGTTTGGCTGGATTAACGATTACTGTAAGGAAAACGGAATTGAACTCATCTGCGTGACGTCACCGATTGCGCCGGCAGCGATGCAGAAACTCGGCATGGGTAAAGTACATGATACGCTGCAAAAAGCTTTTGATGAATTGGGGCTGAAGTATTATGACTTTAACAAGGCACTGATGAGTTTTGTCCCGAGAGATGATATTCACTACGGTGATCTTGAAGGCCATATGGGCGGTGCGCTTGCCAATACATATTCACAGGCGTTTGCTAAATTGTTAAAAGATGCACAAGACGGTGAAATTCAGGAATCGGATTATTTTTATGCATCCTTTGATGAAATGTATCAGACGATGAAAAGCGATTACACAAAAGCTACGGGACTTGAATGGGAGGGATATTAAAAATGTCATTTACAACACTTCATTTTTTTCTGTTTCTTGCAATGGGTGTGCTGATTTACTATCTGCTTCCAAAGAAGCTGCAGTGGGTATGGCTGCTCGTATTAAGTTATTTATATTACTTTACATTCAGTATTAAGACATCGGTCTTTTTGATATTTACAACGGTCGTCACGTATACGGGCGGCATTTTGCTGACCCGCATGAATGAAAGCAGTAAGACCTATCTGGCAGCCAATAAGGAAACATTGGACCGTGCGGCAAAAAAAGCCTATAAAGAAAAGGTCAAGAAAAACAAACGCCGTGTCGTAGTGGCAATGCTTCTGCTGTGCTTCGGACTGCTTGGCGTTGTAAAATATTTAAATTTCGTGATTGAAAATATTGATGCACTGGTGCTGGCGGTCGGACACGGACAGTATTTTGAGCCGGCCAACATCATTTTACCGCTGGGAATTTCATTTTACACTTTCCAGTCCATCAGTTATATTATTGATGTTTATCAGGGAAAATACAGCGCTGAAAAGAATATTTTTAAATATGCGCTGTTTGTATCTTTTTTCCCACAGCTGTTACAGGGTCCAATCGGCCGTTTTGACCGGCTGGCGCACCAGCTTTATGAAGGACGTTCTTTTTCGTTAAAGGCGGCAGAGTTTGGTTTACAGCGGATACTTTGGGGCTGTTTTAAGAAAATGGTGCTGGCAGATCGTGTGGCAGGCTTTGTTACAACGGTATTCGGCAATTATACGGAATATGGCGGCTGGTATAACTTAGTGGCAGTCTTACTGTACTGTGTACAACTGTATGCGGACTTTTCCGGCGGAATTGATATTGTTATCGGTACGGCAGAGATTTTCGGTATCCGCATGGATGAAAACTTCCGTCAGCCGTTCTTTTCAAAATCGATTGGAGAGTTCTGGAGACGGTGGCACATTACACTGGGGACATGGATGAAGGATTACATTTTCTATCCATTTTCTCTTTCAAAGCAGATGAACCGCTTCGGTAAGTGGAGTAAAAAGCATCTGGGCAATACCGTGGGAAAGGCAATGCCAATCTGTCTTGCCGACCTTTTGATTTTCTTCGTTGTCGGTATATGGCATGGCGCAGCATGGAAATATATCGCATACGGTATGTATAATGGTATTATTATTGCCGTAAGCAGTCTGTTAGAGCCACTGTATGCAAAGGGCTTTGAAAAGACAAAGATTCACAAAGAATCGAAGGCATGGACGGTGGTTCAGATTATAAGAACCTTTATCCTTGTCAATATCGGCTGGTATTTTGATATGGCGGTGTCATTTAGTGCGGCACTGGTCATGATGAAGGAAACCTTTACAAAAATGAGCATGAGCCAGTTTACCGGTACGGCATTTTTAGAACTTGGCATGGGAAGGAGAGATTTCCTGATTGTGCTGGCAGGCTGTATTATCATCTTTATTGTCAGTCTGCTTAAAGAACGCGGGGTGGCAGTCCGGGAGGCAATTGCGGCAAAGCCGCTCATTGTCCGCTGGGCAGTCTGGTATGCGTTTATTGTCATTATTTTTATTTTTGCCTATACAGGTGATGGTTCAGCATTTATTTACGCGAACTTCTGATATAATAATCCATAAGCGGAGGAGAGGCAGCCATGATACACATGAATTTGTATCATGGCTGCTGCTTTTTATGTGTAACTTTGTAAACAAATGTACATAATGATATACGGACAAAGTGCAGGAATGGTTTGTATATAAATAAGAAATACACGCTTGTTGACAGGAAAAACAGAAAACGGTATAATTGACATCAAATTGAGAATGCCGCAGGAGCGGCAGAAATGGAGATCAGTGTGACAAAACCTTAAATCAAAGCTTTGTCACACAGCACTTTGTGCCGCAGGCGTCACAAAGTCGCTTTTTATCGCAGAGCCAAATAAGATTTGGCTCGCGATTCCTCCGGCATTAAAATGCCTGCGGAATGGAGATTAGTATGAAGAAAACAGCACTCATTATGGCAGGTGGCAAGGGTGAACGTTTCTGGCCGAGAAGCCGTGTAACACTTCCAAAGCAGTTTTTATCCCTGACGGACGACGGAAAGACCATGATTCAGCTGACAGTTGAGCGTATCCGCCCACTCGTAGAGCTTGAAGATGTTTATATAGCAACGAATAAGAATTATAAGGAGCTTGTAAAGCAGCAGCTTCCGGGTCTGCCGGAGGAAAACATCCTCTGTGAACCGGTTGGAAGAAATACAGCACCGTGTATCGGACTGGGTGCCGTTCATGTGGCAAAAAAATATGACGATGCCGTGATGATTGTATTACCGTCCGACCATCTGATTAAGCACAACGATATTTTTGCGGAAACTTTTACAAATGCGTGTGCGCTTGCAGAGGAAGGTGAAAATCTTGTAACCGTTGGTATCACACCGAACTATCCGGAAACAGGCTACGGTTATATCAAGTATGACAGCACTGCAAAGAATGGGGAGAGCTATCCGGTACAGCGATTTGTGGAAAAGCCGGATTTAGAAACCGCTAAGTCTTATCTGGCAGATGGCAGCTATCTTTGGAATTCAGGCATGTTTGTCTGGAGAGTGTCTACGATTTTAGACTGCTTCAAAAAGTATATGCCATCCACCCATGACGGTCTGTTAAAGATTAAAGAAGCCGTGGGAACACCGCAGGAAGATACTGTACTGGAAAAGGAATTCCCGAACCTGGAATCCCAGTCTGTCGATTACGGTATTATGGAAAAGGCAGAAAACATTTACACACTGGCAGGAAACTTCGGCTGGGATGATGTCGGTTCATGGCTGGCAGTCGGAAGAATCAAGCAGAATGACGAGAACGGCAATGTCGTCAATGGCAATGTTGTTACAGTCAATACGAAAAACTGTGTCATTGAAGGAGCTGACAAGCTCATTGCAACCGTAGGACTCCGGGATGTTGTGGTGGTGGATACAAAGGATGCCACGCTGATTACAACGAAGGAAAATGCCGGAGAAATCAAGCAGGTACTCGCAAAATTAAGAGAGTCCGGCAGAAATGAATATTTATAAAAATAAATAATTATCCAATAATAATAATTGTATAGGAGAAGAATAATGAAAAGCGCATTAATTACAGGAATCACAGGACAGGACGGGTCTTACCTTGCAGAACTTTTACTGGAAAAAGGTTATAAAGTATATGGTCTGATGAGAAGAAAGAGCGTAGTAGACTATGGTAATGTAGACCATATCAAGGATAAGATTCACTTTATCTATGCAGATATGCAGGATATTGTATCTTTAATCACAGCCATGAAGATTTCGCAGGCAGATGAAGTCTACAATCTGGCTGCACAGTCTTTCGTTGCAACTTCATGGGATACACCATGTACGACAGCAGACATTGATGCCATCGGTGTTACCAATATGCTTGAAGCAATCCGCATTGTAAAACCGGAAGCAAGATTTTATCAGGCTTCAACATCAGAAATGTTCGGTAAGGTACAGGCAATTCCACAGGACGAAACAACACCGTTTTATCCGAGAAGCCCATACGGCGTTGCAAAGCTTTACGGACACTGGATTACAAAGAATTACAGAGAAAGCTACGATATGTATGCCTGCTCAGGTATTCTTTTCAACCATGAAAGTGAAAGACGTGGTCTGGAATTCGTAACAAGAAAGATTACACATGCGGTTGCACGCATTAAGCTGGGCGTACAGGATCACGTAGAACTGGGAAATCTGGATGCAAAACGTGACTGGGGTCACTCAAAGGATTACGTGCGCGCAATGTGGCTGTTATTACAGCAGGATCATGCAGAAGATTACGTAATTGCAACCAATGAAACAAGAACGGTCCGTGAATTTGCACAAGCTGCATTCAAGGCAGCCGGCATTGAGGTGGAATTTGAAGGCGAAGGCGTGAATGAAATCGCAAAGGATAAGGCAACAGGAAAGGTTGTATTAAAGGTAAATCCGGATTTCTTCAGACCGGCAGAAGTAGAACTTTTAATTGGTAATCCTGCAAAGGCAGAAAAAGAACTTGGCTGGGAAAGAGAAATCAGTTTTAACGAACTGGTAGAACGCATGGTAAAGAATGACCTTGCAATCGTAGAAAAAGAAATCAAGTCAGCCAACTAAAATACATGCCAAATGGGAGAAAACTATGAAAGCATTGATTATCGGGGGCGGTGGATTCGTAGGCCCGTATCTGGTAAATCATCTTCATGATGATTTAGGATATGAGGTCGCCGTAACAAAGACCGCAAAAGAACAGCTTGCCCTTTCAAATGCAGTCGTCTATGATTGTGATATTCTGAATAAAAGTGAGATTACCGATGTGTTGGAAACAGTGCGCCCGGATTATATTTTTCATCTGGCGGCACAGTCTTCGGTATCGGTATCGTGGAAAAATCCGGCGCTGACCATTGATGTCAATATCAAGGGTGCGGTCAATATGCTGGATGCTGTCCGCGAACTGGATTATAAGCCGCGTGTACTGCTGATTGGTTCAGGAGAAGAATACGGACATATCCGGCAGGAAGAATGTCCGATTATTGAAGATACGGTGCTTCGTCCGGGAAATATCTACGCGGCAACAAAGTCCTGCCAGAATATGCTTGGCAGCATTTATGCGGCGGCATACCATATGGATGTCATGATGGTCCGTGCATTTAATCATATCGGTCCGAACCAGACACCGCTTTTTGTGGTTGCGGATTTCTGTAAACAGGTGGCAGAGATTGAAAAAGGAATCAAAGACCCGGTGATGTATGTCGGAAATCTTTCGGCAAAGCGTGATTTTACCGATGTGCGTGATGTTGTAAGAGCATACGCCCTACTGGTGCAGAAGGGAAAAGCCGGTGAAACCTATAATATCGGAACAGGACATGCACTGGCAATCCAGGAAATTTTAGACCGGATTATTTCATTATCGGATAAGGAAATTGAAGTCCGGGTAGATGCACAAAGACTGCGTCCGGTCGATGTGCCGATTATTGAACCGGATATTTCAAAGGTACATGACTGTACCGGCTGGAAACCACAGATTCCGCTGGAGCAGACCTTACGGGAAACGCTGGAATACTGGAGAGCGCAGGACTTATGTCAGAAGTAAAAGTTTTTAAATTTATAAAAAAAACAATTGCCAACGACATAAAGATATGATAAAATAACAAAATGTGAGCGATATGCTCACGTTTGGACGGATTCCCGAGTGGCCAAAGGGGACAGACTGTAAATCTGCTGGCGATGCCTTCGAAGGTTCGAATCCTTCTCCGTCCATTCTGTTTCATCTATATAAAAGAAACGGAGTAACAATCAGGCCGGCGTGGCGGAATTGGCAGACGCACAGGACTTAAAATCCTGCGGGACTTATACTCCCGTACCGGTTCGACCCCGGTCGCCGGCATATAAATTTTGGAAAAAGACTGTCGTTTATACGGCAGTCTTTTTTGTTTTAATAAAACGAAAAGGAACGAATCATTTTATGAAAAAAGAACAAGTATGGGAATTTGTGAAAAAATGGTATAAAGATGCGGCTGCACTCGTATTTATTACGTTGGCAGTTACTGTTTTGGTAGTGCATTTTCTGGGACTTCGAGGACAGGATTTAACATATCCGCTTGAATACAAGGGTGGTGATGAAATGTCAGCGCTTGTATCGGTAAGGCTGGTGCAGGAATCCGGATGGAATATCGGAACGGACAAACTGACAGCATTGGATGGGTATTATTATAATACCTCGGATGTCATTGCAGGTCTGCATAATGCAGATGTATTTTTTGAGAAATTATTTTTATGGATTACGGGCGGACAGGTTGCTAAAACGGTCAATCTTGTCTATTTATCCGCATTTTATATGATTGCCTATGTGGCATATTTTGTTCTCAGACAGCTCCGCATTAAAGAGTGGCTGTCAATAGGCGGGGCGCTCGTATATGCTTTCCTGCCGTTTATCTTTATCCGCGGCATCGGGCACATTGTATTGTCCTGCTACTATTTTGTTCCGCTTGCGGTATTAATGTGTATCTGGCTGTATGAAGATGAACGCTTTATGCTGCCGGGCAAGGGCTTTTTTAAGTATAAACGCAACTATGCGGGCTTTATCATGGCATTTTTAATTGCCAGCGAAGGCATTGGTTACTGGCAGATATTTGCATGCTTCTTTCTGATGGTGGCAATGCTTACGGCACTGCTCCGCACGAAAGACTGGAATTATTTGAAGCGCGGCTGTATCAGTATCCTCAGTGTGATTGTATGCGTTGTGATTTCCATTATCCCGGAAATTTTTTACAGGATTGTACATGGTGGAACAGGACTGGAAGGCAGAATCCGCAGTATTGCCGATTCTGAAACGTACTGTTTAAAGATTATCCAGCTGCTGCTTCCGGTAAACGGACACGGTATCAGACCGCTTGAAAAGCTGATTTATGCGTATAATGAATATGTACCGTGTGTCAATGAAAACTGGACGGCATACATCGGCATTGTCGGTGCGGTCGGATTTTTATTCCTGCTGGTATGGCTTTTTACAAGAAGAAAGAACGAAAGCACGCTTACAAAGCGCCTGACAGTACTTGCAGACCTCAATATCTGCGGGATTCTGCTGGCAACAATGGGTGGTTTCGGTTCTATCATATTTATGACGGGCATTGAAATTATCAGAGGATATAACAGAATCTCCGTATTTATCGGATTTTTTGCCATAACCGCGGTCTGCCTGCTTTTAAATGAGTGGGAAGGAAAGATTGCGAAAACCGTATGGAAATGTGTATACATGGGCGGAGTTGCCCTTGTGATGCTGTTTGCCATCTGGGAGCAGAATCCGTCCGTATCTTTTAATTTTGAAAGTAATAAAGAAGAATGGATAAGTGATGCGGATTTCTTTGCACGGGTGGATGCAGTCATGGATGAAGATGACAGTATATTCCAGCTTCCGTATGCAGAGTATCCGGAAGGGGATATTCAGAATGATATGGGACATTTATCACATTATATCGGATATCTTCATTCTGATAAGTTAAAATGGAGTTTTGGTACAACAGACGGAAGTGACACGGATATCTGGTATGAACAAACGGCTTCCCTGCCGGTTGATAAGATGATTCAGGAAATTTTATCAAAGGGTTTTGACGGTCTGTATATTAACCGCGATGCCTATGAAGAACCGGAGTGGACGGCGCTGGAAAAGAGCGTGCAGGAATATACCGGTGTGACACCGGTTGTAAGTAATGATGAAAGACTGGTTTTCTATAAATTAAGATAAATTTAAGAGAATATTGGAGGGTTTGACGTGAATAGTACAGCAGTGGTACTGATGATAATAACAGTGCTTACGTATGGAATTGTATGTATCGGAAAAAGAATGGAGCTGATGGATGCAGTCACCGTTTCTTTTGCAGTGCTGCTTGCAGGCTTTGGCATGTCAGGAGGAATTCTTGCCCTTTTCGGCGGATTTTCGCTCAATAAGACACTGGCGGTTTTATGGCTGTTGTCTGTTGTGGCGGCGGTAATCTGCCGGATTGCGGGAGGAAAACCAAATGTCTGTTTAAAGCAAACGGAAAGTATCGTCAGACCCTTTTTGCGTACACTCATTTTATTATGTCTGGCAGGTCTGGTGTATGTGGTTACAACGCATTTCCAACCGGAAGATGACGTCATGATTAATGCAGGCAAAGGGTTTGCACAGTATCTGTGGCTGGTATCCGGCATTGTGCTTGTGCTTGTGTGTGTGGCGGATATCCTGATACACTGCATGGGGTATATAAAAGCAGAAAAAACGGCACAGAAGATTTTGCCGGAACTTTTTGTGGCAGGAATTGTTATAACGGCAGCAGGCATCGTTATTGAGGCAGGTGTGCACAGTGGAATAGCAGGCATTTTGACGGCGGTGCTGTTGCTTGTGGCAGCCGGGGCAGCAGGCGTGGGACTTTCGATGCTTTATCAGCAGAGAGATTTCGCAGAACTTGTCCTGCTTGGTGTATCGGAAACAGTGCTTGCATATCTGCTTTCAGCGGGCATTTTAATCGGATTGAATATTTTTTCACTGGAAAGAGCGGCAGCGTTGACACTGGGATTTACAGTGGCGGTGGCGGGAGCGGCTTATGCATATAAAAAGACAAAGCCGTCCTGCACATTCCAGTGGAAGAAAAATCTTATAGGGATTGGCTTTTTGCTGGCGGTGATACCGCTTTCGTGGACGACATTCGGAATGTTTGGCATGGGACAGGACGAAGGCGTTTATCAGGCAAAGGCAATCGGATATGTCTATGGTTATAATAATAATTTCATGACATTTGACGAGTACGGGGATTGTGTATCAGCATCGGATAAAAGTGATTACATGGCGGCAATCGGAAATCATCTGGAGGGATATAATTTTACGCTGGATGAAGAACAGGTGCAGGGCGTGGCACAAAATGATACAACCGGCAGTCTGCATGGGGTACATACATTCAGTGCGCTGCTTGCCGTATATGCAAGAGTTTGCGGCGTGGAGTATATGATGCAGCTGGGAACATGGATTCTGGCATTATCTGTATTTCTTTTATGGCTTGTGCTTGAAAATCTGGAAATAAAGACACTGTATAAAGCGATTGCACTCTTTTTATATGTATTGTCACCACAGGTTTTGTGGCAGGCAAAAACCTCTCTTGTGGAAACAACGCTGGCATTTGTCATTTTAGCAATGCTTTATCTTTTAACAGACAAAAAGCATGAAGAATACCGCTGGCTCTTTTGCATACCGGTCGTTGTATTTGCATTTTTACATATTACAATTTATGTATTTATGCCGTTATTTGTGCTGATGGCATACGGATTATATTTTAAAACAGGCAGGAAAAGCTATATTGCCGGGGCAGTTGTCATGCTTGCCGGATATCTTGCAGGTTTTTTCATGATGCATGCAAGTTCGCTTACGTATGTGTACGGCAACTATGACCGTTTATATATCGGACCGGTAGACCCGTCAAACCTCAAAGCCTTTGTAACGGCGGTGTCCGTGGCAGGAATCGTGTTTTCGCTGGTGCTTGGACTTCTTCCGGTAAAGAAAAACACAAAAGCGGTATCCGTAAATGCACAATCTATGCGGAAAGAGCAGAATCGGTTCAAGAATACCTGCTGGCGGATTTTTGTATGGGTATTTGCAGCGGCAGGACTCGCAGCATGCCTGCTGGTAATGAAAAAAAGTGCGTATCCGTCAGCCTATATGACAAGCTATGCGTATCTGTTAAGCAGTGGTGTAATACTCATGCCGGTGATTTTTATCGCGGCTTTTTTACGTCCGTCATGGTTTAAAAAGAAGGATTCTATTGTACTTTTGACGGCAATGTTTTATTATTGTGTTATCATTTATTCAGCCGTATTTAAGAAAGAAATACTACATTATTATTACTATGGAAGATATATTGTGCCATATATAGCAGTAATCGTTGTACTGGGGGTGTATATATTGTCACGGACGGCGGAAAGTATGGCTCATATCCGGATTTTAAGGGACGGATACGGTATGCTCTGTGCAGCGGCGGCACTTGCGGTGGCAGCAGTTCTGATTCCGTATGCGGGGATTGTAGTGAACGGTCAGGATCAGACCCAGCTGCAGTGGAAAATTCTTACAGAGCTTGCAGAAACCGTAGATGAAAAAGACAGTGTGGTGGTACTTGGGGAAGAAGTCGTTCCACAGCTGATGGTTTCGTTAAAATATATGACAGACTGTCCGGTATATCCGTTAAAGGAAGATAAAGAAGCGGCAGCAGTGCAGTGTGCAAGGTTAAAAGACCGTTACAGCCATGTCTATGTAATCAGCGGAGAACCTGAATCCGGAGCGGTAGCGGATAGCGGGATGGACACCGTTTATCATAAAGATAATAAAATACAGATGGATGTAAAGATGCCGGAAGAACTGGACGGTATTGCAGCGTGGATTCCGTATGCGCAGGAATTTGTAAGCAGCATACAGCCGGTGGCGGTATATGAATATATATCTGAATAACAGGGTATTGGAGAAGTATGTATCAGTTAAGGGGAAAATTATCAATTGTCATGCCGGCCTATAATGAGGAGGCACTGATTTATAACAGTATTATGCAGACACTATCCATCGTGGAGCAGTTTGCACCGGATTTGGAGATTATTGCCGTCAATGACGGCAGTAAGGATAAGACAAAGCAGGAAATTGAGCGTGCCATACGCGATGATGCGAAACAGCCGCACCCGGTTGTGCCGGGCATGCGGGTGTCCGGCACACGCATAAAGCTGGTGACATCCAATAAAAACCGTGGCAAGGGCAATGCCATTATTTCAGGAATCAGTCAGGCAGAGGGCGATTATATTGCGTTTGTGGATGCGGATTTAGAGTTAAATCCCGCACAGCTTGAGGGCTATTTAAAGAAAATGCAGGAAAGCGGAAGCGATGTTGTGATTGGATGTAAGTTCCACAAGGATTCTGAACTTCACTATCCGTTTGTACGCAAGGTGATAAGCCTTGGCTACTATATGATGCTTCTTGTGCTGTTTCATCTGAATGTGCGTGATACACAGACCGGATTAAAGGTTTTTAAGGCAGAGGCTGTAAAGCCGGTGGCACATCTGGTGCGGACGTCCGGGTTTGCATACGATATTGAACTTTTAGTAGCGGTTCACCGCAGAGGGTTTAAAATCGAGCAGATGCCGGTGAAGGTTGTCTATGTGCGGGATAAGAATACCCGAAGAATCGGGATGTCCGATATTGTAAAGGCATTCCGGGATACGTGGGCGATTTTCTACAGGGTATATTTTAAACATTATTACGATGAGCCGTCCGAATAAACGGCATTAAAAATATGAATGTGGTGAGAATGATGAAAGAGGATGAACAGAAAAAAATACTGCTTAATTATATATATTTGAGCCGTCAGCATGCCGGGGGAAAAGACCAGGTTGCGATAAATCTGCTGGAAGGCATTTGTAAAAATAAAGACATGGGTGCGTGCGTTGTGCTGTGCTATGACTATGCAAAGGCTTATCTGGAGCAGATTGCACCCGGAGTGACGGTGATCACGGTAAAACCGCCGAAAAAAGAGTCGGAGCTTGTACGTCTGCTGGATATTGAGCGGGTAAATACATGGATTGTGCCGAAGGTCATCCGTAAATACAATATCGGGGTTGTCTTTCATGCCAGCTGTACCAACGGACTGAGAAAACTGAAGGTACCGACCGTCATGATTCCACACGATATTAAAGCGGTATCGCACCGGGTGATGGGCAGTGTGAAGGTGGCATGGTATAAATATCTGTTATACAAAGTCATGTATGCAGTGGATTTTAAGCACGCAGATAAAATTATTGCTATCAGTAAAGCAGACCGTTCGGAAATCCAGAATTATTATGCGCGGTATAAAGATAAGATTGTGCAGATTTATAATCCGATTAAGGTACATGTCAATGACGTGATTCCGCCGACACCAAAAAAAGGTGATATTGTTGCAATTAATCTGCAGTTTCACCATAAAAATATTATTACACTGATTAAAGCATTTGAAATGATTGCAGACTGCATTGACAGGAATCTGGTGCTGGTGGGCAATGTGCCAAAGCGCGTAGCGTATTTAAAGGAGTATGTAGAGCAGCATAACCTGTCCGGGCGTGTCATTTTTACGGGTTTTGTGGACGGAAAGAAAAAAAGAGAGCTTCTGGTAAATAGCTGCCTGTATATTAATCCATCCCTGTTTGAGGGCTTTGGCATGACGGCGGTGGAAGCGATGATTTTAAAGGTGCCGACATTGCTGTCCAGAGTATCCGCAAATTATGAGGTGACAAAGGGACTGTGCCATTATTATGAACCGGCGGATGATGTGGAAGCACTTGCCGCAGCGATTCTGGCTTTTTTTAAAGAACCGGAAAACGGTGAGGCGCTTGAAGATAAAAGCAAGGAAATGCTGAAAATGTATGATTACCAGAAAATCGCGGCGCAGTATATGGAATTATTCAGGGAGTGTCTGTAAATATGAATGAAATCAAAGTAAGCATTATTACTCCGTTATATAAAGGAACAGACTATATTCCGGGTCTGATGGCGATGATACGAAAAAATGCAGAGCTGCTTCCGGCTGCGCAAAAAGGTAAAAATGTGCCGAAGGCAAAACTGGAATTTATTCTGGTCAATGACAGTCCGGCAGACGGCCTTTTGAAGGAAGAAGAACTGATACGAAATTATGTACCTGACCAGGCTTTTGAACTGACTGCCGTCAACCACACGGAAAATCAAGGAATTCATGCGGCAAGACTGACAGGGCTTTCAAAAGCACAGGGAGAGTACATCTTATTTTTAGACCAGGACGATGCCATTTCAGACAGTGCGGTACGGACATTACTTACAGCGGCAGAGCAGACCCACGCAGATGTTGTGGCGGGCAATGGCTGCCGCTTATTTTTTACGCCGGAGCATATTTTAGAAAAACAGATTCCGATTTATGCCAAAAAGGCAGTACTAAAAGAAGTGGGGCATGAAAAAATGTATCTGTATGGCACAGATATGATATTTTCACCGGGACAGTGCCTGATCCGTAAAGCTGTGATACCCAGGGACTGGTGCAAACGCCGTCTTACCGTAAACGGCTGTGACGATTTTCTGCTGTGGCTGCTGATGTTTCACGAAAAAAGAAGCTTCTGTGCCATAGAGGATAAAATCTATATCCACAATGATACCGTAAACAGTTATTCATCATCGTATGAGGCAATGGAGCGTTCCTTTTATGCCGTCTGCGAATTTCTGGAACAGACAGACGGATATGATAAAAAGAAAATACAGATTCTGCGCCGCCGCTATGCGTTAAAATCAAAGCTAAAACAAAATGGAAGTAAACGGCAAAAAATAAGTGTAGTACTGATGAATCTGGACATTCTTTATTATACTTTAAAATACAAAATAAAGGGATACTATTAAAAATAAAGAGATATCCTATAAAAATGCAAAGGGTTATCAAAGATTTGTATTGTGTAGATATTACAAATGTGTTACGATTAGGAATGGTTTATTACAAAGAATTAAAATTCTTGCAATATGAAAGGATAGAATCTTCATGAAAGAACGAATCAAAGACATTATTTCCTACAGCGATATGATAGGAAGTCTTGTGAAAAAGGACTTAAGAGGGAAATATAAGGGTTCCGTATTAGGATTTTTATGGACGTTTATCAATCCGCTTTGTCAGATTATAGTATATACAATTGTGTTTTCAGTGATTGTCCGAAGCAACCTGGACAAGTTTTATGTTTACATGATTGTGGGCATGATTCCGTGGCTGTTTTTTGATATGTCACTCCGGCAGGGGTCCGGCTGTGTACGGTATCAGGGGGATATGATTAAAAAAATCTATTTTCCGAGGGAAGTCCTTCCGGTTTCCTGTGTGACCTCTAATTTTATCAATATGCTGTTTTGTTTTGTCATTGTATTTGCCGTATTATTTATTTCAGGAATCGGTGTGCGCATAGAGGCACTGCTTTACCTGCCGCTTATTATGGCAATCGAATATCTGCTGTCACTGGGCTTTGCCCTGATTGTATCGGCAGGAACCGTATTTTTTAAGGATTTGGAACACATTACAACCGTTGTTTTAATGGCATGGATTTACGGAACACCGATTATGTATTCCCTGGAGATGATTCCGGCGAATATCAAGTGGCTGTTTAAGGTGAATCCGATGACTGCGGTTATTGAGTCTTATCACAGAATTTTATACTGGAAAGAGCTTCCATTAGGAAAAGATGTATTATATTCAGCCGTATTTGCGATTGTCATGGTGATTATCGGAGAACTCGTATTTGCCAAGCTGGATGATAATTTTGCGGAGGAATTATAATGAGTGAAATACAGTATTCCGTAGAAGTAAAAGATGTTGAAAAGCATTTTAAGGTTTATATGGACAAGGGAAGCACGCTCAAGGAACGTGCAATATTCCACAACAGAAACCGCCACGAAAACAGACAGATTCTAGACGGCATTTCCTTTGAGATTCCAAAGGGACAGGCAGTGGGTCTGATTGGGCGTAACGGTTGCGGCAAAAGTACAACATTAAAGCTGCTCACAAAGATTTTAAAGCCGAATTCCGGCACGGTAAAGGTCGAAGGCAGGGTATCGAGCCTGATTGAACTGGGTGCGGGATTTCACCCGGATATGTCCGGCAGGGAAAACATTTATATCAACGCGACTATTTTCGGTCTGAAAAAAGAAGAAATTGACGAGCGGCTTGAAGAAATTATCCGCTTTTCGGAGCTTGAAGAATATATTGACAATCCGGTGCGTACCTATTCGTCCGGTATGTATATGCGTCTTGCATTCGCTGTTGCAATTAACGTCAATGCCGATGTACTGCTGATTGATGAAATCCTTGCCGTTGGTGACGTCAGCTTTCAGAAGAAGTGTTTTGAACGCTTAAAAGAGATTAAAGAGCAGGGAACGACCATTGTTATTGTATCACATTCCATGGAGCAGTTATACAGCATCTGTGACCGTTTAATCTGGCTGGAGGAAGGCAAAATCAAAGAGGACGGCAGTCCGAAGCTGATTGGCATGCATTATCTGGATTCGATGGAAGATGAGCGTATTGCAAGGCTGGCAGAGGAGAGCAAAGAAAAGCTTTCCGATGAAAGAGGACGCTCGATTCTTGAACTGACACAGAATGTCCACCCGGAAGCGCGCCGGGACGGAAGCCATGAGGTGCGGTTTACCAAAGTGGACTTATACGACAAAGACGGAAATCCATGTCAGACCTTTAGTACAGGCGATAAGGTTGTTTTAAAGTTTTCATATGCGACAGCCTTAAAAGGCATTGCCGTCAATTTCAATATGGATTTTGTCCGCGATAACTGGCAGTACTGCTACGGCAGCTGCTTTGCAAAGCCGGGAGATAATCTTCCGGTATTGGAGAAAGAGGGAACCGTTACATTTACGATTGAAAAGCTGATGCTGCTTCCGGGCAAGTATTATCTGGATATCGGTATCAACGGCGAACACGGAGAACTCTACGACAATGTCCGCAACATTATGCAGATTACGGTACGCGATTATGTCCACAATGAATTTGGACCGTGTACATTTGAACATGATTGGAAAATAGTATAAAAAACAAGCTGCTATGATGGCAGATGGGAAATAGGAGGTAAAATCTTCTGCTCCTGCTTGGGGCAGAATGTGAGTAAACTCACATGGCATTTTGCTTCGCAAAACAAGGAGGTAAAATCCTCTGCTCCTGCTTGGGGGCAGTCGCATTTTGCTTCGCAAAACAAGGAGGATTAAAAAATGAAGTATGATTATTTAGTAGTAGGTGCAGGTCTTTACGGTGCAGTTTTTGCATATGAAGCCAAAAAGAAGGGAAAGACCTGTCTGGTGATTGATAAGAGAGACCATATTGCAGGTAACATTTACTGTGAGAATGTATCCGGCATTAATGTGCATAAATACGGTGCGCATATTTTCCATACATCTGATAAGAAAATCTGGGAATATGTCAATCAGTTTGCGGAATTTAACAACTATATCAACTCACCGGTAGCAAGATATAAGAATGAACTCTACAATCTGCCGTTTAACATGAATACCTTCAGCAAAATGTGGAATATTGCAACACCACAGGAAGCAAAGGACATTATTGCATCACAGATTGCAGACTTAAATATTACAGAGCCAAAGAACCTTGAAGAACAGGCACTTTCCTTAGTCGGAAAAGACGTTTACGAAAAGCTGATTAAGGGTTACACCGAAAAGCAGTGGGGACGTGACTGCAAGGATTTACCGTCCTTTATCATCAAGCGTCTTCCGCTTCGTTTTATCTATGATAACAACTACTTCAACGATAGATATCAGGGTATCCCGATTGGCGGTTACACAAAGATTGTAGAAAAGATGTTAGACGGCATTGAAGTCCGTTTAAATACCAATTACCTTGACAACAGAGAAGAATTTGATGCAATGGCAGATAAGATTGTATACACCGGTATGATTGATCAGTTCTATGATTATAAGCTGGGGGTACTTGAATACCGTTCCGTACGTTTTGAAACAGAAGAGCTGCAGATGGAAAACTATCAGGGAAATGCCGTTGTCAACTACACAGAAAGAGAAGTGCCGTATACAAGAATCATTGAGCATAAGCACTTTGAATTCGGCAAGCAGCCGACAACCATTATTTCAAGAGAGTACTCAAGCGAATGGAAGAAGGGCGACGAGCCGTACTATCCGGTCAATAATGATAAGAACAACGCACTGTATCAGCAGTACAAGGAGCTTGCCGACAAGGAACACAAGGTCATCTTCGGCGGACGTCTTGGCGGATACAAGTATTACGATATGGATAAGGTGATTGCCGCAGCACTTGAAATGTGCGAAAAAGAACTGTAAAACAGGGAAAGATAAAGATAAATACTCCAAAAGCGGAGTGGATTAGATAGAATGGGAGAAATGAATTAAGATGAAGCTTCAGAAAATACTTTGGCCGACAGAGGGATTATGCACCGAGGAAAAATTATATCTGCACACCAATGTGATTGATGATGATTTTAACATTAACAGAGATGAGAATCATTTAAAAAGCGATTTAAACTTTATCAACCGCAGCAAAGTCTATATGATGCCGGGCGGAGGCTTTTCGCTGGATAAAGGCGGTAAAGTGGAATTTGATACTTATTTTAACGGATTTTCCATTGAAAAGTGGAGAAAGTACACACAGGTTAAAGAAGTATCCGTCAATCTGGAATTACAGGGTGATGTACTGGTGACACTTTCAAGCAAGCTGTTTCTTCACGGAGAAGTTTTAAAGAAAGAGATTGTAAGACAGGAAGTGCATACGACAGAAAGAAGCTCCTATTCATTCCCATTCGGCAATGAAGAAAAAGGCATGCTGTACTTTGAAGTAACCGCACTGTCAGACGGCGCTGTGCTTTACGGCGGCTATTATGAGGATACAGCGATTGAAAAGCCGGTAAGACAGCCTAAAATCGGGATTGATATCTGTACCTTTAAGCGTGAACGTTATATTGAAAAGAATATCGGACTGTTAAATGCGCATGTATTTAACAATCCGGACAGCCCGTTACAGGAGCATCTCGAGGTCTTCATATCCGATAACGGACAGACATTGGATATTGACAAGCTTGGCAGTGACAAAATTCATATCGTACGCAACAAAAATACCGGCGGTGCAGGCGGATTTACAAGAGGTCTTATGGAAATCTTAAAGAACGGCAATCCGCATGGCATTACCCATGCGCTGTTAATGGATGATGATATTACAATCGATACAGAATCCATTGAAAAGACCTATACGATTCTTTCGCTGTTAAAGGATGAATATGCCGATGCGTTTATCGGCGGTGCAATGCTTCGCATTGATAAGCCGAATATACAGGTGGAATCCGGCGCATCATGGAATGCCGGGGATCTGATTTCCAATAAGTCCAACTTAAACATGAATGTGACATGGGACTGCCTCTTTAATGAAATTGAAGAATATACGGAATTTAACGCATGGTGGTACTGCTGTTTCCCAATGGACGTTGTATCAGAGGAAAATCTGCCGCTGCCAATCTTTATCCGTGGTGATGACCTTGAATACGGCCTGCGCAACATGAAGCATCTGATTTTGATGAACGGTATCTGCGTATGGCATGAACCTTTTGAAAATAAATATTCTTCATTTTTGGAATACTACATTATCCGTAACAGACTGGTGGACAATACATTCCACTTCCCAGACTGGGGCAAGGCACAGTTAAAGAAGGCAGTCTGGGGACAGTGGCGCAGAGAGTGTAAGTTCTACCGCTATAAGAATGTGGATTTACATACCAGAGGTGTCAGGGATTTCTTAAAGGGTGTGGATTTCTTCTTAAATACAGACGGTGAAAAACTGCACAAGGAAATTATGGCAGCAGGCTATAAGGCAGTGCCGATGGACCAGATCAGTGTGCCGTTCCACTATAAGACATACGAGGCATCCAGAACGACAAAGTTAAGCATACTGCACAATACCCTGCGTAAGCTGACCTTAAACGGTTATCTGCTTCCGGCGAAGCATATCCGTATTGTATCCATGGCACAGGTAACATTCCCGGCAGTATGGAGAGCAAAAAAGATCGTATTTTACGATGTAACAGCCAATAAAGCATTTGAATGTGAAAGAAGCTGGGGTCAGGCTGTTGCAAAGTTTTTCCAGGTACTGGGACTTACCATTCAGATTGACTTTAAATACAATAAAGCGAAAAAAGATTTCTTAAAGCGTGGAAATGAAATCAAAAATATTCAGTTCTGGAGTAAATATCTCGGACTGGATAAGCAGTAAAATGTCTGCGGTATGGAGGAGCAACATTGAAGAAGCGAAGAAATAAAAAGAGGATAATCATTGCGGCGGTGATTGTATACCTTGCGGTTATCGGCATTGTGGCAGTCTGGGAATCCGGCAGACAAAAGCCGGCAAATCCCGATACCGCGGCGGCACAGGAGGAAGCTTATAACCGTAAAAAAGCAGTGATTGACGCACAGGAGGAAGCCGAGCAGCAGGCTTATGATAAAGCGGTACAGCTGCTGGACTATGACGTGGACGGTGCAGCAATGAAAATATCACCGGCAGATTGTTACAGCATTATGACAGCCAACAAGCTTCCGGCATTATCGAGAATGGCGGCAGAAGATTCAAAAAAATATATGGGGAATCTTCAAGTGTTACAAAAGATTGAAAAGCTCGGTATTGATACGGCGTCCTTTGAGACACCGGAACTCAACTGGAAAAATGTATACAACCGGGTTTCAGACACAATGCAGAAAGAAAATACATTTTCAGATAAAATTTCCTTTACAGGAAGCACAGCTTCCCAGTTAAATACCCTGATTGCACAGAGTACGGATGCATATATTACAATTGAGAGCAGTACGGTACGGATGGATGAACCAATCAGCATGAAATCCGGTATTGCGCTGGATGCAGCAGGAGTTACATTTACAGGAAGCACGGATGACCGCGTGGCACAGGCAGTAATTGCAGAAGACTGTACGAATTTTGCACTGTATAACCTGAATCTGACAGCGGGCTGTTATGAGTACGGTATTTATATTATCAGAAGCAATACATTTACAATCGAAAACTGTACCATTTCTAATGCTCTTTATAAGGGGCTGGTTATGATGGGGGAAAACAAGAATTTCACAATCAGAAACAATACGGTTTCGTATAATGGCAACGGCGCAGTTTTTCTGAATGGAAATATCAGTAATGGTATTATTGCAGGAAATGATGTCGTTGATAATTACGGCACCAGAAACCTCACAGCCGGGATTGTAATGACTTCCATGGAAATTGACGATTATTATACGGCGTATAATGAGTTTAAAGATGAGCATTTATATAACCTGTTAGATACGCCGCATGATATTGTGTTATATCAGAATAATGTAAAACATAATAATTCATCAGGTATTTATTCCGATGGGGCATATCAGATTTATATTGTTGAAAATATTATTTATCAGAATGATAAAGAGGGTATGTGTCTGGATTACGGTACATTCGGTGCGTATGTCAGCAACAATATTGTCAAAGAAAACGGCGGACGTCTAAGACAGTCCGATGAAGATTTAGAAGCGGACTTTGTAACGGCGTTTGGACGTCTGTCAGATGGTTCGTCACCGGCAAAGCTTCCGGGCATTTCGATTGATAATTCGGCATATAATACGATTGTCAATAATAATGTTACGCAGAATTACGGAAGCGGTGTGAAGATGGTGCGTTCCGCATACCGCAATATTATTATGGAAAATTCTGTATCAGATAATAATAAAGGAAAAAGTGATGATTTCCATTTCTTTGGAATTGAAATCGGACATGAAAGTACGCCGGATGAACCGGTTAAAGGGCTGGATTTTACAGCTTCCTATGAAAATATTGTATGTAGAAATATAGTGACGGGAAGCAATTATGCCGGTGTATTTTTAGCAGTGGAATCTTATTGTAATGACGTATTTGACAATACGATTCTTGGCAGTGAGTGGTATGCAATTGAGTGCCACAGTAATATGTTTAACAGTATGCTAAACAATATTATGGACCAGGAGATCCTCAATTTGTATGCACGCTGATTACATAAAGGGAAAATGTAGATAGTGTTTGACGGGCATGGAAATTGCGATATTTCATGCGGAAAAGAGGTAAGATGAAAAAGACATTCGTAGGCGCAGTGGCTGCACTGTTGTTTATGTTTTGCTTTAGTTTGCATCCGGTAAGCGCGCAGGCGGCAGAACATATGCTCCAGATGGAAAATGATGAATGGGTATGTTATACCGGTGGACAGCGTGATAATTCTTATACCGGGATGGCTGTTAATGAATATGGCTGGTGGTATCTGACAGATGGTGAAATTGACTGGGATTATACCGGAATGGCATGTAATGAATACGGCTGGTGGTATATGAACAATGGTGCATTGGATTTATCTTATACGGGTATTGCTGATGTAAACGGTGAGCCGTGGTATGTAGTCAATGGCACAATTGATTTCAGTTACAACGGTATGGTAAATGCAAGCGGCAGCTGGTGGTATCTGAATCAGAATAAAGTAGATACAGATTTTACCGGCCTTGCATTAAATGAATACGGCTGGTGGTATATGAATGCCGGTGAAATTGATTTTTCATATACCGGACTTGGATATAATGAGTATGGCTGGTGGTATGTTGATAACGGTACTGTAGATTTATCGTATACAGGCATGGCACAGTTAGGATATGACTGGTGGTATGTGACAAATGGTGTCTTAGACAGAGATTATACCGGAATGACTGTTTATGATGGAAACTGGTACTATCTGATAAACGGTTTCCTTGACAGATGCTATGAAGGCCTTGCAGATAACGAGTATGGCTGGTGGTATATTTCGAACGGAACAATTGACTTTACATATAATGGAATGGCAGCAAATGAGTATGGCTGGTGGTATGTAAGCAGCGGCGGAGTCGATGGAGCTTTTACGGGTGTTGCTTCAAACAGCTATGGTTCATGGTATTTTGAAAACGGTACAATTAATTATAATTATGACGGTGAATATACCTATGTAGGAATTACATATATTGTTAAAAATGGTCTGGCAACGTCGCTTCAGAAGTCATCCGTCGGAATTGATGTATCAAAGCACAATGGAGAAATTGACTGGGATGCCGTAAAAGCAGACGGGATTAAATTTGCCATTATCCGTGTCGGTTACGGTAATGATGATACAGATCAGGATGATGTATGGGCAGTGCGCAATATGCAGGAATGCGAACGCGTAGGTATTCCGTATGGTGTATATCTGTATTCGTATGCAGTCAATGAAGATGAGGCAAACAGCGAAGCAAATCATATTTTAAGAATGTTACAGGGATTTAATCCGGTATTGGGTGTGTATATTGATATCGAAGATACGGAATATTATAACGAATATAATATTGATCCGTACAGCTCAGAGGGCAGGGAACTGATTACCCGTATAGCAGTCACTGTAATGGACAGAGTCAGCCGCGCAGGTTATACTGCCGGTGTGTATGCTAACTGGAATTATTTCCAGAATGTATTAATCCAGAGTGAGATTCAGGCTTATAAGTGGCTCGCATGGTATAAAGAAGATACATCTGAGGTTCCGGAAGGTGACTGGATTATGTGGCAGTATACAAGCACCGGACATGTAAACGGTATAGAAGGTAATGTTGATATGAACTTCTGGTATGGATTTTAAAGATGGAAAAAACAAAACAAAGAATAAGCTGGATTGATGTTACAAAAGGAATTGCCATATATCTGGTGATTCTCGGACATTCGCTGATTGGCCTGAAGGTAAATGATTATATTTTTGCGTTTCATATGCCATTATTTTTCATTGCTTCAGGACTGTTATTCCGCGAAAAGAGTATCAAAAAAACCATTGCAGGCAATATTAAAAAACTGCTTGTCCCATATTACATTACGAGTGTATGTGTAATTCTTGGAAGGGCAGTCAGTGCGTACTTACAGGGCTGGACGGTTCAGAATATCCAGAATTTGTGCTTAAATACGATGATTGGTGCAGTTTTCGGATATGGTGTAGATGGAAGTAAATGGTTCTTTACAGTCTGGATGATCGGTGCAATCTGGTTTTTATGGGCATTTTTCTGGAGTGACATTATTATACATGTAGTATTTCATTATACAAAGAGCTGGCAGGAATGGCAGAGAGCGTTTTTAATCATCGGAATCTCGGCAGTTTCTTATATTGTAGGACAGTATATCTGGATTCCAACGAATTTAGATGTGGGCGGATTTGCAATTTTATTTGTTTATATCGGCTATCTGCTCCAAAAAATCCGGATATGGGAGAAGGGAAAGCTTCCGTGGATTTGCTGGATTCTTTGTGTAATCGTATGGGTCTATGCTTCCCATACGGGCGGGATTAATATGGTAATCCGTGTCGTGCCAAACTTCGTCGTTTTATTCGGTGCAGTTGCAGGAAGTGTCATGACGATGAAGCTTGCCATACAACTGGATAAAATCCCGGGAATCAGCAGATGCCTTTCCTGGTTTGGAAAGAACAGCATGAAAATCTTATGTGTGCATTTATTTGAAATATTGATTCTTTCGTGGGATTTTATAGAAGTGAAATGCCATGTGCCGGTTACAAGACTGACAACCATTATTTTAAGGACAATATTTATTGTGGTTGTTGTTTTATGTATCAACGGAATGCAGGGCATATATAAGAAACAAAAGAAACAGAAGTAAAAAAAGGCAGCGGCTTTACAATTATTGTAAAGCCGCTGCCTTTTTTAGGTGCGCCCGATAATAAGCGCTGCGTTTTAATGGGAGCTAGTTTAAAGTAATATTGTTTTTAACAGTACTGCTCATAGATGAGAAATCTGCAGCGCCAAATGTATAGGCTGATGAGAACTTATTGTACATAATGACATTTTCACAAGAAGAACCACCGTTATTTGCAGTATCATCATCGGCGATAAATACACCGAAATCGTGTGAACCTGTTACAGTATTATTTAAAACAACATTCCAGTTGCTTCCTAAACCATCAATATAACCAAGGTTTTCGGTTTCAACAGCAAGCGGTTCAATATCAATACCGGAACTCTTTGCACCCATCTGGTTGTATGCATTATCCGTACAGATATTGTTTACGATAATATTACCCAGACCGGTACGAACCAGTTTAATACCACTGCAGCTGTTGTTATAGACGTTATTGCTGTCAACAATATTGTAAATACCATTATCAATAGATACACCTGGAAGTCCGCCTGCAATACCGTTGTTTACAACTTCATTGTGGGCAAAGTAGTTGCCGATGCAGCCACTGTCAAGGCATACGCCTTCAAGGATACTGTCACGCAGTGTATTATAAGTGATATATGTCTTATAAGAACCGATGCAGTATAAAGCTTCACCGCTGCAGCCTGAAACAACATTTCCGGTTACAATGATATCATGAGGACCGGTTGTTTCATTGTCAACACGGATCTGCTGACCGTTCTGCAGACAGCTGATTGCAATACCTGCAAAACCTTTTGCGCCTGAAATACGGTTGCTGTCAATCAAAAGGTTTGAATGATTGCCATAAACGGCAATAGCGTCATCGCCGACATTGTTAATGGTGTTGCCGCGGATGATTCCGTTTACGGTTGAACCGTATTCGTCAGAAATCATGATACCGCTCTTAGTAGCATTATTTAATGTATTGTTTTCAATCAGAATATTGTCAGCACTGAATACATTAATGCTGTTTACATAAGGAATATCGGTAGATAAATTCTTTACGCCGCAGTTTGTGGATGGAATTACACCATCTTTATACACATATAATACAACGCCGACATCAGGAGCTTCGGTATAACCGGCTTTCATAACAAGACGGTGGCCATTTCCATCTAAAATAGTATCAGATGGAACCATGATAATACCAAAAGAACCATTGGTGTTTTTATACACCTGAATGTCCTGTGTAAGCTGTACAATCTTTCCGGTGTTGTTTTGTAAGAACTGATTTAAATCGTCTACGTCAGTTCCGGTATACTGTACAGTCTGTGTAGGTAATCCGCTTAATGCACTCTGAATATTTGTATTCAATGAAGTCATATTGGCTTCCGGGTTCATAAGGTCAGAACGGGAAAGTCCTAATGTGTGTAATCTTGAAATAACCTGGATGCCGTTTAAGGAATCCAGCGCATTCAGTGCAGATAAATCGTATTTCACGCTGTAATCCGTTACAGAAGCATTCAGATCAGAAATTGAAATATTTTCTGCGTTGCTGCTTAAGCCTGCATCAGATGTCATATAAGTCTGATGTGCGGCAGACTGGAAAACATATCCGTCAGAAGTCTTTGTTACCAGCCATTTTGCTTCTGCAGCGTCAGAAGATGCCGCAAAATACATAGAACCATTACCGTTTGCTGCACAGAATCCGTTCTGTGTTAATGAATATACGGTATAAACGCCGTTTCCTAAAGAAGAAATACGGTAATTGTTATTACCGAAAGAGTAAATACCGGTTGTTAAAGATTCCTGACCAAAGGATTTTGGTGTCAGAACAAAACGCTGGGCAGAAGTATCATGTCCGATGGCCTGCTGCAGTGAAGTTCCAAAAGCAGCTGCACCGCTTAAAGTTAAGTACTGATAGCTGTTTGCGGAAATAAAACTGTAAGTGCCGTTTGTGTTTTTCTGGATATACCATGTCTGGTCAATATTATCAGTACCCTGCGCCTGCATTACGGCAGTGCCGATAGAAATAGAACCCTTTGTATACACAAAACGCTGTGAATTGGCATTTTTAATTTTATAAAGACCCTTTGAAGAATCAATACAGTTGATATAGAATAACTGTTCAGAACCTTCAGAAGCGTCAGCCAGTGTAATCGGTGTATCGTCTTTTACAGAAGCATCCTTTGCAGAAAGCATCGCAGCTGTGTTATCAGAAGCAGCGATGGTATAAGCACCGTCAGCAAGAATCTGTGTATACGGAGATACAAAGTTAAAGGTCTGTGTTCCTGCATTAGACCATAAAGCGGTTCCTACATTGGAATTATCCTCGCTGGTCATGTAGAAGGTATAATCCGTACGCGCAATAGCAATCGTATATACACCTGCAGAAGTTTCAGTAACCGTCCAGTTCTTTGTTCCGTTTACGGAATCAGAAGTAACCTGTACATTGTCTGTAAAAGCATTGGTTCCCCAGCCATGGTTGTAAGAATTAATCAGCCACTTGTGTGATGCATCATCTCCGTTGGCATCAATATAAGCAAGGGACATGAAACAGTAGGTTGAGCTGGCTTCATCTTTAACAACAAGGAATTTCTGGCTGTTCGCGCCGGTAATCTTAGACATTACCAGATTGTAGCCGCCTTCTGCAGTAGCGGATTCCTCTACTGTTAGGGCATAGTTTGGATTGCTGTTGCTGCGGATCATATACACACCGCCGGTGAGTTCTCCTGTAGCAGCATTGCCGACACGGAAAATGTCTTCACGCGGAACGGCAAAACCGCCGGTAACATCATAAGTCATACCGTTAAAAGTGAATTCTCCGTTGAAATTAAAATCAATTACGCCGTTATTGTAGTACCAGTAACCGTATGCGTTACTGCCGATGCCGTGGAAACTTAAATCCAATGCACCGTTGGTGATATACCACCATCCAAAATCATTGGCAGCCATACCGGTGTAGTTCCAGTTTAAGGCACCGTTAGTCATATACCACCATCCAAAATCGTTGGCAGCCATACCGGTGTAATTCCAGTCTAGGGCACCGTTAGTGATGTACCACCATCCAAAATCGTTGGCAGCCATACCGGTGTAATTCCAGTCTAAGGCACCGTTAGTCATATACCACCATCCGAAATCATTGGCAGCCATACCGGTGTAATTCCAGTCTAATACACCGTTGGTGATATACCACCATCCAAAATCGTTGGCAGCCATGCCGGTATAATTCCAGTCAATTGTACCACCGGAAACATACCACCATCCGAATTCGTTGGCAGCCATACCGGTATAATTCCAGTCAATTGTACCGTTGGATACGTACCACCAGCCAAAGTCATTCTGGGCAAGACCGGTGTAGGATGTATCAACGACACCGTCTACATAGTAGTACCAGGTATTGTCCCCGGGATTCAGGTACAGCCAGCCGCCGCCGGCAGCCTGTGCAGTATTTGGTTTTGCAAAAAGGCAAAGCGCAAATACAAATGCAGCAATAAAAGCTGCACACATTTTTTGTACTGCTTTCTTCATAGAAATCCTCCTTTAGTAAATGAATTTATATTTTAAAAAACCGTCACCTGGCAGTTTTTAAAATAACAGATTGAAAAAATGTTTTTATGGCAATCCACAATACCAGCGTAGTACAAATACAGATCATACGCATTAAAAACTGCATAAAAACGTCTGCATTTAAAAGAAGTCCTTCCCAGTGGATAAATTGTGCTTCAATACAGTGAATGCCTAAAACAGCAAGGCTGTTTCTGCCAAAAAACTTCAAAACCGCCGTCGGTATCGTGTAACGGCTGAGCATCTGACAGCACAGGCATAAAATGACCGTTCCGCATACAGCACCGGCAAGACTCAGTGGAAAAAGCGGGTAGGAACGTATGGATAATTCAATTCCGCCTTTTTGTATCTGCAAAAGCCAGATACAGCCGGTCAGCACAATGCTTAAAGGATAGCGTTTTAAATACTGCCAGACAGAATATTTATTTAAAAGATATCCTGCATAAATGAACGCAGCTGCGGTCATGGAAACATCAAAACTTTCCGGTAAAAATGCAACATGCGTGCCGATATACCAGCCGGTGATGGTGACGGCAGCCACCAGAATGCATGTAAGTGCTTCTTTTTCGCGTGAAAGCTTTAAAATGGCAATAAAAAGCATCCGGGCAAAGAAAAGGCAGATTACAAACCAGATAACAAATACACTGCCAATGTCCGTAAAAACAGAAGACGAGTAACTCATGCCAAACAGTGCAATCTTTGCCTGCATGCGTAACAGTGAAACGGTTGTATCCATGCTGATTCCGACATAAAGCCATTGGCGCCATACACGGACAAATGCAACCAGTACTTCAATGCCAAAGTAAGGCAGAAGAAGCCCTTTCCATGTGCTTTTAAAAAAGTGCTTCCAGGAACAGTTTTTGGTAAAATAGCCGCTTAACAGCATAAAAGCCGGCATATGGAAAGAAAATATAATCTGGCGGATATTGCTGTCAATTGGCATATGTGCATAAAGCATAAGCAGAATACAGGTGCCTTTTGCCATATCAACCCATTCTACGCGTTTGCTTACCGGAGCTGCACCGGATTCTGTGGTCAGTGTATTTTTCCCGTGTCCGGCAGGATGCAGCCGCCGGAGTAAACGGCATATCAGCAGTCCGCCGGTTATCAGCAGGATGTGGATTAAAAAAAACAGTACAGACTGTACATAAGTATTTGTTATCCGGTGTTCATTGAAGCAGGTCAGTAAAGAACTCCATGGAAAACAGTTCAGTTCGGTTAAATGCAGACAAAAAATAAGCATAAAGTGCGAACCAATCCGGTTTCCGAGGGCGGTTAACCGTGGACAGTGCTGCTCAATAAGCATTGCTGCATAAAAAAGAAAAATGCAGGCACAAAAAGCAGCCAGCCAGTCCCAGATGCCATAGCCGTAATTGTTATTTACCATGAATAACCTGCCGCCGCCTTTGGCGATGTATACCGCAGAAAGAATAAAACAGACAGCCGGAATAAAAGGTGCTTCTTTTAATCTGGCAAGGATATTCTTTTCGCGGAGCATAAAGCCGCAGAATACGAAAATGGTTCCCGTCATAGCAGTCTGGATACTATAAGGAAGCCAGAAAATCCGGCTGGTAGCAAAACCGGCAAGTGCAGTCAGCACAATGCCGATGACGGCATACCGGGTACGCAGGCACAAATGTGTAATATTAACGGCAAAAAATAATGCCGGAAGAAAACACAGCGAACCGATCATGCGGATATATGCAGGTGTAAAGTAATCCACACCGGAGCCGTAAAAGGCTGCCCATACCCATAACAGCAGCTCATGAAAAGACTCTGTAAAACCGGATCCTGTAAAAAAAATACGGACTGCCATAATAGCAATAATGACCGCACAGGTAATAAAATACGGAATCATCAAAGTGCGGAAAGTATAAAGCAGTGTCTGCCGGGTGCTTTTAATTTCTAAAAAATATCCACTGATAATAAATAAGACCGGAATATGAAAAGTGAAAATAATCCGGGTTATAATATCAGGACATAAATACCATTGACTGCCTACGATAATACATAAAATTGTAATGCCAGACACAATGTTAAAAAGTGGTTTTGAATCAAGCTTATCCATTGTAAATTTTCCTTTGCAGATATACTAAAATAATATTTATATTGTTATGTACAGTATACCGTAAAAACAAGGAATTCTCAAGAAAATTAACAGGTATTTACAGCGGATATTGAACCGTAAACCGCGTTGTGTTATCATTTGCAGAATACGAAAGCTTTACGGGGAAGGAATTCGTATATTAATAAGAAGGCAGATTTTTGCAAATGCCTAAGCAGGGATTTAAAGAAGAAAGGAAAAGATACAAGTGAAAAAAATATTTCGAAAAAAGAAGGCAGTTGTATGGATTGCCGCAATAGCAGGGATGATAGCAGCATTTGGCTGTTTTACAGAAAAAGCGCAGGCAGCGGGATTTTCCGGCATGACCTTTTATCACCGCTTTTTGATTAACTGCTGGGGTGACTCGATGACAGCGGGACAGGGCGGAAACGGTGTAACTTATCCGCGGGTATTAAAAGAATTGACGGGATTTCCGGTCAATAATTTTGGTGTCAGCGGGGAAAACACTTATGAAATCGTAGACCGTAGTGCAGAATACGGAGATCAGTCCGGTAACATCATGATTATCGAGATGGGGGATAACGGAACATGGGAGAATATGGATGATTTAATTGAGCAGTATCAGAATATGCTTGATGAGGCAGACTGTTCTAATTATATCATCATCAGCTCGACAGATGATCCCAATGATACCGACCAGATATGGGGAGAGAGCGGTTATGAACCGGGTATGCAGGATACATGGTATGAGGCAGCATTAAAAGATGCATTTGGGGAACACGTGGTTACGGCAAGAAAGTATCTGATTGAAAACGGGCTTTCAATTAACGGACTGGATGAAACAGACGAGGACAGGGAACGTGCCGAAAAGGGGCTGATTTCGTTACAGTTAAGAAATTACTGGATTGATAACACTCATCTGAACGGATATGGATACCGTGCGCAGGCTTATGCCGTATATGAAAAAGGCATAGAACTGGGATACTGGTTTGCGAATGGCGGAGATGTTACTTCTGACAGCTGGGTAGTCGTAGAGGATGATGTCATTCAGGCAGATTACACAGGAATGGCATCCAATGAATACGGCTGGTGGTACATGACCAATGGCACACTGGATTTAAGTTATACGGGAATGGCATCCAATGAATATGGCTGGTGGTATATGACCAATGGCGCCTTGGATTTAAGTTATACGGGAATGGCATCCGATGAATACGGCTGGTGGTACATGACCAACGGCGCCTTGGATTTAAGTTATACAGGAATGGCACTAAATGAATACGGCTGGTGGTACATGACCAACGGCGCCTTGGATTTAAGTTATACAGGAATGGCACTAAATGAATACGGCTGGTGGTACATGACCAACGGCGCACTGGATTTAAGTTATACAGGAATGGCATTAAATGAATACGGCTGGTGGTACTTTAACAATGGGCTGCTTGACTTAAATTATACAGGAATCGCATCCAATGAGTATGGCAGCTGGTATTACAGAAACGGAATCATTGCTTATGATTATTCGGGAACCGTAGCGGATAATGGAAAGACATATACCGTACAGAACGGATTTGTCATCGCTTAAAAAGCACAGAATTAGAGTTGTAAAGGCGGCAGTACCATGCACGGTATTTGCCGTCTTTTTGCGGTTAAACCGCCGGAAAAGGGGAAATACTGTTGCTGTATGATACAGGAGCTTAGGGAGTATGAGTTTCAGGGGAATGGAGACCAGTATGCAGGATGGCGTGTTTTATCAGATTGTATCGTCCGGTCTGAAAACGGTTTGTGAAGATGAATTCTGGGAACAAAAAGACACAATTGCAGTAATCGATGCGCATAAACTGGAAAACAGCCAGTCATTTGGACAGTTTTGCTGTGGATGCAGCGGAGGGGAATATATCCGCGGGTGCAGGGTGATACAGGATAAAAGCCATACGCTGATAGAATGGCATGTGCCGGAAAAAACAAAAAAGAATGTGTCGTGGCATTTTGCAGTTTTTATAACAGCAGAAAAAATTGTCTGTATACAATATACAGGCTCAGCCGGAAAAGTGCAGGAACTTATAAATACGTTTCTTCATAAAGAAGCCTATACCAAAGAACGTTTTTTGTATGAGCTGTTTGGTGCAATGACCGCAGATGATCTGCAGTATATGGAAAAACTGGAAAGGACGTTATCCGTATTAGAAGAAGAAGTGTTTCGTGCGGGCGGAATGGATTTTAACAGCAGTATGTTACAGGTAAAAAAGAAAATTTTTCAGTTTTACCGTTATTACAGCCAGTTCATTGAAATCGCAGCTGCGCTGGAAGAAAATGAAAATGCTGTTCTGGATGCACAACACACGGCTTATTTTGCAAGAATCAAAGAAAAAGCACAGCGGCTTGCCGCAGAAACACAGGTGCTTAGGGAGTATGCGGTGCAGGTGCAGGAGGTTTATCAGTCGGAACTGGGAATCCGCCAGAATCACATTATGAAAATACTGACGACAGTAACAACGGTGTGCCTGCCGCTGTCACTGATTGCCGGCTGGTATGGCATGAATTTTTCTTATATGCCGGAATTATCGTGGCGGTACGGCTATCCGATGGCAGCAGGAATCAGCGCGCTGGTACTGGTTTTGCTGCTGTGGCTATTCCGCCGGAAGGGGTTTTGGTAGGGGAAAAAGATGTTGTACATTATCTATCTGAAATAAATTGTATCAAAAAAAATGCAGGGGGGGGGGTATAAGTATGCCCACCCCTTTGCATTTTGGGAAAATCAGATGAAAACAGCCGCAAAATTGTTGCAAACAAGGCAGTTTCCACAATTGACAAGAATAAAGAGTTGGGATAATATAGAAAAGATAGGAATAATACCTACAGATTATAAAAAATTAGTTGAGGATAAAAGATGAATCAGGGAGAAGAAAAAGTTCAAAACGCCCTTCTGTTTATGACAGATCTCATCGGATTAATTGCAAGTTATTATATCGCCGGGTATCTCTGGCTGGTGTTGTGGAAAAATGTTTCAGCACCGGTCTATTTTTCTCAGATGGGGGACAGTCTGGTATCAGTAGTGGTATCCTATATGCTTGCGTTTTTATTCTATTCAAAGAATAATGATTTTTTACAGAGGGGAAAATTTGAAGAACTAAAAGCGGTAGTACATCTGAACGTTATAATGGCATGTATTATTGCCATTTATGAATTATTAAAAAGAACAAACCAGCAGTTTCCGAGAGGGGTCTACGTGCTGGTGGTTGTGTTTAATGTTATATTGGCATTTATTATTAGAAGAATCGTGAGAAAATCCATTTTAAGCCATGCAAAGCTTGGAAAATCCGTAAACCGGGTGGTGGCAATTACGACAAGTGACCGTGTGGATGGATTAAAAGAAATTGAAAAATGGAATACAACAAAGCAGATTTCAGGCATTATTATTGTTGACCGGGATATGCGTGGAACGGAAATAAACGGCATACCAGTTGTAGCAGATGTACATGACATGATTCAATACATAAAAGGCGGGATAGTAGACGAGGTGTATATTGATCTGAACACTGCCCGGATGGAAAAAATCACATCCCTTGTGATGGAACTGGAAGAAATGGGTGTGGTTGTTCATCTGCATCTGAATACGCTTGAAAATTATAAGGACTTTGATATGAGCCTTGGAAAGCTCGGCAATATTCCGGTTGCGACATTTGCCAACCGTTTCTATGATTATAAGGAACTGGCATTTAAACGGGCGATTGATATTGTCGGTTCGCTCGTTGGACTCTGCATTATGGCAGTTGCCATGATTTTTGTTGTCCCGGCAATCAAGCTGGAATCCAAGGGACCGGTATTTTTTAAGCAGAAACGTGTCGGAAAGAACGGACGGTATTTTTATGTATACAAGTTCCGCTCCATGTATATGGACGCAGAAGAACGTAAAAAAGAACTGATGGCACAGAATGAAATGCAGGGACTGATGTTCAAGATGAAGGACGACCCGCGTATTACAAAGGTCGGAAAGTTTATCAGAAAGACCAGTATTGATGAACTGCCGCAGTTTATTAATGTATTAAAGGGCGATATGAGCCTTGTGGGCACACGTCCGCCAACGGTGAATGAATTCAGACAGTATCAGGGACACCACAAGCGCAGACTGTCCATGAAACCGGGCATTACTGGTATGTGGCAGGCATATGGCAGAAGTACGGTAACAGACTTTGAAGAAATTGTAAAAATGGATTTGGATTACATCGACCACTGGAGCCTCGGACTGGATATGAAGATACTTTGTCATACAGCACTCATATTATTTAAAGGTGTATAGTAAATGATGTAAAATTTGTAAATAGTTATATTTTATAGAGGAGTACGATGGGGTGAAAGTAGCAAAACGAAAAATATTCAAATGTGGAATACTATTTTGTATTTTACTAATATTCGGGGTAATGAGTCAACTGGTATGTAGTAGAATACAAAATGTTGAAATGAAAAGAGAACAGAATGATTGGAAAAAAATAGTTAAACTACAGGCATTGTTTGAGAATGTATTAGACGATCAGGATGTAAAAGATTACGTGCAGTCTGCTATAGGCGATAAAAATGAGCGTAGATTTATAATTGGAACAAATAAAAAGATTACTTTTGATAATTTAAAACAAAAAGATGAATTCTTTTACAACCAATTACAAGAGTATGGATTAGATGGTCAAGATTTTGAATCTATAAGCATAAATAAAAATATAGGAAAATATCTATATGTGTATATTAATCGTGATATGCAGGTGACAGTAAAAATGGCGGATGAAAATGGAAAAGTTTATTCATTTATTTGTATGGATCGAGATATACAAAGTTGATAAACAAAAAATAAAAATGTTTGGCGAGTATAAATATGAAAAAAATACGGATTATGCATATAGTACAATCTCCGGGTGGAGTTGAACGATTTATAAAAGCTTTTTTAAAATACATTGATAAAGACAAGTATGAAAATATATTAGTGTGTTCGCACGATTACTTGTGCAATGATTATGTCGATTTAGCAGATGAATTTGAAAATGTTAATATGATTAGAAATTTGAGCTTTTTTACAGATGTTAGGGCAATTGTTCAGATGAGAAAATTGATAAAAAAATATCATCCGGATATTGTTTTTTGTCATTCTAGTAAAGCAGGGGCAATAGGAAGAATTGCCAATATTGGAATGAAAAATAAGTGCATATATAATGCACATGGTTGGGCTTTCAACATGAAAAATACAAAAAAGAAAGCTTTTTTGTATGCTATAATTGAACGGGTATTATCATATTTATGTGATAAAATTATATGTATATCAGAGGCAGAGAAAATATCAGCTTTAAGTCATAAAATTTGTACCAATAGTAAATTGGAAGTAATAGAAAATGGTATAGATTTTGAACAGTATAAAGGTTCGGACATAAATAAGTGTATGCTTGGAATACCAAATGATGCATATGTAATAGGAAATGTGGGGAGATTGTGTGAACAAAAAGCATCAGACGTTTTTGTAAAAGCAGCAAAAATAATAAAACAGCAGATTCCACACGCTTATTTTTTAATGGTCGGTGATGGAGAAAGTAGAATGCAGATCGAAAATATGATATACGAGTATAATTTGCAGGAGTATTTTACGATTACTGGCTGGGTGGATAATCCAATGGCATATATAAAAAATTTTGATGTTGCAACACTGTTATCTCGCTGGGAAGGGTTTGGTTTGGTACTTCCGGAATATATGCTTGCTCAAAAACCAATTGTAGCTACAAGAGTAGATGCAATTCCTTTTATTATAGAAGATGGAATGAATGGAACATTGGTTTCAATGGATAATTATAAAGAGGTTGCAGAGGCGGTAATTGAGATTTATAAAAACATAGAAAAAACGGAAAAATATAAAAAAAATGGATTTGATATAGTGCGGTCAAGGTTTAATGTGGAAACGATGGTTCTTCAATATGAAAAATTATTTCAAAAAATACTGGAGTAATGTGTATACTAATTTTATAAGCTAAAAAGAGCAAAGGTTAATAAAATATGAATGTGCAGAATGAATATAAAGGAAAGATAGGAATAATTTTAGTTAATTATAATGGGGCATTGGATACTGTTGAGTGTGTTGATAGTATTGAAAAATCTAGTTATAAGAATTATGAGATATATGTAGTGGATAATGCATCAAATGATAAGGATGTGTCAATATTAGAAAAACTTGACGGAAAAGTTACATTGTTGAAACTTAAGGAAAATGTGGGTTTTTCAGGTGGAAATAACCGTGGAATATCATTGGCGATAGAAAATGGATGTGAGTATATTCTGTTACTTAATAATGATACAATTATTGAAAAAGATACACTGACACATATGATAGATACACTGCAAAGTCATCATGAAGTTGGAATATTAGGATGTAGGATACATTATTTTTCTGATAGGGAAAATGTTTGGTTTGCAGGAGGCAAGATTGTGAAAGCTATGGGAACAACCAAGCACTACATGAAACTGCAGAAAGGATTTGAATATGTATCATTTTTGACGGGATGCTGTATGTTAATTTCGTCGCAAGTTATTCAACAATGTGGAATGTTATCGGAAGAGTATTTTTTGTACTACGAAGATGCAGATTATTGTGAAAAAGTAGTTCGAAAAGGTTGGAAGTTGGCAGCAGATTTGGATGCAGTTATATATCATAAGGTTAGTAGTTCTACGAGGGAATATTCTGATAACTATTTCTATTATGTTATTAGAAATCGATTCTTGTTTATTAAAAACAATATAAACGGGATACATAAAGCCGTTGCATATGTATACAGTATGATATCAATGTTATATAAATTTTTGAAATATAAAAAAAAGAGTATTATTATAGGATTTAGAGATTTTATATGTCAAAAGAAAGGTAAAAAATGAAAATACTATTAGTAGGATTTAATTTATCTGGCGCAATGGGAGATAATTTTAAATATTTAGTTGAGAATCTTCCTAAATACGATAATAGAGTAAATGAGTGGTTTGTGTTGACAACTAAAACAAACACTTATAAAAGTGACAATGTGGATACTTACTGTTTAGACTATAATAAACATAATCTGTTTAGCATTGTAAAAAATTGTTTTGAAATAAAGAAAATAGTAGATAGAATAAATCCTTCAGTTATATTTATTACAACACCTAATTTAGTTTATAATTTATTATTGGCAACGCTTTATGGGAAAAGATTAGTGTATTATTTGCATGACCCAATTCCGCATGAGGGTGAAAAATTTATGCGTAAAGCGTTGCTAACCATACAAAACAAGTATGTTGCGGATAAGGCACGTGATATTATTGTTGCTAGTGATAATTTGATGCAAACAATAAAAAGTAAAGCGATTAGAATAAAAACAAGTGTTATTGAATTAGGGTTGTTGGATAATTTGGTGTATCCACAATTCAAAAACAACAAAAAAACAGTAGATATGCTTTTTTTCGGAAGAATAGAGGAATATAAAGGTTTAGATGTTTTAGTTAAAGCACTTTATCGTTTAAAAGAGGAACAAAAGAACTATAGCTATAAAGTCATAGGAAAGGGGGACATTACACCGTATGAATTGGATTTTAAAAAACTTAATGTAAGAGTTATTAATAATTATATATCAGATAAAGACTTAGCATTGGAACTATCGCAAAGTAAAATAGTGGTTTTACCGTATAAAAATGCAACAGGATCTCAAACTATTCAAGCTGCAAATTATTATTATTGTCCAGTTATTGCATCAGATGTTGGATGTTTTGTAGACTATATAGTGGATAAAAAAACAGGTCTATTATTTCACTCAGGGGATGAAATAGGTTTAGCAGAAAATATAAAAAAAATGCTGGATGATAATAATTATAAAAATTATAAAAAAAATTTAGATGATTGGCTTGAAAGTAAATTTTCTACACGACAAATATGTAATAAATATTATATGTTGTTTGATAAATGAAAGGATAATATAAAATGAGGTGTAAAAAAATTGTATATATAGCGTTTTTATTGTTGCCACTTGCAAACTTTCCTTTTAGTAAATATGGATTGGGAGATGACAGATCAGTATCAGTAATTTTATTTGCAGTTTTTTTTCTGCTAAATGTTGATATTATATTTAAAAAGTGCCTGTATATGCAGGAATTGAAAATATATGGAGTGTTATTTATTGCCTATATTATATCGTTATTATGTGCAGTTTTGCAATATAGTGGAGATATGAGTGGGTTTAAGACACAGGTTAATTTATTGCTGACATTTATTCCAGTTGTTGAAAGTATTATATTATTCTTAAAATTTGGAAATACATTAGATATAAAAAAAGTTATAAGATATACGATTATAGGCTATTCTGTAATGTTTGCAATTGGTTTGCTTCAGTTAGCGTCGGTTTATTTTGGATTTCATGTCTTAGATAGTCTGTATAATTATTTGACGGGTGATCCGCGCTGGTTTTTAGAGGAAGGCAGAATTCAATTTTTATTAGGGGAACCTTCAGATTTTATATGTCATTATGCATTTGTTTTATTACCATTAAAAAAATTTATGGATGATAAATACAAAAAAAGATATTCTATTTTTTTATTGCTATACGGAATAGTAGGTGCTTTTACATTTTCAATTACATATTATGTAGCTTTAAGTGCATTTTTTGTGGCTAAGTTTTTTGATAATAATAAGTTGACGTCGAAAAATTTACTAAAGTTGTTTATTATTGTAGGAGGTGGTGTAGTAGCTATATTAATTTTGAATTCGCATTTACTGAGGACCACAGGAAATGATTTTTTAATTCGAGTAGATTCAATATATCATAATTTTTTAAATGGTAATACAACTGTTGAAAGTGTTGTTGGCGATATGTCTTTTTCAACCCGAATTACATTGTTGGCTGTGGGGTTGGCAGGATTATGTACGAAGCCTTTTTTAGGATATGGTTTTGGATATGGTATATATGCATATCGTGAGTTAATTGAAAAAGTAAATCCTACATGGCGGTTAAATATTGAATTGTATAATAAATATAAGAAAGATACTTTGTATATTGGTGGATTCTATACTAATACAATATGCACAATGGGGCTGATTGGAATAATTTTGATATGGTTAATATTGAAATGTTATTTAAAACAAGATATAAAATTTAGTGAAAAAATTTTATTTTTGGTTATTTTAATACAAAGTGATTTCTTAGGGGCTGTTCCGGTTTTAATATATTGGACAGCTACTATATATTATAAACGATTTCAAAATATATATGTAAACGATTGAAAGAATATTGAGGAATATAATGAATAATCAAGTGCAAAAGGGAAATATAAAATATATCTTGCATATTGCGCAGTTGGGAAATAAGATTGGTGGTATTGAAACTGCGGTAATGAATTTATATGAGAATATAAATAAGCAGGAATATCAGTTTGGGTTTGTTACGACGGAAAAAGAATCCAGATATGAGAAAAAGATACACGATATGGGGGGAGAAATATATTTTTTTCCGTCGCCCATAAAGCATCCAATAAAATATTACAGACAATTAAAAGTACTTCAAAAAAAATATGTAATCGTTCAAATACATAAAAATTCATTATGCAACAGTGTTCCAATTTTTATGTGTAAAATATGCAGATTTTCAAACATTATTATTCATTCTCATAATACCAGTGCAACTGGAAGATACAAATTTATAAAAAATTGCATTCATTATATTATGAAGTGTATTATTTCGTTTATGAGAGTAGAAAGAGTGGCGTGCTCTAATTTAGCAGCTAAATGGATGTTTAGTCCAAAAGATGATGTATATATTTTGCACAATGGCATAGATATTAAAAAGTTTCATTTTGATAAAACAGTCCGGGGAAAAAAGAGAGAAGAACTGGGAATATCACAAGAGGAAGTTGTTATTGGAAATGTTGCGCGATTTATGAAAGAGAAAAATCAGCAATATTTAATTAATATATTGGCACATTTGACGACAAATGGTGGGGAATATAAGCTTTTATTTGTAGGAGATGGACCATTAACAAGTGAATGTAGGAAAAAGGTAAAGAGTTTAGGATTGGAAGATAAGGTGCTTTTTTTAGGAAAAAGAACAGATACAAACGAACTATACCAGGCAATGGATATTTTTGCTTTGCCGTCTTTGCATGAGGGATTGCCTTTGGTAGGTGTAGAGGCTCAGATAGCTGGATTAACGTGTTTATTTTCAGATACAATTACAGATGAATTGTTAATGACTAGTCATGCTGTTTATTTAAATTTACAGGATATGAAGAAATGGGTAGAAACTATTCAAAATTGGAAGTGTAATTTAATTGAGAGGGAAAATGATGCAGCTTTAGTACAGGATAAAGGATACGATATTATTCAAACAACAAAAGGTTTAGAAAAGTACTATTTGAACATGTTGAAAGAAAAATGAGGAGAGAAGATTAAAATGAAAAAAAAAATATTGTTTATTAATGATAATCTGATAAGTGGGGGAGTAGAAAAAAGTTTAATAACACTTTTAGGGGCGATAGATTATAATAAGTATGATGTGGATTTATTTCTGTTTAGACATGAAGGGCTGTTTATGAATGCTATTCCTTCTAATGTTAATTTATTAAAAGCCGAAATAGAGTTTGAGCATACTAAAAAAGCGGTAAAATTTTATATTAAACGATTTGATTTTATTGGTGCAATAAAAAAAGTCATGGTTACACTACGGATGGAAAAAAAACAAACTGTGGGTGAAAAGTGGGAAGTATTAAATAAAATAGTGCCTAAATGTAATAAAAAATATGATGTTGCAATTGCATATAATGATTATCTTCCATTGTATTATTTGGTAGAATATGTGGAAGCTGATAAAAAAATAGCATGGAATCATACGGATTATATTGAAGCACAACTTGATTCAAATTTTGATAGAAAGTATTATAAAAAAATTGATAATCTCGTAACAATTTCACGTTCATGTGCAGAAAAGTTAGTGATTACATTTCCTGAATATAAAAATAAAATAGATGTAATAGAAAACATTACCAATAAAAAGTTATTTATAGAACTGGCTGAGGAAAAAAATCCGTATGCTAGTGTGCCAGATGGGGACATTAAGATTATTTCAGTAGGAAGATTAGTTCATGATAAGGGATATGATATATCGTTAGAAGCAATCAAGCGTTTAATACAGGAAAAATATAAAATAAAGTGGTTTATTATAGGGGTCGGTAGTGAAGAAAATCAAATAGTAGAATTTATTAACAATAATAATCTGAATGATAATATTATTTTATTACATGAACAAGCAAACCCGTATCCATATATTTTAAATGCTGATATATATATCCAAACATCACGAGTGGAGGGAAAAAGTATAGCGATTGAAGAGGCAAAGCTATTAATGAAGCCTATTGTAGTTACTCATTTTCCGACGGTAGTCAATCAGATAGAAGATGGAAAAAGTGGGCTTATTGCAGATATGAATGCAGAGAGTGTGTATTTAAAACTTAAAGAATTAATAGATAATCCTCAAAAAAGAGAAGAACTTTCAAAGTATTTGAAAGAAAATTGTGATGATAACAGGAAACAAGTGATTGAACAATTTGATATGCTAATGGGGTAAAACATATGAAAAAAAAAGAGTTATTTGTTTGTAATACATTAAATCAATTATTTACAGCATCAATTATTAGGATTAAGATGTTAAAAGATAGTGCTGTAGATATCATCATATCGGATATAGTACCAAATTATGACAAGATTGCGGCAAGAATGTGCGAATATAAATATTTTGAGAATATATATACCGTTGAAATTAAAAGTAAGAATGAGCATCTTATTAACAGCAAAGGATTTGAAAAATTAAAGATGCTTATAAGTTCGTCTACTTATAGTTTAAACAGTAGTATTGACGTTAATTGCTATAAGAGAATATGGTTTTACAATCCCAATTTATTGATGTATTCTATTTTAAAAGAGTGTAGGCATATTGATGAGGTGGAATTTAATCATTTTGAAGAAGGATTAGGGTCATATGTTGATATGATAAAGGATCCAGGATATGCGGTTAAATTTAAGAAATTATGTCCTAAATTTGAATTGGTTATGCCGAAAGTGAAAAAACAGTATTTATTTAAACCAGAATATAAGTGCTATGATGAAAATTATGAACTTGTTGAGATACCAGTAGCTGAAAAATCCGACAAAGATATTATTGAATTTTTAAATGCAATTTTTGACTATGAAAATAACATAAATGATGAAAAAAAATATTTAATATTTGAGGATTGTTTTAGTGCAGATAATATTAAGGTAAATGATTTGGAAGCATACAGAGAGATAGTTAGCAATTTAGGAAAAGATAATTTCTATGTTAAAAGACACCCAAGAAATACAACAAATCGTTTTAATAAATTAGGGGTTCATGAATTGCCGGGAGGCAGGGTACCATGGGAACTGATATATTTAAATGAAAATGTGGGAGAGATATTTTTTACTGTATTATCGAGTTGTGTTTTTACACCTAAAATGCAGTTTGGCGATAAAACCAAAACTGTTTTATTATGTAACTGTTTAGAAAATTTGCAAGGTTGGGAGAATTATATCAGCGGAGTTGAATATCTTGCAAATAAAATAAACGAGAAAGAAGAAGTATTTTATATACCTAAGGACATGGAGGAATTACGAGAAATACTTCAAAAAGTGAAGAAAGAAGAAATATAATGAATGTGAAGAAAATATTTGAAAAATATAATGATTTTCCAATTCAGGTTAAAGCTTCATTATGGTTTACCGTGTGCAATATATTGCAAAAAGGAATCTCTTTATTAACTACACCGTTATTTACAAGGTTACTAACCACTTATGAATACGGAAACTGTACAATATTTTATTCATGGTATAGTTTGATATCTATTTTTGCAACGTTAAATTTATCTGCAGGTGTATATAATAACGGTTTAACTAAATATGAAAATAAAAGGGACGAAGTGAGTACTGCCTTCCTTTTATTATCTTCACTAGTTACAGGAATTACTTTTTTTATATACTGTATAGGACGTTCTAAATGGAATCAATTATTTCAATTAAATACGTCGGCAGTATATTTGATGTTTATACAGTTATTGTTTGAACCTGCTTATACATTTTGGATGGTAAGACAAAGATATGAATATAAATATAAAAATGTAGTATTAATTACGATTATTGTGTCAGTATTAAATCCATTGCTAAGTGCATTAGCAGTGCAAGCAGCCCAGGATAAATATATGGCAAGAGTTTTTGTGGGTGTAATTATTCAAAGTCTGATAGGATTTTATTTTTATCTGCATACAATTGCTAAAACAAAAAGGTTTTCTGTTATTAAATATTGGAAATATGCTTTAACATTTAATCTGCCATTAATACCACATTATTTATCAATGGTAGTTTTAAACCAAATAGATAGAATTATGATAGGGAAGTTTTGCGGTGATGATAAAGCAGCAATATATGCCATTGCTTATAATATTGCAATGATGATGACTTTAATTACAAATGCCATTAATGCATCTTTGACACCATATATATATCAGTCAATTAAGAGAAATAATATTACAAATGTACGAAAAGTAACAAATTACTTGTTGGTATTAATGGTGCTTTTGTGTTTTGGGGTAATGCTTATTGCACCGGAATTAATCAGAATTTTTGCAACGAAAGAGTATTATGAGGCAATATGGATAATACCACCAGTTGCAGTATCTGTATTTTTTATGTTTTTATATAATTTATTTGGTAATATTGAGTTTTACTATGAAAAAACGTTATTTATAATGGTGGCATCTTGTGTTGGAGCAATATTAAATGGTGTTTTAAATGCAGCATTTATTCCAATATTTGGATATTATGCAGCGGGGTATACTACACTATTTTGTTATACGGTATTTGCTGTATCACATTATGTTTTTTATAGAATTATTGTGAGAAAAAAAGATGATGTTAAAGGAATATATAATGGTAAAATTATATTATTTTGCAGTATATTTATTTCAATACTGATGATTTTTACCAGTTTACTTTATAACAACATGTATGTAAGATATACTATTATAATAGTATGCACTATATGTATGTTTGTATTTAGAAAGAAAATTATTGAGTTACTGGCAATGTTAAAAAAGAGGAGAATATAAATGAAAGGTGCTACAAAAAAGTTAAAATCCATTCAAATTTTAAGGGGGGATAGGATGTTTGATGGTATTTTACAGCCATACATCATTTTTTCTGCCTAAGTTTTTTGGATTGGGGCATGCAGCTGTTTCGATTTTTATAATCTTATCTGGATTTCTTATAGGATTTAACGGAAATATGCCCCCAAATGGAATTGAGTATGCGTATAATAAAATGAAGAAATTATGGCCGTTGCATTGTATTATGCTTATAGTGTCAATACCATTACTTTTTCTTGAAACAGCATTAATTGTTAATTTGAAAACAATTGTAAAGTTATTTGCAAAAGGGGTTATAAATTTATGTTTACTTCAAAGTTGGATTGGAAAGTCATCAATCTATTTTAGCTATAATGGTGTTGCATGGTTTTTATCAACAATGATGTTTTTATATCTGGTAGCACCATATTTATATAGATTCTTTAAAACAAAAAATTGTTGGATTAGTCTTTGTATTGTGTATTTAATAATGATAGTACTAGGATATTTTATAGGGGGATACAATTATGAATATGCAACATACATTTTCCTATTATTAGGTTATTTGATTTTACATGTGGAATTATTAGCGGAATATGGTTTAAAAATAGAAATTATATAAATAAAAACAAAAGAAATTTAAATCAATTAGTTATTGCAATATGTACATTTGTTATGGCATTAATTTTAGAGAGATATTTACCGCAGTTTATGAGATTGTCGATATGGTATGTTCCTTTTTCGATATTTTTGATATATTCCGTTGCTGGTGCCAATGATATTATACAGATGAGGGAGTGGAAAATTGTTAGTTATATTGGGAATATGTCTATGGAAATATTTTTATTGCATCAAGTTATAATTAGATATGGTATATTATTGCAAAAGAACTTTTTAATAAATATATAGTCCCTATAGGAATAGTATGTTTGACTATAATTTTATCACAAATATTATATGGTTATCGTATCAATAAGAAAAAAGTAATATTAATGAATAGTAAGGAGAATAGAATATGAAAAAGACGAAAATTTTAGTAGTTACACATAAAGATTTTGATGATTCATATATTTCAAAATGTAGAGAATATCAGATTATAAAAGTTGGAAATAACATAGATAATGAATTTGCATTAAAAAAAGGCTGGCTTATAGATAATGTAGGAGATAATATATCCAATGAAAATCCATTTTATTGTGAACTGACAGCACAGTATTGGGCATGGAAAAATTTAGACAAAGACGTAAAATATATAGGAATCGTTCATTATCGTAGATATTTTTTTGAGTATCATAAAAAATCAGAGAATTATTTTAGAGATATTATTTCAGAGAAAGAAATACAGAACTATTTAGATAAATACAAAATAATAGTTCCTTTTTATAATGTTAAATATCCAAAGTGTAGTTATTTATATAAAAATAAACCTGAAAATGAACAAGATTATAATTGGGTTGTAATAAAAAGGATCATAGATTCATCATATCCTGAAATGTCGAAAATATTTGAGCAGGCAATGGAAGGGAAAATATCTGTTAGAGGGAATATGTTTATTACGACACGAGATATTTATGATGAATATTCAAAATGGCTGTTTGATGTACTTTTGAAATATGATAATATTTTAAAACAAGAAAATAAAGAGAGAACAGCAAGGGTAGATGGATTTTTATCTGAACATTTATTGTATGTGTGGATAAAGTATAAATTTAACAATAAAGAGGTCTTGCAGCTGGAATCTAGAAATACTGAGCAAGACAAATTTATAGATTATAATAATGGTGTTATAGGTAAAATGACAAAAATAATGAAATGCAATAGAAAAATGTTGGAATTCTTAAAAAAATTAAGACTTTCATTATTGATGTGTTTGAGAGGACGAAAAAACTAATTAAAGTAGAAGGAGGAAAGCATAAATATACAATTATGCATATGAATTATGAAAACAGCATGTTTTATACCAATAAAAATGAATTCGGAAAGAGTTCCTGGAAAAAATTTAAGAGTTTTAAATGGTAAAAAATTGTATGAATATATTTGCGAGCATGTAAAAGAGGCAAATGTGTTTGATGATGTATACATTGATACAAATAGTGATGAAATTTTAGATTATGCTAAGAAAATGGGATTTAATCTAATTCATAGAAAGCCCGAGTTAGCAAAAAAAACTGCAAATGGTAATGATTTATTAATATATCATTCGGAATTATATCCTAATTATGATTATTATTTTCAATTGTTTGCAACAGCACCATATATGCAGACAAATACAATAAGGGAATGCTATACTAAATTAATATCAAGTGAAGAATATGATTCTTGCTTTACAGCAACTGAGAATAGAGGATTTTATTGGTTGTTGGGACAACCTGTTAATTACAGACCAGGAATATTGCCTCGGAGTCAGGATATGGAGCCACTTATCGAAGAAACTACGGGTTTATATGGAATATCAAAAGAATCATTAAAAAAATATAAATGCAGAATTGGTCGAAAACCTTATATGCATATTGTAAATAAGTTTGAAGCAATAGATATTAATACAGAACAGGACTTTAAAATGGCAGAAGTCGTGGGGAGTACAATATATGGATTATAGTGTAAAATTAATAATGATATGATTATTATTTGCTTCTAAATGTGTTGAGTAGTATTATTGGAAGTGCTGGTAGAAGATCAATTGCTTCATTAATAAATGATTTGAAATGGAGAGCATATGTGTGGAATAGTAGGATACATAGGTAATGAACAGGCAGCACCAATTTTGTTGGATGGATTATCTAAACTGGAATACAGAGGATACGATTCCGCAGGATTGGCAATTCGTAATGGTGAAAATATAACCGAGATTGTAAAAGCAAAAGGCAGATTGAAAAATCTGGAAGAAAAAACGGATAACGGACATGCCTTAAAAGGTGACTGTGGAATTGGACATACCCGTTGGGCAACACATGGAGAACCGTCAGAAACAAATGCTCACCCGCATTGTACGGACGATATGAATGTGGTGGCAGTACATAATGGTATTATCGAGAATTATCAGGAACTGAAGGAAAAGTTGTTAAAAAAGGGATATACCTTTTATTCTTCAACAGACACAGAAGTAGCTGTAAAATTAATTGATTATTATTATAAAAAGTATCTTGGAACACCGGTAGATGCTATTAATCATGCAATGGTGCGTATCAGGGGATCATATGCACTGGCAGTAATGTTTAAGGATTATCCGGAAGAAATTTATGTGGCAAGAAAAGACAGTCCGATGATTATCGGGGTGCAGGATCATGCTGCTTATCTTGCATCCGATGTTCCTGCAATTTTAAAATATACACGTCATGTTTATTATATTGGTAATATGGAGATCGGCAAACTTGAAAAGGGTAAAGTGACATTTTATAATCTTGACGGTGAAGAAATTGAAAAGGAACTGGTGGAGATAAAATGGGATGCAAAAGCCGCAGAAAAAGGCGGATTTGAACATTTTATGATGAAAGAAATCCATGAGCAGCCAAAGGCAGTGGCGGATACATTACATTCAGTTGTTAAAGATGGCAGTATTGATTTGTCAGCAGTTGGGTTGACAAAAGAGGATATTCAGTCAATTAGTCAGATTTATATTGTAGCATGTGGTTCGGCATGGCATGTTGGAATGGTTGCGCAGTATGTCATTGAAGATTTGGCAAAGATTCCGGTGAGAGTAGAACTGGCATCCGAATTCCGCTACAGAAAACCATTATTAGACAAGAATGGACTGGTTATTTTAATCAGTCAGTCCGGAGAAACCGCAGATACGCTGGCAGCTTTAAGAGAGGCAAAAAACAGACAGGTAAAGACACTTGCAATAGTAAATGTAGTAGGTTCTTCTATTGCAAGGGAAGCGGACAATGTATTTTATACATTGGCAGGACCGGAAATATCAGTGGCAACAACAAAGGCGTACAGTGCCCAGTTGATTGCTGTATATACGCTGGCATTGCAGTTTGCAAAAGAACGCAATGAAATCGAAATGTCGGAATATGAAAAATTAATAAAAGAGTTGGATACATTACCGGATAAAATTCAGGAAGTGATTGATAACCAGGAGGAAATACAGAAATTTGCAGCCAAACAGGCCGCGGCAAAAGATGTATTTTTTATCGGACGTGGTATTGATTATGCTGTAAGCCTTGAAGGAAGTCTGAAATTAAAGGAAATCAGCTATATTCATTCAGAGGCATATGCCGCCGGGGAATTAAAGCATGGTACAATTAGTCTGATTGAGGATGGTACATTAGTGATTGGTGTGCTTACGCAGGATGAATTGTATGAAAAGACTATCAGTAATATGGTTGAATGTAAGAGCCGTGGGGCATATCTTATGGGACTTACCACATATGGCAATTATACAGTTGAAGACACGGCGGAGTTTACAGTATATGTGCCAAAGACAGATGCACATTTTATGGCAAGTCTGGCAGTTGTCCCATTGCAGATGCTCGGATATTATGTGTCTGTGGCAAAGGGGCTTGATGTGGATAAACCGCGAAACCTGGCAAAAAGTGTAACGGTAGAATAGGAAACTTAAAATGAAACTTGGAGAACATGAGATGAAAAGTAATCAATCTGTGGCTGATGAAATTCGTAAATATATGAATTATATTTACTTAATTTTATTTGCTGGAATAACAATGTGGTATTATCTGTATTCAACGGTATTGGAGTATAAGTATCCCTATGCGTTGTATTTAGGATTAAGATATGCGTTGATGGCATATGTACTGGTAAGTATTGCACTTGTAGTATGGCAGAAGCAGTATAGTACCGTATTAGAACCTGTTTTTATGGTGCTGATACTTGTGAGCGCCGGGATTGTAACGTATGTTGTGAAAGATAATGCAGTGATTGATTTTGCACTTCTTTTAGTCGGAGCTAAAAATGTACCGTGGAAAAGAATAGCCTATGTCTATCTGTGTGTAGCGGTAGTTATTCAGGGAATTGCATACTATGCGGCAACAACCGGAATTATTGCAGATATTGTAATACAGTCGGATCGAGGAATAAGACATTCACTGGGAATTAATTATCCGACAGATATGGCAGCACACATGCTCTTTATCATGCTGGTATATGCTGCCCTGCGGGAAAAGAAGCTCACCTTTTTTGAGATTACGCTGATGGGTGTAGTAAGTTACTGGGTATATGGAAAGACATTTGCAAGAAATGACTTTATCTGTGCCATGGTGATGTGTCTGCTGTTACTTGTTGTAAAAGTGCTGGGACTGTGTAATATTCAGTTATCAAAGCATAAAGCTTTAAAGGCGGGCAGTATTTTAATGCTGGTAGCTGTTGTAGGCTGTATGATGGCAGTTACATTTTATGATCCGTCGAGTGCTTTATATCAGAAGCTTGATACAATTTTTTCTCAGCGTTTTTCTTTGGTTTATCAGGGATTAGCCCAGTACGGAATCACCGCGTTCGGCTCATTTGTCGAAGAAAATCAGGCAACGCTTGGATATTATTTCTTCTTGGATAATTCATTTATCCGAATTGCGATTAAGTACGGATGGGTATTTTTATCCGTGATTACTTATATTTTTTATCTGTGCTTTAATAAAGCGGTTGATTGTAGGAAAGATGCAATGATTGTGGCATTGCTTATTATGCTGTTGTTTGGTATTTCAGAGCATCATCTGATAGATATTGCATTTTGTCCGATTTGGTTTATGCTTTTTAGCAGCATGAAGAGGCAGAGGAAAACCGAAAGGGGGCAGAACTGATGAAAAAGTATTGGATAAAGCTTGCAGGCTGCGCGGCAACGGCGGTTGTGATTCTTCTGATCGTATTGGGCATGGTGGATTTACATACGGATGGCATTCTTGTACGGGATGGCTGTTATGTCATTCGTCCGGATGAAATGAAGACCTACAGGATGGATGTGTATGGGAATTCCGGGATTGTAGGAACATGGGTGAATCTTGTTCGCGATGTTGATGGAGCAAGTCAGATTTTTGCGATTCATTATACCGGAGAAGATCAATATATGATTGAATATGGAGATCAGGGATACTGTATTGCAGTTGCATCAGATAAAGAAACGGTTGTTATGCAGGATTATGATGCAGAAAATGAATATAATAAGTGGTATATTTCAAGAATCGGTACGACACAAAATTATTTATTTACAAATGTGGCAACCGGCAATACACTTTGTTATGAATATTCATCAGATTTTTCAGCATATAGACTTTATGTAAAAACATATGACGAAACATCCGGAAATTTTGCATTCTTTTTAGGTCAGTAGAAATAAAGTGAAATTTAGATAACGCAGGAGATATCAAAAAGATATTTGCTGCGTTATTTTTTTATGATAAAAATCATAAAAATAATAGAATTATTATTGTACAAATATATAAACTATGATATGGTGAATGTATACCGGTATATAAAACTTAATACATTTGCAAAGGAGGGGGCAATGCATACGGAGGTACATAATGCCGTAACGGCGGCAGATCAGGGAACGCAGTATGATGAAAGTGCTAAAAGACTGCTGGGACAGAAAAGCATACTGGCACAGATACTGGTGAGAACGGTAGATGAATTTAAGGGAATGAATCCAAGATATGTGGAAACTTTAATCGAGGGAGAGCCGTATATCAGCAGGATACCGTTAGAGCCGGGGATGACGAATCAGGAAGTGATGAAGGCAGCGGTGGAGCTGAAAGCAGCAGGAGAAGCAAAACAAAATATTGGCAGGAAAGTGAAAGCGAAATCCGGTCAGCGAATCACGGGATTAAATACAGAGAATCAGGAACATGCAGAGGGGTTGGTGTGGTTTGACATTGTATTTTATGTGCGGATGAAAGACGGACTTTCGCAGATTATTATTAATGTGGAAGCACAAAAAGATGAACCGCAGAGATATGGAATATTAAACAGGGCAGTATTTTACGTAAGCCGCCTGATTTCGTCACAGAAGGAACGGGATTTTGAAAACACGGAGTATGATGACATCAAAAGAGTGTATTCTATCTGGGTGTGTATGAACATGGAAGAAAACAGTTTAAGCCACATTCATCTGGTAAAAGATGATCTGGTTGGATACCATGACTGGCGTGGAAAGCTGGATTTATTTAACATTGTTATGATAGGACTGGCAAAGGAACTGCCGGGGCAGGGAGAGCAGTATGAACTGCACCGCCTGCTGGGAGCACTGTTTGCCGAGGGGTTGACAGCCGGAGAAAGACTGAATATCATAAAAGAAGAATATGATATACCGATAGAACAGACAATAGAGCAGGAGGTGGATGTGATGTGCAATCTGAGTCAGGGAATAAAGGAAGCGGGAATCGCAGAAGGGCGTGAAGAAGGGCGTGTTGAAGGACGTGAAGAAGGACGTGAAGAAGGACGTGTTGAAGGACGAAGTGAAGGACGAGCCGAGGAAATCATTGAAACAGGTTACGAATTCGGACTTTCAGAGCAGGATATACTGGAACGGTTACAGAAGAAGCTGAGTATTTCATTGCAGAAGGCACAGGAGTATCTGTTGATGTTCGGGAAGCAGACGGTGTAGAAAGCAATGTTTTTGTGAATGGATTTGCAAAGGAGGGGGCAATGCATACGGAGGTACATAATGCCGTAACGGCGGCAGATCAGGGAACGCAGTATGATGAAAGTGCTAAAAGACTGCTGGGACAGAAAAGCATACTGGCACAGATACTGGTGAGAACGGTAGATGAATTTAAGGGAATGAATCCAAGATATGTGGAAACTTTAATAGAAGGAGAGCCGTATATCAGCAGGATACCGTTAGAGCCGGGGCTGACGAATCCAGAAGCGATGAGGGCAAAATCCGGTCAGCGAATCACGGGATTAAATACAGAGAATCAGGAGCATGCAGAGGGGTTGGTGCGGTTTGACATTGTATTTTATGTGCGGATGAAAGACGGACTTTCCCAGATTATTATTAATGTTGAAGCACAGAAAGATGAGCCGCAGAGGTATGGAATTTTAAATAGGGCGGTATTTTACGTAAGCCGCCTGATTTCGTCACAGAAGGAACGGGATTTTGAAAACACGGAGTATGATGATATCAAGAGAGTATACTCTATCTGGGTGTGTATGAACATGGAGGAGAACAGCCTGAGCCATATTCATCTGGTAAAAGATGATCTGGTTGGATATCATGACTGGAGAGGGAAACTGGATTTATTTAACATTGTCATGATAGGACTGGCAAAAAAACTGCCAAAGCAGGGAGAGCAGTATGAACTGCACCGCCTGCTGGGAGCACTGTTTGCTGAGGGATTGACAGCCGGGGAAAGACTGAATATCATAAAAGAAGAATATGATATACCGATAGAACAGACAATAGAGCAGGAGGTGGATGTGATGTGCAATCTGAGTCAGGGAATAAAGGAAACTGGAATTGCCGAGGGACGAGCTGAAGAAATCATTGAAACAGGTTACGAGTTCGGACTTTCAGAGCAGGATATACTGGAACGGTTACAGAAGAAGCTGAGTATTTCATTGCAGAAGGCACAGGAGTATCTGTTAATGTTTGGGAAGCGGACGGTGTAAATGTTATATAGATTTTGTACATTGCACCTATATGGATAGAAAACAAATTGCAGTAATTTTAAAAATAATATATAATTGAATATGCGTGTGGCTAGATTTTTGGCTTGTGTTTCGCAAGCTTTGATGGAAATGGTAGGAGGATTTGCAGAAATATACGCCCTTCCGTCCTGTGTATAAAGGGATAAATGCATAATGAGTAGCCACACGCTTTTTAGGTATGCAGAGCATGAAAAAATTAAAAGAACTACAGACGAGAGAAGATCTAGCGTTATATTTGACAATTCCATTGCAAAAATTAACATATATATTGTATAAAAGCAAACCGGATAGTTATTATGATACATTTGAGATTCCAAAGAAAAATGGTGAATCAAGGCAGATTCATGCGCCTTCGGGGGATTTAAAACAACTCCAGAAAAAATTGGCACAACGGCTTTGGGATGTTTATAGAGAATTTATAGAAGAAAATGAAATTCAGGATAACATATCACATGCATTTCAAAAAGGAAAAAGTATTATTACCAATGCGAACATTCATAGAAATAAACGGTATGTACTAAATTTAGATTTAAAAGATTTTTTTGACCATTTTCATTTTGGGCGTGTAAGAGGTTTTTTTATGAAAAATAAAAATTTTGAATTACCTGTTGAGATTGCGACAATGATAGCACAGTTGACCTGTTATGAGGGTAAATTGCCGCAAGGAGCGCCGACATCCCCTATTATAACGAATTTAGTTTGTAATATTTTAGATATGCGTCTACTAAAAATAGCAAAGAAGTATCGGGTAGTTTATACTCGGTATGCAGATGATATGACCTTTTCTACAAACGACAAAAAATTTCTGGAAAATCAAGAGAATTTCATGAAAAGTATAAAAAAAGAAATTGAAAGTTTTGGATTTGAAATAAATGATAAGAAAACGAGATTGTTATTTTGCGATTCAAGGCAGGAAGTAACAGGTCTGGTTGTGAATAAAAAAATCAGTGTGAATCGTGAGTATTGTAAAAGAACAAGAGCAATGGCGGATGCTTTTTATAGACGGGGAATATTTGAGATATGTGGTGAAGAAGGTTCGGTAAATCAGCTTGAGGGAAGATTTTCTTTTATCAATCAGATTGATTGTTACAACAACAAAAATGATCGGGAACAAAAACATACATTTTGGACGTTAAATGCAAGAGAGCGCCAGTATCAGAAATTTTTATTTTTTAAATATTTTTATGCAAATACAAAGCCGCTTATTGTTACTGAGGGAAAAACAGACATCGTATATTTGCGGGCGGCATTAAAAAAATATTATAAGGAGTATCCTGAACTTATAAAGAAACAGGATGATAATTTTGAATTTCAAGTGACATTTTTGAGAAGAAGTTCCCGCTTAAAATATTTTTTAGGAATTCAAAAAGATGGGGCGGATACCATGAAGAATATTTATAATTTTTATTCAGGCAAAAATAATGCACCAAAACTGTATTCATGGTTTGCACAGAATAGTTGCAAGAAATCCCAAAATCCTGTTATTTTTATTTTTGATAATGAACAGGTGTCTGACCGTCCGCTGAAAAAGTTTTTAAATCATTTAAACAATAAAGGTTTGTTAGAAAGTAGCAATTATAATCATATACAGGATAATCTTTATATTTTAACCAATCCTTTAGTGAACGGAAAAAAAGAATGTGAAATTGAAGATTTATTTGATGATGTGGTACTTTCGCATACGATTGCTGGAAAAATATTTTCAAGAAAAGAAACAGACAATGAAAAATATTATGGTAAAGCAATTTTTTCACAATATGTTGAACGGCAGTATGACAGCATAGATTTTAGTAATTTTAAACCGATGCTGGAAGATATAAAATCTATTGTGGGAAGTAAAAAACAGGGTTGATGCTGTGAAGTAATATGTCTATAGAGCAGGAGGTGGATGTGATGTGCAATCTGAGTCAGGGAATAAAGGAAGCGGGAATCGCAGAAGGGCGAAATGAAGGACGAGCCGAGGAAATCATTGAAACAGGTTACGAATTCGGACTGTCAGAACAGGATATACTGGAGCGGTTACAGAAGAAGCTGAGTATTTCATTGCAGAAGGCGCAGGAATATCTGTTAATGTTTGGGAAGCGGACGGTGTAGAATAATGGAAATCAAAGGAGTTGGGAAATCACCTGCTAATAAAGCAGATGATTTTCTAACTCCTTTTTAAACGTTCTCCCAACAGGAATAATATGATTATGAATATGCAGATAAAGGTTGGTCTTGTCATAGGATGTAATAAAATTTGTATTAATAATATATTTTCTGTGGCAGCGGGTGAAATACGATGGAAGTATTTTAGCAATGGAAGATAAAGAATAGGTATTACTTGTAAAGCCGCCGTCGGGACAAGTGAAAGTCAGATAATGCCCGTTTGCTTTTATGAGTAAAATATTTGATAAACACACGTGAGTCGTAACATCATTTAATAATTTAATGGTCAGATAGTTGTTATCAGTCGTATTGGATAATGTGGCGAGCAGCTCTTTCATGGCATGAACCAGTACAGCTTCATTATAGGGCTTTTCAAGGTAATGGTAGCAGTGGACTTCATTAACACATTTTTGGATAGTATCAGAGGTGCCGGTGCTAAAAAGCACAGGGGTTGTCCGATAAGCAGGGAGACTTCGGATATACCGGGCAAAAGTGATACCGTTAAAGGCATCGGAAGCGGATGAGAGCTGTATGTCAAGAATAAAAATATCATACTGAACTGATAAAATGGATTTTTGAGCATCATTATAATTTTGACAACAGGTATAATGAAATTGCGGCCAGTGTTTTTTAAGAATATTATATAAAATTTGTAATTCTGTACAATTGTCTTCTAAAAGTAATATATTCATACGAATCCCCGTTTCTGAATAACTTAATATATAAGTATTTTAAGGTCTTATTATAAAGATGTCAAAAAGAAACAGGGCATTGAGGTATAAAAAATTGTCATTGGGGAAAGTTGTCTTGAAATTTAGGAAAAACAGACCTATGCCGCCGAACTTCAGAAGGATAATTATAATGGCTGGTATTATGAAAACGGACAGGCATATTGGTATGATAACGGTGTACTGGCACGGTCAAAAGAAGTTTATGATCCACAGACAGATGCATGGTATTGGTTTGAAGCCGATGGAACAATGGCAAGGGATAAGGATGTCTTTATTGTATTAAATGCAGACGGAACAGGAAAGTGGACACGTTACGACAGCGACGGCAGAATGGTAAAAGGAGAAAGCTACAAAAACGGTGCATGGTATTATTTTGATTTAACGACAGGTGCTATGGCAAAGGGTTTTGTTAATCTTCCACAGTCAGATGATCCGAATGGCAAGTGGGTATACTATGATCCGATCACAGGAAAAATGCAGTATGGAGAGCAGTATATTGATGGATACTGGTATTATTTTGATACAGCAACCGGAAAGATGGCACATGGAATTACTAATATTCTGGATAATGATGATGCCGGCGGCAAATGGGTATATTATGATTCTATCACCGGAAGAATGCAGTATGGGGAGCAGTATATTGACGGTAACCGGTATTATTTTGATACAGCTACCGGAAAGATGGCGCATGGAAAATATTACCGTGACGGTGCATATTACTATTACGACACAGTAACCGGAATTATGCAGTACGGAGAACAGACAATTGATGGGGACGAATATTATTTTGATACAGAAACCGGAGCAATGGTTACCGGAGAAGTTGAACGTGATGGAAGGTACTACTATTATGATGATGAAACCGGAGCAATGCTGGGACTTGGTGAGCAGATTGTAAAATATGCAGAAAAATTTTTAGGTACACCTTATACGTGGGGAGGTACATCACCGGATACCGGATTTGACTGTTCGGGATTTACACAGTACGTATACAGTAATTTTGGAATAGATTTAGACAGGACATCATCAGCACAGAGAAGACAGGGAGAAGCTGTAGATGAAGATGATATTATGCTGGGCGATCTGGTGTGCTATAGTGGACATGTTGCAATTTATGTAGGAAATGGACAGGTTATTCATTCACCACAGGAGGGCGAAGTGGTTAAAATTTCCAATATGCATATGATGTCGATTATAACGATTAGAAGATTTATAGATTAGTTTTTCTTGCACAATGTATTTTTTTATGATAGTATACATAAAAGCGTATTGTGTATACTATCATAAAATTTCAAACGGAGAGGTTGGTATATGGGTCGAATAGCAGGAATACAGATTAAGAATTACGGTTCGTTAAAGAATATAAAACTGGGGAAATTATTAGGCGATAATAGCGGCAGGGAATTAACCAACATGAATGCCATTATAGGGCAGAGCGGAACGGGTAAGAGTACGCTTGCCGATGCGTTTGGCTTTTTAGCAGACTGTATGGAAAAAGGTGTTGAGACTGCATGCGATTTGAATAATCGCGGCGGATATGAAAGTATTATATCACAGGGGGTTAATGGCTCAATAGAATTTGAAATTTATTATCGTGAAACAAGTAATGAACCACCTATTACATATGAACTGTGCATTGGGCTGGATAAATATGAAAGACCCATCGTAGAAAAAGAAAGACTTCGTCAAAGACGTGCAAATGAACGTTATGGACGTCCAATGTCTTTTTTGTATCTGGAATATGGAAAAGGTTATGCGTTTAAAGGCGATAATAGTGGATTTGTAGAAGAAGAAAATAAGGAAATTGGGGAAAAAGTGGATGTTGAGTTAGCAGATCCAAGGCAGCTGGGAATTGTAACATTAGGAGAGTTAAGAGAACATCCAAGAATTGTACGATTTAAAAACTTTTTGAAAAATTGGTATTTATGTTATTTTAGTCCGACGGCAGCGAGGGAAATTCCAAATGCGGGACCACAAAAGTATTTAAACCGTCTGGGAAATAATGTAAATAATGTTGCACAATATCTGTATAGAGAGGACCCGAAAGATTTTATGAAGGTATTAAAGAGTATACAGACCAAGCTGCCGGGAATCCAGCAGATAACACCGGTTAAATTACAAAATGGCCAGTTAGTGCTGGAATTTTTAGAAAAAGGATTTAACAGGCCTTTTTATTCGCAGAAGATGTCAGACGGTACGTTGAAATTATTTGCATATTACCTGTTATTGTATGAAAAAGATGCAAGACCATTGGTATTTATTGAAGAACCGGAGAATGGATTGTATCATAAGTATCTTTCTGATTTGGCAGCTCAGATGAAGAATAGTATTAAAAATACATATTCCAAGCAGTTATTTATTACTACACACAGTCCATTTTTTGTAAATGCACTGTCACCGGAAGAAGTATGGGTTTTACAGAAACAGGAAGACGGCTTCTCGACAATTACACGGGCTTCTGATTTTGAGTATGTGAAACAGTTATGTGAGTCAGAGGTTGAATTGGGAGATTTATGGTACAGCAATTATTTTGGATAATATGAGGTGGATATGGAAGAATATGCATACATTGAAATTTTGATAGAGGATCAGTCGGGAGAAATTCTTGTAAAAAATATAATGGATAAGTATATAACTGAAGTTCCGGGTATCACGTACAAAATTCATAGTTTTAAGGGAATTGGTAAAATACCGAAAAAAGTGAATAAATTATCACAGGTTAAGACACAAAAATTATTAAATGATTTACCGATGTATTTAAAAGGAATTGGACGCACGCTGGAGAGTATGCCGGGTAAAAAAGCTATTTTTGTTATTCTTGATAGTGATGATACGGATTGTGCCGAATTAAAAAAAGATTTGGTTGAGATGTATGTAAAATCAGGAGTAACCGTTGATGTGTATTTTTGTATTGCAATAGAAGAAATGGAAGCGTGGCTTCTAGGGGATGAGAAAGCAATAGAAGAAGCATATCCACAGGCCAAAATGCCGTTGTTAAGAAAATACGTTCAGGATAGTATTGTAGGAACATGGGAGTATTTGGCGGATGTGGTTTATAGCGGCGGTGTGAATGCCTTAAAAAAGAAAGCGGAGTCTTATTATGAGATAGGGTTGTTTAAATGTGAATGCGCCGGAAATATTGGAATGTATTTAAATATTCATGAAAATAAATCACCAAGTTTTAATTATTTTATAAATAAGCTGAATGATTTTTGTGAAGTTTAGTTTAGAATAATTCATATAACGCAGCAAAAGAGCCACAGCACGTGTCCTCTTTTCCTGCGTTATAATTTTTTAATATATTCACCTATTGACATAGTAGGTAAATAGGAATATCATCTTGATAAAACAAAGGATTGGAGAACAGGCGTATGATGATTTCTTCAAAGGGCAGGTATGCCCTGCGGGTTATGGTATTTCTTGCGGAGCATAACTCAGATGAATATGTACCGCTAAAAGAAATATCGGAAAAAGAGCAGATTTCACAGAAGTATCTGGAGAGCATTGCAAGAATGTTGTCCAAAGAACATTTAATAGAAGGCATCAGCGGACACGGCGGAGGTTACCGGCTGGCAAGAAAACCGGAAGATTACCGGATTAGTGAAATATTGAGACTGACGGAAGGAACACTTGCACCGGTATCCTGCTTAAAGGACGATGCAGTGCCCTGCGACAGGGCAGGTGACTGCTGTACACTGCCAATCTGGAAAGGGCTGGCGGAGCTTGTGGATAAATATTTTGACAGCATGACACTGAAAGAAGTCGCAGAGAATGCCAGACAGCAGATGATACAAAATCAGAGATCAAATGAAAAAAGTTGATACAATATTACCCTGCCGGATACAAACAGGCAGGTTTGTGTCACAACAAAAATACACATAAAACAGCTTGCAATTAGGGTGATATAAAAATCAGGAGGAACAATCATGTCAGAAAAAGAATTACTGAATGTAAAAGATTTAGTTGTAGATGTAGAGGAAAAGGAAATTTTACACGGGGTCAACCTTACGATTCGTCCGGGAGAAACCCACGTACTGATGGGACCGAACGGAACCGGTAAATCTACACTGGGTTATACACTGCTTGGCAATCCACGCTACACGGTAAAGCAGGGGGAAATCTGGTTTGACGGAAAAAATATCACCGCAGAACCGGTTAATGAGCGTGCAAAGGCAGGCATCTTTTTATCTTTCCAGAATCCGCTGGAAGTGCCGGGGGTGACACTCAGCTCCTTTATCAGAAATGCGGTAGAACAAAAGACCGGTAAACGAATCCGTCTGTGGGAGTTTAAAAAGCAGCTGGAAGCGGCAATGGAACTGCTTGATATGGATAAATCCTACGCTGAGCGTGATTTGAATGTCGGATTTTCCGGCGGCGAAAAAAAGAAAGCCGAGATTTTACAGCTCTTAATGTTAAAGCCAAAGCTGGCAATTCTTGATGAAACCGACTCCGGACTGGACGTTGATGCCGTGCGCACTGTATCAGCCGGTATCCGTGAATATCAGAAAAACAGCGAAGGCAGTCTGCTGGTTATCACACACAGCACGAAGATTTTAGAATCCCTTCCGGTAGATTATACACATGTTATGGTTGAAGGAAAAATCATTAAGACAGGCGGTGCAGGGCTTGTTGATGAGATTAATGAAAGCGGTTTTGCAGGCTACGAGGCAGAGGAGCACAGGTAGGAGAGCAGAGAATCAAGCATACAGCAAACAGCGGAAAGGGAGTAACAGGCAATGAAAGAAAAAAGCTATGTGGAAGACATCGACAGAAGCGTTTATGATTTCAAAGATGATGAAAAAGATGCGTATAAATTGCAGGCGGGTCTGACACCGGAGATTGTAGAAAAATTATCAAAAGAAAAAAATGACCCGGTGTGGATGCAGAACTTCCGTTTACAGGCATTACAGATTTACAATGAAATGCCCGTACCGGACTGGGGACCGTCGATTGAAGGACTGGATATGGCAAATATCGTGACCTATGTCCGTCCAAATACGAATATGAAGGCAAAGTGGTCAGACGTGCCGGAAGACATTAAAAATACATTTGAGCGGCTCGGTATCCCACAGGCAGAGCGGAAATCCCTTGCCGGTGTCGGCGCGCAGTACGACTCTGAACTGGTATACCACAATGTGCGCGAGGAGGTTGCGGCACAGGGAGTTGTATACACGGATATGGAGAGTGCCTTAAAAGGCGAATATGCCGACATGGTACAGAAGCATTTTATGAAGCTGGTAAAGCCGAACGACCACAAATTTGCGGCACTGCACGGTGCAGTATGGTCCGGTGGTTCATTTGTGTATGTGCCAAAGGGGGTATCGGTAGAAATTCCGTTACAGTCGTATTTCCGGTTAAATGCGCCGGGAGCAGGACAGTTTGAGCATACGCTGATTATTGTGGATGAGGGTGCAGACCTGCATTTTATCGAGGGCTGTTCCGCACCGAAATATAACGTGGCAAATCTGCATGCAGGCTGTGTGGAACTGTTTGTCGGCAAAAATGCAAGACTGCGGTATTCTACGATTGAAAACTGGTCAAAGAATATGTACAACTTAAATACAAAGCGCGCACTCGTTGAAGAAGGCGGCACGATTGAATGGGTTTCAGGTTCATTTGGTTCGCACGTTTCTTACCTGTATCCGATGAGCATTTTAAAGGGCAAGGGCGCAAAAATGGAATTTACAGGCATTACATTTGCAGGAAAAGGACAAAATCTGGATACCGGAGCCAAGGTTGTACACAGTGCGCCGGATACCAGCTCTTATATTAATACAAAGTCGATTTCAAAGGACGGCGGTATTTCGACATTCCGATCTTCCGTTGTAGTGGCAAAGAATGCGAAGAACGCAAAGTCATCCGTATCCTGCCAATCCCTGATGTTAGATGCCATATCCCGTTCGGATACGATTCCGGCGATGGATATCCGCACAAAGGATGCCAATGTCGGACATGAAGCACAGATTGGCAGTATCAGTGATGAGGCCGTATTTTATCTGATGTCCCGCGGCATGAGCGAGGAAGATGCGAGAGCCTGCATTGTCAGCGGATTTGCAGACAATGTATCAAAGGAGCTGCCACTGGAATATGCGGTTGAAATGAACAATCTGATTCGGTTGGAAATGAAAGGCAGTATTGGCTAGAAATGCGGAATGGAGATTAATATGAAAGAAACAGTGAATATAAAAATAAATCAGTTACCGTCTAAGACATGGCACTGGCTGAAATTAAATGAAACGAATTTTGCATGGACCGATGAAGCACAGGACTGTACAATTGTAAAAAAAGAAAGCACAGAAAACGAAGCATTATCGGGCGGTAAAGAAACAGCAGAAGCATTGGCGGACATTAAAGCTTTCGAAGCGGTGGAAACCGGAGCGGGACGTCAGGCAGACTGCGTGTTTAAGGCAGTGGCGCCGGAAAGAATAACGGCGGCAGCAGGCAGAGAACCGGAAAATCCTGTGGTATATGAAATCAGCGGCACAGATACGGCATCTGCCGGTATGTTAGACATTTATGCAGAGGAAAACAGCCGGATTACGGTTGTGGAGCGTTTTACAAAAAAGAGTCCGGAAGAAAAGAATCTGGCATTCCGTACACGCATGATTGCAGCAAAAAACAGTAAAATCCGTCTGGTGCAGGTCATAGCCCTCGGCGAGGAGCAGACCCTTTTATCCGATACAGGCTGTGTCTGCGATGAAAATGCGCAGGTCGAGCTGTTGCAGTTATTTATCGGCAAGGGTCATGTATACAACGGCGTGCGTACAGATTTAAAGGGCAAGCGTGCGGATTTTCAGGCGCAGACAGGCTATCTTGTGCAGAATACCCAGCTTTTGGATATGAATTATATTGTAAATCACATCGGCAAGAAGACAACCAGCAATGTGACGGCAGACGGCACGTTAAAAGATGCCGCACACAAAGTATTCCGCGGTTCGATTGATTTTAAACGCGGCGCTTCGGGTGCAAAGGGAACGGAAAGCGAACAGGTACTGCTTCTGGGCGATGATGTCATCAATCAGACCATTCCGCTGATTCTTTGTGCAGAGGAAGATGTAGAAGGCAATCACGGTGCGGCAATCGGCGAACTTGATGAAGAAACGCTGTTATATTTTGCGGCAAGGGGCATTGATAAAAAACATGCCGAAGATATTATGACACGGGCAAAGCTTGAACTTTTAACCCATAAGATTGACGATGAAGAAACAAAGGAATTTGCGGAAGAGCAGTTAAGTGAGGTATTGACAGATGACAGCTTATGATTACAGACAGGATTTTCCCCTGTTACGGGAAAATAAAACGGTTTATATTGATAATGCGGCAACGGCACAGCGACCGGACTGCGTACTGGAAGCGGAAAAGCATTTTTATGAAACGGCAAATGCCAATCCCCTGCGCGGATTCTATCCGTTGAGCCTTGCGGCGACCGAGCAGTACGAAGAAGCAAGAAAGACCGTGCAGAAATTTATTCATGCGAAATCTTCCAAAGAGATTATTTTTACAAGAAATACGACAGAAAGCTTAAATCTGGTGGCATACAGCTACGGCCTTTCAAACCTGCGTGAGGGTGATGAAATTGTGGTTAGTATTATGGAACACCACAGCAACCTGCTTCCGTGGCAGATGGTGGCAAGACAGACCGGCGCAGTATTAAAATTTCTGGAATGTACACAGGAAGGAACGCTTCCTGACGAGGTGCTTGAAGCTGCGATTACGGAAAAGACAAAGCTTGTGGCAGTTGCACAGGTATCCAATGTCTTAGGCTGTGTCAATCCGGTTGAAAAAATCGTAAAGCTGGCGCATGAAAAAGGCGCGGTTGTGGTTGTCGATGCCGCACAGAGCGCACCGCATATGCCGGTGGACGTAACGGCACTCGATGTCGATTTTCTCGCATTTTCGGGTCACAAACTCATGGGACCGATGGGAATCGGTGTATTATACGGAAAAGAAGAACTGTTAGAGAAAATGCCGCCATTTTTAACGGGCGGAGAAATGATTTCTTCCGTGACAAGAGAAGGCGCAACGTATGCTAAACTGCCGCACAAATTTGAAGCGGGTACGGTCAATGCGGCAGGGGCTGCCGGACTTGCGGCGGCAATCCGCTATGTTGAAAAAATCGGCTTTGACACGATTATGGCAAAGGAAGAAGCACTTACAAAACGCGCCATGGAGGGTTTAAAGAAAGTGCCGCATCTGCATATTTTAGGCGATGAAGCTCCTGAAAATCATACGGGAATAGTTGCATTTACAATAGAAGGCGTACACCCGCATGATGTCAGCGAAATCCTTTCATCAGACGGAATTGATGTGCGTGCGGGACATCACTGCGCACAGCCGCTTTTAGAGTATCTGGGGGTACACAACGCAACGCGCGCAAGCTTTATGTTTTATAATACGCCGGAGGAAGTGGATGCATTTGTAGAAAGCACGGCGCAAATCAGAAGGAGAATGGGATATGGAGAATAGAAGCTTTTATAATGAAATTCTGACGGAACACAATATGCGCCCGGAATTTAAACATGACCTGCCGGATGCCAATATTGTTCTGGAAGGGGTCAATCCGAACTGCGGCGATGATATCTGGCTGAAATTAAAAGTAGAAAACGGTATCATTGAAGACGGCGCATTTGTCGGGGACGGTTGTGCCATTTCACAGGCATCAGCAGACATTATGCTTGGCATGATTATCGGAAAGTCCAAAGAAGAGGCACTGCGCCTCGGAAAGCTGTTTTTACGCATGATTCAGGGCGAAGCAGATGACGAAGAAATCGAACAGCTTGAAGAAGCTTCGGCGTTAAAAGATATTGCCCATATGCCTGCGCGTGTAAAATGTGCCGTTCTTGGCTGGCATACGCTGGAAGAAGCGTTAAAAAAACTTTGACCAATTTGTATATCTGTGTTATGTTAAAAGAGAAACAGAGGACAGATTACAAAAGGGGGCATATTTTTTATGACTAAAATGCTGAAAAGCATCATTGCCGGTGCGGCAGTTCTGATTGGTGCATGTTTTATCGGACAGACCCAGCCGGTGCAGGCAGCAGATGATTATGCACTGCGTCTGGCAGAGGATAACCAGTGGTACTATTATCAGGATGACGAAGTCGATACAGCGTATCAGGGACTTGCGTTAAACGAATATGGCTGGTGGTACGTATCGGACGGTACAATTGACTGGGATTATGCCGGGATGGCGTTAAATGAATACGGCTGGTGGTATGTATCTAATGGTACAGTGGATTTTAACTACACCGGAATGGCATTAAACGAATATGGCTGGTGGTACTTTAACAATGGGGTACTGGATTTTAACTATACCGGAATGGCGTTAAACGATTACGGCTGGTGGTATTTTAATAAGGGCCATCTTGATTTGTCATATACGGGAATGGCACGCAATGAATACGGCTGGTGGTATTTTGACAATGGGATGCTTGATTTGACGTATACAGGCATGGCATGCAATAAATACGGCTGGTGGTATTTTACAGATGGATTACTGGATTTAGAGTATTACGGTTTAGGTGAAAATGAGTACGGTTTATGGCTGTATGAAGACGGACGGATTAATTTTAATTATACGGGAAGCATCACGGACGGTTCACAGATTTACATCATTCAGAAGGGCTATGTTACAGAGATTTCAAAGGTACGTTGTAACCTTGATCCGAATGATCCGTATTACAATTATGAATACGCGTACAGAACAGGCGATACATCCGTTATTAAAACAGATGAACAGGAAGCGTTTTTTGAAGGCTTGTCCGCTTGTCTGGATGCTGCATTTGAGTATAATACCCTGTTTGAACAGGAAAAAGCAGTACACGATTACATGGTGTTAAATTCAGCATATGATTATGAAAGTTATCAGAACGGAACCGTACCGGAGGTATCACATACGGCAGAAGGCATATTTGTCTATAAGACAGCGGTATGTGACGGATATGCCGGTGCGTTTAAGCTGTGCATGGATATTTTAGGAATTCCATGTGAAACGATTACCGGAACAGCAGGTGGTATCGGACATGCATGGAATGCGGTAATGCTTGATGATGAGTGGTATATGGTAGATGTAACATGGGATGATCCGGTACCGGATACGCCGGGACAGGTGCTGTATGGGTATTTTAACATTACAGATGAAAAAATGAAGCAGGATCATACCTATACAAGTGATATTACGGCAGATGGAACAAAGTATTATTATCTTGGAATGCAGGAAAATTATTTTACAGATGCAGAGATAGATGATTATTATGCTTATATCAGTGAAAAGGCATCAGAAACATCAGGGAATGTTACAATTACGGCAATGGTAGAAAGTACGGATCAGGAAATTGACAGTGAATGGCTGGGTACATTTACAGATTCAGGCAGACTGGAGATTTCATATCGTGAACTGAGTCTTTCAGTTCAGTGGTCAGGGCATATCGCAACATTTACATGGACGTTGAAAAGATAGAAAATATTCAGGAGGAATAACATGGCGTTGTTTATGACACGGAAGAAAAGAGAGCAGATTGGGGATGAGATTGATGATTTACTGATGCGTCAGTATCATCACAGATGTAAGCTCGAAGAGGCACAACAGGCCGGAAACGAAGAACGTGTGCAGTATGAAAAGAATAAGATAGAAGAGGAAGAACTTCAGATTCAGAAATTAAGAAAAAAGCTTGCATAGCAGGCGTGGAGATGCTATGAAGTATTCAATTGTAATCGTTACATATAATCGTTGCGATTTATTAAAAGAGTGTATTACATGTGCGTTGCAGCAGACAATTGCTGCAACGCATATTGTCGTAATTGACAATGCATGCACAGATGATACCGACAGGTATTTAAACAGCCTTTCAATACCGCAGCTTGTACATTACCGGCTGGATCATAATGCAGGCGGGGCCGGCGGCTTTTATGCAGGACTCAAAAAGGCGCATGAACTGGGAGATGAAGCACACATTATAATAGATGATGATGCAATGCTTTCTAAAGATTTTGCAGAACAGCTGCTGGACAAAGCACGGAAAAATCCAGAGATACTTGCATTTGCAGGGGTTGTAAAGACGGATGGCTGTATTGTCCGGGATCACCGTCAGCGGATGAAAAGACCGGGATTCAGAATGGAAAAAATCCCACTGGAGGAATATCAAAAGGAGTCTTTTTACTGCGATACGGCCTCCTTTTGTGGCTTGATGATCCGTGATGAGGTGATTGAGCGGATCGGATATCCGCAAAAAGAGTATTTTATATGGTATGATGATACAGAATACTGTGTAAGAATCCGTGAAATCTCCCAGATTATGGTGATTCCTGCAGCAGTATTAAATCACAAAACGGTGTTTAAACCGATGGACTGGCCAAGGCACTATACATGGAAAGATTACTATGGAATCAGAAACCGCATGCACATGGTGCGTACCCATGGAAATTTGTGGGACTATGTGGTTTTGCGGCTGCTTTTGTGGACGGGCAGCGGTATGCGTAACAGAATATTTGCACTGGTTCATCTGCATCATGAGGATTGGAAAGAAGAAGTATCCATCTATAAGCGGGGAATCCGTGATGGAAAGAAATTTTTAAAAGAGAAACAGAGGTAGAGAAATATGCATAGTGAACAGACGGAACTGCATTTGCAGCATATGATTGAGCGGGCGCAGATGGGAATGCAGGGCGAAGAAAAAGAGATTGAGGAACTGCTTTTTGATGAGGTCTATACGTTAGTTTATACGATTTACAAGGATAAAGAAAAGACACAGAAAGTAGTGCGGACCATTTTGGAAAAGTATGTTGCAAATCTTTCGGAAAGAAAAATTCTGGATGTACATAAAAATGTTCAGGTCTATGCAATTGTGCGGATTTATCAGGCGTTGGGTAAAAAGAACGGGACATTATATACAGCAGCTGAAAATATGAAAGCATATGAATACACCGTTATTGCAGATGATTCAGAATTTGAAAAAATTGCAGATACTTACGCAGATGCGTTCGAGAGCGTACATGCCTATAAAGGCAAACCGGAAGCATTTCAGAATTTAAAGGCAGAAAAGATGATAATGGCTGCTTTATATATGTATGAAAAATGTACTGTCAATGAAATCAACAGAACCTTAAAAATTGATGAAAGCATTGTGAAAAATGAAATTGCACAGTTAAAGGAATGTATGCTCAAAATAGGAAAGAGCATGGCAGTCAAAGAAAAACGGTCACAGGAAAATGTGCAGATGCGTAAAAAGCATGAGAAAACGCATCCGGGTGATGAACAGGACGAAAAAGGACTGGTCGACTACCTTTTGCCGAATCTGGGAAAAGGAGCAAGAACAGCAATTGATATAGCAGCTTCGGTTGTTGTTATAGCTGTCTATTTTCTGATTTTTCATTAAATGTATTGAAACAACAGGGAAATTAGTGTATCATTAATTGATTGCATCTTACAGGGTGCTATATATTGAATTGAGGATAGATTATGAAACTAATTATACAGATACCTTGTTTTAATGAGGCAGAAACCTTAGAGGTTACATTAAATGATTTGCCGAAACACATCGATGGAATTGATGAAATAGAGTATTTGATTATTGATGACGGAAGCCATGACAATACAGCAGAAGTTGCAAAGAAATGGGGGGTGCACTATGTTGTACGCTTTCGCAGGAACAAAGGTCTTGCCAAAGGATTTATGGCGGGGCTGGATGCCTGTTTAAAGAACGGGGCAGATATTATTGTCAATACCGATGCGGACAACCAGTACTGCGGTGCGGATATTGAAACACTGGTCAGACCGATTCTTGACAAAAAAGCGCATATTGTAATCGGAGAGCGTCCGATTGATGATACGGAGCATTTTACACCGTTAAAGAAAAAGCTTCAGCATTTTGGCAGCTGGGTTGTGCGCAAGGCAAGTAAGACGACAATTCCGGATGCGCCAAGCGGATTCCGTGCGTATTCCAGAGAAGCTGCGATGAGAATTAATGTAATTAACGATTATACTTATACACTGGAAACAATTGTACAGTCAGGCCGTGAAAAAATGGCGGTGATGTCAGTGCCAATCCGGACCAACCCCGAATTGCGTGAATCCCGGCTGTTTCACAGCATGTGGGGATATATTAAAAAATCCATGCTGACAATTGTGAGAACCTATCTGATGTACCGCCCGCTATACTTCTTTTTTATGCTGGGAAGTATTCTTGCGCTGGTAGGCGTTGGTTTTTTTGTACGGTATTTTGTATTTTTTTGTTCCGGTGAAGGCGGTGGACATCTGCAGTCACTGATTTTAGCCAGTACCCTTCTGATTGTTGGTTTTCAGACAATTGTGGTCGGGCTGCTCGGCGATGTGATTTCCGCAAACCGTAAGATTTTACAGGATGTACAGTATCATGTAAGGAAAATGGATTACAGCAGACAGGAATGTGAAGATGAAAAATCTTCCGATTTAGTAAAAAATGAGTCAGGGTTATCAGAATGAAAAAAAGACTGCTTATAACAGGTTCGACCTTTCCACGCTATGAAAATGACACCGAACCGAGGTTTATACTGGATTTGGCAAAATATATGAAAGAATACGCAGAGGTGACGGTATTGGTACCGGCAGCGCCCAAAGCAGCAGATACAGAGGTGCTGGAGGGCGTGTCCGTGATACGGTATCACTACTTTCCGGTTCATTCATTAGAAACATTATGTTATCCAGGAGCAATCGTACCCAGAATCAGAGAAAAGAAAGTCAGGGGCCTTCTGGTTCCCTGGCTTTTTGTGTCATTATGGGTGCATCTTTTTAAAATGAGAAAGTCCTATGACATTGTTCAGGCAAACTGGCTGATTCCACAGGGAATTGTCCAGTCATTCTTAAAAATGCCGTATATTGTGACAGGACATGGCGCAGATGTGACTTCACTGAATCATGGATTGTTAAAAAAATTAAAAAGAAGATGCTTAAAAAATGCATGGGGCGTCACTGCGGTATCCCGGCCTTTGATGGATGTATTGGATGGCATTTATAAGAATGAAAACCAGGCGGTAATTTCCATGGGGTGCGATACTTCACTTTTCGGACGGCAGTATCGTGAAGAAAATTATTTTGGACAGGGAAATCAAAAGGTACTTTTATTTGTCGGACGTCTGGCAGAAAAAAAGGGTGTGTACTATGCCATTGAAGCAATGAGAAATGTAGAAAATGCAATGCTTGTGATTGCCGGTGACGGACCGTTAAGGGAAGAACTGCAAAGACAGGCTGACAAAGTCATGCGGGAAACCGGTAAAAAAATTGTCTTTCTGGGGGCAAAAACACATGAGGAATTAAAAAAAATTTATGCTTCGGCAGATTTATTTGTAATGCCAAGCATTACGGCAAAAGACGGAGATAAAGAAGGCTTCGGGCTGGTGATACTGGAGGCGTTTGCTTCGGGGCTTCCGATTGTGGCAAGCCGCTCCGGGGGCATTACGGATATTGTAAAAGACGGTGTCAACGGCTTCCTTGTTGAAGAAAAGGATGTCAGCGGCATGGCAGAACAGATAGACAGGCTCTTGAAAGATGAGGAAATCTATAATAAAATGCAGATAGAGGCAAAAAAGTCGGCACAGCAGTATGATTACAGGCAGATAGCGGCACGTTATGCACGATTTTTAAAATTAATATGATATCAGGGGTGTGTGCGCAGCACGTAACAATCCGCAGGTATTATAGCGGAGGGATGTCCCGGCATCATAAAATAGAAAAAATGGAGATTAGATATGGGGAAACTGGACGAACAGCTGATTCAGCTGATAAATAATGAAATAGAGGGAAAAGGCGGAGGATTTGAGGAGTTTTGTACACTGGCATCTGAAGTGGTACAGCCGGTTGTAAAAAAAGTGTTTCCGAAAAATGAAACCTTGTATAAAAAGGCAGTGAAGCAGATTCTGGTGCGGATGTATCAGAAGATTGAAATGGCGGATATGAACCAGATTCAGGAATGGATGGAGCGGTTTGCGCTGGACGTTCTGGAAAAGAATTATCCAAGGGAAACGGCAGCAGCAAAAAAAAGAGAAGCGCGGCCGGAGCAGGAAACGGTAAAGAATGAAGAAAGTTTACAAAAAAGCGCCCGGACAGAAGAACAGGAACAGGATGAACTCATTGCGGCGGCGATGGCGGCCTTTGCGAAATTGCAGGATGGCCAGCCGGAGGAACAGGTGGAACTGCCGGAAGAAGTGCAGTCTTTTTTTGAACCGGAACAGCCCAAAGAACAGGATTTGCAGGATACGCAGGAATTACAGATAGAAATAACACAGCCGGCCGGCCAGCAGCAGGAAACAGCAGATATCAGCCAGACAGGACCGGCAGCGCAGAAATCCGATGAAAACCCGGCAGGACAGACAGCACAGGAATCAGAAGAACTTCCGATGGAAGATGATGAAACGGAAGACATTGAAGGATTTTCGCTGGAAAGTGACGGGGACGAAGATGACGGAGATGAATTTGAGGAAGAACCGTCAGATGTCAGCAGTTTCTGGAACGACCGCAGCAATGTAAAAAAAATACTCATTGCTGCCATTCCGTGTGTAATAGCAGTTATCGTTGTTGTGGTACTGTTAGCAGGCGGAAAAAAGAAACAGCCGGTATCGGTGAATCACAGTATGTCAACCACGGCAAAACAGACAGAAACAACAACTGTAAGCACACAGACACAGTCGTCTTCACAGACACAGACAGTCCGGTCAGAAACACAGGAACAGACGGAACGGACGACAGCACATCAAACGGAAGAACAGACGACAAAAAAGACACAGTCATCAACAAAGAGCAGCACGACAACACAGCGGACACAAAAACAGGACAGCACTGAAAGTCCGGAAAAAACGGATGATTCCGGAGATAACAATACACAGAAAGATACAGAGCCAGCCACAGAGGAAAAGACAAAAGAACCGGAAACACAGCATCCGACAGAAGAAAAAACAACACCGGAAGCAACGGAGGGCACAACACAGAATAATACAAAAGCAACAATTAAAAAAATCCAGTAAATGGAATGTAAAAATGGGAAGCCGCAGTCAGGAGCTTCCCATTTTTGTTCATTATTGCATAAATGACAAAACTGTGCTATATTTACCAATATATGATTTTAGCGTGGGGAAATATGTGGACATCGATACAGTAAAATCAGTTAAATTTTTTTATATACGGAGGTTGTGATGAAAGTAGTATTACTTGCAGGTGGATTTGGAACAAGAATTAGTGAGGAGAGCCATCTGAAACCAAAGCCAATGATTGAAATCGGAGGAAAGCCGATTTTATGGCACATTATGAAAGAATATTCCCATTATGGGTATAATGACTTTATCATCTGCTGTGGTTATAAGCAGTATGTGATTAAGGAGTGGTTTGCAGATTATGCGCTTCACAATTCGGATGTGACATTTGACTTTACACAGGGCGGTAAGATGACAGTTCACAATAACTTTTCAGAACCATGGAAGGTTACACTCGTTGATACCGGTTTAAATACCATGACAGGCGGACGTGTAAAGAGAATCCAGCCGTATGTCGGAGATGAAACCTTTATGCTCACTTATGGCGATGGTGTCTGTGATGTGAATATCAATGAACTGGTGAAGTTCCATCAGTCCCACGGCAAGATTGCAACGATGACATCTGTCAGTGTCGGACAGCGTTTCGGCGTACTTGATATTGATGAGAACAATACCATCCGTGCATTCCGCGAAAAGCAGGATTCTGACGGAAGCCGTATTAATGCGGGATATATGGTATTAGAACCGAAGATTTTTGATTTTATTGAAGGCGATTCCACAGTATTTGAAAAGGCACCGCTTGAAAAATGTGCCAAACTCGGAGAATTAAAGGCATACAACTACAATGGTTTCTGGCAGTGCATGGATACCAAGAGAGAAATGGAAAAATTAGAAGAACTCTGGCAGTCCGGCAAAGCACCTTGGAAGTCATGGGAATAAGGAGAACGACAATGGATTTGAGTTTTTATAAAGGCAAAAAAGTCCTGATTACAGGACACACAGGATTTAAAGGAAGCTGGCTTTGCAGAATCCTTGTAGGCGCAGGCGCACAGGTGACAGGCTATTCCCTGACACCGCCGACCGAGCCAAATCTTTTTTCAATGGCAGATGTCGAAGATAAAATGGAATCTGTCATTGGAGATATCCGTGATTTAGCACATTTAAAAGAAGTCTTTGAAAAGGTCCAGCCGGAAATCGTACTGCACCTTGCGGCACAGCCGATTGTGCGCGATTCCTATAAAGACCCGGTATATACCTATGAAACCAATGTTATGGGAACGGTCAATATCTGTGAATGTGTACGTATCAATCCGTGTGTAAAGTCCTTTTTAAATGTCACAACGGATAAGGTTTACGAAAATAAGGAATGGGCATGGGGTTATCGTGAAAATGAACCGCTGGACGGATATGACCCGTATTCTAACAGTAAGTCCTGCTCAGAGCTGGTTACACACAGCTATATCAACTCCTTCTTTAATGATATGCCGGTAGCTGTATCGACCGCAAGAGCCGGAAATGTTATCGGCGGCGGCGATTTTGCCAATGACAGAATCGTACCGGATTGTGTCCGTGCGGCATTAAAGAAAGAAGATATTATTGTAAGAAATCCACATTCCACAAGACCGTACCAGCATGTCTTAGAACCACTGGCAGCATACCTTTTAATTGCGATGAAGCAGTACGAAGACAAGTCTTATGCGGGATTTTATAATGTAGGACCGGATGAGAGTGACTGCATTACTACAGGCAATCTTGTGGATACATTCTGTGCAAAATGGGGCGAAGGTTTAAAGTGGGTCAACAAGTATGACGGCGGTCCTCATGAGGCGAACTTCTTAAAGCTGGACTGCTCAAAGTTAAAGACAACCTTTGGCTGGAAGCCGGTATGGAATTTTGATACAGCAATTGAAAAGAGCGTGGCGTGGTCTAAGGTCTATGCGGCAGGCGGAGATATTCCTGCATGTATGGACGCACAGATTGTGGAATTTTTTGATAAATAAAGACAAATCCGATGAACAACAGAAAGGAATTATAGAATGTTTGAAAATAAGAATGAATTAGAAGCAAGAGAAGAGATTTTATCCTTTGTAGATGAATACTGTAAAAAATATCATGCAAAAAAAGAATATCACGAAGGTGACAGAATTTCCTACGCAAGCCGTGTTTATGACAGTGCAGAAATGAAGAATCTTGTGAATTCCGCATTGGAATTCTGGCTGACAGCAGGTCACTACACAGATGAATTTGAAAAGAAATTCGGTGAATACTTAAATGTAAAGTATGTATCGGTTGTAAACTCCGGTTCATCTGCCAACTTAAACGCATTTATGGCACTGACTTCTCCGCTGTTAGGTGACAGAAGAATTAAAAGAGGGGACGAGGTTATCACGGTTGCAGCAGGTTTTCCGACAACTGTAACACCGGCAATCCAGTACGGTGCAGTACCGGTATTTGTGGATGTAACGATTCCTCAGTACAATATTGATGTCACAAAGTTAGAAGAAGCATACAGCGAAAAGACAAAGGCCGTCATGATTGCACATACACTTGGTAATCCGTTTGATTTAACTGCCGTAAAGGATTTCTGCGATAAGCACAACTTATGGCTTGTTGAAGATAACTGTGATGCACTCGGTTCTAAGTATAACTATAAGGGCGAAGAAAAGTTCACAGGTACAGTCGGTGACATCGGAACATCCAGCTTTTATCCGCCACACCACATGACAATGGGCGAAGGCGGTGCTGTTTATACAAACAACCCACTGTTAAATAAGTGTATCCGTTCTTTCCGTGACTGGGGACGTGACTGTGTCTGCCCGTCCGGCAGGGACAACCTGTGCGGACACCGTTTTGACAAGCAGTACGGTGAACTTCCGTTAGGATATGACCACAAGTATGTATATTCTCATTTCGGATATAACTTAAAGGCAACCGATATGCAGGCAGCAGTCGGCTGTGCACAGCTTGAAAAATTCCCTTCTTTCGTAGAAAGAAGAAGACATAACTTCGACCGTTTAAGAGCGGCACTCGAAGGTATTCAGGATAAGGTAATTTTACCGGTACCGTGTGAAGGTTCACGTCCAAGCTGGTTTGGTTTCTTAATTACGGTAAAAGAAGGCATTGACAGAAAGAAAGTTGTTGAATACATTGAAAACCACGGTGTACAGACAAGAAATCTGTTTGCGGGCAACTTAATCAAGCACCCATGCTTTGACGAAATGCGTGCAACAGGAGAAGGTTTCCGTGTAGTCGGCGGATTAGACAACACAGACCGTATTATGAACGATACGTTCTGGGTAGGTGTATATCCGGGCATGACAGACGAAATGATTGACTATATGGCAAAGACCATTACGGAGGCTGTAAACCAGTAAATAATGAGTGAAAAAAACAAGGCACTGATAAACCAGATCATCCGTTTCGGGGTGGTCGGCATATCCAATACGATTGTATCCTATGTTATTTACGCCGTAGCGTTTGCACTGACAGATAATTATTTTCTTGCAAATGTGTTAAGCTGGCTGTTAAGCGTTCTGCACGCTTACATCTGGCAGAATGTATTTGTATTTAAAGAAGATAAAAATGCACAAAAGAGAGTCTGGTGGAAGGTTCTTTTAAAGACGTATGCAGCATACGCATTTACCGGGCTGCTGCTCAACAACCTTTTGCTGTGGCTGTGGGTGGACGTCATTGACATTTCAAGATTCTGTACAGGAATTGCCAATGGGCTTACGGGAATCGGCATTGTGCTGACGGACAGGGAGCTTTCAGGATATCTGGGACCGGTGCTGAATATGTTTGTCACGATACCGGTGAATTTTGTAATGAATAAATTCTGGGCATACCGCCAAAAGGAGTAAGTATGAAAGTAAAATTATCGTCATATGTTTCACAGTTTCTTGTAGATCACGGCATTACCCATGCCTTTACCGTTACAGGCGGTGGTGCAATGCACTTAAATGACAGTCTGGGACATCAGGAAGGACTGACCTGTGTATACAATCATCATGAACAGGCATGTGCGATTGCAGCAGAAAGCTATGCAAGAATTCATAATAAGATTGCAGCACTTTGTGTTACAACGGGACCGGGCGGTACAAATGCAATGACCGGTGTTGTCGGAGGCTTTCTGGATTCGATTCCGATGCTTGTTATTTCCGGTCAGGTGCGTTTTGACACGACAGCCAGAAGTACGGGACTTGCGCTCCGCGCCATGGGCGACCAGGAATTTGATATTACAAAGTCAGCGGCAGCGATGACAAAATATGCCGAAATGGTGACAGATCCGAAGCGTATCCGTTACTGTCTTGAAAAGGCATATTATATTGCAACGACTGGCAGACCGGGTCCGTGCTGGATTGATATTCCGGTGAATTTTCAGGGAAGCTATATCGAAACGGAAGAACTGGAAGGGTTTGACCCGGCAGAATATGAAGCGGAGCAGGCACCGGCAATTCCCGATGAAACGGTTGACCTTATTCTCGATAAAATCCGCAGTGCAAAGCGTCCGGTATTTTATGCGGGAAACGGTATCCGCATTTCCGGTGGATATGAAGATTTCCGCAAAGTTGTGGAACTGCTTGGCATTCCGGTAGCGACGGGCTGGGACAGCATTGATGCCATTGAAGACGAACACCCGTTGTATGTGGGACGCGGCGGCATTATGGGCGACCGCGCCGGTAACTTTGCCGTACAGAACGCGGACTTAGTCTTTGCGTGCGGCAACCGTTTAAGTATCCGTCAGGTGGGCTATAACTGGAAGACATGGGCAAGAGAAGCCTATGTCATTGTCAATGATGTGGATGAAGCTGAGTTAAAGAAGCCGACCCTGCATGTGGATTTACCGGTATGGGGCGATGCAAAGGAACTGCTTGCAAAAATGGTTTCACGCCTTGAGGCAGAACAGGCAGCCGGAAATACACCGTTATTTAAAGAGAGCAGCTGGGTAGAAAGATGTCAGGAATGGAAGGCAAAGTATCCGGTTGTACAGAAAAAACATTATGAAGACACAAAGCATACCAATGTGTATGCGTTTATTAAAGAATTAAGCAGCCGTCTGTCAGAAGGACAGGTGACGGTTGTCGGTAACGGCTCAGCATGTGTAGTCGGAAGTCACGCTTATGTCATTAAAAAAGGACAGCGCTTTATTATCAACTCTGCGATTGCTTCCATGGGATATGACCTTCCGGCAGCAATCGGTGCGGTAGTCGCAGAACACGGCAATCTTGCATTAAACAGAGAAGCGTTAAAGCATGACGACATTAAAGATGTGATTTTAGTCACAGGGGACGGCAGCATCCAGATGAATATTCAGGAATTACAGACGATTATTCATCATCAGATGCCGATAAAGATATTTGTAATCAATAATCAGGGGTATCATTCAATCCGTCAGACACAGACGAATCTGTTTGAGAAGCATTTTGTCGGTATCGGACCGGAAAGCGGCGATTTAAGCTTCCCGGATATGGGCAAATTAGCGCCGGCTTACGGTTATCCGTTCTTTAGATGTGAAACCAATGCACAGCTTGATGAAACCATTTCAAAGGTGCTGGCAGTTAAAGGACCGGCAATCTGTGAGATTATGGTGTCTACCGAACAGAAATTTGAACCGAAGTCAGCGACAAAGCGGTTAGAAGACGGTACACTCGTATCGCCGCCGCTGGAAGACTTAGCACCGTTCCTTGACAGGGATGAATTTTACAGTAATATGATTATAAAGCCGATTTCATAGGGGAGAAGAAATTGAAACGAGCAGTTATTACGGGACCGACCGGTGCGATTGGAACAGCACTGATTGCAGAACTGATAAGCCACGGAATTGAAGTGGAAGCAGTTGTAAGACCGGATTCCAGAAGAACAGACAATATTCCAAAGTCACCGCTGGTACACATTGTGCCGTGTGATTTAAAAGAATTAAAAACATTGCATGAAAAGATAGAACACGCAGACGTATTTTACCACTTTGGCTGGGACGGGACGTTTGGCAACAGCCGTAACAACGCTTACGGACAGCTTGAAAATGTCCGTTATGCGTTAGATGCCGTAGAAGCTGCCGCTGCACTGGGCTGTACGACATTTGTCGGCGCAGGCTCACAGGCAGAATACGGACGGGTGGAAGGCAGCTTAAATGCGTCTACACCGGCATTTCCCGAAAACGGCTACGGGATTGCAAAGCTCTGTACAGGTCAGATGACAAAAATCCTTTGTGAACAGAAGGGAATCCGCCATATCTGGACAAGGATCCTCAGCATTTACGGACCGTTTGATGGGGCAAAGACAATGGTTATGAGTACGATTGTCAGCCTCCTGAAAGGCGGGCGGCCGCAGTGTACCGCAGGAGAACAGATGTGGGATTACCTTTACAGCGCGGATGCAGGATATGCCATGTATCTTCTCGGAGAGAAAGGCGTGTCCGGTAAGACTTACTGTATCGGCGGTGGAACGGCAAGACCGCTTCGGGAATACATCGAAGCAATCCGTGATGCGGCAGCACCGGGGGCAGAGATTGGATTTGGAGAAATTCCTTATCAGGAAAAGCAGGTGATGTATCTGTGCGCAGATATTTCCGATCTGGAAAAAGACACAGGCTTTGCGCCGCGTGTAACGTTTGCGGAGGGAATTGAAAAAACCGTAGACTGGTGCAGGAAGAATTACGTATAAAGGAATAGAAACGATGAAAAAGATTAGTATTATGGTGCCATGCTATAACGAGGAAGAAAATGTGGTTCCGTTAAGCGAGGCATTGATTGCGATGTTTGAAAAAGACCTCCCGCAGTATGATTATGAAATTTTGTTTATTGATAACGATTCAAGAGATACAACAAGGGTGAAGTTAAGAGCACTCTGTGAGAATAACAAAAAGATTAAAGCGATTTTTAATGCAAAGAATTTCGGTCAGTTTAATTCACCGTATTACGGCATTTTACAGACCGAGGGTGACTGTACGATTCCGGTCTGCGCGGATTTCCAGGACCCGATTGATGTTATTCCGCGGCTTGTCGCAGAGTGGGAAAAAGGATATAAAATTGTCTGTGCAGTAAAGACCAGCAGTAAGGAAAATCCGGTGATGTATTTTCTGCGTTCCTGCTACTACAAGATGATTAAGAAAATGTCTTCCGTAGACCAGATTGAGCATTTTACGGGCTTTGGACTGTATGATAAAAGCTTTGTACAGGTTCTGCGCGATTTAAAGGACCCGATTCCGTTTATCCGTGGCATTGTCGGCGAGCTGGGCTTTAAGCGCACGGAGATTGAATATACACAGGCACAAAGACGCGCCGGCAAGACCCATAACAATTTTTATACGTTGTATGATGCGGCAATGCTAAGCTTTACGTCTTATACGAAAATCGGGCTGCGTATTGCAACCTTTTTAGGCGCTGCCTGCGCTGGACTCAGTGTCATTGTGGCAATTATTTATTTTATTCTGAAATTAATATACTGGAACAGATTCCAGGCAGGTATGGTTCCACTGATTATTTTAGTCAGCCTGACCAGTTCACTCCAGCTGTTCTTTATCGGACTGCTTGGGGAATATATTTTAAGCATGAACAAGCGTCTGATGAACAGACCGCTGGTAGTGGAAGAAGAACGACTCAATTTCAAACCGGAGAAGCCGGAACAGGAATAACGCTTTGAGCAGATTGGAGATTGTATGAAGTGTGTAATACTTGCCGGAGGCAGTGGTGACAGCCTTTGGCCGCTCTCAAGAAAAAATTATCCGAAGCAGTTTATGAATATTAAAGAGGGACGATCTTTATTGCAGGAAACGGTTGTCAGAAATATGCCGTTTTGCGATGAATTTATTATTGTGACAAAGGAAAGCTACCGCAATATTGTAAACGGTCAGATGAAAGCATTCCAGAGCCTCAAGTATCGTGTTGTACTTGAAGGCAGTCCAAAGGGAACCGCTGCGGCAATTATGCTTGGCAGCCAGTTCTGCAACCAGTCCGAACTGGTGTTTGTTGTGACGGCTGACAACCTGATTGAGGGGCAGGAATATAAGGATGCAATTATTCGGGCAAAGGAGCTTGCAAAACAGGGCAGTATTGTTGCACTTGGTGTAAAGCCGGCAAAGAAAAATTCCAATTTCGGATATCTGTTAAGAGATGAGGAAAATGTCCTTAAATTTATTGAAAAAATCCGTCTGGACGATGATGAGAGCTTTGGCTATGACGATGGATTTTTATGGAACAGCGGTATGTTTTTATACCGTGCAGGGGATTTAATCAATGCGGCGAGGGCAATTTGTCCGGAACTCTATGATACCTGCCGGATGGCAAAGCGGAAGGTTGCAGCAATCCGCCGTACCGTGCGTTTTTCGCAGAAGGTCATGAAAGATATTCCACAAGGAAGTATTGAGCGCCTGATTTTTGAAAAGTTAAAGGATATGAAGGTCGTGGAAACGGCATTCCGCTGGAAAGATGTCGGGAATGTCTGCGACTTAGATGAAAATTCAAGTGTATCCCACAGCGAAAATGTTTTAAAAAACCACTGTGAAGATGTAATGGTTATTAACAGTGCAGACAGACAGCTTGTGGTGACAAATGATATTCAGGATGTTGTTGTTGTAAATACCGAAGATGCCGTTTACGTATCTTCCAAGGAACGCGTTGATGACATTAAAAATATTATTTCCGAGAATAAAGAAAAGTATGAAAATTACTTTGATTATAACCGGATTTCTTACAGAGAATGGGGAATCCATGAACTGCTTAATGCCTCAGACGGTTACAAGGTCAAAAAGGTAACGGTATTTCCGGGCATGAGCATGAATCTGCATCAGCATGAAATGCGCAGTGAGCATTGGTCTGTTGTAGAAGGAACGGCAACGATTACATTAGGAACGGAAACAAAAGACTATCATAAGTATGAAAGTGTTTTTGTCCCGATTGGCATGAAGCATAAGGTTGCCAATAAAACCGATAAAAATGTAGTCATTATCGAAGTTGGTATCGGTGAAATCTTATCCGAAAGCGATATGGTAAAGATATACAGTCAGGAAAGTGACGGAACGGCAGAGGACAATTATGTCAAAGCTGCTAACGAGCCGGTTGTCAAGTTAGATCCGGCGTTTAAGGATAATCTGTGGGGCGGCACAAAGCTTCGCACGGTATTCGGTAAAAAGTGTGATTATGACGTTATCGGCGAAAGCTGGGAGCTTTCCGCACACCCGGACGGACAGAGCCGGATTGCAGATGGCAGATATAAGGGCATGCTCTTTAATGACTATCTGTCCATTATCGGAAAAGAGGCGCTTGGCTGGAAGTGTCAGGCACAGGATCGTTTTCCGGTACTGATTAAATTTATTGATGCAAAGCAGGCATTATCAATCCAGATTCATCCTGATGATGAATATGCATTGGAAAATGAAGGCGAATACGGAAAGAATGAGATGTGGTATGTCATCGACTGTGAGCCGGGTGCATACCTTTACTGTGGACTTTCAAAGGACGTATCCAAAGAGGAGATTGAAGAACGTATTGCGAACAATACGATTACAGAGGTGTTAAACCGCATAGATGTAAAGCCGGGCGATGTCGTTATGGTAAAAGCAGGAACAATCCATGCGATTGGTGCGGGCATTTTAATCTGTGAAATCCAGCAGAATTCCAACAGTACATACCGCATGTACGATTACGACAGAAGGGATAAGTTCGGCAATCCGCGTGAACTGCACGTTGCAAAGGCACTGGACGTTGTCGATACCAAGGCATATGTCAAGGATGAAAACTGCGAAGTGATTCTGGAGAAAAACGATGCCTATACACTGGAACGTCTGGTACAGTGCAAGTATTTTGAATGCCTGAAATATGACATTTATTCAGAAGTCAAAATCGGCATGGATGAAACATCTTTCCTGTCTGTTTTATTTATTTCCGGTGAGGGAACCATTGAAACGGATGACGGCAATAAGACGATGCCGTATAAGGCAGGCGAAAGCTTCTTTATCAGCGCTGGCAAGCGTTCGGTTGTAATAAAGGGAACAGGAACCTGTATCGTTACGCATGTTTAAAATGAAAACTATAAAAGCAAAAGCACACAGGTGTTAAAAATGATGAAAAAAAAGAGCGTAAAAGCAGCATTTTATGCAGGGGCGGTAATACTTGCCTGTTTTTACCTGCTGGTATTGTGGTGGGGTAAAAATCCGGACGTAGGACTGGAATACAGAATGTATTATCTGACCCATGAGCTTTCTGACTGGCCGGGCTACGGAAAACTGTCCTATGAACCGGGAACGACAGAATATTGTACGACACTCAAAGATAAAGACGGAAATGAGCGCAGTATCAATGTATGCCGCCGCAAGGGAAAAGGCTGGAAGGAAGACCAGTACGAGGGCAGTACAAACAGCGGAAAGGACGCATATCTTTACTACGTGTTAAACCGCACGGCAGAGAATGCCTCCTATCAGTGTGAAGTCACGGAGTTTGCGGGAAACGGCAGGGTCGAAGTTTACTGCAACGACAGAAAAATTGGAGAAATACAGGGTACAGGAACATTTACATTTGAAATCGGAAAACTTGAGGAAAAGGAATGTGACACGATTCATTTTGTGGCAGATAATGTGACATTCTGTCTGTGGAGCAGTGCCATTCTTTAAAATAAAGGAGTTATATGAAAGAGAAAGTGAACGTTTTGGCAAAGAAATTAAAGCCATACAGTATCCCGGGGGCGATTACCCTGGCAGTTGTATTAATTACGCTGATTTTAAAAGGAATCTGGCCGTTTGGCGGAAACCGGATTGATTATTTTGACAATATGCAGCAGGTCGCGCCGCTGTATGCACATCTGTGGGATTTCATGCACGGAAAGGCATCGCTGTGGTTTGACTGGTATACGGGACTCGGAACGAATGTATCCATGAGTATTTCAGCCTTTTCAATGTTAAGTCCGTTTAATCTGCTGTTATATTTAGTCCCGAGAAATCTCATTTTAGAGAGCATTTCCATACTGACGGCAGTAAAAATGGTATTTATGTCCGTTGCAATGTATGCATTGCTCAATCACAAATTCCCGAAGCTGCTCTATCCGGTAAAGACAGCGTTTGCCGTGATGTATTCGCTGTGTGGATACGTCATTTTATACGGCTCCTGCTTTACACCGTGGATGGACATTGTCGCACTGTTCCCGCTGCTGATGCTGGCGCTGGACAGACTGCTGACAACGGGAAAGAAGCTGTTTTACATCGTTATGGTGGCATTAAGCTTTATCATTAATTACTATTTAAGCGCAATGGCGCTCATTTACGTATTTTTAGTCAGCGGTGTCTATATTTTACTGCTGTGTGAGCGCAAAGCATGGAAAAAGCACGCTTGGAATTTAGGAATCGGTACGGTGGCGGGCATGGGACTGTCCTGCTTTGTATTAATTCCGGTATTTATGCAGTTATCCGGTTCACAGAGAGGAAATGCGGGCGGCAGTATTGTATCGCAGTACCTTGGCTGGATTAAGGGTGCGATTGTCACAGACGGCTCTATGGCGGCATTCCAGCGTTATATGATGCTGTACGGATTAAGCTTTGTGCTTGCCGTGATTCTTATCGGGTTAAAGAAATATAAAGAAGATAAAAAAATGTGCCGTGTCATGGCGTGCCTGCTTGGAATTGCCCTGCTTCCGATGTTTGTGGAAGGCATCAATTTAATGTGGCACTTTGGCTCTTACAACGGCTATACATTAAGAAACGGTTTCCTGATTGCATTTACACTGCTTTGCATGGGCGCGTATTATGCACAGAAAATGTTTGCGGATATGCCGCTTGAGAAGAAGTATATCAAACGTCAGATTGTGATTGCGGCGGTAATGTGCCTGGTATATGCAGCCGGTTATCTGCTGATTCCGCAGAATAACGAGATTCTTGCGACAATCTTTTTTGTGGCAGTCTTTATCACGATGTTTATCGTTTATTTAAGAAAACTCAAAGAAGAAAAGGACGAATTTAACGTCAAATCCGTGCTTGCCGTGATTGCGGTGGAAGTTTTCTTAGGGGCATTTGCACTGATTGGTCCGCCGAAGTTTTATACCTATGAAGCGTACCAGGTCGGTGATTATGTGCAGTATGCCAATGAAGCCTATGAAGCACTTGATATTGAAGAATCGGCAACAGACCGTATTGTCAATCCGGACATCAGCCTGAATGCCAATTATCCGCTGATACTGCGCCGTGGCGCACTGTCAAGCTTTACGGCGGCATTAGAGAGTGACACACAGACTTTTGCAAAAAACTGGGGATATTCAAAATATTTTCTGTGGCTGTTAGATTCCGGCGGAACCGTCTTTACGAATGCACTGTTTCATGTAACGGAGGCAGTCAATCAGAATGACTTGGACCCGGCGCTGTATACACTGGAAAAAAGTTATGCAGATTACGACATAGACAGTAAAGAAGCACCGCAGGAAGGATATAAATTATATTCTGCCAATTACCGGCTTCCGTTTGCAATGACCGTAGCGTCATCTTTTGCATCAGAAGACTTGGGCGTGGACTGGGTTGACTTACATAATAAGTTCTATACGGCACTTTCGGGAGATAAGGAACCGCTGGTAAAGGGTATGTCGTATTCTGTAAAAAAGAGTGATACAGTACTGGAATATAATACACAGACAAGCGGCAATGCGGCAGTGTATTTAAAGATTGTGGATATCAATAACCGCAACAGTGATGCCAATGCATCATGGCTGATCAGCTCCATGCATGTCTATGTCAATGACAAAGAAGTGCCGGTGCCGACACTGGGTGATGTGGAAAATACAGCGTACTTTACGGATTATAACAACAATCTGCTGTATCTGGGCTGTTTTGACAATGAGAGTATCGATATCCGTATTGAATACGATGACCCTTGGTATTTAAAAGTCAGCGAAGTCAGCTTTGCACAGCTGGATATGGATAAGATGGAGAAGTTGTGCAGAGCGTATGAAAATACAAAATGCGATGTATCTTATACCAATGATTCACTGACTGTTAAGCTTGACGGTTCGGCAACGAAAAATTATGCGTTGATACCGGTGGTTTACAGCAAAAACTGGAAAGTCAGCGTCAACGGGCAGCAGGTGCAGGCAAAAGAAATCGCAGGACTTTTTACAGGGGTAAAGATTCACTCCGGTGAAAATACAATTACCATGGAATTTGAACCACAGGGCAGAAAAGAAGGACTGCTGATTACGCTTGCTACACTTTTAATACTGGTTGTATGCCTTGTCATTGACCACTTTAAGAAAATCAATGTTCCGGCATGGATTCAGTATTGTGCGGTATTTGTATGGCTTCAGCTGCTCAATGCAGTAGCCGTTGCAATGTTTTTAATACCGGTGATTGCTGCAGTTCCGGCGCTTCTGTACCAGATTATATTAAAAATTATGCAGATTTTATAATGAAATGGGGCGGCATCCAATCGTGATAGGCGTCCCATTTTTGATTTTGGGCAAGAACAAATATCCCTGATGGCAGATGGGAAACCGCCTGCGCGAAATTCTTATCACAGCTTTGCGGCAAAACCGCTTAGAAATGAGGTAAATATGGAAAGACTGGCTAAAATATATAGAGAAAACGAAAATTTCCGGCTGATTTTAAAACTGTTTTTTATACTGCTGATGTCCCGCCTGTTTATGCTGGTGCTGATGGTGATTTATAACGTGTATATGGGAACGGACCGTTCCATTGCATTTTTAATGAACCAGTGGGATGCCAAGCGGTACCAGTTTATGATTGATAACGGATATACATTTCCGCTGGATACGGACCCACAGGCAAACTGGGCATTTTTCCCGATGTATGTGATGGTCTGCCGGTTTGTGAAAATGCTGACCTTCGGTGTAATGGACACGTACTGGGTCGGTATGACGGTATCAACGGTATGTATCTTTATTGCGGCATTTGTGGCAGTAAAGTATATGAGCTTTGTGCGCGGCGGCAAGAGCGGGGATTATCTTTTAATTCCTCTCCTGATGTTTGCAGGACCGTATTCCTTTTATTTCGGTTCGGTGTATACGGAAGCGATGTTTGTGCTGTTTATTGCGCTGTTTTTCTATGCAGCGGCAAAAAAGAAATATCTGTGGGCGGGACTTGCGGCAGCATTTGCCAGTGCGACAAGAATTGTAGGCTGCCTGCTTGTATTTGCATTGATTGTGGAAATGTATCTGGATTTGACGGCGGACGGTGGAAAACTTATCACATGGGCAAAAATCAAAAGCTTCATTGTGCAGATGTTAAAACTGCCGGAACACATTTTTGCGGTTATGCTGTGTCCGTTCGGTGCATTCTGCTATATGACCTTCCTGCGCTTTTTCTGTGGCGATGTGTGGGCTTATAAAAACGTGCAGATTGCATGGCGTGAAGATACGTATTTTCCGGTTGTGGGCGTTTTATGGAAAGCGTGCACCGGACAGATTGAACCGCGATATACCTATATGGGATGGTTTTGTATCGGTATTTTTGCAGTGTATGGATATATGCTCTACCGGAAATATTATTCCATGGCGGTGTTCGGAATCATTTCCCTGCTTGTGCCGCTGACCTCCCATGTCATGAGCACCTGCCGCTTTACAGTGGGCAGCTTTGTCGTATATATGGGCGTTTATGAGATTTTAAAGAGCGTACGTCCGAAAATACGCACGGCAATTCTGATATTTTTTGCATTTGCACAGATATGGCTGCTGTTTATGTGGTATAATTCAGACTGTTGGTTAATGTAAATAGAAAAGAGGGATATTTGTGAAAGTAAGAAAGAAAATTGTTGTCTGTTTTTCCGTAACGGTTTTTGTGGTACTGCTGATTGCTTCAGAGGTTCTGGTACATGGCGGTACAGTACAGACAACACCGGCACGATTACAAAAGATATCCAAAAATATATGGGACATTGTGGAAAATGATAATGAAATTGCAGGCGGTTCGTCAATGCAGACGGAAAATCAGAAACCACATGAAACCAGAAAAAGAACCATCACAGCGGAAACTGTACCGTATGATGGTGTAAAGAGAAGTATTTCCTGCTGGGGTGACAGTATGATGTACGGCTGCGCGACTACACCGGGGTTTATTACGCTGGACGGTATTACAACAAATATCAGCTATGCCACGGCACCGGATATGCTTTCGCAGTTTACGGGGCTGAAAACATACAACCTTGGTGTCAACGGAGAAACGTCAAAAGAAATTGCGACCCGTGCAGGCGGTCTTACCATGGTGGTTGACCGTGATATTGTCATTGACGGGACAGGCATTGCTGAATTTAAGCTGCAGTCTTTATATGACGGGGATAATGTTTATATGGAAGATTACAGCGGTTATAATTTTCAGTCAGACCAGACCAATATCTGTGTGATTAACGGCGAAAAATATTATGTAACCAATTCTTATGACGGTGAAAGCCAGATTTTATACGGCACAGATGTGAATATTAAAGAAGGCACACCGGTTTATACACTGGCGGCGGTGGAGCGTAAAGATGACATTCTTGTGCTGGAAATCGGCAGTAACGCAGGCTGGTATAATGACTATGATGAATTAATTGCGCAGTATGATTCCATTTTGGAAGGTACAGGCTGTAAATATTATATTATTGTCGGTGATACCGATGACCCGGAACTGTCCGCGGATATGAATAAAATTTATATCGGCATGGGCGAAACACCGTGGGAGCAGGCATTATCCAAGGCATACGGGGATCATTTTATCAACATGCGGCTCTATATGATTCAGAATGGATTAAGTGACTGCGGACTGGAAGCAACCGATGAAGACCTTGACGGCTTTACAAGAGGTGAGATTTCACAACAGCTCAGGGCAGACTGGACACATTTTAATGCGTATGGCTACTATGCCAAAGCAAAGGGAATTTATGAAAAAGGTGTCGAACTCGGATACTGGGGCGGACAATAAAATAAGAAATTTATGTGAAAAACTTGTCAGATTGTAATAAAGGTATTATAATACACAAGTCGAAACATCGAAAAATAAAAACACATCAGGATAGATTTGAAGGAGAAAATTATGTTATCAGTAGTGGTACCAACGTTTAATGAAGGAAAGAATATCAGAAATCTTGTAACACAGATTGATGATGCATTAAAAGGAATTCCTTATGAAATCGTTTTTGTAGACGACAGTAAAGATGATACACCACAGGTTATTATGGAAGTTGCAAAGGATTTTCCGGCTGTACGCATGGAACACAGAACCGGTGAAACAGGACTGGCAACTGCCGTATTAAAAGGATTTTCCCTTGCAAAGGGCGAATATATGGCATGCATGGATGCGGATTTACAGCATCCGCCAATCGTTTTAAAATATATGTATAAGGCAATGGAAAGCGGTGCAGACTTCTGTATTCCGAGTCGTCTGATTCCGGGCGGCGATGACGGCGGACTCAACTGGTACAGAAAGTTTGTATCCGGTACAGCCCGTAAAATCGGTCAGTTTATGTTACCGTGCCTGCGAAAGATTTCAGACCCGACAAGCGGTCTGTTCATGTTCCGCCGCGAGGTTATTGAAAATGCCGACTTACAGCCGATTGGATGGAAGATTATGGTGGAAGTTCTTGCAATGGGTACATACAAGAAGGTTGTAGAGATTCCGTACAAGTTCCAGCAGAGAACCGAAGGTGAATCCAAGTTATCAGGTAAAGTAACGATGGAATACTTAAAGCAGTTAAAGAATTTAAGAAAGCGTTACAATAAGGCAAATCATTATGAAGTAGAGATATGGTCTACAGAGAAGATGATGGCAGAATAAAAGCTTCCTTGGACATAACACCATTTCACCGTGTTACTTAACGGCAGCCTTGAACATGCCCCTACCTCAACGTGTTACTTAACTTCGGTGGTGTCATGTTCATGGCTGTGAGAGTGTGGGTGAGCGGATATTTGGGCGTGTTTCTGGCGTAAAGGATTGCACAATTGGAAATTTCCAATGCGCGGCGGATTTCGTTAATATCCATGCGGGCGGCAATACAAAGACAGAGAATTTTATCCCGTCCCGGATTTGCTTTTGTGCCTTTATGCCGCATTTTCATTTCCCTGATTCTTTTCTTCAAGGAAAATCTTTCTTGAAACAAAGTTCCATACCATAACAATCGCCGTTGCCACGATTTTTGAAACCAGGTAATAGTAGGTCGGGATAAACGGAGATAAGATACCGTTTAAAATCCACATGATACCATCGTTGATACCAAGACCGATAACGCTTAATACGATAAAAATAATAAACTGGGTCTGTTTGGACTGGTCGGCTCTGCCTACAAATACATATTTCATGCTGGCAAGATAGTTAAAAATAACGGATACCGTAAAGGAAATCGTTGCCGCAATGATTGAATCCATATGTAAGAACTGAACCAGCACAAAAAGCACGGCATAGTCAATGACAAAAGCGATTGCACCGACAATTCCGAACTTTACAATCTGCTCGAATAATTTTTTCATGTAATCTCCATTCCGCAGGCATTTTATGCCGCATTTTTGCTGTATGTGATACTCTACCATATTAAACGTGAAAATTTAAATAGTCAAGCGGCTTTTTCCCATTAATCCGTTGTGCAATGTCTGTAAATGTGCTAAAATCAGCAAAGCGGGGAATGTTTTTTAGCAAAAGGAATTTAATAAAAACGGAGAAGAAAAAATGTCGTTTATTTCAGCAGGATTTTTTATGGCGATGGCGCTGACGGCGTGCCTGTATTATCTGATTCCGAAAAAATACCAGTGGGAGCTGCTGCTTTTTGTCAGCTTCGGCTTTTATGCCACTTACGGAATCCGCTATATGGGCTATATTTTGTTTACGATTATTACAAGCTACTGTATTACAAGGCTGATGGCTGCACAGAAAGAAAAGCTTATGCGGCGCAGATGGCTGATATTCGGGCTGGTTTCCAATTTCGGAATTCTTGTCTTTTTAAAGTATGTCAATTTTACAATACTGAATCTGACTTCATTGTTTTCGGTATTTCATCAGGCATTTCCGCTTGGAAAGCTTTCAATTGTGATGCCGCTTGGAATTTCTTTTTATACATTCCAGACAATGAGTTACGTGATAGATGTTTATCAGAAAAAATATGAACCGGAAACTAATATTTTCCGGCTGGCGCTGTTTACGGCATATCTGCCGCAGCTTTTACAGGGACCGATTGGACGTTATGACCGCCTTGCACCGCAGCTGTTTGAGCCGCACGATTTTAATCTGAAAAATATTGAGTACGGCGCACAGCGGATTGCATGGGGACTGGCAAAAAAGCTGATTTTAGCAGACCGCGCATACGTCTTTTCAAAAGCCGTATTTGCCGACTTGAATACATATTCGGGCATGTATGTGATTGTGGCACTGCTCACATTCTCCATTTATGAATACTGCGATTTTTCCGGCGGTATTGATGTGGTTATTGGTGTTTCCGAACTGTTTGGAATCCGTCTGGACGAAAACTTCCGCCAGCCGTATTTTTCAAAATCAATCGGGGAATTCTGGCGCAGATGGCATATTACACTGGGAACGTGGATGAAGGATTACATTTTTTATCCATTTTCCATTTCTAAAAAAATGCTGGCATTCGGTAAGAAAGCTAAGAAAATTTTTGGTAAAAAGACCGGTAAGATTCTGCCGATTTGTGCCGCCAATCTGCTGATTTTCTTTGTAGTCGGCGTATGGCACGGTGCGGCATGGAAGTATATTATTTACGGATTGTACAACGGACTGATTATTGCGGCAAGTAACCTGTTAAAGCCATATTACGCAAAATGGGCAGCAGTCTGTCATGTGAATACGGAAAGCCGGGGCTGGAAGACATTTCAGATATTCAGAACGTTTATTTTAGTCAATATCGGCTGGCTCTTTGATGCGTGTGCAACGGCGACAACTGCCTTTTATGCAATGCGCGCCGTATTTATCAATTTTAAAATCAGCATTTTAACAGACGGAAGTCTTTATAAGCTGGGACTGGTAAAAAGAGACTGGACGATTCTGATTGTGGCGACAATCATTTTGTTTATAAGCAGTGTGATGAAGGAAAAAGGGATGTCGCTGCGCGATTTCGTGGCGGAACGTCCGCTTGTTGTGCGCTGGGCAGTTTATCTGATATTGATATTTGCAACAGCACCGTTTGGCTATGTAAGCAGTTCAACGGAATTTATGTATGCACAGTTTTAGAAATGATTTAAAAGGAACGGAAAAATCATGAAAAAAAAGAAAAGTTTTACGTTGACGGCAGTCTTTGTGGCTTTGGTAGTGGTTTTAAATAATCTGCTGAATTTTATGCTCGTACAGCCGGGACTGACACGGGTTATGTTTCATGAACTTGAAACAACGAATCCGGACTGTCTGGTGTTAGGAACATCGCACGGCAGTTATGGGATTGCAACCGATGAACTGGAGAGCGGGCTTGATGCCGGTGCCATGAATATGTGCATCGGCGGTGAGTATATGATTGATGCCTATTACACGTTACAGTATGCCATAAAAATAAGCAGTCCTAAGGTCGTCGTGCTGGATATTGATTACCAGTATCTGATTAACCGCCACGATGAGAGTATTTTGTTTCATCAGGTGTATAACGGCTATCCCGACAGTCTGTTAAAGGTTTCCTATTTCTTTAGCAGAATCGCAAAAGAGGAATACCGCGGGGCATTTTTAAAATGGACGAATTACTGGCAGTGTTATTACATGATTGATAAGACGGTGGCAAAGAAGCTGTCTGATGACTATAAGGAATATTCGCCCGATGTTGTCAGCATGGATAAAAATGATGTCTATGAAGGAAAGGGCTTTATTAATAAGTCAAAAAATGCGTCTAAAGCAAAGACAACGGTACTTGGCTGGGACGAAAGCCTTGTTGCACAGAGCGAATGTCAGTATATTGAAAAAATGGTAGAGCTGTGCAGAAAAAATGATATTCAGATTGTTTTTACGACGGTCACGCAGGACCCCAGAACCGTTGCGCAGTATGCAGAAAAATTTGCACAGGCGGATTCTTATATCAGAAACCTTGCACAGAAATTAAATGTGGAGTATTATAATTTTAATTACCTTACTTTTGAGGCTTTTGACAGGGAAGAAGGAGATTTCTGGGACAGAGAGGGACATATGTACGGAGATACGGCGAAACGTTTTACGAAAGTTTACGCCGAAGTTCTTAAAAAAGCTTTGGCCGGCAGTCTTAAAAAGTCAGATTACTTTGGAGAAGACTTAAAAGAGATTTACAAGGACGTAGTGCCTTATGAATAAAACCGGAAGGTGAAAAATTTACATCAGAATGTCGAAACGGGCAGAATGGAGGATTTATGTCAATTTTAGTAACAGGTGGAGCAGGTTACATCGGAAGCCATACAGTTGTAGAATTACAGAACGCAGGATATGAGGTTGTTGTTGTGGATAACCTTGTCAATTCCAGCAGGGAAGCGTTAAAGAGAGTAGAAAAGATTACGGGAAAGCCGGTAACATTTTACGAAGCAGACATTAATGATAAAGAAGCATTGGAAAAGATTTTTGCACAGGAAAAAATTGAATCCTGCATTCATTTTGCCGGTTTAAAGGCAGTTGGTGAGTCAGTAGCCAAGCCTCTTGAATATTATATGAATAACATTTCAGGTTCACTGGTGCTGTTTGATGTCATGAGAAATCACGGCGTAAAAAATATCATTTTCTCATCTTCAGCAACTGTATACGGCGATCCGGCATTTGTACCGATTACAGAAGAATGCCCGAAGGGACAGATTACCAATCCATACGGTCAGACAAAGGGCATGTTAGAGCAGATTTTAACGGATATCCAGAAGGCAGACCCGGAATGGAATGTCATTTTACTGCGTTATTTCAACCCGATTGGTGCGCATGAGAGCGGAACAATCGGTGAAAATCCGAACGGTATTCCAAACAATCTGATGCCGTATATTACACAGGTCGCTGTCGGCAAGTTAAAGTGCCTCGGTGTTTTTGGCAACGATTACGATACACCGGACGGAACAGGCGTAAGAGATTATATCCACGTTGTAGACCTTGCCCTCGGACATGTTAAAGCAATTGAAAAATTACAGGAAAATCCGGGCTTAAAGATTTACAACCTCGGTACGGGACACGGTTATTCCGTACTGGATATTGTCAAGAATTTTGAAGCCGCTTCCGGCGTGCATATTCCTTACGAAATCAAGCCGCGCCGTGCAGGTGATATTGCAACCTGCTACTGCGATGCAAGCAAGGCATATAAGGAAATGGGCTGGAAGGCAGAGCGTGATTTAAAGAAGATGTGTGCCGATTCATGGAACTGGCAGAAAAACAATCCAAACGGATACCAGGCATAGTTAAAAAATCCTTAAAAATAAAGAATGGAGTGCAGTTAAAATGGGTAAATATTTTGGCACAGACGGTTTCCGTGGGGAAGCCAATGTCAATCTTACAGTAGAACATGCCTATAAAGTCGGCAGATTTTTAGGCTGGTATTATGGAAAGAACCACGAGGATGGAAAAGCAAAGGTTGTTATCGGAAAAGATACCAGAAGAAGCAGCTATATGTTTGAATATTCACTGGTTGCGGGACTTACGGCATCCGGTGCAGATGCGTATCTTTTACATGTAACAACGACACCGAGCGTATCATATGTGGTGCGGACAGAAGATTTTGACTGCGGTATTATGATTTCCGCAAGCCACAACCCATTTTACGACAACGGCATTAAGCTGATTAATGACAAGGGCGAAAAAATGCGCGAAGATGTCATTGATGAGATTGAAAAGTATTTAGATGGCGATATGGCGGAGCTTCCTTTTGCGACAAAGGAAAAAATCGGCTGTACCGTGGATTATACGGCAGGCAGAAACCGCTACATGGGGTATCTGATGAGCCTTGCAATTTACTCCTTTAAGGGAACGCGTATCGGTCTGGATGCCGCAAACGGAAGTGCATGGACACTTGCCAAGGGCATTTTTGATGCGCTGGGCGCAAAGACATACGTGATTCATGCAGAACCGGACGGAACCAATATCAATAACAACTGCGGTTCTACGCATATTGAAAGCCTGCAGGAGCTGGTACTTAGGGAACACTTAGATGCCGGATTTGCATTTGATGGAGATGCAGACCGTTGTCTGTGTGTGGATGAAAAGGGAAATGTGATTACAGGCGACCATATTTTATATATCTATGGCTGTTATATGAAAGAAAGAGGAAAGCTTGTCGATAATAAAGTCGTTACAACAGTCATGTCCAATTTCGGGCTGTACAAGGCTTTTGATGCAGTCGGCATCGACTATGAAAAGACCAAGGTCGGTGATAAGTATGTATATGAATGTATGTCAAAGAATGGCTACCGTCTGGGTGGTGAGCAGTCCGGTCATATCATTTTCAGCAAATATGCGACAACCGGTGACGGTATTATCACGGCATTGAAGATGATGGAAGTCATGCTGGCAAAGAAAAAGCCGTTAAGCCAGCTTGCCGAGCCGCTTGCAATTTATCCGCAGGTATTAAAAAATGTGCGTGTAACCGATAAGACACAGGCACAAAATGATGCCGATGTACGCGCAATGGTAGAGCGCGCAGCCAAGGAACTGGGCACAGACGGCAGAATCTTAGTCCGTGAAAGCGGAACAGAGCCGCTGGTGCGTGTCATGGTAGAAGCAGGTAATGTCGAAACCTGTGAAAAGTATGTCGAGGCAGTGATTGACGTTATCCGCAGCAAAGGGTATGTGATTGAATAGACATTAACAGATAAAAAGAATAAAGCAGGAAACTCCGCAATAAGATGTAACAAGTCTTATTGCGGAGTTTTTTATGAAGCAGAAAAGTAAAATATCCGGGAATGTTCCGGCAAGATGGCATGCGTTTTATGCTTGCGGGTTGTGTCTGCTTGTATCGGTGCTGATTGTGACAGGCGTGTTTGGGGCGGTGTCACTTAGCGGGTGCAGTATGATAAAAAAGGACAGCAGTAAGGTCATGGGGCTGGAATATACCGTAGTGAAAGAGGAGGAAATCCCTGTGGAATTAAAAAAACTGATAGAAGCCAAAAAAGCGAACACATTGCGCATGACCTATGCCACAAAGGATGCAACGTATATCGTGGCAGGCTACGGCACACAGCCGACCAGCGGCTACAGTATCCGTGTCAATGATCTGTATCTGGGAACAAATGCGGTTTATGCAGATGTCGATTTATTAGGGCCGGAGGCAGGAGAGGATATAACGGAACTGCCAACCACGCCGTATATTGTGTTAAAAATCCAAAAGCGGGAGGAGTCGGTGGTGTTTTGTATGTAATGAAAAAACAGCCATCAGCCTGATGCGGCAGCAGGATTGTATAAAAGCTGTTTAACGGTAATTAAAAAGTGCATAAAAGGGAACGGGCATACATAAAATAAAAATATAGAAAATAGTTGGGAAGGGAGATTTGATTTGAGAATCGACAGAGAAGAAATTCATGAAAATAAAATTGTATGCAGTAACACCATGCAGATTACACTGGATGATGATTTTAACGTCCCGGACAGCAAGGCAGACATTGAAACCATTGTAAAAGAACGTGGCAGTGTCCATATTGATACGGTCAAAGCGGTGGGCGACCGGGCAGAAGTCACAGGCGGAATGGATTTTGCGGTGCTGTATGCGGGCAGTGAAAGCGGTGAAAAATCCGTGCTTCCGGTTAAAATGACGGGGACAATGAATATCGGGGAAGTTGTGAACTTATCCGGGGACTGCGAGAATACATATGTTTCCTGTCAGGCAAAATTAGAAGATATTACGGTGAAAATGATTCACTCCAGAAAATTAAGCGTAAAGGCAATCATTTCACTGACCGTTGTATGTGAAGAAATTCACGATACGCCGATTGGCTGCGGACTTTTGGAAATGCAGGACGAGGACAAATTACAGCTTAAAACGACCGATGTGGAGTATTCGCAGCTTGCCGTGACAATGCGGGATAACCTGCGTATCCGTGAAAGCTTTCTGATTCCTGCGGGAAAGCCGGAGGTAGCGGAACTGCTGTGGGAAGATGTCGATGTACGCAGCTTCACGACAAGACTGACCGATGACGGCATGGAAATTGCGGGAGAAATGAATGTATTTGTAATGTATTCGTCCACAGAAGAAAACAGTATGGCACAGTGGTATGAAACAACACAGAATTTCAGCGGAAAATTAGATGTCGCAGGCTGTACGCCGGATATGATCAGCTACGTCAAATATTACCCGGTCAATTCCAATGTTGAGGTAAAACCGGATTATGACGGCGAAAATAAAGAGGTGCAGGTGGAACTGGTGCTGGCGCTGGACGTCAAGGTATATGAAGAAAAGGAAAAGACCATTCTTACAGATGTCTATTCGCCGGTTAAAAATGTCATCAACACCACGCAGACATCGGTCTTTCATAAGCTGCTGGTGCGTAACAATTCGCGCTGCCGTGCTTCGGACCGCATGAATACCGGGGAGTACACGAACATTTTGCAGATTTGCAACTGTACCGGGGTGGCGCAGATTGACGACATTACCGTTGAAGAAGATGGTCTGCTGGTTGACGGTGCAATTATTGCAAATGTGTTTTATGTAACTGCCAATGATGCGGCACCAATGGGCAGTATTCGTGCCGCCGTTCCGTTTTCCAATAAAATACAGGTAAAGTCTGACGAGGAGATTACTAATATGGAGTATGTCGTAAATGCAGGAGTAGAGCAGTTAAGCGCTGCCATGACGGGCAGTAATGAAATGGAGATTAAAGGAAGCGTGGGGCTTGATGCAATCTGTTTTGCGCCGTGTGAAACCGAGTCGGTCATGGAGTGTGAAGTAGAGGAGTATGAGGAAAATGAGTTCTTAAAATTCCCAAGTATCATCGGGTATATCGCAACCGGTGAGGAAACGCTCTGGGATATTGCAAAGAAATATCACACCACAGTTGATTCTATTAAAAACGGCAACCACGTTCTTGCAGACCGCGCCAGCGAGCGCGTCAAACGCGGGGATAAGCTGCTGTTAGTAAAGGCGGCGCGGTAACAGCGGGGGAATAAAGTAAGGTCATAAGTGAGATAATAAGCAGGGTAATAAGCAAAGTAAAGGACAGGGCATAAATCCGGGCAGAGTGTTTTGGGGTAGGAAAACTGCCCGGATAAAAGGTGTTAGTGTGAAAAATCCCTTTTTATCGCAGAACTGAATAAATTCAGTTCGCGATTTTTCCGGGATTAAAATGCCTGCGGAATGGGGATTAGTACGGAAATATGTATAAGTCATCACGGAAGCGGATTTGTCCAAGCTCCCGCCTGCGGTAAGTCTGGATAATATAGTGCTTTTTAGCGTCAAATATCAGTGAAATCTGCTTCGTATAGGAGTACGTACCGGGTGCATATTCCGTAATAACCAGTGAGGCGCGGTATTTTTTCTTGAGTTTCCAGATGTCCATAAGCCCGATGCCGCTTCCGCCGTTTCCGGCGTGTGTCGTGTGGGCTTTCAATCCGAAATCCTGAAAAATTTCCGGTAAAAACGGCTGTCCGTTGTCGGAAATTTCAACAGACAGGTGATTTCCCATTCGCCCAAGGTTAATGAGAATTTTTTTATCCGGTACATCGGACATTGCAATAAACGCATTTTCAATCAAATCCGCCAGCAAATGGGAAAAATCTTCTTCCGAAAGGGACTGCATGGCTGTGGTTTTGATGTTTTCGGCAATACGGAGGGTATAATCAATCTGTTCCTGTAAGGCGCGCTGATACATTAATTGAAGAACGGCATCAACAGCGCAGATACCGGTAGAGGCAAGCGGCTGTCCGTCTGTCTGATAGTCGTTTAAAATGAATTGGCGTTCTTTTGTCATTTCCTGCAAATGGGCGGCAAGGGCAAATCCCTGCTCTTTAAGCTGCTGTGGGGATAAAGTATTCCGGTTTTGCAGAAATGTATTTACGGCAAGTTCCATGGCGGGAATAAGCTTATTATCCCGGTGGATAATCTGTGCCAGCGCGTTATTATTTTCCAAGAGCCGGGCAATTTCCTGCTCTTTTTGGACAAGTTCATTTTTTAGTTTCTGCATTTCAAATTGCTGAAGCTTTCTGCGGTAATTTCTTGTTATAATAGCACGCCACCATGATATCAGGAGGAGTGCGCAGGGGAAGATGAGGAATAAAGGAATGATAAACGGCAGGTAATTATTATCACTAGTATTAGAAATGCTTGCAGTAATATAACATATTAATATGAGCAGACTGATACAAGTTCCGATATTGTTTAATTGAAGGTCATATAAAAATGGCATACCTTTTTTCATGCGTTTAAATTGAAATGGAATATGTATCATAAAATATTGTAAAAATCCATTCAATAATTTAATTACTACAAGATTATTGATGTCAATATATGAATACATCAAAAAAACAAGTGTAGAGAAAATAAAACTGGAAATTGTAAAAGAAACTAAACTCATTGCAATGGAAATGATTGCAGCATTTAAAGATGTGTGCCAGTTAGTTTTTGTAAATAGTGTAATAAAAATATAAAAAACGAATAATACTAAAAACATAGCAACAGGATATATCATTGAATGTATAAAACACAGACCGCAAGCGATAATTAGTGCGGAAAGAGTAAATAAAATCCGGGAGCGCAAAAATAAATCATTCAGATTTAGAATTTTACAATAACAGTAAAAGCAGCAAATTAATATAAAAAAGTGTGAAATAATAATAGCAACGTACATAAAATCACCTATAGTTCCATAAAACAACAAAAAGCAACGAAAAAACAACAATAAAAACAAATTTTTTATTTCTGGCAGATGCTATAAGCTTAGCTTGAACATTAAAACCAGGAGGTAAAAATGAGCAGTCTTTATTGGAAAATATGGGAACTTATTTTTAAAAATTATTAATAAGTTGATACTTAAATTTATAATTGGTTCTGTATTTTATTCGCATAATAAAATATGAATTCCATAATAGTCGGAACACCTTTTTGTGAATGAATTCTCGCGGTGTAGTAAGTCAGCAAATCATCAATATCGGAAGTCCGCCATGCACGGTTGATAGCATTCTGCATGGCACGTTCGATACTGGAATCTGTTTTTTTATATTTTTCACCCAGCACTCTAAAAATGCGGGTTTTCGGTTCGTTAATGGTGGCAAGGATTGCATCGGTAAGATAGCGGTAACCAATAACTTTCGGGCTGATACCAATTAAATTCAACTCATGCTGGATTTTTTGAATCAGCCTTTTGTCTTTTGATTCAGACGGTTTAACGGCTGTTATTTTAGAAGCTGTTTTGCCTTTTTCAGAAAAAATCACTTTTTTCATAATGCGCAGAAATTCCACAACATATTGTGCAGAATAATTTTCCTGATACTTTGCAAGAATAAAATCTGCCCCCAGCTGTCTTGCGGATTCATAGGTAATATTACTTGAATTATTGGTGGTTACAAGGATATATGGGTGCTTGGAAAGTTCAAGCTGCTGAAGTTGTGCCAGAAAAAAGAGTCCGTCACCGCCGCCCTGATGCAGTTCAAGGTCTAGTATAACGGCATCGGGAAGAAATTCCCTCATATATTCAATAGCAGTTGAAGCATTATTTGTAGATGCGACCAGTGTAACATCGTCTAACCGGTTGATATAATCGTTTATTTCCATACATGAAGTGGCATCATCTTCCACTAAAAGAACACGAAGTGTATGCTCTGTCATCTGTAATTGTCCCCCTCGTTTATAACTCAATATTTAATATGATTATAGTATATAAACCAACGAAAAGCAACAAAAACCAACAAAAAATCACCAACGAAAACAAATGGAAACAGAGAAAGGAAATGGATATAGTATAGACATAAGATAGGTAGAGGGGGAAGCTGTATATGCAGTTTTCTCGTTGCCGTTTGTGATGGATTGTTTAGAAAGGATTGTTATGGAAAATAAAATTAGTTTAGCACGGACGATTAGTATAATAGGCACATTAATATTGTGTATCGCTTTAGTAGGTAATTCATTTGAAGTGTTATCTGTAACAGCATTTCGTATAATAATAGCATTTGGAATTCTGATACAGATTATATCATTGATTTGCAGCGTAAAGAAAAGAGAATTTTAAGTTTTTTTGGTTCTAATCAGGCCAAAATTATTACAGATGAGCAGAGTGTATTAAGATATGTGCTGGATAAGATTGATTTGATTGATTAGGAAATAAGGCATGTTAAGAGGCAAAAGGGTTTGGTATGAAGAAGGTTAAATTTTATTTTGTATTCAGTTTGATAGTAGTTTTTCTTTCAGTGATAGGAATCTTACTGGGTATGGTTCTAGTTACTATTGAACAGAAGCATCCGGAGTATCTTTCGGCAGGAATATTTAAAGGAATAATTATATTTTTCATGGCATTGCTGGTTACAGTATGCGTCCATGAGCTGGCGCATGCGATTGCTTTTAAATTACAGAGAATAGATATTCGTATGATTGCTATATTTCCAATATGTTTAATAAGAGAAAAAGAAGGTTTAAAGTTTCATATAGCTGTAAGTATGGAGATTGGATTTGGAGGAATTGTCATACCGGAGATACCAACAATTAGCAACCAAACAGAATATGAATCATTTCAGGGTAAAATGAGGGTGTCTTTAGTGTCTGCACCGCTATGTTCGGCATTTATTGGATTGATTTCATTGATATTAGTGTTGTGTACGACAAAGTATATAGGCAACGATTTTTGCTCGTATTATTTTTTGTTTTTCTCAGCGGTATTTTTATGGTCTGTATATATTAATTTGACCTCTATGCTTGATTTAGGCAGTATCGTAGGGGATTATTCCGCCGTTAAAAAAATAAAAGACAATAACGGCTACGCATTATTACAGATTTATAACTATTTTCTTCTTCAGGAAAATGAAAAGAAATTTGAAATGAGAGAGAACCAGAGATATTTCATAGAAAAGCTATATGAAACAGGAAATAATTTATCTTTGGATAAAGAGGATAATTCAATCAATGTTTTGCTAATAAATGCAGTATTGTATGAAAGTCTTATGCGAAGAAATAGAGATAATACAGAAATAATAAATTTCGACACAGACTTATGGAAAAGGAATATACATAATATTTTAAACAGACTACAATTTGAAGCATATTTTCAAACGTTCTCCCATGCTGTCATTTGTATGCATTACAACGGAAAATCAGAAGAAGCACTTGAGTTATGGGAGAAGTATAAAGATAAAATGCCAAGTACAAATGTTGGAAAATATAACAGTAAACAAGTTGAGTTATTCCTTTATGGGAAAAATATTGAAGAATTAAAGGAAAAAGAAAATATTAAGATATCCTCTTTGGATTCTTTATTATCAAATATAAACAACTATTATGATGATGAAATTTATTTGAATAAGTTAATTATCGGGGAAATCGCATTATAATAATGAATAAAATTTTATAAGTAGAAAGGGTTATAAAATGCGGGGAACAAAATATTATAAAAGACTTATTGTTGGAAGTGTTCTTTTTGGAATGATTGTATTTGGAAATGAAGTATATAATAATGGCTTATGGAATTTATCGGGATTGTTATGGGTTGCTTATGGTGCAATAGGATTTGGTGTGTTATATCACATACTGTTTTCATGTTTTATTAAAAAAGGATGAATGTATCTATGGAAAAGAAAGATGTAGTAATTAGTATTATCTGCCTTGTTCTTTTGGGTTTAGGATTTCTAATTGGAGTGGGACTTGGGATAAATCTTTTCTTTGAATAAGTATCTGAACCCGTAAAAATAATATGAGGAAGATAGTAATGTGGTACTTTTTAATATTTCCCGTGATATTTGTACTATGGCGGGCATACCGGTTTGGCGGGGTGTGGCAGATTATCAGCAGTCTGGCATATATTGCGGTCAGCGGAGGCATTAGTATTGGGATATTTAAAACGGTGATGAAGCAGAATCTGCTGAAAAAGAAGAAAAAATTAATTGCATATGTAGTGTTTGCGGTATTGGCAGACCAGCTTATAAAGGCAATAATATATCAGTATCAGCCGGACATAAATCTTATCGGAAAAGCACTGCGTATACAAATGGTATTAAATCGGGAGCAGTCGGCGTTATATAGTTTTTTTAATATCCATATGCAGACGGCTGTGATAATTGTACAGAAAATATTGATATTCGGTGCTGTCACCGTTGTTTATATAAAATGGAAACAAAAAAATCAATACTATGCCTATGCGTATATAATGTTTTTAACAGCAATGACAGCATCAGTGATAGATTCTGCTTTGTGGGGATTTACGGTAGATTATTTGAATTTCTATCAATTATTCTGTCATGATTTAAAAGATTTATATGTAGATACGGCAGTAGGATTTTTATTGTTAGGCATGAGAGAAGATAGAAAGTGTGAATAAGATGAATAAAAGGATATATGCAGGGACTACGTTAATGATAATTATTTCATCAATCTTAATTGAGATAAAAAGTTATAATACAGTTTTTATCAGAATTAAAATAGCAATTATATTACTGACCTTTATATTGATAGGTATATCTTCATATATAAAATTGAAAAGCTACAAGTCGTAAAATATGTGAAAATATGCAAAGTACGTCGGAATATCGACAAAGTACGTCATGTGTCTTGAAAAACAGGCTGTTTTTGTGATACATATTGTTGTATTAGAAATAATTTGAAGGGGATTGTAGGTGGGATGAATAAAAAATAAAGCTTATGTGGATAGTTGATGAAATAAAATGAAAGAAGCAGGGGAAATTTAAGCGTGGCTGCCAATATTGTGCTGATTATTTTAAAATTTGTATTGAAAGAGGACGTTCAAAATGGTGCATTGATTATCAATTTGGTTATTATGATAATTGCTTTAATATTTGGGTACAGCGGTATTTTGAAAGCGGATAATTGCTGATTTGAAAATTTTTGATATATGGAGTGTTATTTAAGGTAATGTTGCAGGAGCGGATAAATGGGTATAAATCATGAAAAAGAATCATTATAAAAAGTATTATGGATATTATAAGAAAAATAAACGGGATCTGCTTATATGTGGAATATTGGCTTTGCTGACACTTGTTATTGTATATAAGATGCATTTTATTATTGCGATACATGAGAATAGGGGGTTTTATGCATCACTCATGGAATTCATAGGTTCGTGGTATTATATTTTTGAGGTTATTGATATTATTCGGCTTCAAGACAACGCAATAGTAAATGAATATGGTCAAAAATGTATTTTTTATCATAGATATCTGTCTTTAGCTGCCCTTCTGGTTTCCGCATTTTTTATCATATTCAGTTTGTTTTATGAGCTTGACTATAATGTTGCATTGCTCATATGGGGCACATTAACTGTTGGTCATATGTCATATTTTATAATGCTATTTATGTTTGATGAAGATTATTACTATTCCGGTGGATTTAAGATTTGTTATTCTGAAATAAATCATATTGAAGTTGAAGATGAAGTATATACTTCAAAAGCACTTGTTGTCGTATGTAAATTGATGAAAGACGAAAAAGTTATTGGCTATGACCGTATGGTGGCACAGGATTTTATCTGTTTGAGGGCTAAAATTGATGAGAAGACGAAAATAGTAAAAAAGTTATGAGGGGGAAAATGCAAATGAAAAATATGTTTAAATACTACTTATCAAATAAACGGCGGGGGATTTCTTTAATCTTTGTTATGGCACTTACGGTGTTTTCAATCTATTTTGTGACATCGCTGGTGCAGTCTATTTTTTCAACAGTCGAATATTCCAATATTGCATGTCTGAATGACTTTTCATTTGTATATCCGGTAGGCGGCTCATCATTTCTTTCAGATGAAACTGTAGAGAAAATCCAAAAAGATGACAGTGTAAAAAAGGCATATCCTATATTACTGGAGTATACGGTTATTAATAATATTTTCGGGACAACGAGCGGTTATGTCGCATTTATGGACGAAGCAGATATAGGGGAAATATTTGATGATTTTTCGCTGACGGTAACAGAGGGCAGACTGCCGGAGGAAAACAGTTACGAACTGATTATGCACGAAGACATGTTGAAAAATAAAGGTTTATCCGTTGGGGATACATTTGGCAGTGCAGTCGATGAAGGAGAACAGATTGACGGAAAATATACGATTACAGGGGCATTTTCAGGGGACAGCTATATGGCTTTCGGGACAAAAAGCTATAGACAGAAAGAATTGGAAGAACTGGGACTGGATTTTCAAAATACCACATTTGGACTACTTGTTACACCGAAAACAGATTTAGATACAATGAATACCATGCTGGATGCGATGAGTCACGATGAAACAGCGGCGATGACATTGTCGTATGCAAAAGAAACGCTTCAAGAGAATATAAGCAGTATCAAATTTTTAATGTTTGTCATCGTCATTGTAATCGCTGTGAGCATTTCTGCTGCGGTCTGCATTGTTCTTGAAACCATCTATAATGACAGAATGGAGGAATTTGGAATTTTATATGCCATTGGCTATAAAAAGAGCTGGCTGTTTAGAAATATTATTGCAGAGATTGTGGTTTTGGTATTTATTTCATGGATATTGGGGCTGATACTTTCTTATGGAGTTTTGTCGCTGGTTGCAAAATCTGTTTTTGAACCAATGGGACAGATGTTGTCGATTGTTTCAATTCAATCACTGCTTTATACAATCATTGTAATGGCAGTTTTTGTGGTTGTAACCATTCTTGTAACAATATTGAAATTTGCAAAAAAAGATTTGATAGCCATTATAGAAATGAGGTAGGGGAATGCTGGGCGTAAAGAATATTGATTTAGAATATATTGACGGGAGAACCAAAAGAACTATTTTTTCAAATGTGTCCTTTGACATACATAGTGGGGAGTTTGTATCTTTATTGGGACCTTCAGGGTCGGGGAAAAGTTCATTATTATATATCGTTTCATTATTAAAGACACCGACAGCGGGAGAAATATATTTAGATGATGTAATGATTTCCGGGGCAAAAAATAAAAATGAAATCCGGTATGAAAATTTTGGATTTGTTTTTCAGCATCATTTTCTGATTCCGCATCTTACGGTGCTTGAAAATGTCTGTACGGCAAGCTATGAGAAAAATGTTGAAAAGCAGGCAAAAGATTTATTGGAGCGGCTGGGATTAAAAGATTTGATAAATCAGAAGCCGTATAGATTATCCGGCGGGGAGCGTCAGCGAGTTGCAATCGCAAGGGCAGTTGTAAAAAAGCCTCGGATTTTATTCGCAGATGAACCGACAGCATCACTGGATCACCATACGGCGCAGGAAATTATGACAATATTTTCGGAATTACAGGAAAATACAACTGTTGTCTGTGCAACGCACGATTACGGCATTTTGCCGCAGACGGCAAGAATATTAAGGATTGAAGACGGAAAAGTTGTAGAAGATGACAAAACAGGGGGAAATGAATAATGTCAGTCTGGGACATTGTACTGCTGATTTTTTGGGGCATATCGTGTATTTTAATCACTGTACAGATTATAAAAATAAGGAAAGAAAAGGCAAGAATTCCTGATAAGGATAAAAATTTAGCAAAATTTATGGTAGGTATGATTGCAGTATACAGTATTTTTGTATTAATCATGTGTAGTGGGATGAAAGATTTTATGACAATGATGATTCCGACGGTGGTAGCTTTATCGAGGGTGTTGAATTTGTACAAATAAATAATTAGGTGGGAAAAAAGTTTTTATTTTGTTGAATGAGATATAAAAGGGGCAGTACCGCCCCCTTTTGCGTTTCATATTGAAAAAATAATGGGATAACCGGTTCTTTTTCGTTCTTTTCAGCTTTTGTAATAAGGCTGTCGACTGGTTGATAGTGTTTTTATTGATTTGATAAATTGTGTGTATTTTTTTGAAAAATAATAACAGTGTGAAATGTGGAAGTAGAATGGTTATAATAAATATTATAGTCACCGTTATATTTATCAATAGTATTCTGTATGCTTTTAATTCCATAACCATGATGACGGGAATCGGTTTTTGTAGTACGTTTTAGTTGCCCGTTATTGTCAAAAGGATTATTTAAACAGGAATTAATGAGTGTTATAACAATTATGGAGTGAGTTGTATTATAACCGATATTTAATTCGATAAATGAATCGGGTGTATTTTTAGTGGCTTCAAATGCATTATCCAATAGATTGCAGAATAATGAAGTGCAATCATCATTTGATAAAAAATCAGTGGAATGATGACGGATATCCGATTTAAAATCAATTTTATAATCATTACACAAATGTATATACCGTCCAATAATAGCGTTTAACAATGGATTATCGCATACTTTTTTTGGAGTAGAAAGCTTAGATGAATTGATTAAATTTGAAATATAAGCTTCAATTTGCTCGTTATTATTTTCGGTATTCAAAACCTGAATAGATTGCAGATGTTTTCGTATATCATGAAGAAGAATATTTTTATCTTCCTCATGTTCGATGATTGTCTTATAGTGCTCAATAGTAAGAGATTCACTTTGTAATTGAAGTTGAAGCGAGGTTGTCTGTTCGTTTTGCTTTTCTATAAAATTATATAACACGATAATAAGTACATTAATCAGCAGTAATGCAACGGAACTTATAATAATCATTACGTTTATATAAAAAGGCAAAGAGATAGAAAGGCATATTTCAAGAATTGTTATCAAAGTGAACGCTGTAATTAAAGAAATAAAAAAAGGAATAATAATTTTAGTATTACGAATTTGGTTGTATTTTTTACTGCTGCGTGAAAGTAAATATGCGATAGCGGTCATGGCAATAAAATAGAAAATCTTACTAATAAAATAAATTAAAATCTGAAGTTGAAAATTGTAAATAAAATTATAAACCATATGACTGTAATTTGGCACAAGCAACAATATAAGCATTTCGGTTATAATCATCATAAATGTGGCAATTATAGCATGAAAAAGACTTTTTCCCCATGTGACTTTGTATGTTAATTTTATAATAAGCATAGTATTTAAAAAGAATAAAATACTGTTTATAGCAGGAATGCTTAATACAGAGAAAATAACAGAAATGGAATATAACACAAAGTAAATAACACAGCATTTTTTAACGGAATATTTACGTACAAATAAAAGAGAACAGTATCGCCATAAAATGTAGCCTTCACATAAGTATGTAATAAGAGAAAGTATTATTATGTGGTATAATTTCATATGTAACCTCACTTCTATGATAAGTTATCGTGTATTTTCCATAAATAGCAGATAAGTTGTCTTAAAACTTTGATATGTATTGCGTGAAATAGGTATAGCCAAAGCTGTATTATCGGTGTAAAGCGTCGTTTTGTCAAAAGAAATAATATGATTCATATTAACAATATAACTGCGATGTGGTTGGAAAAAGCAAGGGTTTTTAAGCTGTTCTTTCCAGAAAATCATATTTTTTTTGGAAGTATACATTTCCGTAGGGGTGTAAATATTAACATTGCGTAGCTGTGCTTCTGCACAAATAATATCTTTTTTGGATAATGTTATAAATTTTGAATGAATTTCAAATGTAATTTTTCCGGAGATATCAGTAAGGCGTTTAATTGCATAATCAAGACCGGAATATAGTCTTTTTTTGTTAATTGGCTTATCTAAATAGCGAAATACATGAATATCCATAGCGGCATCAAGATATTCGGAATACGAAGTAACTATCATGATTATGCAGTCAGGATATAGAGAGCATAATTTTTTTGCTATTTCAATTCCGTTTATTTCAGGCATTTCAATATCTAAAAATACAATATCAGGAATAACAGACGATGAAAGCAAGGAAAATGCAGTATTAAAGGTAAAAATTTTAATAGTATCCATTTTTCTATCGGAAAAATATTCATTTAGGTATTCGGATAATTGTTTAGTGACTAAACAATCATCATCACATAAAAATATATTCATAAGAAAATCCCCTCAGTTCATAATAATACTGTTATTATAAAAGGCAAAGAAGTGAATTTCAAGAAAATTACTACATTTCATTACAAAAAAATAACATTTCAGGAAAAAATATGGAATATAGAAAAAATAAAAGATAAAATGATAATAAATTAATATAAATGGAGGAAAAATAAATGACAAAAATGAATCTTGCAAATTTTACAAAGCGTGTACTGGAAACGGCTCTTAAAGTAGAGGCTAATACAACTTCAAGTTACATATTATATCAACCGATTGTACCGGTTAAAATTAAGAAGTTTGCAATTAAAAGGCAAAAATAAATTTCTGGTAGTAGTTAATTACATTTAATAATGTTTGTGAGTATAAGAGAAAGACAATAGTGAGTGAAGAATATAAGTAAAAAAATAATTCAATGGCTGGTTGAATATGGAGTGATTCAGAAAGAAGATGCGGAATTATATGAGTATGCGGTGTTTACGGTATATATTCTGATTTTTACATTAGGAGTTTCGATAATTATAGGCGGAATAATGGGACATGTTGTGGAAAGTATTGTATTTATTATTACGTTTATGATATTTAGAAAATTTTGTGGCGGATATCATGCTAAACATATACAGAGTTGTTTAATGTTGTCGGTAATAATGATAGCAATATCAGTTTATATGATATGTATGATGATAGATTTATCAATAATGGTAGTAGGTATAACGTTATCATTAATCAGCATATTTGTATTTAGTCCTGTAGATTCCGAAAATTACCGTTTGAATGAAATAGAAAAGCAAGATTTTCATAGGGTTGTAGTGATATTAATTTTTATCTGCATCGTTGTAGAAAGTACACTATTAGCTACTAAGGAAATTAGATATTTTTATTGCATAGGTTTTGGGGTAGTAACGACAGCAATACTTCAGTTAATACAGGTAGCTCGAAATATATTGTGTAATGACTAGTATTATAATTTATTAAGGGTAAAAATATATAAACCATGAGATAAAGGAACTGTATGTAAATTATAGGATATGGATATAATAGACCATAAAATGGTCTTTATATAAAAACAAAAAGCCATTTTGACGTTAGAAGAAGCAGGGGAGAAAAGGCATCATACGGATAGGGGGCAGAAAGGAGGGGTACAAAGGATAGTTGTAAGAAACAAAGAAACTGAAAAGAGTAGGTAGAATTAATAAACAGAAGAATTAGGAGGTATAGTATGAAAAGAACAGTAAAAAAAGCAGTAGTGATAGGTCTGTCAACAGTCATGGTGGTTGCAGGAAGTGTTTTTGCTTATGCGGCAGAATCAACATCATACATGTATGCAGGTGGGTGTAAAATTAAGGTTAGGTGTGGTACAGAGTATGATGGAAATCCAGAATACTGTTTTACGGCAGTAGATTCTTCTAATGTGGTGGACATTAAAATAAATGGAAGAGGATATTGTGTACATGGAAGTCATAGTTTTTCTGATTATGCAGACCAAACATATGGATTGTTAGCAGGTTCACATTGTCCGATTGATTTTGACGGGGTAACAGCAACTGTTCAGGTATGGTCGGATGATGATAGTAATTCAGAAGACTTTTCTTGTTGGAGATAATTTTTTGTAAATTCACTAAAAGGTTGTGTAATAATGATATATAATATTGTTACACAGCCTTTTATTAGAGGGAAAAAGCACAATTTAGAGAGGGTGTTTAAATGAAAAAACAGCATTTTCAGACAATATTTAAAACAGGCACGGCAATTCTTTTATGCGGTATAGCATTGACAGGCTGTGGGACAAAGAACCAACAAAACGCAACAGCCAATATTACTACGGTGGGGAATACAGCATTAGAACAGCCGATGCGGTTAGAGGCATTAAAAGATGACGGAACGGATTATCAGGCATATTGGGGAACAAAAATACAGTGTATTACAAGAGGTGAACACGGATATTATTATCTGACACCGGAAGAACCGTTGTATCTGATGTACTGGGACGATGACACGCAGGAGAGCATAAAGCTGTGTGCAAAAGCAGACTGTAACCATGATAATGCGGCGTGTAATGCGTATTTCGGAGATGTGCGTTATTATGACAGAACGGCGCAGGCGGCAGAATACGCTTCGGGATTTCAGATTTATTATTATAATGGTTTCCTTTATCTGCTGGGAACAGAAGGAAATCTGATTCAGGTCAGCCCGGACGGAAGTGAACGAAAAAAAATTACCAAAGTCTATGATTATGACGGAACGTCCAATACCAAGCTAGTATTTTATGAAAATGCCGTTTATGTGTATAACAGTGCGGGAAATCAGGGAAGCAGTGAAGAACATACCGAAACAATTACAAGATACACATTAGACGGTAAATCACAGGAGCGTGTTGTAGAGTGGAATAGTGTAAGCGGTGCAATTCACAGTGTAAAAAATTACGGAAATACGATGTTCTTTTTATTATCCGGTCTGACAATTAATAAAAATGAGTCGGGGCAGCAATGGACATATACATATCAGGGCTTGTATGCATACAATTATCAGACGGGACAATCCGGAAAAGTAATAGATGCAGAGATTACGTCATATGCAGTCGATGAAGAACAGGAGCAAATTTATTATTTCGCATATGCAGACGGCTTGTATGTGTATGATATAAAAACAGAGCAGACCCGGAAACTCTATGATGCAGGAAAAGAAATGGGTATTGCAGAAATGTCTTATGACGGAAAATATTTGTATCTGTATAATGGCGAATGGGTATCCTATGCAAAATCGAATGAAAAAACAGAGATTGCACGGAAATGTGTTGTTCTTGCAACAGACGGAAATGTATTATATGAACTTCCGATTAACAAAGCGGGATATATGCTGTTTGGAAATGGGGATTATATTTTTGCCGAACAGATTGTAGCAGATGAACAACAGCAGGCAATGAAGCTGACATATATGAGGAAAACAGAATTTGCGCAGGGACAGTGGCAGGTACTAGAGTAAAAATGCCTGCGAAACGGAGAGGTGTATGAAAAATAAAAAAATTGTTGAATTAATGCTGATTTTAGGGGTAACAGCGGGGCTGGCAGGAGGCTGTACGCAGAAAACAAAAGAACAGTCCTATGTAAATATAACTAAAACGGCGGCAGAAAATAGTACAGAACAGTCACAGGAATATTTATATGATGAAAACGGAAATCAGTATCATTATATTAAAACCGAAGGATATGAGGTGAAAGAAATCTGTAATGACAGACAGTTTCAAGACGAAAAGGCGCTTTATGACGGAAAAAGTATGCAGACAACTGTGTATTCCATTGCAAATTCATTTGGTGAGAAGAAATATCAGGTGACATATCTGGATATTCAGAAGCTTTTTATGGAAGACGAAAATGTAAAAGAGATTTCATATACGGTTGAAAATATACCGGGGGCTTTGTATGCAAAAGGTGAGGACGAAAAACTTCCGACGTCATATCGTGAAATTATTTATGATGACAATGCCGCAGTAAAGCTTCTGCCGGAAAGTACGGAAACTTTATATTTACGTTTATACTCAGAAGCAAAAAATCAGAGTGCATCGGAAGAACAGCAGTCGTTGATAGAAGACTTGGAAAAGGTGATTTTACGTGCGGATATTACATATGAAGACGGTACAACGGTTACAAAGTATGCAAAGATAAAGTCGTCAAGTGCGTACAGTGTGGGGTATCTTATCTTTTATGAAATACAGCTGGTATAACCGGATTGAATCCCGGCAGAAGACAAGTATACATATAGTGGTTAGGTGCAAAAATTTTACTGTTAAATGTAAAGGGGCTGATTTTATGTCAAAAAGAAAAATAAGCTATATTATCGGTGGTATCTGTATAGCAGCTTGTGTTGTTGTGGCAGGAATATGGTTTCTGAACCGCAACAAAGTCAAAGATGATGCGGTAACGGTGGATATCCGGACAGATACGGTGTCAGCCGGTGAAAATGAGGAGAGCAGTTGGAATACAGATGTACACGGTATTGCCAAAGCGGAGGGCGGATATTATTATTTGCAGATGAAATCAAAGGGAATGTGCCTATATTTTTATGATGAGAGCGTGCAAAGGTCTATTGCGGTGTGCAGTAAGGCAGAATGTAATCATGGCGATGTGCAGTGTAATGCCTTTTTTCTGACATCAGAATATCTGTCATCGCCGGTTCATTATTATCAAGGAAACATTTATATGATAAAAGTAAAAAACGGAATGGGTGTGCTGACAAAAATCCAGCCGGACGGCAATGAAAGAGAGGAAATCTGTGAATTGTTTCCAAATGCAAATGTGACATCTGTCAGTATGGTTTTTCATGATAATGCGGCATATGTGTATGACCATACGGGACATGCAGGCAGTGAGCAGGAACAGGATGAAACGATTAAAAAAGTTGAACTGGACACAAAGAAAAGTGAAGATATATACACTTACCGCGGTACGGGAAGTGCAATTTCCGGGGCAAGAAGCTTTGGCAATAAATTATTTTTTAAAGTCAGAACATATGAAATTAACAAAGATACGTTGAAGCAGTCGTTTCAGTATCAACTGTATGCGTATGATTATGACACAGGAACGGTACAGACAGTAGCAGAGGGCAAAAACATATCGGATTACTATGTAGATTTGCAGAATAACATTTTATATTACTATGTTATCGGAGAGGGGCTGTATCAGTGCAGGCTGGATTCATCAGAACAGAAACTGATATATAAGGCAGATGCCATGATTGCCGTTGCTTCATTGTCATTTGACGGCAGGTATCTGTATATGGGAAATGGCGGCATCGGCAGTGCCACAGATGCCAAAAGTGCAATAGACAGAGTGGTTTATGTATTGGATACCGACGGAAATGTATGCAACAAAATCAATATGCAGAGCAATATGAAGCTGTACTACGGTGATGCGGATTATCTTTTTGCAGAAAGCGGCGACAAGGTGTTTTATATTTCCAAAGCTGACATTCTGACGGTGCAGGAGTGGAAAGAACTGGAGTAAACACACAAAAAAAGGTGCAGTTCAAGACTTGTTGATTTGTAATAGAAATATAGCATATATCATCAAAAATAATCAGGTAATTGTTATCGCAGGCTATGTTATTGTAAATTAATGTATTTAAATTAAGGTGAAAATCAGCCGCTTACGTCAAAAAAAGGCGTTTCATGCCAAAGGGGTTCTAATTGGTAAAAAATGTAGTTATACTGAAATCAGGAAATACATAAGAGGAGGGGAAAGCGGTGCAGCTGACAAAATACAGGGCATTTGGAAAATTCCGGGTTATACAAATGACGGTTTCGTTATTGAGTATGCTCATATATTGGGGATTTTCATCAGGAATAGTTGAAATTTTGTTTAATTATAATAAAAATTCCGTTGATTATAATGCTCAAAAGGCAGAACAGGTACGTCACGATATGTTGGAGAGCAGTATGTATCTGAGCGAATATATGAATATACAGGGATATACAACAACGATTATGTTCATTCTGATGCTTGCTGTGCTGATTTTGTTTTATCAGGAAAAGAACGGATTATTTACGTTTCGTTATGTCCGGGGAGAAAGCCAAAAGAAGGTAATTCTTTCAACGATTTTTCAGTATTCGTGGATAAATGCGTTGTGGTATTACATTATTTATATTATCTATCTGAGTATCGGGTACTGCATTATGGGAAACCGCATGGAATATATACCGAGAAATACATTTGACGGCATTTTTGGTGAGGGTTTTAGTGCGGCAAGTCCGTATTTGTATTATATGGTTCAGGGGATTCCTTCTATATTAATGGGAACTTTTGTTTATACATTGTTTGGCTGTGTGATCGCACTGTATTGTAAGAAAAGCTATCAGGCACTGCTTTGGATGCTGGGATATTTTTGGGGTACGCAGATTCTATTGGAATTTTTCCGGTGCACATTTTTAAAACAGCAGGCAGGACTTGCATGGTTTATCGGAAAATTTGAACCGACATTTCTGTACGGATTTTACGGCTATGTATATCATAATCCAACGATAAGAACAGCATTACAGACAATGGATTCACTTATTTTACCGGTTTTGTTATCCTGCGTTCTGCTGATTATTTTCTTTAGGAAAGAGGAAAAAATAAATGCGTAACAAAAAATATTTCATTGTACTGTTTATTTTTATAGCATATGCCGTTTATGACTTTGGCGGAATGGCATTTACAGATGGACTGTATTCTCCGCTGGTTCTGTATGGGTGCTATATATTTTTAATGGCAGATAAAATGAATGAATTAACGGCAATGTCGATTTACAGGTATCATTCTGTTAAGAATTTATATATTCAATATATGAAAAATCAGATGATGGCAGCATGTGTCTATCTGGCAGTATTTTTTGCGGCGGGGATGATTACAGGTGTTGCCTCAGCGGTATTTGACCGTGGATTTTTTGTATCATGCGGTGCAATGATAAAATTTCTGATTACCAGTTATGTGAATCTGCTTATCATCGGATTTTTGCAGCTGGTTTTAAGAATTTTGCTGGGGAAAAAAGGCGCAGCAGGGGCATTAGTGCTGTATTTGTTTATCTGTGTATTAAAATTTATGGCAGGCAGACCGTTTATCCAGCCATTTATACTGGATACGGCATACTATAGGTGGAAATGGATTGCAGCGCCAAGAACCGTGATAAATTATGGATTGTGCGTTCTTATTGTCATAGGACTGGCATATCTGCCGTATAGACAGGATAGGAAGATTCGGTAATGAAAAAATATTTATCAAAAAAATACATTAAATACATAGGAAGTCTGTGTGCGGTGTGGGCTGCGCTTTGGAATGTATTTCTGCTTGGAGTGTCACTGGAAAAATCCGGTCCGGCAGCAGACAGTACATTATTACAATGTATTTTGGGCAGTGAAAATTATGCACACGACTTTTTTACGCGGCAGTTCTGGTTCATCAGTGTGTTTGTATTTTATATGGCAGTTTATTTGGTCATATTTTTATTTCTACAGCATGAATCCGGAAAATACCGTTCAATGAAACTGCATCGATATGGAAAAATGGGATATCTGAAGCACTGTGAAAGCAAAGTCCTGCATGGCAGTCTGTATGCGGTACTGCTTGTTGCCGCGGGGCTGGCAGGGATTGTTTTGTTCGGACACATTACAGGAGCGGTTATCCGGACAGGCAATGCAGACATGACAGCAGCAGTGCTGCTGCTTGCAAAGATATTTTTGTGCATGGTTTTATACGGAAAAATTACGGTATATCAAATATTAAGGAAAAGCAGTGATTTTGCGGCATTTTTTATGCTTGTGATTTTATTTGTACATCTGGCGGCAGAGGTGTACACAAAAAAAATACATTTTTTAACTTATACAGGTGCGCTGGAAAGTCTGTGCGGTATTTTAATATTAATCGTGTTGAATGCGGTAACAGAATTTGTTGTGAGAAAAAAGATAAAAACAATGGATTTGTGCTAAGACAGAGAAACGGTGCGGCGGTCTTAACGTAAGAGCAGACGGAGTGCCGTTTTGTTGCAGATTTGTTTAGATTTAGAAATGAGGGTATATATGGGCGAAGTGATTTTAAAGATAGAAAATGGAACAAAGAAATTTAAAAATGAGCTGATATTTCAAAATGTAAGCATGGAGTTTGAAAAGGGCAATAGTTATGGATTTGTAGGACCAAACGGCTGTGGAAAAAGTGTCTTTTTTAAGACTTTATGCGGATACTCCCTTTTGACAGAAGGACAGGTCATTTACCGGGGAAAAATTATCGGAAAAGAGCAGGATTTTATTGATGATGCCGGAATTGTCATCGAAGAACCGGAGTTTATAAACAGCCTGTCCGGTCTTGAAAATTTAAAAATTCTTGCGGAAATTCAAAAGAAAATTTCAGAAGCGGAGATTATAGAGGTTTTAAAACAATTTGATTTATATGAAGACAGAAATAAAAAGGTTGGAAAATATTCTGTCGGAATGAAGCAGAAGTTAAGACTTGCGCAGGCAGTGATGGAAAAGCCGCAGGTGTTGATTTTAGACGAGCCAATGAACGGACTGGATAAAAAGTCGGTAAAAAAGGTCGAAGACATTTTAAAAGCATTTGTTGAAAACGGCGGAACACTGCTGATGACCAGCCATATAGAACAGCAGGTGGAAGCGTGCTGTAAAATTGTGTATGAAATTGACGGCGGAGAGATTTTGCGGGTGACGGATTGATGTTAAAGCTGACATTCTGACGGCATAGGAGTGGAAAGAGCTGGAATAAAAAATATGAAAAAGAAAAAAATAGCAGTTATAGCAGCCATTGTGGCGGCGGTAGTAATTTTAGGGGGAATTGCCACATATGTATATGTATTTAAAAACAATCATTCAGCACCGGAAATTAAAGACGGTGTAACGGACACGCAAAGTAGCTGGAATACAGACACACATCACATTGCGGCTGGAAATGGAGGATATTATTATACACAATATGATGCAGACGGAAAGATAAGATTGTATTATACACAGGTAGAAAATGAAAATGGAGTTGTATTATGCGCATTGCCGGAATGTACCCATAAAACGGACGAGTGCAGAGCGGTACTTTCAGGAGAGGCATATCAATTTGGAACGGTATATTACTATAAAGACTTTTTATATGTAATCCATAAGAAAGAGGGGATGGGCTATTTGTGTAAAATAGATTCAGACGGAAGCGGAAGGGAAGATGTATGCGCTTTATTTGCAATGGACAAATTTTCGTCTGTTTCATTGGTTTTTCATGAAAATGATATTTATGCGTATGACAGCGTGGGAAATGCCGGAGGAAGTGAAAATCATGTTCAGGAAATAAAGAAAATATCAATAGGGGATTATGCAGTGTCAACAGTCTATGAATACAGTGGAGTTGGTGCGGCGATTACAGGAGCAAGAGATTTTGGCGGTTATCTGTATTTTATTGTAATGGAATATCGGCTGGATATGGATAGTAAAACGCATTATGCCGATGAACGGTTATACAGATATGATTACGGAAATGGCATAGCGGAAAAAGTAATTGACAAGCAGGTATCGGATTATTTTGTGTTGGGAGATACATTGGTTTATTTTGAAAGTGGTACGGGATTGTATGTTTATGATTTTAAAACACAAAAAGAAACTTTAGAAGTACAGGCAGATAAAAATATACTTGTTGCCGGTATTTCTTATGACGGTCAGTATTTTTATTTGGATAATGCCGGACTGGGAAGTATGACAGACGCAGCGAGCCGTATAGAAAGAGTAATCTATGTGTATGACAGGAGTTTTAATTTAATCAGGGAAATAGACTGCGGAAAAGACTGTACAGGAGTTTATTTTGGAGATGAAAAGTATCTTTTTATAAAACAACTGGATACAATCTGTTATATAAAGAAAGAAGATATTTTAAATGCGGAATGGGTACAGCTTAAATAAATTATAATAAACGGGGAAATTAAAAATGCAGGAAACAGCGGTAAGATTTGCAATATGCGATGATGATAAGACATATGCGGAAAAAATGAAAGCGTTGATTTTACAGACCTTTCAACTGCCGCAGCCGGTTGAGTGTGTGATTTATCTGAATCAGGAACAGATTCTAAAATATTATCGTGAAGATAAAATTGATATTGTTTTTATGGATATCGAGTTTGGCGATGTCATAGGATTTCAGGTGGCACGACGGTTAAGTATGCAGGATTCACAACTGACGGTTGTATACATGACCAATTATGAGCATTATATCACAGAAGCCTTTGTATGCAGACCGCTGGGGTTTATCAGAAAAAGCCATGCAGAGGACGATTTGCAAATTGCAGGGCAGGAAATCCGGCGGTTCATCGGACAGAAATACAGCCGGTTTGTGTTTGGCGGCGGGACGGCAGTAGTGGAAGTTCCGCTGTATAAAGTTTATGCGGTGGAAATTTACGGACATGATATGGTGATACTGCTGGCGGACGAAAATATCCGCGTGCGGGATAAGCTAATGCGGGTTGAAGATGAGCTGGAAGCACATGATTTTGTAAAAATAAGCCGAGGAAGAATGGTGCATTTAAAATATGTCACAGCGATTGAGGGGAAAACGGTACGATTGCATGAGAACTACGAATTTGCAGTAAGTGCAGACAAAATCAGTATGCTCAAAAGCCGGTGGCTTGCATACAAAATGCTGCATTAGAAGGGAAAATTATGACAGTCTTTGATTCATTTATTAATTTACTGCAAAGTGGAATGATAACGGCATTTCTGATACACTGCCTCGGAATTAAGAGAAAATTCCAGAAAAAAGCAGCAATTCTAGTTTTTGTGACGGTATTTTTCGTATATCTTGAAATACAGACATTTTTCACACCGTTTGAAAATTACGGAGTGTTATTAACGCTGCTGGTAACAGGGGTACTCAGCTTCGTATTTTGTGAAAAAGGTTGGATTGAAAAGTGTATCTGCAATGTGGTCATTCTGATGTTTTCAGTGGTTGCGGCGATTATCAGCGGAAGCATCGCAGGACTGATATGGAATGTGGGATATGTAGAACTCGTAGAGGGGGCTTCGGCACAGAAAATGGCGGCAATGCTTTTAACCCAGCTGCTATTAGGCATTTTTACAGGGATATTTATCCGGTTTCAGGACATTTTGACAGATACTTACGATTTAAAATTTACACTGGGCGTATTAAGTATCCCGTTAATTTCCATTGTGGTTGTTACGGCAATACTCAGCCAGCCGGTTGCGGGGAGGCGCGGCATTTTACAGGCGGGACTTATCACCGGGGGAATGATTGCCGTGAATCTGATTGTGTTTATCATGATGAAATATGAAAACAGACAGTATCGCGAAAAGCTCAAAAGTGAACTGCTGATAAGAAGTTATGAACAGCAGAAGGCAGATATTGAAGAAATTAATCAGCGTTACCGGATGACACAGAAAAACCGTCATGAAATGAAAAGGGTACTCAATCTGATACAGGACTATTTGCAAAACGGTGAGCAGGAAAAGGCGCTTTCCTATTTATCGGAACTAAATGTAGAGGAGCATATCATGTCAGAACAGATACTGTATACAAAAAATTCGGTATTAAATTATATGTTAAACCGGAATATCAGCAGGTGTAAAGAAAAAGGAATTGATGTCAAATGTATGGTTACAGGCAGTATTGACGGCATACCGGACAGGGACGTTTATATCCTGGCAGGTAATTTATTTGAAAATGCGGTGGAAGCGGCATGTCAGGCGGAAAATCCGTATATTAGCATTACAATCTGCGGAAACGATACCTGTCTGTATTTTGAATTTTACAATTCCACCAAAGAAAATGTCATGCAGACCAATCCGCAGTTAAAGACGACCAAAACAGAAAAGGCAGTACATGGATACGGTATCGAAAATGTGCGGGAAATTGTCGAAAAATATCATGGTACAATAGAATACCGGAGTGAAGGGGATTTTCTGTTTGTCTGTAAAACCGTGCTGATAAAGGAAAATGTGGAATTATAAAAAATGAAAATAATGTAACCGGAATTGAAAGGAAGAGGGAGCATGATACACACAATTGCGCAGAAAACAGCAGATATTTTTTGCAGACAAAATGTGGCAGATGAAGAAAAGAAAGAAATCTATATTTATGGCATAGAACTTTTGGTTTCAAGCCTGATAGGTGCGGTGCTGATTCTGGGGATAAGCATAGGGATAGGAAAAATATGGAGTGGAGTAGTGTTTCTTTCGGTATTTATACTGGTACGCCAGTATACAGGTGGATACCATGCAGATACTTATGTGCGTTGCAACGCTGCATTTGTACTGACCTATCTGTTGACTGTCGGCATATGGATATTTTGCAGAGTGCATGATTTAAAAGTGGCAGTCTGGTTTATTCTGCTGGGTGCATATATAATAATGGCGGTGCTTGCACCGGTTGAAAATAAGAATAAACCATTAGATGATGAAGAAGTAAAAAAGTACAAATGGAAAAGCATTGTAATTTATTCGGCATTTATTATGGTAGTTCTTGCGGCAGATATTACGGGTGTTTTTTATGAGGTCTGCCTGTACATTAAAATTATATTAATTATCATAGCGGTTCTGATGGTTTTAGGAAAATTTAAGGAAAATCTGACAGAATAGAGAAGACAGTAATAGAAGTAAAAACCTCCGGCAGCAGAACGACTGTATTCCCGAAATATTGGAAATATACAGTCGTTCTGCTGCCGGAGTTTTAAATTTTAAAAATTATAATTTTTAATAAGAAGCGGCATTGCCGTAAAACATAGCCTGAATGTGTGATTTATTTGAGCAAATCGGCAGTTGTGGCAGTAGAGCCGTTTTCCTTAAACCAATTGTCAAATTTATCCATAATGGCGCTGTGCGTATCGCTTGAAATAGAAGGAAGTTCCTGACCCCATGATTTGGTAGCAAGGGAGAATCCTTTTTCCACAGCCTTTACCATTTTTTCCATTTGCTTTTCATCGCCGTTAGAAAGAGCAAGTGCAAATGAAAAAATACGGTCTGAAGTCTGATTAACACCCCAGTAGCCGTCTTCGGAAATGTCTTCCTTTGCCTGGGCAATCGTATCGGCATCCGCAGTAAAATTACCGCTTGCAAGAACCTTCCACATATCATCGGCTGTACCGATAGCAATACCCTGTTTTTGGAACATCTGTGTAACAAGGGACTGCATCTGTGCAGAACGTTTTTCTGAATCAGCTTTTAACTGGGCAACCAGAGTGGCATTTTTTGTCTGTTTAGAAGAAGCACTGACGGTTGTTTCGTAGGTAGCACCGGCTTCGGATTTGTAAGCGGATTCTTTAGAAGAAGCTGTTGTCTTATCTGCTTTCTGAACCTTTTCAATCGCTGTTGCAGCAGTAGCTGCATAACCTGCATTAATTCCATTTAAACTCATTATAAACCTCATTTCTGCACACCTTTTCGCTGCTCAAATTCATACCGGGTGTGCGTGGTATAAATTTTACTGCCCTCCGTGGCGACGCATTTGCAGTATTTTTGCTTCTATTTAATATATCGGACAGGACAGGGGAAAAATCAAGCCCAAATTGATATTATAAAAAATAATACAAATGATTGACAATGTAAATCAAAAACGTATAATATAATTATAAAAACAGCATATAATAATGTTATTTAAAAATGGAGGTGTTTTTATGGCAACAGTACCGACACAGGTAAGAATTGATGAGAATTTAAAAAAACAGGCGAGTGAACTTTTTGCACAGTTGGGAATGGATATGTCCGGGGCAATGAATATTTTTTTAAGACAGTGTGTATTAAGAGGTGGACTACCGTTTAGCGTTGAACTCCCACAGTATAAGCCGGAAGTGTTAGAAGCAATGGAAGAAGCAAAGAAAATCAGTAAAGACCCTGATACAAAGAGATATAGCAGTTTGTCGGAGGCTTTGGAGGATATTGATTAATGCAGTATGAATTAATACTTACCGGAAAATTTAAGAAAAGTCTTAAACTTGCAAAGAGGAGAGGTTTAAACTTAGAATTATTAGATGAAGTGGTTACGATGTTACAGAAGAATATTCCGTTGGAGGAAAAATATCGTGACCATGAGTTAAAAGGAAAATATCAGGGATTTAGAGAATGCCATATTCAGCCGGATTGGTTACTGATATATTTAAAGGAAAATGATGTTCTTACCCTGACCTTGGTTGATACCGGTTCACATGCGGATTTATTCAATATGTAATCTGATGTTTGTCATAATCCGTTTACTTTCCCACATAGTATTGGTAAAATACAGTTGTTTACAAATTTACAAAATCAAAGATGTCAGAACGGCAGAAATGGAGGAATTATGAAGGTTTTATTAATCAACGGAAGTCCGAAGAAAGAAGGATGTACATATACGGCTTTAAAAGAGGTGGCAGATGAACTTGAAAGAAACGGTGTGGAAACAGAAATTTTTCATATCGGAACAGCGCCGGTAAAGGGCTGTATGGGCTGTGGTTACTGTGCAAAGACAGGAAATCATCAGTGTGTATACAATGACGATACTTTAAATGAAGCAATTTTAAAGGCAAAGGATGCAGACGGTTTTGTATTCGGTTCACCGGTACACTACGCATCGGCTTCAGGGGCGATTACGTCATTCCTTGACAGATTGTTTTATGCAGGTTATCCAATGGCACACAAGCCGGGTGCGGCAGTAGTCAGCTGCAGACGCGGCGGCGCAACTGCGGCACTTGACCAGTTAAACAAGTATTTTACGATTGCGCAGATGCCGGTTGTTTCATCAAATTACTGGAATATGGTGCATGGCAATACACCGGAAGAAGTCTGTCAGGATAAAGAAGGTTTACAGACGATGCGTATTTTAGGTCGGAATATGGCATGGATGTTAAAATGTATCGAAGCCGGAAAGAACAATGGTGTGGCAGTGCCGGAGGCAGAGGCGAAGGTGAAGACGAATTATATACGGTGATGGATTTTTATATCCGCACTCCTCAACGTGTTACTTGACTTCGTCGTGCGGATATAAAAATCTGTGAGGAGTGTGGCAGCCCGGTAGGGGGAGCAGGGGGTGCGTCCTGCGGACTGCACCATGGCGGCGGAGAGATATAATATGGTTACTCACTATGATGCAGGAGGTACGCCCTATGGGGCTGCCTCCTGCGTTTTGTATTTGTGGTACAGGTCTATTTTGGAATATATAAGTACAAAAAGAATCCCCGCCGGCGCTGAGGGGGGATGCGCCGACGGGGATATATCGAAATAGGGGAAACTGGCTAATTAAGTTGTAGACGGGTCTGGCTCTGCACTTTTTTCAATCTTTACAGTGCGGTGTTTCCAAATACCTGTCCAATATAAAATGTAGAGTATCAATGCGGAAGTCGCATTACTTACTACTACGGCATACCAGATACTTTCAACGCCCATATGCAGGAGTGAAGCACACACCCACAGGGTAAGAAAACGAAATACCCAAATACGGGACGCATCAACCATCATTGTTATCATCGTATGCCCGCAACCCTGAAATAATCCCTGGGTTACGTTATAAAATGCGTTTGTCCAGCAGCAGATTGCCATAATGGATAAGAAATCCGTGGCAAGCGGGACAACTGCATCGTCCGAAGTAAAGAAGCGGACGATTGGCTCGGCAATGAAACGTCTGGATAAAATCATGCCGCATACAAATAAGAAAACGGCTCCAATCCGTAATGCGATGTGATAAGATTGATCGGTACGTTTAATATTACCGGCTCCGAAATTCTGCCCAACAATGGTCGATATGGCTGAGCCGATACCGTTGGCAGGCATGGTAATAATGCTGTTTATTTTATTGCCGATTCCGTAAGCAGTTGTAGCGGTTGTTCCGTATGCATTGACATTTTTTGTCATCAGCAGAAAACCAAACTGCATTGTACTTCCACCGATTGCCGTTGGAAGACCGATTTTCAGAATCGAAAGCATTTTTGTCTTTTCAAAACGGAATCCTTTAAAATTAATCTGAATCAGCTGTCCCTTGCGGGTTAATACATATAGTGCCAGAACAGCACTCGGAATCTTTGCAAGCAGTGTAGCCAGTGCCGCACCACTGATTCCCCAGCCGAATTTCATCAGAAATAACGGATCCAGTATCAAATTTATGGATACACCCAGTACATTTAAAAGCATTGGACGAACCGTGTCACCCTGCGATTGTTTAACCGCTGTATATATATTTATCATAAAAAGGAATGGTAAGTCAAGTACTACAATGCGTAAATATGAAATTCCGTACAAAAAAATATTTCCTTCGGCACCTAACCAGCCGACAATACCCGGTGTAATACACCAGCAGACGGCGGCGCAGACCAGTGAAAATAGCAGGGAACACAAGCATACGTGGTTTGCCATGCTGTTTGCCTGACGGTCTTCCTTTGCACCGAGATACTGCGAAATTAAAATTGCACCGGCGGTTGTAAGCCCGGTACCAAAATTTATTAAAATATTCTGAATCGGGGAGACAAGCGTGATTGCTGCCTGTGATTCTGTTCCGATTCTTCCAAGCCAGAACGTATCCGTTAAGTTATACATTGACTGGATAAAGCTGTTTATCATGACCGGAATGGCAAGCATTAAAATTGCCTGTATCAGATTTCCGCTCAGAATCATATTGCGTCTGTCCGCGCTTAAAGGTTTTGACATAAGCCCCTCCTTTGTCCTAAAAACATAAAAATCATCTTGACAACGCAAAGATAATTTGTGACTATATAAATAGTAACATAAAAAACAGTAATTTCTACGAAAATATCGTTTAAAAATGCAATAAATACAGAAAAATTGTTTTAAAGGAGCGGATTGTATGAAAAAAAACAAATCAGAGAACATTCCGGTGGATTTTAGTATTTTAAATGACATGCCGACTGATTTTAAAATTGACAGAATTACAAGAGAAGCAGGATTTCAGATGAAAACCTCGCATGTACATCCGTTTTATGATATTACCTATCTGATCAACGGGGAGTGTACCTGTTTTGTAAATCACAGTATTTATAAGCTTTCAAAGGGCGATTTGATTATTATTCCGCCGGGGGATATTCACAGAAGTACCTTTCACGGAAAGATACCGGTGGAGCGGTATGTGTTAAGCTTCCGCGAGGAGGAATTAAACTGGATACGAAGTCTTATTGGCGATGAGATTGTATCAAAGAGTTTAAAAACCGGTGTGATTTCAATTCCAAGCAAGCGGCGTGATTACATTGAAGCCCTTTTAAATAAGCTGCTTTTTGAAAGTGAAGGACAGGATATTTTATCGCCTGCATTTATCCAGGCGGGACTGCTTGAACTTCTGCTGTTTATGATACGTTGTCAGCAGTACGAGAATAATGTCTATAAGGAAATTGATGTGGATAATCAGCTGATGCAGGAGATTGCCACCTATATTTATGAGCATTACGATAAGAAAATAACGCTTGATGATATGGCAGAGCGGTTTCATATCAGCCGTTCCTATCTGTCAAAGAAATTTAAGCAGGCAACCGGCTTTGGGTTTAAAGAATACCTTGTGAATGTCCGTATTAAAAATGCGTGCCGTCTGTTACTTGAAACGAATCATTCTATTACGGATATTGCATTTGAGTGCGGTTTTAACGACAGCAATTATTTTGGGGATGCGTTCCGTAGAATTAAGGGCATAGCACCTAATAAATACCGCAGAAACAAAGAAGCAATCTGATAAATATTACTTGCATTTAAAAAGTTGATTTTATATAATAAAACTGTGTATACAACATACAAGAAACAATTTGGAGAAAATCATGGATAGTATTAGATTGAAGGCAAGAGCAAAGATTAACTTAGGGCTGGATGTTTTGGGAAAACGCGAAGACGGTTATCATGAAGTGCGCATGGTCATGCAGACGATTGGCATTTACGACAGGCTGATTCTGACAAAGATTCCCGAAGAGGAAATCCGTATCACGTCCAATCTTGCATTTTTGCCGGTCAACGAAAATAACTTGATTTATAAAGCAATCAAATTATTAAAAGATGAATACCACTTTCCGGGTGGCGTTTCCGTGGATTTGAATAAGTTTATTCCGGTTGCGGCAGGCATGGCGGGCGGCAGTACGGATGCGGCATCGACGATGTTTGGTGTGAACAGGCTGTTTGGACTGAATCTTTCTATGGGAAAGATGATGGAACTGGGGGTGCGCTTGGGTGCAGATGTTCCGTATTGTGTCATGAGGGGAACGGCACTGGCAGAAGGCATCGGAGAAAAGCTTACACGAATCACACCTGTACCGCATATGTGGATTTTAATTGCAAAACCGCAGATTAATGTATCCACCAGGCTGGTTTATGAACAGCTCGATATGGGCGGCATACAAAAGCACCCTGATATTGACGGAATTATCCGAGCAATTGAAGCACAGGACGTTGTGCGGATTGCGCAGTCTATGGGCAATGTCCTTGAAAATGTAACTGTGCCGTTATATCCGGTGATTGAAACAATTAAGCAGGATATGCTCTCCCACGGGGCAATTAACGCAATGATGAGCGGAAGCGGACCGACTGTATTTGGTATTTTCCCGGATGAGCAGACCACGCTTGCGTGCCAGGCATTTTTAAAGAAAAAAGGCGATGCCAGACAGGTATATATTACAGAGAATTTTAATTAATGATTATATAAAGAACGGAGGATCAGACAGATGAAAGGCGAATTAAAGATGGATGTCAACGATTATCTTCCTTTAAGAGATGTTGTCTTTAATACATTAAGACAGGCAATTTTACGAGGTGAAATGGAGCCGGGAGAACGTCTTATGGAAATTCAGCTGGCACAAAAGCTGGGGGTCAGCAGAACACCGATCCGTGAAGCCATCCGTAAGCTTGAACTGGAAGGACTGGTTATCATGATTCCGCGAAAGGGTGCCGAGGTTGCCCACATCACGGAAAAGGATATGAAGGATGTACTGGAAGTGCGCTCTACATTAGAGGAACTGGTCGTAGAGCTTGCCATTAAAAATGTAACCGATGAAAAGATTGAAGAATTAAAGTGTGCCAATAAGGTTTTTGAATCTGCAATCGTATCAAAGGATGCCGTGAATATTGTAGAAGCGGATGTGAAGTTCCATGATATTTTGTATTCCATGACAAACAATGCACGCCTCATACAGATTATCAACAATCTGCGGGAACAGATGTACCGTTACCGTCTGGAATATGTAAAAGATGCGAGAACACATTCTATTATTATCAGTGAACATAATGATATTATCAAGCAGATCCGTGATAAGAATGTACCGGTTGCAAAGACCGTGATTCATCAGCATATCAGCAATCAGGAAAAGGGAATCAGCAGGCTGCTGAATCATTAAAAATTAAAAATAAATGTATAGTCTGTGTTTTTACGGTAATACTCCATTTAGAACGAAAACGCCGGAATAAAAGATTTTTCACACGTCAAATGTAACCTGACGTTGGCAGCTTTGTGCCGCAGGCGCCACAAAGCTGCGCTTATCGCAGAACTTAAATAAATTCAGTTCGCGTTTTCTTCGGCATTAAAGTGCTTGTGGAATGGGGGAGTATTATGAGAAAGAAAAAACGCAGACTATCTGTATTTATAATGGTGATTTTAATTTTAACGGTTGGAATGGCAGGAATACGCACGGCAGAAGGATATGCGGCATGGCAGCAGGACAGTGCGGGCATTGCACAGGGGATTGCTACAGAGATTATCCGGTTTCATGTGCGGGCAAACAGTGATTCGGAAGCAGACCAGCAGTTAAAGCTTCAGGTGAAAGACCGTGTCGTTACATATATGGAGCCGTTGTTAAGGGAGTCACAGGATATTGAACAGTCCAGACAGATTTTAGAGGAACAGACGGAAAATATCCGTACACTTGCGTTAGATACCCTGCGGGAAGCGGGCAGTGATTATGATGTGGCAGTTTATTTTGAAAATAGTTATTTTCCGATGAAGTCATACGGCGATGTGACATTTCCGCCCGGAGAATACGAGGCATTCCGTATTGACATTGGAGCTCACGACGGAAAAAACTGGTGGTGCGTGTTATACCCGCCGCTCTGCTTTGTGGATACGTCTTACGGCGTGCTTCCGGATACCTCAAAAGATACTTTAAAGAATATTTTGACAGAAGATGAATATAATGCTATAACTAATACCCGGGTTGAGTACCGGTGTAAGTATTTAACCTTTTTAAACCGCCTGTTTGCGGAGAAAAAGTGAAAGCGTGCATATGGTTTTACGGCTGTGAGGCGGATTATTTGAAATGATGAATGAAAAGTATAATAAAGATAGAGAAAAGCCGCCCTGTGCGGCAGAATGGAGAAGAAATCCTATGGGAAGACAGGAGCCAATCGGCGTATTTGACTCAGGAGTAGGCGGACTTACCGTGGCGCGGGAAATCATGCGTCAGATTCCGAATGAACGGATTGTATATTTCGGTGATACGGCAAGAGTTCCTTACGGCAGTAAATCAAAAGAAACCGTGACAAAGTATTCCAGACAGATTATACGGTTTTTGCAGACAGAAAATGTAAAAGCAATTGTCATTGCGTGTAATACAGCCAGTGCATTTGCGCTGGATACCATGCAGAAGGAGTTTGACCTACCGATTATCGGGGTGGTAAAGCCGGGGGCAAAAATGGCGGCACAGACCACAAAAAACGGTAAAGTCGGTCTGATTGGGACGGAAGGCACAATCCGCAGCGGTGTTTATGCGGAATTTATCAAATCCTTCAAACCGGATGTAGAAGTTATCGGAAAAGCATGTCCGCTGTTTGTACCGCTGGTTGAGGAAGGCATGTGGCATGATACAATTACGGATCAGATGGCACAGCGGTACCTGGAAGGCTTAAAACAGCAGGATATTGACACGCTGATTATGGGCTGCACCCATTATCCGTTGTTACGTTCCACGATTCAGAAGACGATGGGTGAGCATGTCAATCTGGTTAATCCGGCATATGAAACGGCGATTGAATTAAAAAATGTGTTAGAACGGGAAAGCCTTGCCAATATTTGTGAGGTAGACAGTCCGTCTTCAATGTATCGTTTTTATGTCAGTGATGCAGCAGACAAGTTTAAGGCATTTGCCAATGCAATTCTGCCGTTTGACATTACCATGACACAGCAGATTAACATCGAACAGTATTAGGAGAAACCATGAAAGAAAAAGTATATATCAATATCAAGGGACTGCAGCTTGCTGCGCAGAATGTACCGCGCGATTATGAAGAGGATGAGGATGACCCGGTTGAAGTGATTAATGTCGGTCGTTACCGGATTATCAATGGCAAAGAATACATAAAATACGACGAGGTCTTAGAAGGAACGACAAAAAAATGTACAAGTACCATTAAAATTGCGGGAAATTCGGTTGAGGTTACAAAAAAAGGTCCTGTAACCGCACACCTGTCTTTTGTGCCGGGCGAAAAAACGATGACCTTTTACGAAACACCGTATGGTAATATCTACCTTGGCATTTTTTCGAGAAGCGTTGATATGCAGCGCACAGAGGATAAGCTGACAATCAGTATTGATTATGCGCTGGAGTTAAATTACGAACAGGTATCAGAATGTAAGGTAGATATTGAAATCAGTTCCAAAGGAAAATTTTCGCTGCTTTCATAGCGTTTTGCGGGAGGAGTTACAAATGTTATTCAGTAAAAAAGATTTACAAAAGCTCATCATTCCACTGATGTTTGAACAGCTGCTTGCAGTCAGTGTCGGCATGGTGGATACATTAATGGTCAGCCAGGCAGGAGAAGCTGCGATTTCAGGCGTGGCACTGGTGGATAATATTAACAGACTGATTATTCAGGTCATGGCAGCACTGGCAACAGGTGGTGCTGTTGTATGCAGTCAGTTTGTCGGAAAAGGAAAAGAAGAAGGCGCGAAGAAATCGGGCGCACAGTTAGAAACTGTGCTGCTCGTTTTTTCTGTCTGTATGACACTGCTTTCTTTAATCGGAACGAGAGGGCTGCTGCATGCGGTATTCGGAAATGTGTCAGAAGATGTTATGGACAGTGCAGTGCTTTATTTTACGGTAACATCGCTGTCGTTCCCGTTTTTAGGCATTTACAATGCGGGGGCTGCGATATTTAGAAGCATCGGCAACAGTAAAATCAGCATGCAGATCAGTCTGCTGATGAATGTGATTAATATTGTGGGAAATGCCATATTTGTATTTGGTTTCCACTGGGCGGTATTTGGTGTGGCACTGGCAACGCTGCTTAGCCGGATCGTGGCAGGCATAGTGATTACTCTGCTTGTCTGCGGAAAGACCAATCCAATCCGCATTGACAAATGGTCGGAATTAAAGCCGGACGGCAGTATTATTAAGAAAATTCTTGCAATCGGTATTCCAAGCGGCGTCGAAAACGGAATGTTCCAGATTGGAAAGCTTGCTGTAACCAGTATGGTTGCAACGTTTGGCACGGCATCAATTGCCGCCAATTCCGTAGGCTATACGGTGATTGATTTTGCCAATATTCCGGGAAATGCAATGGGACTGGCACTGATTACGGTTGTCGGACAGTGTATTGGTGCCGGTGAAAAAAAGCAGGCAAAGCAGTATACGAAAAAGCTCGTCGGACTGGCATATCTGGGTGACTGGATATGCAATATTGCGTTGTTTTTACTGTCGGGAACGATTGCAAAGTGTTTTCACTTATCACCGGAAGCCATGCGGATTGCTGAGCAGATATTACACTGCTTTGCCGTTACATCCCTGTTTATCTGGCCGCTGTCCTTTACCCTGTCAAATGCGCTGAGAGCAGCGGGAGATGCAACCTTTACCATGATTGTAAGCATCGCTTCAATGTGGATATTCCGTGTCGGCAGTTCGTATTTCTTTGGCATCGTGCTGCAGATGGGTGTACTTGGTATATGGATTGGCATGTTTGTAGACTGGGGTGCAAGATCAGCACTGTTTGGCTGGCGGTTTTTAAGCGGAAAATGGCTTCAGAGGAAAGCATTGGCATAGGAAAATAGTCCGAAAAAAAGCTTCTGTTACTTGTTTTTTAATCCAGATTGTAATAAAATATAAATATTAATAGTCAGGATAAACGAAGGAGGACTTTGAGATGGACGACAAGGTATTGGAGAAGAAAAAGGGACTGAATCTGATGACAAAGATTCTTATTACGGCATTAATACCGCTGATTTTGATTGTAGTGCTTGCAGGTGTGTCAATTCATTCGGTCGGTTCAGTGGTTGCCAAAAAACTGGTCATGCATGAAATGCAGACAGCATCCTATGCATTGGAGATGACATTCGACAGCTTAGGCAGTGGTGATTACCACAGTGATGGTACAAATCTTTATAAGGGGAACTATAATCTGAACTCAAATAATCAGACAATTGACGATTTTAAAAAGAAGACCAATGTGGATGTAACCGTATTTTGGAAGAAGACACGTATGGTAACAAGCGCTATTGACAAAGATGGGAAGCGTGTTACAGGGACTGCCATTCCGGACAGTGTTTATGATAAAGTAATGCAGGATGGAAAGTATTTCTCCGATAATGTGGATATTGAAGGTACAGAGTATTACGGTTATTATGAGGCTTTAAAAAATGCAGATGGCAGCAGTCAGGCAATTATTTTTACAGGAATGCCTTCAAGTGATGTAAAAGCAATTTATAAAAAACGTCTGGTTAACACAACGGTATTTATGATTATAATTACGCTGATGGCCTGTGCACTGCTTGCTGTGGTTATAACATTTATCGTGAAAGCAATTACAAAGGTAATCGGACATCTGGATGAAGTGGCAGATGGGAAAATGGATTTTAAAATCAGTGAAAAGCTTTTACAAAGAAGTGATGAAATTGGTAATATTGCGCGTTCAGTCCATACCCTGATAGGAGGGCTGGCTTCTATTGTTGTAAATATCCATCACTCAACAGGAGAACTGGCTGAATTTAAAGATGATTTTCAGAAAAAATTTGAAACGATTAATAATTCTATTTCAAATGTAAATGTGGCTGTGGATGAAATTGCAAATGGAGCGACAAGCCAGGCGGATGAAACGCAGAAAGTAAGCAGCCAGATTAATGATATGGGTGATGCCATTACAAAGACCTCCCAGAATGTCGATTCACTGACATAGAGTACTGAACAGATGAAGGAACATAATGAACAGCTGGATACAACCATTCAGGAACTGATGGCAATCAGTGACAGAAATAAAGAATCTTTAGCTGCAGTTTATAACCAGACCAATGAAACCAATCAGTCTGTTATGCATATTGGTAATGCCGTAGATATGATTACGGATATTGCAGGTCAGACTAATCTGCTTTCATTAAATGCGAGCATTGAAGCCGCAAGAGCAGGTGAATACGGAAAAGGCTTTGCCGTTGTTGCAGACCAGATCAGACAGTTAGCAGACCAGTCTGCCAATACTGCAAAAGAAATCGGTGAGATTGTTGCAGAATTGATTGAAAATTCCAATACCAGTGTGGAAACCATGGGGGTTGTCCGACAGGAAATGACCGGACAGTATGAAAAGTTAAATACTACAAAAGACATATTTGAGCATTTGAATGAAGAGGTAAACAATGTAGTAACAGCCATTGAAAGTATTTCTACGGAAGTGGAATCCTTAGATAGATTAAAGGGAGAGGTACTCGGCAGTGCAGAAAGTCTGGCAGCGATTGCCCAGGAAAATGCGGCAAGCACCGAAGAAACATCTGCATCTATGGTGGAACTCGGTGAAATTGTCAACGACTGTAACACAAAGACCAAGCAGCTGGTTGACATTGCAGACAGCATGGAAGAAAACGTACATAAATTCCATGTCGCAAGCATCATCAAAGGTTAGCTGATGTTTTATAATACCGTGAGGAAATGACGATTAGAAAATGTTGGATTTTTTGTGAAGAGTGTGCTATGATAGCCAAAGAAATGGAAGGAATGGTGATAGGGCATGAGTGAGTTTAGTACCGCTGAGATTCATACCAATGAACGTCTGCTTCGTTCAGATGTGACGTTGGAAGAATGCAAAAAAATAGAAAAAGTGTTGCGCAAGAATAATATTTCTTATTTTGAAAAGTGGAAATTTCACACAGGGCTGTTTCATGTAATCAGCAGCCGTAAAAATTCCAAGTGTGATATATACATTCATTCAGATTCCATCGAAAGGGCAAAGCAGGCACTGGGAATCCAGACAACAAAGTAGTTTGTAGTACAATGATGTGCGGCAGTTTTGAAAGAGGATAACCTTTTAAAAACTGCCGCATTTTGATTATTGGAAAAGAATTCCGTAAGGTAAAATGCGGTACAAGAGCCGATTTAGCAGCCGGGCATGCCTGCTGTGAAGATAAAGACAAAAAGGGATTGGAGAAACAAAATGAAAAGGCAGATTTTAAAAGCACTTACAGTATTGCTGATAATATCGGCATTGACAGGCGGCATGGCAGCCTGTGGCAAAAAGGAAAAAGCGCAGATGTCAGACGGAACCTTTACGGTTGGCTTTGATGCGGAATTTCCGCCGTATGGTTACAAAGATGAAAGCGGCGAATATGTCGGTTTTGACTTGGACCTTGCACAGGAAGTCTGTAACCGCAATGGCTGGACACTTGTAAAGCAGCCGATTGACTGGGATTCAAAGGACATGGAATTAAATTCGGGAACCATCAGCTGTATCTGGAACGGATTTACGATGGACGGCAGGAAAGATGAATATACATGGTCTTCTGCCTATGTGGATAATTCACAGGTGGTTGTTGTAAGAGCCGACTCCGGCATTACAAAGCTTTCCGACCTTGCGGGAAAAGTTGTTGTTGTACAGGCGGATTCCTCTGCATTGGCAGCATTTACGGGAGAAGATGCAGAAGAAGCAAACCGTGCGCTTGCGGCAAGCTTTCAGTCCTTACAGCAGGTGTCTGATTATAACAGTGCGTTTATGAATCTGGAATCCGGTTCAGTTGATGCGGTCTGCATGGATATCGGTGTCGCAAAGTACGAACTGGAAGCCCGAGGCAGCAAATATGTGATGTTAAATGAACACGTATCTTCCGAGCAGTATGGCATCGGTTTTAAAAAGGGCAATACCGAATTAAGAAATCAGGTACAGGAAGCGTTAAATGAAATGCTGGCAGATGGTACATTTAACGAAATCGCACAGAAGTGGAAGCTGGAAGAAAGCGTATGTCTGGGACAGAGCGGTGCAGATGAAGTGCTGCTTGCCGAAAACGGACAGACACAGAAGAAAAATTCTGTTGCACAGCTGGGAGAAATCATTGTGCAGTTAAAAAACGGCATGTTTGCCACACTTGGTATTTTTATTCTCACACTGGTGTTCTCACTGCCGCTCGGACTTGTGATTACATTTATCCGTATGAGTAAAGTAAAGCTTTTACAGTGGATTGCGAAGATTTATATTTCAATTATGCGTGGTACACCGTTGATGCTGCAGCTTCTGGTTGTATTTTTCGGACCATATTACCTGTTTGGCATTTCACTGTCATACTCGTATCGTTTTTATGCAGTTATTATTGGTTTTGCATTAAATTATGCGGCATATTTTGCAGAAATTTACCGCGCCGGTATCGAAGCTGTTCCGGCAGGACAATATGAAGCCGCCGAGGTGCTGGGATATTCAAAGACACAGACCTTTGTACGTATTATATTCCCACAGATGGTAAAGCGGGTGATGCCGCCTGTAACCAATGAAGTGATTACCCTGGTAAAGGATACATCGCTTGCCTTTGCACTGGCATACACAGAAATGTTTACGCTCGCAAAACAGGTTGCGGCAACGAATGCAAGCATTATGCCGCTGTTTGTAGCCGGTGTATTTTACTACATTTTCAACTTTTTAGTTGCATGGATTATGGAGCAGATTGAAAAGAGCATGCAGTATTACAGATAAATTATAGATAACGTATCTGCGGATTGCCAAAAAGGCAGGCGGCAGGAAGCGTCTGCGGAAATGAGGAATTAAGATGAAATTATTAGAGATGAAGCATGTCGGCAAAAGTTTTGGCGAGCTTGAAGTATTAAAAGATATATCAATGGAAGTGGAAGAAGGCGAGGTTGTAGCAATTATCGGACCATCCGGCTCCGGAAAATCAACTCTGCTTCGCTGTGCAACCCTGCTTGAAACAATGGATAAGGGTGTTTTGAAATACTGTGGGGAAGCGGCAACGGATAATGCGGAGGGAGAAGCCACCCATTACGTATCCAGACAACAGCTGGCACAGTTAAAGAATAATTTTGGACTGGTTTTCCAGAATTTTAATCTGTTCCCGCATTATTCGGTTTTAAAAAATGTGACGGATGCGCCGATACATGTGCAGAAGCGTGACAGGGATGAAGTCTATAAAGAGGCAAGGGAGCTGCTTAGAAAAGTAGGACTTGCAGAAAAAGAAAACAGCTATCCGGGACAGTTATCCGGTGGACAGCAGCAGCGTGTGGCGATTGCCAGAGCGCTTGCCATGAATCCGAAAATGCTCTTTTTTGATGAGCCGACTTCGGCACTGGATCCGGAAATTACAGCCGGTATCTTAAAGGTACTGCGTGAGCTGGCACAGGAAAAAATGACGATGGTGATTGTAACGCATGAAATCGCATTTGCAAGGAAAGTGGCAGACCGTGTTATTTTTATGGACAGCGGTGTGATTGTCGAGCAGGGAAAGCCGGAAGATGTCATTGATAATCCGGATAATGAAAGAACAAAAGCATTTTTACAGAAGCTATCCTAATATGAATCGGAGGAATTATGGGTACAAAACCGGTAAGAATAGATAACAGAAAACGTGAAAAGGCACGCAGGCGCAGACAGACTGCCGCGGCGCGGGCGGCAGTGCTTGCAGCAGCGCTTGTGCTTGTGGCAGTGCTTGTAGTGGCTGGCATTATAAGACATCATAAAAAGACACAGACGGTGCAGAATGATACTTCTGCACAGACGGTATCACAGACAGAAAACGGTACAGATACTGTGCAGGGTCAGCAGACATCTCAGACAGAAGCAGCCGGAGAAACACTTGCAGGCACACAGGTACAGAGTGTGACGGCAAAGGGCTATGCCATTCAGGTGGTAGACGGTGTGACGTATATCGGCGGCGTGATGATTGCCAATAAGTCTTATTCCCTGCCGGAAAGCTATGCACCGGGTGATTTGCTGCCGGAAGTCAAAGAAGCCTTTGCAGTCATGCAGAAAGCCGCTGCCGCACAGGGCTTAAATATTTACATTTCTTCAGGTTACCGCTCATACAGCCGTCAGCAGACACTGTATAACAATTATGTAAAGAGTGATGGAAAGGCACTGGCAGATACGTATTCGTCAAGACCGGGATATTCGGAACACCAGACGGGACTCTGCTTTGATTTAAATACGATTGATGATTCCTTTGGCAATACGAAGGAAAGTGCATGGCTGGAACAGCATGCACAGGAGTACGGATTTATTATCCGTTTTCCAAAGGGAAAAGATGCACAGACCGGCTATCAGTATGAGCCGTGGCACCTGCGTTACTTAGGCATTGACATGGCAACAAAGGTGTATAACAGTGGACTTTCACTGGAAGAATATTTAGGAATTACGTCAGAGTATGCCGACTAGTGTGAAAAATCCATAAATGAAAGATTTTTCACACAGCAATTTGTTTCCGAGTGAAAACAAATTGCCTAATGGCAGATGAGCAATCGCTCAGAATAGGAGTAGTATAATGAAGCTTTTTGTATACAGTATGAGAGAATATGATGAACTGGCCTTTTTTGAGAAGTTCTGTGGGGAATACGGTGTGGAATTCGGGTATACGACACAGACACCGTGCCTTGAAAATGTAGAGCTTGCAAAGGGCTATGATGTTGTGGATATTATCACGACAATTATGGATAAGCCGATGATTGATGCGTTTCATGCGGCGGGAATCCGCTGTATTTCATCAAGAACGATTGGGTATGACCATATAGATACGGAATATGCCCATACGCTTGGCATGGGTGTGACTCATGTAACTTACAATCCGGCGAGTGTGGCGGATTATACCATTATGTTAATGCTGATGGGGTGCCGTAAGGCAAAGCACATTATGGAACGTGCCGCGATTCAGGATTATACGCTCAAAGGAAAAATCGGCAGGGAGTTCAGCGACTGTACGGTTGGTGTAATTGGTACGGGACGCATCGGAAAAACGGTGATTGACCATCTTGGCGGTTTTGGCTGTAAAATGCTTGCTTATGATATTTACGAGCAGGAAGCAGTAAGGGAAAAGGCAGAATACGTAAGCCTTGACAGACTGATTCGGGAAAGTGATATTATTACACTGCACGCACCGGCAACAGATGATAATTATCACATGATTGATACGCAGGCAATTCAGAAAATGAAGGACGGTGTCATTATAATCAATTGTGCGAGAGGTGCGCTGATTGACACGGATGCTTTAATTGAAGGCATTGAAAATGGAAAAGTTGGTTTTGCGGGGTTAGATGTTGTGGAACATGAGAGCGGACTGTATTATTTTAACCGTATGGGTGAACCGCTTGGCAATCCAAAGCTAGCAATCCTGCGTTCCTATTCCAATGTCGTTGTAACACCGCATACCGCATTTTACACGGATGAAGCCGTATCCAATATGGCAGAAAATTCGATTATCGGAGCAATGAAATTTATCAGCGGGGAACACAGCAGTTTTGAAGTCAGGTGATGGCAGATGAGAAATTGCCTGCGCTTGGCATATTTTCATAAAATACGGCTTGAGTACCGGTGTCGAATATTGTATACTAAAGTAAATTGTAAAAAATGGAGGATATAAAGAAAATGCAGGAATTTAAACCATTCAAAGAAGGAAAAGTAAGAGAAGTTTACGATATCGGAGAGAATCTTATTCTTGTGGCAACAGACAGAATATCAGCATTCGACCACATTTTAAAGAATAAGATTACAGATAAGGGTGCAATCTTAACACAGATGTCAAAGTTCTGGTTTGATTACACAAAGGATATTGTAAAGAATCATATGGTTTCTGTAGATGTAAAAGATATGCCGGAATTTTTCCAGTCAGAAAAATACGACGGAAACAGCATGCTGTGCAAGAAGCTGGAAATGCTCCCGATTGAATGTATCGTGCGTGGATACATTACAGGCAGTGGCTGGGAAAGCTACAAGAAGAACGGTACTGTTTGTGGCATCAGCCTTCCGGAAGGTTTAAAGGAATCAGAAAAACTGCCTGAACCGATTTATACTCCAAGTACAAAGGCTGAATTAGGCGACCATGATGAAAATATTTCTTTCGAGCAGAGCGTAGAAGTGTTAGAAAAGCTTTATCCGGGCAAGGGCAGAGATTATGCAACACAGATTAAGGACTGTACAATCAAGCTTTACAAGAAGTGCGCAGAATACGCATTAAGCAAGGGAATTATCATTGCAGATACAAAGTTTGAATTTGGTCTGGATGAGAACGGCAACGTTGTTATCGGTGATGAAATGCTCACACCGGACAGCTCAAGATTCTGGCCGTTAGAAGGATACGAAGCAGGAAAGTCACAGCCGTCATATGACAAGCAGTTCGTAAGAGACTGGTTAAAAGCAAATCCGGACAGCGACTACCTCCTTCCGGACGATGTAATCGATAAGACAATTGCAAAATATAAAGAAGCATTTGAATTATTAACAGGCAGAAAATTCGCTTAACTGTAAATGATGGAGCCAAAGCATAAATAAAAGCAGGGAAGAACCCAAATAAGCCGAAGTCAAGTAACACGGTAAATTTTTGCCTATAATGTTCCGACTGCCATGCTCTCCCCTCATGGAGCCAAAGCGTAAATAAAAGCAGTGCAGTACCAAAATAAGCCGAAGTCAAGTAACACGGTAAATTTTTGCCTATAATGTTCCGACTGCCATGCTCTCCCCTCATGGAGCCAAAGCGTAAATAAAAGCAGTGCAGTACCAAAATAAGCCGAAGTCAAGTAACACGTTGAGGCGTTTTTGGTACTGCACTGCTTTCTTATTTTTACACTTTATGCGAAATGAAACGTATCCTTCAATCCCTTCCACAGCTGATCCTTATCGCTGAGTAACAGCTTCGTGCCGTCATCAAGGCTATAGCCGTCTCCGGACGGGGTGCCGTTATAGGAGCCGGTAAGCTTGGGCCATACAATTCCGATTTCCGGGTCATTCCATGCGAGACCGCCCTCGTCATTCGGGTGGTAGAAGTCCGTACATTTATAGCAGAATTCTGCGGTATCGCTTAATACTAAAAATCCGTGTGCAAAGCCTTCCGGGATATAAAACTGCTTTTTATTTTCTTCTGAAAGCTCCACACCGAACCACTTGCCGTATGTCTGGCTGTTTTCACGTAAATCCACGGCAACATCAAAAACGCAGCCTTTGATGACACGTACCAGTTTGCCCTGTGGGTACTGCTTCTGAAAATGTAAACCGCGCAGAACACCCTTTGAAGAAGCAGACTGGTTGTCCTGTACGAACTGCATTGTAAGTCCGGCTTCCTCCATATCCTTTTGATTGTAAGTTTCCATAAAATATCCGCGTGAATCGCCGTGAACGGTTGGTGTAATCACGCACAGGCCTTCAATTCCGCCTGCATTTTTTTCAACCTGAATCTGTCCCATATTATCTCCTTTTCTGAGCAACTTGTTGCGTAGATGCGATGAGAAATTCGCGCAGGCGATTTCTCATCTGCTATCATAACGATTTGTTTTTGTTCGCACTTCTCCATTCCAAGGGCATTTTCATGCCCTTGTTATTACAAAATTTCTTTCAAATATCGTTTTAGTGCATCCTGCCATGTCGGAAGCGGAGTAAATCCGTTTTCAACAAGCTTGTGCTTATCCAGACGGCTGTTAAACGGTCTTGCGGCTTTGGAAATGCCGTATTCCGCCGTGGTAACAGGAGCAACCGTTAAATGTCCGCTGTCATATTCATTGTGTCCTAAAGCCACAGCTTCGGCAAAAATAGCCGTCGCGAAGTCATACCAGCTGATAAAGCCGCCTTCGTTGGTTGCGTGGTAGTAACCGTATTTGTCGGTTTCGATCATATCGACAAGCAGGCGTGCTAAATCAAACGTATAAGTCGGTGTGCCAATCTGGTCATTGACAACCGTCAGTTTATCGTGGCTTGCGCCGACCTTTAACATCGTTTTGATAAAGTTATTGCCGTTTAGACCGAATACCCATGCAATACGGACGATAAAATACTTGGAAAGCAGACCGGAAACGGCGAGTTCCCCGTCTAATTTGCTCTGTCCGTACACATTTAACGGTGCATAGTCCTTACAGTCCGGTTTCCAGCTGTCAGTTCCCTGACCGTTAAATACATAATCGGTTGAAATATACATGCAGGCAATATCCAGATATTTACACATTTTAGCAATATTTTCCGTACCGACAGCGTTGACAAGATGGACTTTTTCTTGATTTTCGGGATCTTCTGCGGCATCGACAGCCGTCCATGCCGCACAGTGAATGACCACTTCCGGTGAAACCGCTGTCAGTGTCTTTTTAACACTGGCAAAGTCTGTAATGTCCATTTCTTCAATATCAACACCGACAGCAGTATGTCCGCGTTTTTCAAGTTCATTTACAACGTCATGTCCGAGCTGCCCTTTGACACCGGTAACAAGCACTTTCATAAATTCATGTCCTTTCTATTAGCGGTTTTTATACATTTTTTCATAGTAATCCTGATATTCGCCGGAAATAATCGTTTTCCACCAGTCCTGATTGTCCAGATACCACCGGATGGTTTTCTTAATGCCGTCTGCAAACTTTGTTTCAGGAAGCCAGCCCAGTTCATTGTGAATCTTTGTCGGGTCAATGGCATAACGCATATCGTGTCCCTTGCGGTCGGTTACATAAGTAATCAGGCTTTCCGGTTTACCAAGCTCCTTGCAGATAATCTTTACGATATCTATATTTTTCATTTCGTTATGGCCGCCGATATTATAAACCTCACCGACACGTCCCTTGTGAATAATTAAATCAATCGCCTTGCAGTGGTCCTCTACATAGAGCCAGTCACGCACATTTTCACCTTTTCCGTAAACCGGAAGCGGCTTGTCATTTAAGGCATTTGCAATCATTAACGGAATCAGCTTTTCCGGGAAATGATATGGACCGTAGTTGTTGGAACAGCGGCTGATTGTTACCGGCAGGCCGTAAGTTCTGTGGTAGGCAAGCACCAGTAAATCCGCACCGGCCTTTGAGGAACTGTAAGGACTGCTGGTGTGAATCGGCGTTTCTTCCGTGAAGAATAAATCCGGTCTGTCAAGCGGCAGGTCGCCGTATACTTCATCGGTAGAAACCTGATGATAACGTGTAATGCCGTATTTGCGGCAGGCGTCCATTAAAACGGCAGTACCTTTGATGTTCGTATCCAGAAAGATTTCCGGGTTTTCAATAGAGCGGTCAACATGGCTTTCAGCAGCGAAGTTGACAACGATATCCGGCTTTTCTTCTTCAAAAAGACGGTAAACGGCCTCACGGTCCGTAATGCTTTCCTTTACAAAACGGAAATTCGGGTTGTTCATAACAGGCTCTAACGTTGATAAATTTCCGGCATAGGTTAGGCAGTCTAAGCAGACAATCCTGTAATCCGGGTATTTGTTTAACATATGAAAAATAAAGTTGCTTCCGATAAATCCGGCACCGCCGGTTACAATAATAGTCATAAATCCTCCTTTAGTGCAGTACATCCATATATTTGCCGTCTAAGACATCTTTTAAATACTGTCCGTACTGGTTTTTCTTTAACAGTTCATAAACCTTTAATACATCTTCTTTTGAAATCCAGCCGTTTAAATAAGCGATTTCTTCAAGGCAGGCAATCTTTCTGTGCTGGTGCTGTTCAATTGTTTTTACAAAATTGGTAGCTTCGACAAGGCTTTCGTGCGTTCCGGTATCCAGCCATGTAAAACCCTGTCCTAAAAGCTCGACATTTAACTGGTTTTCTTCCAGATAAATGCGGTTTAAATCAGTAATTTCAAGTTCGCCGCGCGCACTTGGCTTTAAATTTTTAGCGTATTTAACAACGCGGTTGTCATAAAAATACAGGCCGGTAACACAGTAATTGCTCTTTGGCTTTGCCGGTTTTTCTTCAATGGATACGGCTTTGCCATTTTTGTCAAATTCTACAATACCGAACCGCTCCGGGTCGTCTACGTAGTAGCCAAAAACGGTGGCACCTCTGCCGCTTTCGGCATTTTCAATCGCGGCTTTTAAACGTTTCTTTAAACCGTGTCCGGCAAAAATGTTATCGCCGAGTACCATGGCAACACTGTCATCACCGATAAATTCTTCACCGATAATAAATGCCTGTGCCAGTCCGTCCGGGCTTGGCTGTTCTTTGTAAGATAAGCGGACACCAAACTGGCTGCCGTCGCGCAGCAGTTCCTGAAAACGCGGTAAATCCTGTGGTGTTGAAATAATTAAAATGTCGCGGATGCCGGCATTCATGAGTACGGACAGCGGATAGTAAATCATCGGCTTATCGTAAACCGGCAGCAGCTGTTTTGAAGTGACCATTGTCAGCGGATAAAGACGTGTGCCTGAACCGCCTGCTAAAATAATTCCTTTCATAAAACCTCCAGTCTTTTGTAGAAACAGTAAATGCTTTGTTCTAAAATCAGGCAAATAAATTTTGTCAATATACCCAGTATAAAAGATGACGTTACGTCACCTTCAAGCTTTTTCCGGAAAATTTTATGAAAGAATTTCTATATTTTATTCCGGCAGATAAAAAGCCCTGCCGATTTTGTAATATGAAAGCCTTTGCAGGTTTTCTTTTCTACAAAGCGGCGGAAATCCTGATAACGTTCTAACAGATACTGGTTTTGGTTGCCGTGGCAGGAGAGAATATATTCAATCAGTGGTGCCGCATCCGTGACATATAAGGCATCGTCATAGAGCCGCGTTGAAATATCCGAAAAATACGGGGCAAGAATTTCCGCACCGTTTTCAAGCCCAAACCTTGCATACAGGGCATCACCGGATAACTGGATACGGCTGTCAAATTCCTGGACGAGTGCCGTGATTTCCTGCATATGGGAAGCACCGTAGGTACTGCATAGAAACCTTCCTCCGGGAACTAATATGCGGGATACTTCACGGCAGACTTTTGCAATATCATCACAGTAAAACAGTACATGATTGGCAATCACAAGGTCAAAGCTGTCTGAGGCAAATGGAATCCGGTGGCAGTCAAATGCCTGAAAAGAAAAGCGGGAATCACTGCCGATACGCCTTCTGACATCACGCAGCATGCCTTCTGAAATATCGGATAAGACTGCGGAAATATTTTGAGGAAGTTTTGCCATATTTTCATTCCAGAGTGTACCGTCCCCACAGCCGATTTCCAGAATGCGCATGCCGTCTGTGATTTTACAGTTGTGGTAAATCCATGGAAACCATCCCGTCTGATTTTGGGAATACATTTCATGCAGACGGATACGGGCAGAAATATTGCTGGCATTCTGATACTGTGTCTTTAAACTCTTTTCCATGCCGGTCAGGTGAATCAGATGCAGCATCTGGCTCCAGTTTACGGTGTGATTTTTGGAAATTTCACGGGAAGTATCCTGAATTGCCTGTTTCACCAGCTGCATCTGTTCGATTTTATCATCAATCAGCTTTAACTGGAGATTTAAGGCATTCTGCATCAGGTGATAGTCGGTATCATTAATCGTCATTTCACGGATATCTTCCAGTGAAAAACCGAGATATTTCAATAATAAAATCTGCTGGAGCCGTACAAAGTCCTCATCGGTATAAAAACGCGCACCGCTTTCATTAATATAAGAAGGTTTTAAAATATTCTGTTGGTCGTAATAGCGGATTGTCCGTACCGATACCTCTGCCATATGTGCAAACTGACCGGACGTATAATAACCTGGAAGCTTCATAATTGATACTCCTTTCCACAGGTATTTTAATGCATACACTTTTTCCTAGACACTATCACATTTTTATAAAAAAAGCAAAGACCTGTGCACCAGCACAAAAAACTTTGTTTTTCAAGACATTGTGAATGGATACAGGAGGTGCTAAACTTTCAATCAGATTCAAACAAACAAAAGCACAACACCGCAGGAAGCGGTAGAAAAGGAGGGGCATTATGGTAATGATTCGGGCGATTATCAGACCGGAGAAAGTAGATGAAACCTTAAAGACACTGGCAGATGCAGGATATCCGGCGGTAACTAAAATTGAGGTATATGGACGAGGCAAGCAAAAGGGCTTACAGGTCGGTTCCGTGTTCTATGATGAACTTCCGAAGGAAATGCTGATGATTGTTGTAGACGATGAAGTAGAAGAAAAGGTTTGTTCTTTGATTATCGGAACGGCAAGAACCGGTGAAGGCAATTTCGGTGACGGACGAATTTTTGTAACACCGATTAAGAAAGCCTATACAATCAGTTCAAAGACAGAAGGACTGTAGAAAGGCAGGGAATGTTATGGTAGAAATTATCGCAATTGTGCGGCCAAACAAAACGGCAGAAACAAAACAGGCACTGCTTGACATCGGAAAGCCGGGATTCACATGCGTGAGAGTCAGCGGCAGAGGAAAACAGGCAGTGGTACGGACCTTTATGGACGGTTCGGTCATTACAACAGGATTAAACAATAAGCGGATGTTTATTATAGAAGCAGAAAATGATGATGAACAGCTTATCGTTGATAAATTAATGGCAGTCAACTGCACCGGAGAACACGGTGACGGCAGAATCTTTACAGTGGATTTGCAAAGCTCTTACAGCGTAAGAGAAGGAAAGGTCATGACAATTTAATATATAAAACAAGGAAGCAAAGGGGCTTGACAGGAATAAATCCGTCAGGCTCCTTTTTGTCCGGTTATTTGTTTGTGAGCAAAAACAAATAGCTATGATGAAAAAATTTGCTCGGAAATGAGGATTAGGTATGAAGAAAAAGAAAAAAATTTCAACAGAACGGATTATTTCCGTCTGTGCAGTCATTTTATTTTTTGCCGCATGGTATCTGGTAACGGCACTGGAACTGGTTGACCCGAAGCTGATTCCGACACCGAAGGCAACATGGGATTCATTTGTAGAAGTTTTAACACAAGGATATAAGGGACACACCTTATTACAGCATTTGGGAACCAGTATGGAACGACTTTTAAAAGCCTTCCTGCTTTCCGTAGTAACGGCTGTACCGCTTGGACTTTTAAGTGGTTTTAGTTCCAAAATCAAGGCATTTGTCGAACCGTTTATCGAATTTTACAGACCACTGCCGCCGCTGGCTTACTACACGCTGCTGACACTGGCACTCGGTATCGGTAACAGTTCAAAGATTGCACTGTTATTCTTAGCCTGCTTTGCACCGATTTATGTGGCATGTGTATCGGCAGTTGCAAGAATTAAAGAAGATTATATCAATGCCGCCTATACGGTCGGCGCAACCCGGATGCAGGTGTTCTGGAGTGTGATTTTACCTTCCTGTGCAGCCGAAATCTTTGTCGGATTAAGAACTGCTATCGGCGTAGCATATTCCACACTGGTAGCCGCCGAAATGGTAGCCGCATCTTCCGGTATCGGCTGGATGGTTGTTGATGCGGGCAACTGGTTTAGAAATGACATTATCTTTGTCGGTATTTTCGTTATGGGCTTTACGGGCCTTTTCATTGACTGGCTTTTAAAATTCCTTGAAAAGAAGCTGGTTCCGTGGAGCGGCAAGGATTGATAAAAATAGATGACAGAAGCAAAAAACAGGGATTAAAGAAGGGAGAAAACATTATGAGAGTAAAGAGATTGGTAAGTCTGGCACTGGCAGGTATGCTTGCAGCGTCTGTTGCATTAACGGGCTGCGGCAGTAAAAAGGAAGCAACGACATCGGATGGTAAAACCATTGTAAAAATCGGTACACAGCAGATGCCAAACGATGAAGGAATTGCAAAGGCAATGAATTATTTCCAGGAGGAAATGGGTGACAGCGTCAGCGTGGAAATCGTGGAATTTAGTTCCGGCAAAGACGTAAACACCGCCCTGGCGGCAGGAAGCATTGACTTTGGACTGGAGGGTTCTTGTCCGGCTTCGCTTGCAATCGCACAGGATTTAGGCGTGGAATTAATCTGGATTCATGAAGTTTTGGGTGATGTGGAATCCCTTGTTGCAACAGGCACATCAGGGATTAATACCGTAGCGGATTTAAAGGGTAAAAAGGTGGCGGTTCCGTTTGCATCCACAGCCCATTTTTCACTCTTAAAGGCAATGGAAAATGCCGGACTAAGTGCATCGGATGTAACGGTACTGGATATGCAGCCGGATAAAATCTACGCTTCATGGAACAGTGGCGATATTGACGCGGCTTATATCTGGGAGCCGACATTATCCCAGTTATCCAATAAGAAAACTGTAATAACGAGCGGTGAACTTGCAAAAGCCGGATATATGACCTCCAATGTTGAAGTGGTCCGTACAAAGTTTGCAGAAGCACACCCGGATATTGTAGCCGCTTATGTAAAGGCACTTGATAAATCTGTATCCATGTATAAGAACGATGAAAGCACCGCAATCAAGACGATTGCAGAAGCAATGGAACTGACAGAAGACAATGCAAAATTCCAGATGAGTGGTTCGACATGGCTGACAGGCAGTGAACAGATTTCCTCAACGTATCTTGGAACAAGCAGTGCAAAGGGTGCTGTGGTACAGAACCTTTACGACACGGCAGAATTTTTAAAGACACAGGGCAGTATTACAAAAGTACCGGACAAGTCCGTATTTGAAAAAGCAGTGAATCCGAAGTACATTGAAACCGCATTGGGTAAGTAATGTCAGACAGGCAGAGAGAGGTGAAGGTTATGGCAAGTGAAATCAAAAGGGAAACGGTCGTTTCCATAAAAAATGCGTATTTAAGATACGCCAGTGAAAAGGGAAGTGTGACAGCACTTGAAAATGTCAATCTGGAAATTGAAAAGGGTGAGTTTATCTGTGTATTAGGCCCGTCCGGCTGTGGCAAGAGTACACTGCTTAAAATCATAGCAGGATTTCATCAGCCGACAGAAGGAACGGCAATGATGGGTGATACGCCGATTACAGGACCGTCTGCAGACCGCGGGGTTGTTTTCCAGACACCGACATTGTATCCATGGTTAAATATTTATCAAAATGTGGAATACGGACCGAAAATGCGTAAAGTTCCAAAAGATGAGCGCGAAGCAGATGTTAAAAAGTATCTGGAGCTGGTTGGCTTAAAGGATTTTGCAAAGCAGAAGCCGTATGAATTTGCTTATGTGTGATAAAGAAGTAATAGAAGTGTAAAAAATTTTGCCGTTCCTATCCGGCACATGAGGTATGTCGGATAGGTCGGGCGGTTAGGTGTCGGGCAGTTCTACCTTGCCGACAAAAGAATAATAGATTTCGATTTCCTGTCTGCGTAACTTGCCCCGGCGTTTCCCGTCAAGGGCAACGCTTTCATGGACAACGATTTTCTCCACAAACTCCCGCAGCAGAGTAGGGGTAAGTTCTTCAATGGTAGTGTGCCTGCGTACCACATTCATAAACTTTTCAGCGTTTGCGGTGGCTTCCTGCGCTTTGGAAAGTTCTTCCCGCAGTCTGGCGGCACGTTCTTTCAGTTCTTTCTGCTCGGCTTCATAGTCTGCCGACAGCTCTGTGAAACGCTCGTCCGATATGCGCCCGGTTACGCTGTCCTCATACAGCCGCTTGAAGATAGCAGATAACTCGGCTATGCGTTTCTCGGCGGCTTCCAGCTCCTTTTTCTTGGCGGCGTTCCTGCGTCTGTCCCCGTCCTCATTCTGCTCGATTAAAAGCTTCATAAACCGGGCTTCATGCTTTGCCGCATAGCTGGTAACTTTCCGCAGATTGGAGAGTACGCCAGCGGTCAAGAGGTCAGTGCGGATAAAGTGCGCTGTGCAGTCGGCGGTGCGTTTCTTGTAGCTTCCGCAGATATAACAGTCCTGCTTGCGCTTGTCCGTCTGGTATCGCTGCTGGTACATGACGCTGCCGCAGTCGGCACAAAAGAGTATGCCGGAGAACAAGCCCACTTCGTCATAACGGTTGGGGCGTTTGCGCTGCTTGCGTAACTCCTGCACCCGTTCCCACGTTTCCCGGTCAATGATAGGCTCATGGTGGTTCTCAAAAACCGCCTGCTTTTCCGGGGGATTTTCTATGCTGTGTTTCAGCTTGTAGGACGGCTTCTCGGTCTTAAAGTTTACCAGACAGCCCGTATATTCCCGGTTTTCCAGCAGATGAACCACGGTATTGGTCGCCCACTTGCACTCATAGCCGGGGTGGTAGCGGCGGGTGCTGCCCGTCCTGCGGTATTCCAGCGTCCCCGGCGTGGGGATTTGCTGCTCGGTCAGCATACGGGCTATCTTGGTCGGACCGTTCCCGGCAAGGCAAAGGCTGTAAATCTGCCGTACCACCGGGGCGGCTTCCTCGTCAATGATAAAGTTTTCGTCCTCGTCCATGAGGTAGCCATAGACGGGCTTGCTTGTGATGGGCTTTCCGCTCATGCCCTTAGAGCGTTTTACTGCCTTGATTTTCTTGCTCGTATCTCTCACCAGCCATTCGTTAAAAATGTTCCGCAGCGGGGCAAAATCATTTTCCCCCTGTGCGCTGTCCACTCCGTCATTGATAGCGATGAAGCGGACACCTTTCTGTGGGAAAATCATTTCTGTGTACATTCCCACCTGTAAGTAGTTTCGCCCTAACCTCGACATATCCTTGACGATAACTGTCCCGACTTTCCCTGCTTCAATGTCTGCAAGCATGGCTTGAAATCCGGGTCTTTGAAAGTTCGCACCGGAATAACCGTCGTCGGTGTACCAGCGCAGATTAGAAAATCCATTCTGTTTGGCATAGGTTTCCAAAATCCTCTTTTGGTTGGAAATGGAATTGCTCTCGCCTTGCAGCTCGTCCTCATGGGACAGTCTTGGGTAAAGGGCGGTAATGAGTTGCTGGGTGGTCTGTCTTAACATAAATTCCTCCGTTTCCGACAGCCAGCCCCACTATTCCGTACCTTGATTGTACCACATGGGGCGGCTGTCTGTATAGCGGCAAAAGCGTCAAATCTGCTTCTTTACGGTCGGTAAAAATGACGGTTTTTCAATCAGGCTTATCACAGGTCAAATATCCGGCGGCGGCTTCTGCTTCCAGCACTTTCATCATCTTGTCAGCGGCGGTGTCGGTCGCCCCCTCCTTGAAAAAGCCAGACACCACAAGGATTGTGTTGCCTATCCTCGTTTCGGTCACGCAGTCCGGGCGGCGGGCAGGGCGTTTGTTTCTCTGGGTGTCGGTCATAGGCAAATCTCCTTTCCGGCAAGCAGCCGTTTCAGCTGTTCCATTTTTCCCTGTGCGGCGGCTTTCCTCAAATTCTCCCCGGTAAAGCAGAGAGGGGAACACATTTCAAGCAGGCGGTCATAAATCCGGGCGTGGGCGGTGTCCTCCGGGTGCTGCAATTCCTCCAGCGTGAGGTTGGTCGTCACAATCAGCGGCTTCCTGCTCCGGTAGCGGCTGTCAATCACATTGTAGACCTGTTCCAGACCGTATTCTGTGCCACGCTCCATTCCAAAATCGTCAATGATGAGCAGGGGGAAGCTGCAAAGGCGGGAAATATATTCGTTCCTGCCCGCAAAGCTGGCGGCAAGGTCGTTTAATATTGCTGCAAAGTTTGTCATGCACACCGGGACTTCCTGCTCCATGAGGGCGTTTGCAATACACCCGGCAAAATAGCTTTTCCCAGTGCCTACCCTGCCCCACAAGAGCAGCCCGTAGTTCCCGTCCTTTATCTGTTCCCAGCGTGCCACATATCCGGCGGCGTTCTTCATCTGCGGGCAGCTGCCGTTATCGTTGGCAAATGTCCAGTCCTGCATGGTCTTGTCTGTAAAGCCCTGCCGTTTCAGCCGTTCCACCGTTTCAAGGTGGCTGCGCCGCTTCTCGGCGGCTTCCCGTTCCTTACGGGCTGCCCGCTGGCAGTCGCACTCTGACGGGTGGCGGTCACGCCCGAAAAAGGTCTTGCCCTCCGGGAAATAGGCTTCTTTGGGTTTCCGGCATTTGCCGCAGTATAAAAGCCCGTCCTCCCCGGTGTAATCCTCCGGCTCGGCTGTGGTGTCGGTCATAGGCAGTATGGTGTTGTGGATTGTATCGGTCATAGGCTTTCTCCCTCCTTGAATGAATAGTCCGGTATGCCTTTCTTTGGCTTCTCTTTGGCAGCGTCCTCCTGCGCCCACTTGTAAATGGTGGCTGCATGGCTCTGGTACTGCTTCCCGGTGGAAGCGATGTGGCAGGAAAGGCGGTCAAGGTAATACTCCCACTTGCCGGGGAAGTCCTGTTCCAGCTCCAAAAGTTCTGTGTCAGAAAGAAATACATTTTTATATCTGCCATAAGCGGCGGGGGGCTGCCCCTCACTCGCTCCTTTTGTTTGGCTCTCTATTAGGTTGTTTATATTAGTTTGGTTAGGGGACGGTTTTCCGACCGTCATAAGGTCAGTTTTCCGGCTGTCAGTTGGTCGGTTTCCCGCCCTTATGAGGGGCGGTTTTCCGTCCGTCAGTTGGTCGGAAAACTGTACCACTGGGATAGGCGGCACTTTCACATACAGACGGTTGGCGGCAGAAAAGCCCGTCCGTCTGCGTTCCAGCAGCCCGGCAGCGTCCAGTTCGTTCAGTGCGCCCTTTATGGTGGTGCAGCCTTTATCCAGCATTTCCGCTATCTCTGCTATGGGGTAGACAATGTATGTCCGTCCCTCGCTGTCCTGCCAGCCGTTCTTCTGCGAAAGGGTGGAACGGTCTAACAGCAGCGCATATAACTCTCTTGCGGTGTGGGATAGGTCTGTTTCCAGCAGGAAACGGGGGTAAGGCAGGTAAGCGGGCAGCTCCGTTCCTGCGGTCATATAATCAGCGATAGGGTTCACCTCCTTGTGGTGTCTGTCTGTGGGTTCTGTTACGCTTTTAGGGGGCGTTTTTAAGGGAAAAGGATAAATGTATCACGCACCCTTTGACACCCTCCAAAAAAGCCTTGATTTATGCGGGTTTGAAATGCCCTAAAGCGTGACATTTCTCCCTTTGTTTCCGCTTCCGTTTGGCGGCGTTTATCCGCTTCATGCGTCCGGCGCAGTCCGGGCAGTATTTCCCCCGGTTGGATTTTGGGAAGAAGAACGCCCCGCAGACAGCGCAGCGTTTCCGGCTTCCCCGGCGCAAGAGGGCGGCTTCCAGTGCTTCATCAAGGGGCAGGACAGCGGCGGTAAACCAGCGGCAGAGCAGCGAATAGCTGATACTCTGTACACACACGCAAGGCTCGCCGTCCTCCAACAGCAGGCAGTTCCCGCTGTCATAGTTGCAGCACTCATGCACAAGGCGGCGGGCTGCCCGGTACTGGCGGTAGTCCATGCGGGGGATATTACCGTTCATGGCTCTGCTCCTTTCTGCACTGCGGCTCGCTCCGGCGTAAAATCTGGTCGATATTGCCCTTGACAGTCTGCAAGCGGCGGTACTCCTCCCGTTTTGCCCGGTAATCGTTGTAGCCGCTGTTTTTCTCTTTGATAAGGCTTTCAATCTCTGCTTGCAGGGATTTATAGCTCGGCAGCTTGGAAATGCCGTTCTCCCTGAAATAGCGGGCGGCTGCGTCTGCTATGATAAAGTCACTTTCATGCTTCTGACGGTAGGCTGCTTTTGCTTTGGCGTTTTTCTGCTGTTTCAGCCCGTCCCGGACAGGGCGGGTCTTGGAATAGGCAAGCACCTGCCGTTGCAGCTCCTTTTTCCCGTTCAGCGTCTTTTCCACCTGCTTCAACCACGCAAGGCTTTCCTGCATGGCGGCATAGGCGGCAGAACAGGCTTCGTCCAGTTCCTCCGGGGAGGAAAAGCCGTACTGCTGATAGGCGGTAACGGTAGCTGCCATTTGCTTTAGGTTGTGCTTTGCCGCCCAGCGGTCATAGCCCACGCCCTTGCCCTCGGCTCGCTTGGCTTCCCGGTCAACCATGCGCTGCAAGGTGTTGTCTGCCGGGGTGGTTTTTGCAGCTTTTTCCCCTTGTAACGGCTTTTTAACTGCGGCAGGGTATTCGGGTATGGCTTTGGTCTGTTCGGCAGCTCTGTGGGCGTTCTGCGTGAGCAGGGCAAGGACAGCAGCCTTGTCAAAATCGTCCCCCAGCTTTCGGGCTGTGATAGGCTTTGTCCTGTCCGGCGTGAGGTAGGAAAGCCGCCCCCGGCTCTCCTTGACGGTCACACCCTCCCGCAGCAAAAGGGAAGAAAACTCGTCAAAGCTGCCAGCTTGGGAAAGTGCCTGCCGTATCGTCCGGCGCAGCTTCGCCTTGTCCGTTTCAAACTTGGTGGGCTTGGTCGGCTGTCCGGCGGCTTCTCTGGCGGCGTTCTCTTTGTCAAGGGCAAGCTGCCCTTTCTTTGCCGCCCAGTATTCCCGTTCGGTTATCCGTTCCTTGCTGCCGTTCAAGAGGTCGATTTGGTAAAGCCCCTCCCGGTGGCACATTTCCATGACTTCGCTCTTGAAATATTCCATAGCGGCGTTGGTGCAGCGGTGCTTGCAGCCCTCCAGCGTGTCGGCTGGTCTGTCCATGTAGGGCAGAAGCGGGACTTCGTAAATCCGCAGGGAGTTGATGACGATATGCACATGGATATTCCCGCTGTGGTTATGCCCGTCCGGGTGGGTGCAGATTAGGGCTTGGTGTCCGGGGAAATGCTCCTTGCAGAACTGCTCGCCCAGCTCCTGCGCCCGGTCTACGGTCAAGCCGTTGTCTGTCCCGTCCCGTGGGTCAAAGCTGATGATATAGTGGTGGCTTTTCACATCTTCCCGTTTTTGGTTTTTCTCATAGCGGAGATTGGCTCGCATACAGGCAACAGCGAAATCCTCGCCCCCGCAGTTGAGGGAAGAAATGCGGTAATCCTCCCTCGGTATCAGCCGCCCGTTTTCATCAAGGGTGGCTTTCATGGTAAACTCGTCATGCTCAAATGTGAGATAGGCTTCCGCTGCGCCATAGTCGGCGTTTTTAGAGCTGATATGTTTGAATGTTGCCAACAGCGTCACCCACTTTCTGCAAGACTTCAAACTTTAGGGCAGCAAGGTCGGAAACCGCCGCCCGTACCTCCCCGGCAAGCTGCGGATAGGGACTGTGCCACTCGTTCAGCGTCCGGGCTATCTGGTTTAAGTTGCCGCCGATCCTCCCGTATTCGGCGGTCAGCTTCCCGACAGCGGCAAGCAGCTCGTCATTGATGGGGGAAACGGTTATGATGGGGCGTATGGCTGCCCCGGTTATGGCTTGCCGGATAAACTCGGCTTGGCTCATGTGGTAAGCAGAAAGCCGCTGGGCAAACTCGGCGTATTCTTCCTCGGTCATGCGTGTTTTGACTACCCGGCTGCGGTGCGGCGTGTTGTATCGTTTCATAGGTGGTTGACCTCCTTTCTGTGCGTGGTGTCCTCTCACTAATAGGAGAAAAACAGGGTGTGAAGCGGAACTGTTTTTGAAAAATCCGAAAAATATTTTGAGGGGTTTTTCAGCGGCGCAAGCCGCATAAGCAGGGTTTGGGGAAGGCACTCCCCAACAAGATTCCCGCAGGGGCAAAATGAGCGATAAGCGAATTTTGGCACCTCGGTAGAATCTTGCTCTAAGAAACTGCCGGTCTGCCGCTCACTTCCTACTGCCACTTTTTCGGGAAATCGCAACCAGTTTTTTCATAAAAGGCTGCGGGCTGGCGTTCTCCCTCTCTTTCTGGCAAAGACTTTTCCGGCGGCTTGGTCTTTCCCAACAATAAGGCGTTTCAGAAGCTGTGTTTTGCCCGCTGCTTGATAGAAAACGGGAATTTCCCCCTGCTCACTTATCAGTACCGATACTTTCTCGATTTGCCAAAAATGGGCGCAAAAAAAGCAGCAAATCTTTTTCAGACTTACTGCTTCATGTGCCGCTATGGGGCAGCGGTTATTCAGTTGTAAAATAAAAGAGGGCGGCAGCACTTGGAGCTGTCGCTCCTTGTCTACTCATCAGCAAAGGCGGACGGGGCTGTCAACGACGGCGCGGAGCGACGTTCATCTTGTCGTTGACTGGCTCGGCTGGCTTTGCTATTTATCCGTCAAATAAAAATCGTTGTTTTTAATTCTGAATCTTAAAATTATAGACGCGGGGGTAAATATTGCCCCCCGCGCCTAAACTTATAGTAGACGGTTATTTATTGTTTTAATAGTACAAATATGTGACATAACCAATAATACTAAAAACGATTATTATGCCTAATATTACAAGCAATGTAATAATTAGCTTTTTATGCCGCATATCCTTAGTCCCTCCAGTAAGAAATGCTTGTGTCGCCGTCGGAATATGCTAATAACTCTCCGTAGATATTTCCAATCTGAACACTAAGTCCCTCAATCGGTCCTAACTTGTAATAGAATGTACCTTTGGCATGAACTACATTACCACTAATATATGCACTCTTCGATGTTGTATCTGTCTGAACAAGCGGATTCAAATTTTTAACAACAAATGCGTCATTGTAATAAATAGTAGTAATGGTACTGCCGGACACGCTATACCCGACTTCAATTCGATATTCAAGTATTTCTATTCCCAAAATATCTACGGTTGACGTACCCCACGCATCATATCTGGTAGACCTAGCTGCTCCTAAATCTGCTCCAGAAGCTACTTTCTCTGTCCGGTCATAAGTAGTTGCTCTTGTAATTCCCGGTGCAACTAAATCTCCGCTGTAGGTTGCAGGATCAAGCAAGTAGTCAATAAATTTTTCCTGCTCATCTGCACTAAGTGCTTCAAATTTCTGCAAATCCTCCGGAGATTCCTGCGCCAAAAATTCTTTATATTCATTCACGGTCAAAGCTGAATCCGGCGCTTTTTCAGCTGCAAACACTGAAACAGAAAAACTCATTACCAGAGCAAACGTCAACAGAACCGAAAATAACCTTTTAAGTTTTTTCATAAACTCACCTCATTTCTAAAGTAATAAATAATCCGTCTACTATTTATTCATTAGTATTTCACAAGGTAAGATTAAGTAATTCATGTCTTTATTATACCAGAATATTTTTGATATTTCAATTAGATTTTTTGTTTTTTTTTTGAATAATGGGCTGTTGTCTATCAAATTCTTTTGTGTTACTTTACCGCACATGAGCATTATCCGGCGGCATGAAGCAGAGAGCCTCTCTTGCAAGGGTGCTTGTCAACCAGCCGAAGATGATTCTCATGGATGAGCCGTTTGGCGCGCTTGATGCCTTAACCAGACAGAACATGCAGACGTTAATCCGTGAAATCTGGAATAAGACCGGCAATACGATTTTCCTGATTACACACGATGTCGATGAAGCGCTGGCACTGGCAACAAGAGTAATCGTCATGTCTTCAAGACCGGGACGGATTGTCAAAGAATTTCATACGGATTTTACCTACGATATCGTAGGCACGAATCAGGAAAGTGCAAAATATACACAGGAATATATGCATATCCGTGAGGAAATATTAAGCATTATTAATACGCAGAATGCGGCATTGACGGCAGATGCCATTTAAAACATAAAGCAAAGCGGGCAGAAAATTATTTTTGTCCGCTTATTTGTGCGTATTAAAAAAATATAAAGAGTCTAAAAAAATCCGAAATAAAGCGTTACAAATTCTTATTTTTATGATAAATTATAGTATATATATGCAACCACAGATGTATTGTAGTGACAAAGGGGAGATTCATATGAATAAGAAAGTGTATTGTAAGCGTACAAAAGCGTTTTACAGAATCTTTGCGGCAGCAGCGTGCAGTTTGCTGCTGGCAGGGTGTCAGGCACAGAAGCCGGACGACTACGCAACCAATCAGGGCTATTCTGATAACAGTACCGTATCGGTACAAAATACCACAGGCATTACCAAAGAAAATATCAAAGTCGGGGTCATTCATTTGTCTGATCCGGCAGAGGGAAGCGGCTATACCTATACACATGATTTAGGGATTCAGGGGATGCAGCAAAACCTCGGACTTTCAGATGACCAGATTATACGCAAAATCAATGTCGATGACAGTGATGCACAAAAGACACGCACTGCGATTCAGGAGTGTATTGATGCGGGCTGTAATATCATATTTTCCACAAGCTGGGGCTATATGCAGACCACCGCAGAAATGGCGGAACAGTATCCGTCTGTGTATTTTTCACACGGCACGGGCTATTTAAGCAACGGTAAAAATTTTAACAACTATTTCGGAAAAATCTATCAGCCGCGGTATTTAAGCGGAATTGTGGCAGGCATGAACACCAAAACCAATAAAATCGGCTACGTTGCCGCAATGGATTCTTCCAATTCAGAAGTTACGGGCGGTATTGATGCTTTCGCACTGGGTGTATATTCTGTCAATCCGGATGCACAGATTTACGTTAAGGTAACAAACAGCTGGTACAGTCCTGAAGCGGAAAAAGCCGCCGCAGCGACATTGCTTGATATGAACTGTGACGTGATTACACAGCACTGTGACACGCTTTATCCACAGACACTGGCACAGGAGCGGGGCGTTTACAGTATCGGTTATAATTCGGATATGAGTAAAAATGCGCCAGATGCCTGTTTATGTAGTGTCATCTGGAACTGGAGTGCTTATTACACCTCTGCGGTACAGAGTGTTCTGGACGGAACGTGGGACGGCAGTAATTATTACGGCGGCATGAATGAAAATCTAGTCGGCATTACGGAACTGGCAGATTTTTGTGCGACAGGGACAAAACAGAAGGTGGACGAAGCCAAACAGCAGATTTTATCCGGGAAAAACGGTGTGTTTGACGGTGTCATTGAAACCAATACGGGAGAAACCGTAGGCGAACAGGGTAAAACACTGGATGCCGCAACGATTACCGGCAAAATCAATTGGTACTTTAAAACCGTTCACGTTGTCGAATAGGGGGAATTACAGATGAGTATTAAAAAGAAAATTTTATCCATTACCATTATACCGGTGCTGCTTTTAGGCATTGTATCCATTTTTTTAACCTTTACCACGGTAAAAGGTGCATTAATCAATCAGATTGAGGAAGCGCTAAAAGGCACTGCGGCGGCGACACTGGCGGCATATGACCAGAATACGGGCGATTACATACAGACCAGCAATGGCGATATCTGGAAGGGCAGCTATAACATTTCCAAGTCGGAAAGTCTGGTAGACCGTATCAAAAAGAACACGGATATGGATGTCACATTTTTCTATGGAAACGAACGGATTATGACTTCGGCTGCGGACTCGGATGGAAACCGCATTTTAGGTTCACCGGCGGGCGATGTGATTATTACAAAGGTTCTGCAAAACGGCGAAGAATATTTCAGCGAAAACGTATCATTAGAAGGAAATATAAATTATGGCTATTACATGCCGGTTTATCAGAATGGTTCGGACAGTGAGATTATCGGCATGGTCTTTGTCGGTACGGATAAGGCGCAAAAAGATGCGGTCATCAACAGGATTCTTGGCAGTATTGTTATGGCGGTGATTGTGATTATGCTTGTGTGTATTGCATTTGCCATGAAAATGGCATTGTCTATGAGCAGTAATATCCAAAGCAGCATCCAGGTTGTTGAGGAGCTGGCACAGGGCAACTTAAAAGTATGGGTCGATGAAAAACTGCTTGCAAGAAAAGATGAAATTGGTGCACTCTCGAAAGTAACGATTACACTCCGTGATGCCATGCAGTCCGTTATCTGTGAAATTTCGGAAAATGCCAAGCATTTGTCAGAGGCATCGGATGTGCTGGGGATGGCAGCAGACACCACCAACGGCACGATGACACAGGTAAAAGATACTGTGGCAATGATTGTGGATAATTCGGCACAGCAGGCAGAAAATTCCAAGAATACTTCGGCACAGATGCAGATTATGGGTGAAAATATCACGCAGACGACACAGGAAGTCGGCGTGTTAGACGAAAATGCACAGGCAATGCAGCAGTCCGGCCGCAGGGCGGCAGAAACGCTGTTAAATCTCATGAAAATCAATGACGAAGTGGAGCATACAATAAAAGAAGTACAGGAGCAGACGAACAGAACGAATGACTCCGTCAATAAAATTTACGAGGCAACGGCACTGATTACGTCGATTGCGGAAGAAACCAATCTGTTAAGCCTGAATGCTTCGATTGAGGCGGCAAGGGCAGGAGAAAGCGGCAGGGGCTTTGCCGTGGTTGCCGATCAGATTAAAAAGCTGGCAGACCAGTCCAACGAATCGAGCCGTGAAATCGGTGAAACTACGCAGGTACTTATGGAGGATTCTGCAAAAGCCGTGGAAAATATGCAGCAGATGCAGCAGATTCTACAGAATCAGAGTGAAAGCATGCAGGCGACCCAAAATATTGTGGAAGAGGTGCTTTCGGGTATTGGGGAATCCATGCAGGGTATCGGACAGATTAAAAGCAGTACACAGCGGCTTGACAGCTCCCGCAGTGAAGTCGTGGAAGCCGTGTCGGCGCTCTCTGAACTTGCCGGAAACAACATGGAAGGCACGAAAAAGACATATAATGAAACAGAAGCGGTTGCAGGAACATTTAAACAGGTCTATGAAAGTGCCGAACAGCTCCGTCAGATTGCCGAACAGCTTGTACAGAGCATTGATTATTTCAAAATGTAAAAAAGAGGTTGAATTTCACACAGTAATGTGCTAAACTCAGCAATAAATAAAAAAGATAAACCGTTGAATAAGAGTAGTAGCATGAGCGTAAGAGATTACAGAGAACTGCATGTGGTGAGAAAGCAGTATTTCCGGTTCATGTGAATGGACTTATGAGGGCAGCCTGAAATGATAGTAGGAGCTGACGGAAACTCTAACCGTTATGATGAGAGCATATCGTCTGACTGTAGTAATCGCCGATTTGACGGACTATAGAATGACCGTATGTGAGATTTCCATACAGGTGGCGTGCAGAAAAGATTTCTGTTCCTTTAGGGAACGGAAATCTTTTTTTGCTTTATTTCGGTTTGTAACAAAAAGAAAAGAGGAAAGACCATGAAGGAAAAGACACAAAACGCAGGCAGAGGCGCATCCCTTGCAATGGGTGTTGCATTTGTCGGATTCACAACACAGTTTGGCTTAATTCCGCTGGTTAAGACGGGTTATTCTTATATCGGTTATGCAACGCTGATTGTGATTGTGATACCGTTTATTGTCCATATGATTGTAGGCTGCGTGAAAAAACAGCCGGTCATGGGCAGCGAAGCAGCTGAAAATTAAAAAACTGATACGTGTTTTGCGGGCATGAAAATGTCTGCGGAAAGGATAGAATCATGAAATTAGAAAATTATGAATTACATTTACCGAGTTATTCTGTAGGAAAAGAGGTCTATAACCAGATTGGAAAAATCTGTAAACCATACGGCACAAAGGTGCTTGTAATCGGCGGTAAAAAGGCGCTTTCTGCGGCATTTGACAAAATCAGTAAAAATGCGGCGGACGGCGGGCTGGATATTATCGGAAAAGAAATTTACGGAACAGACTGCACGTATGAGGCAGTAGAACGCCTTGCCGCACTGCCGGCATTCAAAGAAGCCGATATGGTGTTTGCCGTGGGCGGTGGAAAGGCAATTGATACCTGCAAATGTCTGTGTATCGAGTGTGAAAAGCCGGTGTTTACATTCCCGACAATCGCTTCCAACTGTGCGGCATGTACTTCTGTTTCAATTATGTATCATGAAGACGGCACATTTTTTAAACCACATTTCTTTACACATCCGGCAGCTCACGCATTTATCGATACACAGATTATTGCCGCCGCACCGTACCGTTATCTGTGGGCGGGTATCGGCGACACGTATGCAAAAAATTACGAAGCTGAGATTTCTTCACGCGGTGAAAAACTGCCGCATTATACGGAGGTCGGGGTCGGATTTTCCAAAATGTGCCTGACACCGATGCTTGAATACGGCAGACAGGCATTGGAGGATAATAAAAAGGGTGTTGCAACCGAAGCACTGGAGCAGGTAGTTTTAGCGATTGTGGTTACGACAGCGATTGTATCCATTTTCCTTACAAGGGACTTTACACCGGATTACAACAGTGGTCTGGCACATGCCTGCTTTTATGCGCTGACGGCATATCCGGTCATTGAAAAAGAACATCTGCACGGCGAGGTTGTCGGATTCGGTGTACTGTATGCCCTGCTTGTAGACGGACAGCAGGAGGAATTTGAAAAAATTTATGCGTTAAATAAAGAGCTGGGACTTCCGGTGCGCATTGCCGATATCGGCATTACCGAGGAGCAGTTCTTTGAAACCATGGACAGGATTCCGCAGATGTCCGATATTCGCCATTATCCATATGCAGTGACAAAGGAAATGCTGATGCAGGCATATGAAACGATAGAACAGCTGCCAGTATAAAATGTCAGAATATTCATAATAAAATATACAATTTATAGAAAAGAATGAAAATAATTAAAATTTATTTGAAAAAAGTATTGACAAATAATAACCTGCGTGTTAATATACAATCACAAACAAACAAGAACTTCAAACATAAGAGTTCTTAAAAGGAGGTTGATTCCAATGCAGAACGAAGGAATACACCTACAATATGAGAGTGGTAAGGCATAGCAGTTCCCTCGCAAGAATACCTTTACCGATATAACAAATGGAAGATTCCTATAAAGAGATAGGAAAAGAAGGAAAAGGTAATACAGGCTGGCACTCATATTGAAGATTTACCACAACAATAATATGAAAGATTTCAGATTTGTGTAAAGAAACAAATACTGAAAAGGTATCAAAAATATACGACCGGAACACTTCTGATACCAGTAAAAGATTTTGGTTATCAACGAAATCAAAGTCAATGAAGATGCAGAAGTAAAAGGAAACTATATTTCAGATATCTTGAAACTGTCAGAACCCGTGAAAGATGACAGAAAGAAGCTTCATATTATCCGAATGAAACAGATTCAATGAAAGCAATTTCAAGGAATCAGGTATCATTCAAAAAAATGTATCAATGTTCTAAGTAAGAAAACAAAAAGGAAGATTTTTTAAAGAAAAGATTCCAAAAAGAAAACTTACGAGCAGGGAATAAAAAGGTGATGTTGCCTTTGTACAATCAGAACAGATTTCATCGAAGAAATTGAAAAATGAAGTGAAATTCATAAAATCAATGAAGAATCGAAGAAAAAGGAGTTTAAAATTGGATAACGCAGAGTCTTAGAACGGCCGTTGTATCAAACATTCGTAGTTGGTATGACGGTCGTTCATTTTGCTCATTTTGCATTAAAAAGCATGAAAAAGGAATAGTGCCAAAACGGCGGGAATATAGTATATAGCGTGAAAAAATGCCGGTGTAATTATTTTTTGCATTGGAATTTGGTTCTTATGAAACAAATCTGCGCGGTAAAAATCTAGTATTTGTGGATTGGAGAGGTGTATGAAACTGCTGTGGAGGTCGGGACGCAGGCGCGGTAAAGCTGATGGCAAAGAAAAGGAAAAAGACATTAGGGAAAGCAGGAAACCATGGTCGGGGATAACGGCACAGAAAGTAAGTATCGTGGCAGTGCTGTTTTTAGTAATGTATGCGCTGGGAGCGCTGACAGCAAAAAAGGCGGAGAGTGTCGGTGTGTCGGCATTACTGCATGAAAAAAGTGAAAACTGGGGACTGGGTTTTGGCACGGAAGGAAAGCCGCCGACAGGAAATGCGAGTGCAGAGGAATTAAAAAAATACAATGCGTATTTTATCGGGGATACAACACAGAATACGATTTATCTGACATTTGACTGCGGCTATGAAAACGGCAATACAGAGCCGATTTTAGATGCGTTGAAAAAACATGATGTAAAGGCGACCTTTTTTGTGGTCGGAAATTTTCTGGAAACCAGCCCGGAGATAGTCAAACGGATGATTGCGGAGGGGCATACGGTCGGCAATCATACCTATCATCATCTGGATATGTCATCCATTTCAAGCATGGATGCCTTTAAAAAGGAAACGCAGGACGTTGAAAATCTGTTTGAGCAGATTACAGGGACACCGATAACAAAATTTTACCGTCCGCCGCAGGGCAAATACAATATTGAAAACTTAAAAATGGCGCAAGAGCTTGGCTACCACACGTTTTTCTGGAGTCTTGCTTATGTGGACTGGTATCAGGATAAACAGCCGACAAAAGACGAAGCGTTTGGCAAGCTGCTTAAAAGAATACACCCCGGCGCAATCGTACTGTTACATTCCACGTCTTCGACAAATGCGCAGATTTTAGACGAATTGTTGACCAAGTGGGAAGAAATGGGCTATACTATAAAACCGTTGACAGAACTGGCTGGCGCAGCAACATGACACATAATAAATGTATTGTTTGACAAAACTTTAGGAAAAATGTTTGGCGAAGCCGGGTGAAGCGTGTAAAGATATAGATTTATGCGTGTACAGACAAAGAAAGAGAGTAAGATGAAGAAAAATGGGAGGAAACAAAACGTGAATACGAAAGAGTATGAAACAAAGGAGCTGCTTTCACGGTTTGCACCGTATTATAAGCCGCATATGGGGACGCTCTGCATGGATTTATTCTGTGCGGCGCTGACAACAATCTGCGAGCTTGTGCTTCCGCTGATTATGCGTTATATTACCAACGAAGGAATCCGGGATCTTGCGGCGTTGTCCGTAAAGACCATTCTGATGTTGGGTGCATTGTATCTGGTACTGCGTATTATTGATGGTATTGCCAATTATTATATGGCATATACGGGGCATGTTATGGGTGCAAAGATTGAAACCGGTATGCGTAAAGATGCATATGCGCATTTGCAGAAGCTGTCTGATACGTATTATAACAATACGAAAGTCGGTCAGATTATGGGGCGGATTACCAACGATTTATTTGATGTTACCGAATTTGCGCATCACTGTCCGGAGGAATTCTTTATTGCGGCGATTAAAGGCATTGCAGGCTTTGCAATTCTTGCAATGATTAATTTGTGGCTGACACTGATTATTTTTGTGATTGTGCCGGTTATGGTTCTATCCTGTATGAAGCTGAACCGCAAAATGAAAAAGGCATTTGCGGCACAGCGGTATCAGATTGGTGAATTAAATGCGCGTATTGAAGATACCTTGCTGGGTCAGAAGGTTGTGAAGGCTTTCACAAATGAAGATATGGAAAATCAGAAGTTTGATGCGGATAACCACAGCTTCTTTGGGATTAAAAAAGAAACGTATAAATATATGGGCGCATTCCAGACCACAACCAGAATGTTTGACGGTGTGATGTATCTGGCAGTTGTGGTTGCCGGCGGTATTTTTATGGTTAGAGGCATGATTCTGCCGGGCGATCTGGTTGCGTATATGCTGTATGTAACGACATTTATTGCAACAATCCGCAGAATCATTGAATTTGCCGAGCAGTTCCAGCGCGGCATGACGGGAATTGAGCGCTTTTTACAGATTATGGATGCTAAAATCGACATTTTTGACGAGCCGGGTGCAGTCGAATTAAAAGATGTAACAGGAGATATTACATTTAAAGATGTAAGCTTTGAGTATCCGGATGACCACAATCAGGTCTTTGAAAATCTGAATCTGACGATTCGTCCGGGCGAAAAGGTTGCCATTGTCGGACCGTCAGGCGGTGGAAAGACGACACTTTGTAACCTGATTCCGCGTTTTTATGATATTGATTCCGGCGAAATCAGCATTGACGGTAAAAATATCAAATCGTTTACGTTAAAGAGCCTGCGCCAGCAGATTGGCATTGTACAGCAGGACGTCTATCTGTTTTCGGGTACGGTGTATGACAATATTGTATACGGCAGCTTAAATGCGACAAAGGAACAGGTTATTGAAGCCGCAAAGCTTGCCGGGGCAGATGGATTTATCAGGGAACTAAAAGACGGCTATCAGACCTATATCGGAGAACGAGGTGTGAAGCTTTCCGGCGGACAAAAACAAAGAATCAGCATCGCAAGGGTATTTTTAAAGAACCCGGCGATACTGATTCTGGATGAAGCGACCTCGGCGCTGGACAATGAAAGCGAGTATGAGGTTGCTAAGTCGTTAGAGAAGCTGTCAAAGGGCAGAACAACGATTACCATTGCACACCGCTTATCCAGTATCCGCAATTCGGACAGAATCTTAGTGCTTACGCAGGAAGGCATTGCCGAAGAAGGAAACCACGAAGCACTTATGGAAAAGAAAGGCATTTACTACCAGTTCTATACCATGGCGGACCGGCTGAAATAGCGGCGATGTCAGAAGCGGAACCGGTCACTTCATTCTGCATAACGGATAAGCCTTCGGTTACGGTGGCGTTTGGTTCAAGCTGTTTTATCGTAGTTATCTTATATTTTACACATGTTTCTGATTTTCGCGCAGGGCACTTTCTACATATTCCATAATGTAGTAGTTGTCCTCCGGCATCTGACAGCCGACAATATACGTGCCTTCATTTTCAGAAGAACGGATAATTCGGCCTTCCAGTACGGAATGGGCGGTCAGTGCAAAGTTATCAATGGCAATGGAAATGTCACGGCCCTTGGCAGAGGCAAAGAACGGGTCTTTTACCAGAAGGGCAAAACCGTTTGCACTGATATTGTCTAACTGACCCTTAAAGGTTTCACCGGAATTTTTCACGGTAATCGTACAGGTGTTGGAAATATCCATGCGTGGATATTTCCGGCGGTTTATAATCTGCGGACGGCTGGTAATCTGAATACGGTAAGTTCCTTCCGCAGCTGTTTTACCGCTGTCAGACTGAATCTTGGCATGGCTCCAGCAGTAAAGAACATTACCGACAGTAACCTGTACGGTACATGCTGCCGGTTTTGGCAGGCTGAGCTTCTTTTCAAGAGAGGCAAAAAGCGTATTTTCAACCTGTTCCAGTAATTCACCGTGGTATTCAATGTCTTTAGAAGAAGCATCATCATGAACGGTTACGGTCATCTTCATGCCGCGTTTTACATCATCAATGCCCATGAAACCGCCGATACCCAGTTCGCACATTAAATCCTGGATAACATCTTCAATGTTGTTGATATTCAGAGCCGTTTCTTCATATTTACTGCTCATGCGTTTGGTCGTTTCGTCAGAGTCGGAAATGCAGTTGGTCATGACATTTACAATATCAGTAACGTTTTCCATGTTGGAAACCAGCTGGCGGTTGGAATTTTCCACTTCTTTAATAGCGGTGTCAATAACCTGGATATGTTCACCCAGCTGTGAAGAATCCGCAGTAATTTTACCGACATTTTCGCCGGTTAAGGTTACTTTTTCAAGGGTCAGCTGAATCAGTTTCAAGGTCTGTTCGATAGAAGATGTCATTTTTTCTGAAATCTCATCCAGACGGGTTAAGGCATCCTGAATCTGACCGGATGAAGATTTGGTTTCGGTACTTAATGTGCGAATCTGTTCGGCAACGACCGCAAAGCCTTTTCCGGCTTCGCCGGCGCGTGCGGCTTCAATCGAAGCATTTAAGGCAAGCAGATTGGTCTGGCTTGAAATGCTGTCAATCGTACCGGTTTCTTCTTTTACTTTTTCAAATTCTGATTTGAATTCCTGTAAAACATTTTCAACTTCGCCAGACAGTTCAGACATCGTTCCGGCAGTTTTTACCAGTTCGTCAAGGTCTGCGGAACTGGTCTGTGCATGTGTAACGGATTCAGCTGTTAAGGAAACCATTTCGTTGATTAATGCAACAACGTGTTCCACCTGTGCATTAATATCACCGGTCATATCGGTGGAGGAGGTGGTATGCTGCTGTAATTTTCCGTTGTTGTCAGTTAATTCATTCATGCCAAGTAAAACAACGTCAGAGCCGTGTTTGTTTTCAGAAGCCAGTTCACGGACAACGGTAATACCGTTCATAATGGTATTGCTGGCAGTTTTTACCTTTTCAACGGTTGAGATGACACGCTGTAAGTCAGCCTTGATACTGTCGGTTAAAGCCCCATCAGATTCGTTTAAATGGCGGATAGACAGCACGTAGCAGATATAACATAAAACAATGCAGGATACCTGTAACTGGTAATTTTTTATATCAGCCGCAGAGTTGCAGCCAAGTACGACACCGCGGTATAAGGCGCTGCCGATGATGACAAGCGTATTGGCGATGCCGCAACGAATCATAAAGCTGCGGTTCTTGTAAAGAACCAGAAGGCTTGTGACAGGAAGCACATAGGTAAATGCAATCGGTGAAGCTGTTGTGCAGGATACAAAGGTATAAAAGATACCGTATCCGATAACAAGATCATATTTGTACAAATCAGTTGATTTTCCTTTTAGCCGCAGCAGAATATCGCCGATAAAGAAAGGAACCCAGCATAATACTACAAAAATAATGTAATTAGAAAACGGATACAGGCCGTTTGCGGCATCGGAGCCATAGTTGGCTGTGAGTAAAAGTGCAAAGACCAGCCAGATTCTGCGGGCTTTGATGTTGGCTTTTTCTTTGAAAACATTTTCATCATAGTTCATAAGTGTCATCTCCTGTTCTAGTATTTTTGAAGGAAATCAATCATGGATTTCATTGTCTGTAAACTTTCGTCAAGTTCCGGTTCAAATACGCTGAAAGCGTGTGTAAGCTTCGGATTTTTCGGAAAATTCAGTAAATCATGCGGCACCTGGTAACGTGCCAGTGCTTTTTCAAATTGTAACGTGTAGCGTTTTAAGTAATCGTTGTGGCTGGTTACCAGAAAACACGGCGGAAGTGCCTTTATAATATCAGGGTGTTCGGGATTTACAAACGGCGCAAAGGCACTCTTTTTGTAATTCTTTCCGTAAAGATACTTTGGAAGAAACAACCCGATTTTATCCTTTTTTGTTGTATAAAACATGCCACTGATGAGTCCCAGCGCATTGATATGTAAAGAAGACGGAGTGACTTTGGCAGCTTTTGCTGCGGCAGGGGCATGCTGCAGGGCAGCAGTGTAGGTTAAAAGACACGCACCGCCACTGTCTCCGACTGCATATACATGGGACAGATCACCGTTATCGGAAGAAATCCGCGTTTTTAAAAAGTCCATGGCACAGGCTAAATCCTGACACTGGTCGAAAAATGAACAGTCCGGTATCAGACGGTATTCCACGCTGTAGACTAAAAAACCAAGTTCGCTTAACCGCATGCAAAATAACCGGTTAAATTCTTTGCTGCCAAGTAAAAGTCCGCCGCCATGCACATTTACAATTACCGGGAGAAGTTCGCCGTCCTGTTTTTTCGGGCGGTAACAGTCCAGACGGTGTGAATCGCAGATGTGTGATTTACTGCTTTGCAGTGGGAAGTCCGTGTCCAAAGAAGTGTTGTCTTTTGCGGCAGAGCCGTCTGTCATATAAGGAATGTTTTTTATCTCTGTGACAGTATCCGGGAAAGTAAGTGTTAAATTCCGTTCGGCAGACGATTTCTCAAAGTCTTTTCGCTGTTTATAAAAATTTCTTATCATAAAGTCACTCATAGCAGTCTCCTATCATGGCCAGGGGGTTTTACCATGGCATCATATCATTATTTTAAGATATTTTTGAGGGCTTTTCAACAAAATAATGAAAATGATATCTTTTGATGGTGTCTGCGGGAATTAGTAGTCTTTTTTGATAAATTATGGTATACTTCTTAATAAAGAACTATGGCTGACTTACTAAAAGGAGAAATGTTTATGGAAAATTATAATGAAGCCTTTTTCAGGGCGAAGACGAACAAAAGAGCAAGCATAACATGGGTGCTTCTGCTGATCGTTGCGTGCATTTATTATGGCATCAAAGTCGGCACCGGAACACTGACACCGGGCTATTACGCAGCATTTGCGATTGTGGGCTGGGCAGTCTATATTGTCGGACAGGCACTGTTGTTTATTAAAGGAATGGATTTTAAACCGTATAAATGGATTGTGGGACTGGGATATCTTGCATTTTATTCGGTCATTGCATGGACGGCACTCGACCAGATTTCATATGTGTTTATCCTGCCGTTAATTTCAATTCTGATTTTATACAAAGACCCGAAGTTTATCCGCACGATGATGTGGATTACACTTTTTGTACTGATTTCAAGTAATGCTTATAAGGGGCTGGCAAAGGGCATGATGGATTATATGGCAAGTCCTGAATGTGCATTACAGCTGGTCATTGTAATTGGTTGTTATGTTTGTACCAATATGGCAATCAAACATCTGGTAGAATCCGATGGGGCGCTTACGCAGTCTATTAAAAGCAACTTAGAGCGCGTTGTCCGTACCGTAGAACAGGTTAAGGATGCAAGTAATGCCGTTGTAGACGGTGTAACGGTTGTCCGTGAACTGGCAGACGAGAACAGAACGGGTGCCAATGATGTTATGAAGGATATGCAGAATCTCGATGCCAACAACGGTGTCTTAAATGAAAAGACCCTTTCTTCCATGGAGATGACAAAGGTCATTGATACACAGGTCAAAGGTGTGGCTGACCTGATGGAACAGGTAGTAGACCTGATCGGGGCATCGGTTGAACATGCCAATGTGAGTGCAGGTGAACTGGTAGAGGTTGTGGAAACAACCAATAAGATGGCAGACCTTTCAAAACAGGTTGAACAGATTCTGGAAGATTTCAAGAAAGAATTTGAAAATGTAAAAGAAGAAACCAGTACAATTGAGGGCATTACCTCAAAGACCAATTTACTGGCGTTAAATGCTTCTATCGAAGCGGCAAGAGCCGGAGAAGCCGGAAAGGGCTTTGCGGTTGTAGCCAATGAAATCCGTAATTTGAGCAGCGGCACACAGGCATCTTCCAACAGTATCATGGAAGCGCTTTCCCATCTGGAAGAAACATCCCAGAAGATGCTTGAATCCATTGCAGAAACCATTGAACTGATACAGGTTAATATTGAAAAGGTATCGAATGTCAATGTAAGTGTAACCAATATTACACAGGATGCGACAAGCCTTGGAGAAATGCTCATGTGCGGTAAAGTAACACAAAAGAATTTGATAGACAACAGCCCATTATTCCGAAAAAAAGCAAAAAATCTAATTGAAATATCAAAAATATTCTGGTATAATAAAGACATGAATTACTTAATCTTACCTTGTGAAATACTAATGAATAAATAGTAGACGGATTATTTATTACTTTAGAAATGAGGTGAGTTTATGAAAAAACTTAAAAGGTTATTTTCGGTTCTGTTGACGTTTGCTCTGGTAATGAGTTTTTCTGTTTCAGTGTTTGCAGCTGAAAAAGCGCCGGATTCAGCTTTGACCGTGAATGAATATAAAGAATTTTTGGCGCAGGAATCTCCGGAGGATTTGCAGAAATTTGAAGCACTTAGTGCAGATGAGCAGGAAAAATTTATTGACTACTTGCTTGATCCTGCAACCTACAGCGGAGATTTAGTTGCACCGGGAATTACAAGAGCAACTACTTATGACCGGACAGAGAAAGTAGCTTCTGGAGCAGATTTAGGAGCAGCTAGGTCTACCAGATATGATGCGTGGGGTACGTCAACCGTAGATATTTTGGGAATAGAAATACTTGAATATCGAATTGAAGTCGGGTATAGCGTGTCCGGCAGTACCATTACTACTATTTATTACAATGACGCATTTGTTGTTAAAAATTTGAATCCGCTTGTTCAGACAGATACAACATCGAAGAGTGCATATATTAGTGGTAATGTAGTTCATGCCAAAGGTACATTCTATTACAAGTTAGGACCGATTGAGGGACTTAGTGTTCAGATTGGAAATATCTACGGAGAGTTATTAGCATATTCCGACGGCGACACAAGCATTTCTTACTGGAGGGACTAAGGATATGCGGCATAAAAAGCTAATTATTACATTGCTTGTAATATTAGGCATAATAATCGTTTTTAGTATTATTGGTTATGTCACATATTTGTACTATTAAAACAATAAATAACCGTCTACTATAAGTTTAGGCGCGGGGGGCAATATTTACCCCCGCGTCTATAATTTTAAGATTCAGAATTAAAAACAACGATTTTTATTTGACGGATAAATAGCAAAGCCAGCCGAGCCAGTCAACGACAAGATGAACGTCGCTCCGCGCCGTCGTTGACAGCCCCGTCCGCCTTTGCTGATGAGTAGACAAGGAGCGACAGCTCCAAGTGCTGCCGCCCTCTTTTATTTTACAACTGAATAACCGCTGCCCCATAGCGGCACATGAAGCAGTAAGTCTGAAAAAGATTTGCTGCTTTTTTTGCGCCCATTTTTGGCAAATCGAGAAAGTATCGGTACTGATAAGTGAGCAGGGGGAAATTCCCGTTTTCTATCAAGCAGCGGGCAAAACACAGCTTCTGAAACGCCTTATTGTTGGGAAAGACCAAGCCGCCGGAAAAGTCTTTGCCAGAAAGAGAGGGAGAACGCCAGCCCGCAGCCTTTTATGAAAAAACTGGTTGCGATTTCCCGAAAAAGTGGCAGTAGGAAGTGAGCGGCAGACCGGCAGTTTCTTAGAGCAAGATTCTACCGAGGTGCCAAAATTCGCTTATCGCTCATTTTGCCCCTGCGGGAATCTTGTTGGGGAGTGCCTTCCCCAAACCCTGCTTATGCGGCTTGCGCCGCTGAAAAACCCCTCAAAATATTTTTCGGATTTTTCAAAAACAGTTCCGCTTCACACCCTGTTTTTCTCCTATTAGTGAGAGGACACCACGCACAGAAAGGAGGTCAACCACCTATGAAACGATACAACACGCCGCACCGCAGCCGGGTAGTCAAAACACGCATGACCGAGGAAGAATACGCCGAGTTTGCCCAGCGGCTTTCTGCTTACCACATGAGCCAAGCCGAGTTTATCCGGCAAGCCATAACCGGGGCAGCCATACGCCCCATCATAACCGTTTCCCCCATCAATGACGAGCTGCTTGCCGCTGTCGGGAAGCTGACCGCCGAATACGGGAGGATCGGCGGCAACTTAAACCAGATAGCCCGGACGCTGAACGAGTGGCACAGTCCCTATCCGCAGCTTGCCGGGGAGGTACGGGCGGCGGTTTCCGACCTTGCTGCCCTAAAGTTTGAAGTCTTGCAGAAAGTGGGTGACGCTGTTGGCAACATTCAAACATATCAGCTCTAAAAACGCCGACTATGGCGCAGCGGAAGCCTATCTCACATTTGAGCATGACGAGTTTACCATGAAAGCCACCCTTGATGAAAACGGGCGGCTGATACCGAGGGAGGATTACCGCATTTCTTCCCTCAACTGCGGGGGCGAGGATTTCGCTGTTGCCTGTATGCGAGCCAATCTCCGCTATGAGAAAAACCAAAAACGGGAAGATGTGAAAAGCCACCACTATATCATCAGCTTTGACCCACGGGACGGGACAGACAACGGCTTGACCGTAGACCGGGCGCAGGAGCTGGGCGAGCAGTTCTGCAAGGAGCATTTCCCCGGACACCAAGCCCTAATCTGCACCCACCCGGACGGGCATAACCACAGCGGGAATATCCATGTGCATATCGTCATCAACTCCCTGCGGATTTACGAAGTCCCGCTTCTGCCCTACATGGACAGACCAGCCGACACGCTGGAGGGCTGCAAGCACCGCTGCACCAACGCCGCTATGGAATATTTCAAGAGCGAAGTCATGGAAATGTGCCACCGGGAGGGGCTTTACCAAATCGACCTCTTGAACGGCAGCAAGGAACGGATAACCGAACGGGAATACTGGGCGGCAAAGAAAGGGCAGCTTGCCCTTGACAAAGAGAACGCCGCCAGAGAAGCCGCCGGACAGCCGACCAAGCCCACCAAGTTTGAAACGGACAAGGCGAAGCTGCGCCGGACGATACGGCAGGCACTTTCCCAAGCTGGCAGCTTTGACGAGTTTTCTTCCCTTTTGCTGCGGGAGGGTGTGACCGTCAAGGAGAGCCGGGGGCGGCTTTCCTACCTCACGCCGGACAGGACAAAGCCTATCACAGCCCGAAAGCTGGGGGACGATTTTGACAAGGCTGCTGTCCTTGCCCTGCTCACGCAGAACGCCCACAGAGCTGCCGAACAGACCAAAGCCATACCCGAATACCCTGCCGCAGTTAAAAAGCCGTTACAAGGGGAAAAAGCTGCAAAAACCACCCCGGCAGACAACACCTTGCAGCGCATGGTTGACCGGGAAGCCAAGCGAGCCGAGGGCAAGGGCGTGGGCTATGACCGCTGGGCGGCAAAGCACAACCTAAAGCAAATGGCAGCTACCGTTACCGCCTATCAGCAGTACGGCTTTTCCTCCCCGGAGGAACTGGACGAAGCCTGTTCTGCCGCCTATGCCGCCATGCAGGAAAGCCTTGCGTGGTTGAAGCAGGTGGAAAAGACGCTGAACGGGAAAAAGGAGCTGCAACGGCAGGTGCTTGCCTATTCCAAGACCCGCCCTGTCCGGGACGGGCTGAAACAGCAGAAAAACGCCAAAGCAAAAGCAGCCTACCGTCAGAAGCATGAAAGTGACTTTATCATAGCAGACGCAGCCGCCCGCTATTTCAGGGAGAACGGCATTTCCAAGCTGCCGAGCTATAAATCCCTGCAAGCAGAGATTGAAAGCCTTATCAAAGAGAAAAACAGCGGCTACAACGATTACCGGGCAAAACGGGAGGAGTACCGCCGCTTGCAGACTGTCAAGGGCAATATCGACCAGATTTTACGCCGGAGCGAGCCGCAGTGCAGAAAGGAGCAGAGCCATGAACGGTAATATCCCCCGCATGGACTACCGCCAGTACCGGGCAGCCCGCCGCCTTGTGCATGAGTGCTGCAACTATGACAGCGGGAACTGCCTGCTGTTGGAGGACGGCGAGCCTTGCGTGTGTGTACAGAGTATCAGCTATTCGCTGCTCTGCCGCTGGTTTACCGCCGCTGTCCTGCCCCTTGATGAAGCACTGGAAGCCGCCCTCTTGCGCCGGGGAAGCCGGAAACGCTGCGCTGTCTGCGGGGCGTTCTTCTTCCCAAAATCCAACCGGGGGAAATACTGCCCGGACTGCGCCGGACGCATGAAGCGGATAAACGCCGCCAAACGGAAGCGGAAACAAAGGGAGAAATGTCACGCTTTAGGGCATTTCAAACCCGCATAAATCAAGGCTTTTTTGGAGGGTGTCAAAGGGTGCGTGATACATTTATCCTTTTCCCTTAAAAACGCCCCCTAAAAGCGTAACAGAACCCACAGACAGACACCACAAGGAGGTGAACCCTATCGCTGATTATATGACCGCAGGAACGGAGCTGCCCGCTTACCTGCCTTACCCCCGTTTCCTGCTGGAAACAGACCTATCCCACACCGCAAGAGAGTTATATGCGCTGCTGTTAGACCGTTCCACCCTTTCGCAGAAGAACGGCTGGCAGGACAGCGAGGGACGGACATACATTGTCTACCCCATAGCAGAGATAGCGGAAATGCTGGATAAAGGCTGCACCACCATAAAGGGCGCACTGAACGAACTGGACGCTGCCGGGCTGCTGGAACGCAGACGGACGGGCTTTTCTGCCGCCAACCGTCTGTATGTGAAAGTGCCGCCTATCCCAGTGGTACAGTTTTCCGACCAACTGACGGACGGAAAACCGCCCCTCATAAGGGCGGGAAACCGACCAACTGACAGCCGGAAAACTGACCTTATGACGGTCGGAAAACCGTCCCCTAACCAAACTAATATAAACAACCTAATAGAGAGCCAAACAAAAGGAGCGAGTGAGGGGCAGCCCCCCGCCGCTTATGGCAGATATAAAAATGTATTTCTTTCTGACACAGAACTTTTGGAGCTGGAACAGGACTTCCCCGGCAAGTGGGAGTATTACCTTGACCGCCTTTCCTGCCACATCGCTTCCACCGGGAAGCAGTACCAGAGCCATGCAGCCACCATTTACAAGTGGGCGCAGGAGGACGCTGCCAAAGAGAAGCCAAAGAAAGGCATACCGGACTATTCATTCAAGGAGGGAGAAAGCCTATGACCGATACAATCCACAACACCATACTGCCTATGACCGACACCACAGCCGAGCCGGAGGATTACACCGGGGAGGACGGGCTTTTATACTGCGGCAAATGCCGGAAACCCAAAGAAGCCTATTTCCCGGAGGGCAAGACCTTTTTCGGGCGTGACCGCCACCCGTCAGAGTGCGACTGCCAGCGGGCAGCCCGTAAGGAACGGGAAGCCGCCGAGAAGCGGCGCAGCCACCTTGAAACGGTGGAACGGCTGAAACGGCAGGGCTTTACAGACAAGACCATGCAGGACTGGACATTTGCCAACGATAACGGCAGCTGCCCGCAGATGAAGAACGCCGCCGGATATGTGGCACGCTGGGAACAGATAAAGGACGGGAACTACGGGCTGCTCTTGTGGGGCAGGGTAGGCACTGGGAAAAGCTATTTTGCCGGGTGTATTGCAAACGCCCTCATGGAGCAGGAAGTCCCGGTGTGCATGACAAACTTTGCAGCAATATTAAACGACCTTGCCGCCAGCTTTGCGGGCAGGAACGAATATATTTCCCGCCTTTGCAGCTTCCCCCTGCTCATCATTGACGATTTTGGAATGGAGCGTGGCACAGAATACGGTCTGGAACAGGTCTACAATGTGATTGACAGCCGCTACCGGAGCAGGAAGCCGCTGATTGTGACGACCAACCTCACGCTGGAGGAATTGCAGCACCCGGAGGACACCGCCCACGCCCGGATTTATGACCGCCTGCTTGAAATGTGTTCCCCTCTCTGCTTTACCGGGGAGAATTTGAGGAAAGCCGCCGCACAGGGAAAAATGGAACAGCTGAAACGGCTGCTTGCCGGAAAGGAGATTTGCCTATGACCGACACCCAGAGAAACAAACGCCCTGCCCGCCGCCCGGACTGCGTGACCGAAACGAGGATAGGCAACACAATCCTTGTGGTGTCTGGCTTTTTCAAGGAGGGGGCGACCGACACCGCCGCTGACAAGATGATGAAAGTGCTGGAAGCAGAAGCCGCCGCCGGATATTTGACCTGTGATAAGCCTGATTGAAAAACCGTCATTTTTACCGACCGTAAAGAAGCAGATTTGACGCTTTTGCCGCTATACAGACAGCCGCCCCATGTGGTACAATCAAGGTACGGAATAGTGGGGCTGGCTGTCGGAAACGGAGGAATTTATGTTAAGACAGACCACCCAGCAACTCATTACCGCCCTTTACCCAAGACTGTCCCATGAGGACGAGCTGCAAGGCGAGAGCAATTCCATTTCCAACCAAAAGAGGATTTTGGAAACCTATGCCAAACAGAATGGATTTTCTAATCTGCGCTGGTACACCGACGACGGTTATTCCGGTGCGAACTTTCAAAGACCCGGATTTCAAGCCATGCTTGCAGACATTGAAGCAGGGAAAGTCGGGACAGTTATCGTCAAGGATATGTCGAGGTTAGGGCGAAACTACTTACAGGTGGGAATGTACACAGAAATGATTTTCCCACAGAAAGGTGTCCGCTTCATCGCTATCAATGACGGAGTGGACAGCGCACAGGGGGAAAATGATTTTGCCCCGCTGCGGAACATTTTTAACGAATGGCTGGTGAGAGATACGAGCAAGAAAATCAAGGCAGTAAAACGCTCTAAGGGCATGAGCGGAAAGCCCATCACAAGCAAGCCCGTCTATGGCTACCTCATGGACGAGGACGAAAACTTTATCATTGACGAGGAAGCCGCCCCGGTGGTACGGCAGATTTACAGCCTTTGCCTTGCCGGGAACGGTCCGACCAAGATAGCCCGTATGCTGACCGAGCAGCAAATCCCCACGCCGGGGACGCTGGAATACCGCAGGACGGGCAGCACCCGCCGCTACCACCCCGGCTATGAGTGCAAGTGGGCGACCAATACCGTGGTTCATCTGCTGGAAAACCGGGAATATACGGGCTGTCTGGTAAACTTTAAGACCGAGAAGCCGTCCTACAAGCTGAAACACAGCATAGAAAATCCCCCGGAAAAGCAGGCGGTTTTTGAGAACCACCATGAGCCTATCATTGACCGGGAAACGTGGGAACGGGTGCAGGAGTTACGCAAGCAGCGCAAACGCCCCAACCGTTATGACGAAGTGGGCTTGTTCTCCGGCATACTCTTTTGTGCCGACTGCGGCAGCGTCATGTACCAGCAGCGATACCAGACGGACAAGCGCAAGCAGGACTGTTATATCTGCGGAAGCTACAAGAAACGCACCGCCGACTGCACAGCGCACTTTATCCGCACTGACCTCTTGACCGCTGGCGTACTCTCCAATCTGCGGAAAGTTACCAGCTATGCGGCAAAGCATGAAGCCCGGTTTATGAAGCTTTTAATCGAGCAGAATGAGGACGGGGACAGACGCAGGAACGCCGCCAAGAAAAAGGAGCTGGAAGCCGCCGAGAAACGCATAGCCGAGTTATCTGCTATCTTCAAGCGGCTGTATGAGGACAGCGTAACCGGGCGCATATCGGACGAGCGTTTCACAGAGCTGTCGGCAGACTATGAAGCCGAGCAGAAAGAACTGAAAGAACGTGCCGCCAGACTGCGGGAAGAACTTTCCAAAGCGCAGGAAGCCACCGCAAACGCTGAAAAGTTTATGAATGTGGTACGCAGGCACACTACCATTGAAGAACTTACCCCTACTCTGCTGCGGGAGTTTGTGGAGAAAATCGTTGTCCATGAAAGCGTTGCCCTTGACGGGAAACGCCGGGGCAAGTTACGCAGACAGGAAATCGAAATCTATTATTCTTTTGTCGGCAAGGTAGAACTGCCCGACACCTAACCGCCCGACCTATCCGACATACCTCATGTGCCGGATAGGAACGGCAAAATTTTTTACACTTCTATTACTTCTTTATCACACATAAGCAAAATATCAAGGTTGTAGACAGTGCTGTTAAAGAGGTTGAAAGTTCAAACCGCACGCTGACGGAAAACATGAATCAGGTCGGTGAAGTCATGGAAATCATGACACAGAGCATCAGTGGTGCAGAACTGACGACAAAGACGATGTTAAGTAAATATGAAGCCAGTGCAAAGAGTGCCATGGATATTGAAGGTGTAGTTGGTAAGCTGATGCGTGAACTGGGTGTTGGCGGATTTATGGGTGTTCAGGATATTAAACAGGGCATGAAGATTTCTATAGCTTTTGGGGATGCCGGCGGTAAGAAAGATGAATATCTGGGTGAAGTCGTAGACTGTATTGATAAAGATATTTTTGTAACACTGGATAGTAAGAGCGGACAGGCAGTTGATAAGCGTGACAGAAATGCGTTCTGTCGGTTAAATATTGTTGTGGATAATGTATTGTACTGCTGGGAGCACGTAGCAGTACAATACAGCAGACATGGCGAAAAGGGTCAGTTTAAGCTGAGCATTGAAACCAATCCACAGGTATTTAACAGAAGAAAATATCCGCGTATGCCGCTGGATAACAGATGTACAATCCGTATCAGCGGACAGGATACAGCTTATGACGGCAAGATGGTCAATATCAGTGCCAATGGTTTCGCATTTTCAGTAAACGATTCTGTATTTGAGCGTGCGAAGGGCAAAAATGTTACACTGGACGTTCAGGGCTTTGATGTGTTAGGCGATAAACCGCTGGAAGGCTGTGTTATCCGCTGTTCTAATAATGATGGAGAATATATTATCGGCTGCAGAATGCCGGAAGACAGCGAAGCAATTAAGGATTATGTAAGTAAGAATTACTGCGAATAAGATGCAGTACAAGCAGGATAACCCTCTGTTTACAGATATTGGTTTATAAAAAACTAGTGTGAACAGATGGCTTAGGTTTGTATAAATATTCACATTTTCCACATACTAACTCCAAAGCTAATATATAGCAAAAAGAGCGGCTTTATTGATTTGAACAGACATAGATTAATAAAGCTGCCGGCCCAAATATAGCATTGGAGGAAAGCAGATTATGAAAGCGACAGGCATTGTAAGAAGAATCGATGATTTGGGGAGAATTGTCATTCCCAAAGAAATCAGAAGAACGCTTCGCATCCGGGAGACAGACCCGCTTGAAATATTTACCGATAAAGAGGGTGAGATAATCTTAAAAAAATATTCACCCATCGGAGAGCTGGGGGCTTTTGCCAAAGAGTATGCGGAGTCGCTTGCGCAGACAACAGGGCATACCGTCTGCGTTTCGGACCGCGACCAGATTATTGCGGCAGCAGGTCCGGATAAAAAGGACATGATAAAAAAGAATATCACGAAAAAAATGGAGCAGCTTTTAGATAACAGAAGCACACTTGTTGCGGCAAGCGGGGACAGGGAGTTTGTGCCGGTTGCGGAGAATCTGGAAGAAGAATATAAGGAACAGGCATTAAGTCCGATTATCTGTGCCGGGGATGTACTCGGAGCAGTGATTATTACGACAAAAGACGGTAAAATACATTTTACGGATACTGAAAAAGCACTGGCTGCAGCAGCAGCTGATTTTTTAGGAAGACAGATGGAATCTTGATTGTGGAATTTAAGGGAGTATAAAAAACAGATGAAAAATCAAGAGTATTTAAAAGAAACGTATGAATGGAAGGACCTGCTGGCAATTGTGCATAAGCTGCGCCAGCCGGACGGCTGTCCGTGGGACAGCACGCAGACCTATGAGAGCATGAAAAAATGTGTGGCCGATGAAGCCGCAGAGGTTGTGGAAGCCGTAGACAACGAGGATTTTATCAATCTGAGGGAAGAACTCGGCGATTTAATGCTTCAGGTGCTGATGTATGCGGAAATTGCGCAGGAACGGCAGGAATTTACATTGGATGATGTTATTGACGAGCTGGCAAAGAAACTGGTCAGAAGACATCCGAATGTATTTGGCGATGAAGAAATGTCAAGGACACCCGGTGAAGGATTAAGCGTGTGGAAACGCGTTAAAAAAGAAGAAAAGCTGGGACGGTTAAAAGAGTACGAAAAGATGTATGAACAGGGGAAAATCCCTTTGAAGGCACTTGAAAAACAGCGGGAGAAATGCCGCATTTTAGAGGCACAGGAAGGCGCAGAGTAGGCGTGCGTTGGCATTTTTACTAAATTTTTGACGGGATTTCATTACAAAACCCTTGAAATGCCGTGAAAATGCCTAAAATAGGCGGTTTGTATTGACAAAAGCTGTAAAAAAGTTTATAAATGATTTTGTTGGGGAAATCCAATAGAAATATACTGATTGAGGAGAGAAATTCACATGAATAAGACTGAGTTAGTTGCAGCAATTGCTGACAAGACTGAATTATCTAAAAAAGACAGCGAAAAGGCATTAAAGGCATTTATCGATGTTGTAGGCGAAGAATTAAAGAAGGGCGAAAAAATCCAGTTAGTTGGTTTCGGTACTTTTGAAGTAACTGAAAGAGCAGCAAGAACAGGTAAGAACCCACAGACAGGCAAGGAAATTAAGATTGCAGCCTGCAAGGCACCTAAGTTTAAGGCTGGTAAGGCTTTAAAGGATGCTGTAAACGCTTAATTTAAGGCAAAAGAGAATCTAAGGCTGCCGTGCCGCCGATTGTATAATCGCGGGTGCGGCAGTTTTTTCATATGTGCGCCTGGCGGGGCTGCCGCCGGGATACAGCAAAAAGGAGCAGCGATGAGATTAGATAAATATTTAAAGGTATCCAGACTGATTAAGCGCCGTACCGTGGCAAATGAGGCGTGTGATGCGGGCAGGGTTGTGATTAACGGAAAAGTGGCAAAGGCATCGGCAGATGTAAAAGCCGGTGACGTGATTGAAATCGCATTTGGCAATAAGTCTGTGAAAGTCCGTGTAACCGATGTAAAGGATACTGTCAAAAAAGAAGAAGCAGCAGATATGTTTGAATATCTGTAGGCGGTTCTGAAATCATGCGGGCAGACATATACTGATACAATCAAGTATCAGGATGGAGGCCGTTATGGAAGAAAAAGTAAAACAGAAGCGTCTGCATAAAATGCACATGGAAAACCGCAATAAGCTGGAAATGACGGGTATCGTCGATGTCATTTCTTTTGATTTAAATAAAGTTATTCTGGAATCCGACTGCGGCATGATTACGATTAAAGGTGCAAATCTGCATGTCAGCCGGCTGTCCGTGGAAAAAGGAGAACTGGATATTGACGGTACGATTGAAAGCTATGCCTATTCCGAGGTAAATTCCTATGCCAAAAAGGGAGAATCCATGCTTGGAAGGCTGTTTCGATGATTGCAAAATTAATCTGGTGGGAGGGCAGGACATTATTGTCGGCACTCTTTTTAGGAATGGTGCTGGCATTAGAATATGACTGTATCCGTATCTTCAGACGCGTAATCCGTCATAAAAATATATGGGTGATGTCGGCAGAAGATATTTTGTACTGGATATATGCGGCAGTTACCGTATTCTGCATGACCTATGAAGTAAATGACGGTATTTTAAGAGGTTTTCTGGTGACAGGTTTTTTGGCAGGGGCGGTTTTATACCGGTATGCATTTGGCACATTTTTTGTAAAATACACTACAAAATTCATAAATTTATGTTTAAAGCCATTGAAAAAAGCACTCTGTTTGATTAAAATAGGAGTACATAAAATAACAGGCTGCATCAAAGCGGCGGCTGTAAGGAAAAGGGGGCAGGGCAATGAAGTTTGAAACACGCAGGGAAAGAGAAACAAGAAGAAAGCGGCAGAAACAGTCAGCAATTTTAGGCATGGTGCTTGCATTTGCCCTTGTCATGATTATGGGCGCTGTGATCTGGAGCGGCAAGCGGACACTGGAAAAGCAGAATAAAGAATATCAGGCACGCGTGGCACAGCTGCAGGAGCAGGTGGAAGAACAGCAGAACCGGTCTGATGAGATTGATGAATATAAAAAGTATATCCAGACCAAAAAATTTGCCGAAGAAGTTGCAAAGGATAAATTCGGTATGATTTATCCGGATGAACTGGTATTTAAACCGGAAAACTAATAAAATATTGTGACAGGTTACACTACCTGACAAAAACTGCACAAAACAGCGTCTATAATAGGCAGAAAAATGCCAGAAGCAGGAGGGGCTGTATGAGTGAAAGGGTGCAGGATTATGTAGTGGACTATTCCGTAACAAAGCTGGAGGAAACCGCCAGGACATTCAGACGTCTTGGCGAAGCGTATGAAAACGCTTCGGAACCGCAAAAAAGCGGTACCGGAATTTCCAAACAGCTTTTTTTAGTTGCGGATGTACTGGAAGAATGTATGACCATGTATGTGCATACGGAAGACGGAAAAAAAGATTTTGTCAGGGAACTGACACGCAAATGTTTCGTGAACGGGATACGCATAAAAAACGTACAGCATTTGTCAAAAAAAAATGGCAGAAATGCCATTGTGTTTCAGGCAAGGACTGTGGGCAGAAGCTGTGTGACAGCAAAAAAAGTTGTTCCGGTGCTTACGGAAGTGCTGCGGAGCGGATATTATCCGGATGATTCCAACCGCCGGATTATCAATGAAGAATATCATCAGTACATTTTTATTCAGGAAGACCGGTTTAAACTGCTCAGTGGTGTGGCAAGAATGAATAAGGGGAAAAGTCATTTTAATGGGGATAACTTTCTGATTTCGCGGTTAGAATGTGGAAAAGCCATCGCGGCGATTGCAGACGGCATGGGCAGCGGAAAACGCGCTTACATTGAAAGCCGTATGGTCATTGAACTGATGGAAAACTGTATTGATGCCGGGTTTGATGAAAAAGCATCCATTGATCTGATTAATTCTGCGTATATTGCAGGCGGCGGAACGGGAAATCCGGTAACAATGGACATGAGTGTGATAGACTGCCAGTCGGGGTATATGCACTGTATGAAGCTGGGTGCGGTATCCACCTTTATCAGGCGGGACAAGTGGGTGGAGATTATCCAGTCAACGACACTGCCGATGGGGGTGTTAGAACAGGTCGATTATGACTGCACGACAAAGAAACTCTATGACGGCGATTATATTGTTATGGTCAGTGACGGAGTACTGGATAATATTCCGTGTGTGAATAAAGAGGAACGCATGGCACAGATGATTCATGCCCTGACGATACGGGAACCGTCCGCAATGGCAGAGAAACTTCTGGAACAGTCGCTTGCCTATAATGATATGAAAGCATCGGATGACTGTACGGTTTTGGTGCTGGGACTGTTTGACACCTATGAAAAATGAGAATATAATTGTTTTATGGTAAAGAAAATATACAAATATATACAGGAACACCGGATGTTAGAAAATACAGGCATCCTTGTTGCCGGCTTGTCCGGCGGTGCGGATTCGGTATGTCTGGTGGCTGTTTTAAAAGAAATTATAGAAAAAGAACAACTGGATATCCGTCTTCTGGCGGTGCATGTCAATCACGGAATCCGCGGAACAGAGGCAGAACGGGATGAGCAGTTTGCGAAGCAGCTTTGCAGACAGTTATCGGTGGAATATATAAGCCGCAGGGTGGATGTGCCGTCTGTAGCACACCAGGAGAAGCTGTCAGAGGAAGAGGCGGGAAGAATCCTGCGCTACCGCATTTTTAAGGGAATTGCCACGCAGCAGGAAAAGCATACAGGCAGAAAAGTAAAAATCGCCGTGGCACACCATCAGAATGACCAGGCAGAAACCGTACTGATGAATCTGGTACGGGGCAGCAGCCTGCGCGGAATTTGTGGAATCCGTCCGGTGCGGGACAATATTATCCGTCCGCTCTTATGTGTGAGCCGTGCACAGATTGAGGAATATCTGACATTGCAAGGACTTTCTTATGTGACGGACAGCACCAATGAAGAACTGGTGTATACAAGAAATAAAATACGCCGGGAACTGATTCCGTATCTTGAGAAGAATCTGAATCCCAATGCCGTACAGAAGCTGACGGAACTGGCAGACAGCGTTTTGCAGGCGGAAGAATATATTGAACAGCAGGCGGCAGGGCTGTATGAAAAGGCGGTTATTTTACAGCCGCAGGAAAATCCGTCAAAACCGTCCGTAAAGTTGTCTGTAAAGGCGCTGGTTTCTGCACCGCCGGTTTTACAGCAGTATGTTATCCGGCAGGCAATAGAAGCGGCAGCCAATGGTGCAAAAGATATTTACAGGGTACATGTCGGGGCAGTGCAGGAGCTTCTTGAACATTCTGTCGGAAAATGTGTGAGCCTGCCGTATGGGCTGGTGGCGGTAAGGGGATATGATGAAATTACGATTGCGCGGAACAAAACGGCACACCTCGACAGCAGAAAGCAGTGTGGCGGTATACACGGCGGTACAGAGCAATGCGGAAGTATGCCGCAAAATCCGGCTGACAGTGCGGTGCAGATGCCGGATTTACTGGGATTTGAAAAAATATGGCGTGGGAAGAGAATAACTATTCCTGTCAATGAGCCGGTGTATTTTACACGGGTAAACGAATGCCGTAAGGCAGTGGTCATTTTAGAACAGGGTAGCTTATCAGAAATTTATGGAAATAACGACTATACGAAACTCTTTGATTATGATAAAATAAAGGATAATTTTTCTTTTCGTTTCCGGAAAACGGCAGATTTTATAAGGATTGACAGGAATGGCACGAAAAAGACCTTAAAAAAAGAACTGATTGATAAGAAAGTGCCAAGGCAGGTAAGAGATGCGGTTCTTCTGCTTGCCGTATCCGATGAGATATTGTGGGCGGCAGGTGTCAGACGAAGCAGTGCCGGGCTGGTTACGGATTCGACTCAAAGGATATTAAAAATAAGCGTAGTAATGCAGGAGGATAAATGAAATGGAACAGCACCATATCAGTGTGATGATATCAGAGGAAGAAATTGAAAAGAGAGTGTGTGAACTGGCAGCCCAGATCAGCAGTGATTTTGCAGGGGAAACCGTAAAACTGATCTGCATTTTAAAGGGCAGTGCTTTTTTTGCGTGTGAACTCGCAAAAAGAATTACCGTGCCGGTAATGATTGATTTTATGCAGGTATCCAGCTATGGAAGCGGCACGGTATCAAGCGGAACAGTTCAGATTAAAAAAGACCTGGACGAGCCGTTAAAAGATGAAAATGTTATCATTGTTGAAGACATCATTGATTCCGGAAATACATTGTCAAGACTTGTTCCGATGTTACAGGAACGCGGACCGAAAGATTTACGGATCTGTACACTGCTTAGCAAGCCGGAGCGCCGCGAAGTAGAAATAGATGTTGCTTATAACGGATTTGAAATTCCGGATAAATTTGTAGTCGGATATGGACTCGATTATGACCAGCATTACAGAAATCTGCCATATGTCGGTGTAATCGAAAGTGAATAAAGAATCAGGAGGCAAATTCCTCTCCTCGCCTTAGAGGCTCGGATTTTGCTTCGCAAAACAAGGAGGAATATATGAATACAAACAGAAATAAAATGGGAGGAGTTGGCATCTATCTGGTGGTTATAGCGGTGATTGCCGTGCTTTATTTTGCACTGGCAAGACTTTCACCATCGTCATCATCATACAGCTACAGCAATTTCCTGTGGGATGTCCAGAACGGATATGTATCCAGCGTGTTAATCAAGCAGAATTCAGAAGTGCCGACCGGTGTACTCTCTATTACCAAGACGGACAACGGCGAGGAACTGTTAAATGTTTCCGATGTGCATGAAATTGAACAGTTACTGCTGGATAACAATATCCGGTACACGTTAAAAGATGTGACAAGAGACAGCGTATGGATTACAACGATTCTTCCGTTTGGTATCTGTCTGGTGATTATTATTGTAATTATGATGATGACCAACAGACAGGCAGGCGGCGGTGGCGGCGCGAAGATGATGAACTTCGGAAAAAGCCGTGCCAAGCTGATGAACGGTACACAAAACTCTGTTACATTTAAAGACGTTGCCGGTCTTCAGGAAGAAAAAGAAGAACTTGAAGAAATTGTGGATTTCTTAAAAAATCCGGTGAAATATACAGAACTGGGCGCAAGAATCCCGAAAGGCGTGATTTTAACAGGTCCTCCGGGAACCGGTAAGACACTGCTTGCAAAGGCAGTAGCAGGAGAAGCGGGTGTGCCTTTCTTTAGTATTTCCGGTTCGGATTTCGTGGAAATGTTTGTCGGTGTCGGTGCTTCCCGTGTGCGTGACTTATTTGAAGAAGCCAAGAAAAACGCACCGTGTATCGTATTTATCGATGAAATCGATGCCGTGGCAAGACGCCGTGGTACCGGTATGGGCGGCGGACATGACGAGCGCGAGCAGACGTTAAACCAGATGCTTGTTGAGATGGACGGTTTTGGTATCAACGAAGGTATTATCGTGATGGCGGCAACAAACCGTATTGATATTTTAGACCCGGCGATTTTAAGACCGGGACGTTTTGATAGAAAAGTTGTTGTCGGACGGCCGGATGTACAGGGACGTCTTGAAATTTTAAATGTCCATGCGGCAAAGAAACCGCTCGGTGATGATGTGGATTTAGAAAGTCTTGCAAGAACCACAGCCGGATTTACCGGTGCGGATTTGGAAAATCTGTTAAATGAGGCGGCAATTAACGCAGCCAAGCGAAAAGAAAAATATATTACCAATGCAGATGTGAATTACGCATTTGTAAAGGTTGGCATCGGTGTGGAAAAACGCAGTAAGATTATTTCTGAAAAAGAAAAGAAGATTACGGCATACCACGAATCCGGACATGCAATTTTATTTCATCTGCTTCCGGATGTCGGTCCGGTGCATACGATTTCCATTATTCCGACGGGAATGGGGGCAGCAGGTTATACTATGCCGTTGCCGGAACGAGATGAAATGTTTAACACACGCGGAAAAATGCTTCAGAATATTATCGTCAGCTTAGGCGGACGTATTGCGGAAGAACTGGTATTTGATGATATTACCACCGGAGCATCACAGGATATTAAACAGGCCACGGAAACTGCCCGGTCAATGGTTACAAAATACGGCTTTTCATCAAAGCTGGGATTGATTAATTATGATAACGACAGTGATGAAGTCTTTATCGGCAGGGATCTGGCACATACCAGACCGTATGGTGAAGAAGTGGCTTCCCAGATTGATACGGAAGTAAAGAACATCATTGACGAGTGCTATGGCAAAGCCAAAAAGATGATTGAGGAGCATATGGACGTGCTTGAAAAGAGCGCACAGCTGCTTCTGGAAAAAGAAAAAGTAACCCGTGAGGAGTTTGAGGCGTTGTTTGAAAATTAGATTGTATTCAAAGGGTGGGGAAACGGTTGTGAAATATGCACAAAAAAAATCGACAAAATTCGTCAAGATTGTGAACACTTCACTTTGCGTTCATGATACTATAATTAACGTAAAAACCCCCCAATACATTATATATTTTTTGCTACACCCCATAATAAGTGAAATACCTTCTCCAAAAAGGACAGCCTTCCCCGGCTGTCCTTTTTACTGCTTATAGGGAGATTCAGGGACAAAATGATGATGTTGTTGAAATCTATTGAATTTCGTTATATAATAAAGAATGTGAAATTAAAAAGAGGAGTCTGTCCATGAGAATTGTAAAAGCCATTGAAAATATGACAGCCAGCAATCAGAAGCTGATGTATATGTGTAATACACGTCCGGTATTAAAGACAGGGGCGTTATTCAGTGACGTTACAGAAGAATATAGAATACCGGCAGAACCGCAGCCGGGGGATACGGTAAAGCTTCGCTTAAGAACAGGAAGGTATAATGTGGATACGGCATACCTGTATGTAAACAATCAGGAGTATGAGATGTACCGTGTTGCCAATAATACACTGTTTGATTACTACGAGGCATCGGTGGAAGTGGCGGAAGAAAAGCTTTATTACTATTTTAAAGTCGTTTCCGGCAAAAATGTCTGTTTTTATAATCAGATTGGCGCGGCAAAAGAATTAAATCCTTTTTATAATTTTCAGATTATGCCGGGCTTTCAGACCCCGGAGTGGGCAAAGGGTGCGGTGATGTATCAGATTTTTACAGACCGCTTCTGCAATGGGGATAAAAGCAATGATGTATTAAATGATGAATACAGCTATATCGGAGAGCATGTCTGTCAGGTGGACGACTGGAACCGGTATCCGGCGCAGATGGATGTGCGTAATTTCTACGGCGGCGACTTAAAAGGCGTATGGGACAAGCTGGATTATTTACAGGACTTAGGGGTAGAGGTTATTTACTTTAACCCGCTGTTTGTATCGCCGTCCAATCATAAATATGATATACAGGACTACGATTATATAGACCCGCATTTCGGTGTGATTGTATCGGATGAGGGAAAACTGCTCAGTGAGGGAGATCAGTGTAATACACATGCATCCCGGTATATGGACAGGGTAACGAATAAAAAGAATCTGGAAGCCAGTAATGAATTTTTTGCAAAGCTGGTGGAAGAAATTCACAAAAGAGGCATGAAGGTCATTATTGACGGCGTATTTAACCACTGCGGTTCGTTTAATAAATGGCTTGACAGGGAGCATATTTACAGTACAAGCCCGGAACAGTATGCATCCGGTGCGTATGAGAGCTTTAACAGTCCGTATCATACCTTTTTTAAATTTTACAGTAACCAGTGGCCGGATAACAACTCGTATGACGGCTGGTGGGGCAATGACACCCTGCCGAAGCTTAACTACGAGGAAGCGGATACACTGGAGCAGTATATTTTAGGTATTGGTAAAAAATGGGTATCCGAGCCGTACTGCGTAGACGGCTGGCGGCTGGATGTTGCGGCAGATCTGGGCAACAGCCGGGAATACAACCACCAGTTTTGGAAAAAGTTCAGAAAGGCAGTCAAGGAAGCCAATCCGGAAGCTGTCATTCTTGCAGAAAATTACGGCGATTCCTATGACTGGCTTCAGGGGGATGAATGGGATACCATTATGAACTATGATGCGTTTATGGAACCGGTGACGTGGTTTTTAACCGGTATGCAGAAGCACAGTGATGAGTTCCGTCAGGATATGCTTGGCAATGCGGGCAATTTTTTCGGGGCGATGCATCACAATATGTCCCGTATGGGTGGACAGGCAGTTGCGATTTCCATGAATGAACTTTCAAATCACGACCACTCGCGTTTTCTGACCAGAACGAACCACCGTGTCGGCAGAACGGCATCCGTTGGAGCAGAAGCTGCGAACGAAGGTATCAATAAAGCCGTCTTTATGGAAGCTGTCATCATTCAGATGACATGGCCCGGAGCGCCGACTATTTATTACGGTGATGAAGCAGGCGTGTGCGGCTGGACAGACCCGGATAACAGAAGAACGTATCCGTGGGGCAGTGAAGATCAGGAACTGATTGCATTTCACAAGGCGGCAATTGCCATGCATAAGTCACAGGAAGTTTTAAAGACCGGTTCTTATAAACCGCTTGTCGGAGAGTATAATCTGATTGCTTATGGCAGATTTAATCAGAAGGATGCAGTTGTAGTCATTGTCAATAATTCTGAAGATGAAAGAAGGGTCAGGGTTCCGGTCTGGGAACTTGGCATTACGGATAAAGATGAGATGGAACAGATATTTGTGACATTTGACGGCGGTTTCGGTGAGGAACAGCTTTGGTATACAGTAAACGGCGGCTGGTTAGACATCGGTCTTAGAAAGACTTCGGCAGTCGTGTTAAAACGTGTAAAATGGTAGAAAAACAATAGTTAGAAAGGCTGGTAACAGGAAATGGATAACAATGGAAAAGATACAAAAAGTTCAGTGAAACTGAACCGGAAAATGAGAATGTGGCATAAATACAGAAATTACTGCTTCGGAGCGGCAGGTGTGCTTGTGGCACTGGTTATCTGCGTGGCAGTTATCCGGTTTATGGGAAGATCATCTTCCGACAATAAGCAGCAGGCGGCAGTACCGCCGACAACGGCGCAGCAGACAATACAGAATGAAACACAGCCGGTAACACAGGCACCGACAGTGGCAGCAACAGAAGCACCGACAACACAGCCTGCAACAGAAGCTACAACGGCAGCACCGTCAAACAGCGGTATCCTTGCCATTGACGGACCTGCCGGAGAAGCGGATTTTACAACACAGGATTATTACAGTGATGCTGTATTGTTCGGGGATTCTATTATCGGCGGTATTCAGGAATACGGTTTCTTAAACAGCGCACATGTAGTTGCCGGAAATAACCTGACAACGACAAAGGCAGTTGCAGAAGTAGACAGCGTAGCACAGTTAAATCCTTCCAAGGTATTTATCATGGTCGGCTTAAATGATGTCAATTTCGGAAGCAAGAGCGCTGAAGCGATAGCAGAAGATTTAATTACACTGGCAGGAGCCGTAAAGGATAGCTGTCCGTCCGCAAAGGTATACATTTTATCCCTGCTTCCTGTAACAAGTGGGTTTGAAGCGCGTGATACGAATAAAATCACACAGTCTGCAATTGATGATGTAAATGATACGGTAAGTGTTCTTGCAGCTTCTGCCGGATACACCTATATTGATGTGGCTTCTGCATATAAAAACGGTGCCGGATACTTAAATCCGGATTACAGCACCAACGGTATGAACCTGCATCATGATTACTATGCATTCCTGTTAAATTCAATCGCAGAGGTAGCAAAATAATGAGATTTCACGTACTGACCCTGTTTCCGCAGATGATTCTGGACGGACTGAATACAAGTATTACAGGACGCGCAATCCAGAACGGAATTTTATCGGTAGATGCGGTAAATATCCGTGATTTTGCGGAAAATAAATATATGAAGGTGGACGATTATCCGTATGGCGGCGGTGCCGGACTGGTCATGCAGCCGGGACCTGTCTGCTCCGCGTATAAAAGCGTGACAGAGCGGATTGGAAAGAAGCCGAGAGTGGTGTATATGACACCGCAGGGGTATCCGTTTACACAGCAGATGGCACAGGAATTTGCACAGGAAGAAGATTTGTGTATTCTGTGCGGGCATTATGAGGGCATTGACGAGCGTGCTCTGGAAAAGATCGTGACCGATTATGTGTCCATTGGAGATTATGTGCTGACCGGCGGAGAACTGCCGGCAATGGTTGTGATTGATGCGGTGTCCAGACTGGTGCCGGGTGTTTTAAATAACAAAGAATCGGCAGAAACCGAAAGCTTTGAAAACGGACTGCTTGAATATCCGCAGTATACCCGTCCGGTGGAATTTGAAGGCATGCGAGTACCCGACATTCTTTTATCGGGACACCACGGCAATGTAGACGCATGGCGTCTTGAAAAGTCTGTTGAGCGGACAAAGAAGTACCGACCCGATTTGTATGAAGCTTATGTAAAGGAACAGGAATCCCTGCAGGATAAAAAGAAGCATAAAAAATAAATTTTGGGGATTGACTGAAAAAAAATATTATTGTATAATTATCACTGTGCTTGTCGTGTAAAGGCGGCACAGTGATAATAAAAGATAAGAAATCTTAGATTTCTGCCTAGATAGCTCAGTCGGTAGAGCAGAGGACTGAAAATCCTCGTGTCACTGGTTCGATTCCGGTTCTAGGCACTTTTGCGGGTGTAGTTCAATGGTAGAACACTAGCCTTCCAAGCTAGATACGTGGGTTCGATTCCCATCACCCGCTTTTTGTGTACCCAAAAACAAATAGCTTTTATCGCAGAGCCAAATCTGATATTTGGCTCGCGATTCCTTTGGCATTAAAATGCCTGCGGAATGGAGGTTGGTGAGGTTATGACAAAAAGAACGAAAAGCATTTTAGAGCGGTTAGATGAGCGGTATACGACAGAATTCCGGTGCAGTTTAAATTACACGACACCGTGGGAGCTGCTTGCGGCAACGATGCTGTCGGCGCAGTGTACCGACGAGCGGGTCAATATTGTGACAAAGGATTTATTTGTAAAGTACCCGGACGTATCGGCAGTTGCACATGCAGATGTAAAGGAAATGGAGCAGGATATCCGCTCGATTGGATTTTACCACAGCAAGGCAAAGAACCTGATTGAAACGGCAAGAAGAATCTGTGTGGATTTTGGCGGAGAAGTGCCGTCTTCATTAGAGGAGCTTACAAGTCTTCCGGGGGTCGGCAGAAAGACGGCGAATGTCATCCGCGGCAATATTTTTCATGAACCGAGTATCGTAGTGGATACCCATGTCAAGCGTATTTCCCAAAGACTGGGTTTTACAAAGGAAACTGAACCGGAAAAGATTGAATATGATTTAATGAAGGTCCTGCCGAAAGACCACTGGATTGTATACAATATACAGATTATTACATTTGGACGGGAAATCTGTACGGCGCGTGCGCCAAAGTGCAGTGAGTGTTTTTTGCAGGATATCTGTAAATCAAAGGATAAGAGATAGAAAGTAAACGGGAAACGAGGATTGGTTATGATAAGGGACTATGTGGCACTGGATTTGGAAACTTCGGGGCTGAATCCGTCAGAAAATCAGATTATTGAAATCGGCATGGCAAAGGTCTGTGACGGCGAGATTACAGAAACCTACAGCCGTCTGTTAAATCCGAAGGAGAAGCTGTCGCAGCGGATTGTGGAACTGACAGGAATTACCGATGAAATGGTTGCAGGGCAGCCGCATGTTTCGGAAGTAATTGAAGAAATCGTAAACTTTATCGGGGAGCTGCCGCTTCTGGGACATAATATTATATTTGACTATTCTTTTTTGAAAAAAGCGTGTGTGAATCATGGGATTCCTTTTGAAAAGAACGGAATTGATACCTTAAAGCTTGCAAGAAGACTGCTTCCTGAGGTGGAACATAAAAATCTGGACGTGCTTTGCGCATATTTTCAGATTAATCCGGGTAATTCGCACCGTGCCTTAGACGATGCGGTCAGCGCCCATCAGCTTTATTACAGGCTGTATGAGGTAAAACCGGACGATGAAGGGTTTAGAGAAACCCTGCCGCTTAATTACACGGTCAAGAAAGATACGCCGGTTACGGCGGCGCAGAAACGGTATCTGGCAGCATTGGTTTCCTATCATGGACTGACACTGGAGCAGGATATTGACAGCCTGACAAAAAGCCGGGCTTCAAAAATCATTGACGGCATTATTTCGGAGCATGGGAAATTGCCGTATAAAAAATAAAAAGTCTGTTTAATCGTAAGTGCAGTAAAAAGTTAGGCAGGTGAAGCCTCTCCGCGCTGGATGGCTTTTAAACGGGCAATAATCGGGTCTTTGGAAAGTGAGGAAAGCTGCTCTGCCTGTGCGATTAAAAAGTCGATTTTTTCAGGCTTTCCATATTCCATGTAATATCCGGCAAGCAGGGTATAGTTTTTACCGATGTCGGTATGGGTTGCAATGCCGAATTCCAAAAATGCGGCAGCCTCTTTTTTCAACCCCTGTTCTGTCAGTAGTTCAGCAATTCTTGCAAGGGAGCGGCTCAGTGTGACATAGTTGTTGTCATAATCGGTCAGCTCGGTTAAGTTGCCGACACCGTATTCCAATTTTAAATCGGTGTTCGTAAAACCTGACAGATTTAAAATCTTTTTTTCTTTTAAAGCTTCAATTGTATGCCACTCCTTTAAGATACGTTCATCCTGCGTATCCGGACAGGTCAGTGTATCCGGAATCCGGATGTAATCCAGTCCGGAAATATCTTTTTTCCGCACAGAATTGGCTTCCGACTCCCGTTTCCAGAAGGTTTCATTGTTAATTTTCTCTTTTTTTGAATTTTTTTTCATATTATGTTGAAGCAGAAATAATATTAGTATAAAATAAGGCAGTATCAGTTTCATAATTTATCCTTTACATTGGGATAATCACAGAAATGGAGCAAGTATGAAAAATAATGCTGATGCGATTATTTTTCATACAGATAGTTGTTTCTGAGCGAAAACAACTATCCCTGATGTCAGATGAAAAATCGCTTTCGCGAATTTTTCATCGCCGCTTCGCGACAAAGTCGCTCAGAAATGAGGTAAAAATGATTAATTTTAACAATAAAAAAAACAAGCAAATTTTTTCTGCAATTATCATTATTATTTTAGTATTGGCAATGGTTGTGCCGATGGTGGCATCAGCCCTGCTTTACTAATCATAACCTAAATAAGGCAAAGTGGCAAGTTTTACTTGAAGACCTGCCGGAATGGAGAGTATATGAATCCGGGAAAAGTATCAAATTCGATTTTGAAGCGTTCTGTTTTAAAGCAGATAAAAAAACGTGAAGAATATGCGGCGAAACCGGCGATTGGTGTAGACTGTGCGTATATCAGCCTGCAAAAGAAAGACAAGCCTGCGGTGGTGAGTGCGGCAGCGGCTGCAACGGGGGACATTGCAGCGAAAAATCCGGTACAGCGAGCCGCCAATAATATTTATGCAGGCGGCGGAATTCCCGTGGCGGCGGAGTGTACGGTGCTTTTACCGCTGTCCGCAGAGGAGGCGAAGCTGCGGGAAATCATGGAAACGCTCCAAAAGCAGTGCGAACCGCTGGGTATCCAGATTTCCGGCGGACATACGCAGGGCAGTGCAGCGGTTTTAGAACCGGTTGTAACGGTGACGGTAATCGGGCTGTGTGACGGGAAAAATTTATCAGCGAAAAATATTCATCCGGGACAGGACGTGATTCTGACAAAGTGGATTGGTATCAGCGGCATCCGGCAAATTATTGCAAAGAACCGCCCGGAAATTTTACGGTTTTACAGAGAAGATGTGATTGAAAAGGCACAGGGAAATGCACAGGATATGTCCGTTGGGGAAGAAGCGTTTCTTGCTGCACGGGCAGGCGTGACCGGTATGCACGATGTTTCTGAGGGTGGCATTTTTGCAGCACTGTGGGATATGGCAGAAGCCGGAAAAGTCGGATTGGATATTGATTTTAAAAAGATTCCGGTCAGACAGGAGATTATTGAGATTTGTGAAATTTTTGACGTAAATCCATATGAATTGGAATCTTGTGGTGCTTTGTTAATGACAGCGGATAACGGACATGATATAATAAAAATATTGTCTGATGCAGGAATTAAGGCATCTGTCATTGGAAGGACAACGGCAGATCACAATAAAATTTTGCGCAATGACGATGAGGTACGGTATTTGGACACACCGAACCGGGACGAGGTATATCGTTTTATATAAGTCTTGGATTACAGCGAAAGGCGGATGAATGTATGAGAGAAAAGATATTAAATATGCTGGAAAAAAACAGCAGAATCGATTTAAAAGACATGGCGGTTATGCTTGGCATGACAGAGGTGGAAGTCGCCAATGAAATCGCGGATATGGAAAAAGAGCATGTCATCTGCGGTTATAATACCCTGATTAACTGGGACAAGACAAGTGAAGAAAAAGTAACAGCCCTGATTGAAGTGAAAGTCACACCGCAGCGCGGATTGGGATTTGACAGCATTGCAGAGCGCATTTATAAATACGATGAGATTACATCGGTTTATTTAATGTCCGGTGGATTTGACTTTACGGTCATTATTGAAGGCAAGACGATGAAATCAGTGGCACAGTTTGTAGCCAATAAGCTTTCACCGCTGGATTCGGTACTCAGCACATCCACACATTTTGTACTGAAAAAATATAAGGATTACGGCAGGGTATTGGATGCAGAAGAAAAAGATGAAAGGATGCTGGTGACACCATGAGAAATCCATTGTCAAAGAAAATAATCGGTATTGAACCGTCAGGAATCCGTAAATTTTTTGATATTGTCAGTGAAATGCCGGATGCGATTTCTTTAGGTGTCGGAGAACCGGATTTTGATACACCGTGGAATGTCCGCGAAGAAGGCATTTATACGCTGGAAAAGGGAAGAACATTTTATACATCCAATGCAGGTTTAAAAGAACTGCGTGAAGAAATCAGCCGGTATGTAAACCGCAAATATGATCTGCACTATGACCCGGTGCATGAAATTTTTGTCACGGTCGGCGGTAGTGAAGCGATTGATGTGGCACTGCGCTGTATGACAGACCCCGGCGATGAGGTGCTGATTCCGCAGCCGAGTTATGTGTCGTATCTGCCGTGTGCAGTCATGGCGGATGCCGTGCCGGTGCCGATTGAATTAAAGGCGGAAAATGATTTTAAGCTGACAAAAGAACAGCTTTTAAACAGCATTACGGATAAGACCAAGATACTGGTACTGCCATATCCGAACAATCCGACCGGTGCAATTATGACGAAGGAAGAACTGGAAGAACTTGTTCCGGTGATTATTGAAAAGGATTTATATGTGATTTCCGATGAAATTTATGCGGAACTGACATATGGAGGGAAGCGCCACTGTTCGATTGGTTCACTGCCTGGCATGAAGGAACGGACCATTGTGATTAACGGCTTTTCAAAAGCATTTGCAATGACCGGATGGCGCTTAGGCTATGCCTGCGGACCGGCACCGGTTATTGAACAGATGGTAAAACTCCACCAGTTTGCGATTATGTGTGCACCGACGAACAGCCAGTTTGCGGCAGTGGAAGCGTTGAAAAATTGTGACATGGAGGTTGAAATGATGGTAGAGGCATATGATCAGAGAAGACGTTTTCTGCTCAATGCCTTTAAAGAGATGGGACTGGAATGTTTTGAGCCGTATGGCGCATTTTATGTATTCCCGTCAATTAAGAAATTTGGAATGACATCAGAGGAATTTGCAACAAGGTTACTGAGTGAACAGAAGCTGGCAGTAGTACCGGGAACAGCTTTCGGAGCATCAGGTGAAGGCTTTGTGCGCATTTCTTATGCGTACTCCATCGAAAATTTAAAGGTGGGATTAGAAAGAATACAGAAGTTTATAGAGTCCTTGGGAGGAAATGATGGCAGAATTTAGCGTAGAATATATCAATCCTTTTTTAATGGCGGCAACCAGCGTGATTAAAGATATTTGCCAGGTTGATATGAAAATTGGCAGACCGTATGTAAAGACAACGGAGTTTGCAAGTGATTCCGTGATTATTATGATTGGTGTGACAGGAGAAGTGCGCGGACAGGTTTTAATGTCATTTCCGGAAGCACATGCGCTCCATGTAGTCTCCAAGATGATGATGGGGATGCCGGTTACGGCACTTGACGATATGTCTGCCAGTGCGATTAATGAGCTGGGCAATATGATGATGGGAAATGCGGCAACGATTCTTTCGACAAAAGGCATTGCCATGGATATCACACCGCCGACTTTATGCCGCGGAAATGTTTATTTAAAGCAGTCTTACAGTCAGAATATCTGTGTTCCGCTGACAAGTGATGAGATTCATATGGAACTGGATATTGCAATTAATGTGAATTAATTATAATACACGGCGGAGGCATTGACGGATAGGACGGTGCAGTTGTGTAACTGGTTGATTGCAGGATCAGAAAGGGGAAAAGATGTTAAATATTGTATTACATGAACCGGAGATGCCGGCGAATACCGGAAATATCGGAAGAACGTGTGTGGCGGCGGGCGCAAGACTGCATTTGATTGAACCGCTCGGCTTTAAGTTAAATGAAAAGATGTTAAAGCGTGCAGGACTGGATTACTGGGACAAGCTGGACGTAACCGTGTACGATGACTATGCGGATTTTCAGAAAAAAAATCCGGGTGCAAAGATATATATGGCAACGACTAAGGCACAAAAGACTTACTGTGATGTGTCTTATGAGGATGACTGTTATATTATGTTTGGCAAGGAAAGTGCCGGAATTCCGGAAGAAATTCTGGTCGATAATGAGGAAACATGTATCCGTATCCCGATGATTGGTGATATCCGTTCCCTGAATCTGTCCAATTCCGTTGCAATTGTACTGTATGAGGCTTTGCGCCAGCACAATTTTGAAACAATGAATCTGGAAGGACATCTGCACAGATTGCACTGGAAAAGTGAATGAATATAAGAATAGCATAAAGCAGAAGCGATGTATGGCAATACACAGAGATACCGGGAAAATCCGGTATTTCTGTGTATTTTTTGTGTAATAGGAAAATCCGATAGAATTCCCTATTACACAAAAGGCACTACGTGCCGATGATGCAAACTTGCGCGAAGATGTAGTTTGTCGCAAACGACCGCGCTCGGCGCGAGAATGTGTTTTGCACATTTTTTTTTAAAAATCACAGATTAATGATAAAAATTTTCAATAACGTCAATGGGCAACTTGCACAATAAAATGTTATAAATCATGGCTAAATTGTGGAAAAATCTAAAAGTAGTGCTAAGGTACTATGTTGGGTTCTGTGAAAAGATGATAAGATTATTGGCATAAGTGTCATAAAAACGCAAAAAATGCATAAAAAAGAAGCGGGAGGGAAAAGTAAGGATATTTGCAGATTTTGCAGCAAAAATACAAAGGAAAGTCATGATGCATCACTTAGGGGTTTCAGGTCAGGGGTTTGGACATGAATCAGATGAATCATGACAAGTTGGAGGGTTTATGAAGGTGTGTATGAAAAAACAAACACAGAAGCGGTGGGCGTGGCTTTTGGCGCTTGTAATGTGCCTGAGCGTGATTATGCCGACATCATTAATGTCTGCAAGGGCAGACGGAAGTTCAACGGTTGTAAAATACGAACACAATTTTACAACACAGGGAGTTACCAGTGATGACTTTTTTACAATTGCCGGAAGTGCAGGAAAGAAAAAAGGAACAGCAACTTATGATGGGGTTACATATACAGACCCATTAAAGTTTGATTCAAAAGCAAGTGTTAAATTTACAGCACCGGAAGCTGGTAAGCTGACGCTGGTATTTGGTACAGAAGTTGAATCAGCAGCGGGTAAAAATGTCAAGATTAACGGAACAAAGACAAAAGTCGGTGATGATGGGGTACTGACAGTCGATATCAGTGCAGGCGATTATACGATTACCAAGGGCGATACCATGAATTTATTCTACATCGTCTACAGCTATACAAAGCAGGGTTCTACAGAAGGAACGACAAAGCCGACAGAAGCAGCCACAAAGCCAAGTGAAACAAAACCAAGTGAAACAAAACCAAGTGAAACAAAGCCGGACACAGGTGATACAACAGTAGAACAGGTTTCACTGATTCAGAGTACAGGCTGGCTTGAATCAGCATACGTAGAATGGAATGAAGCAAAAAATGCCGTTTCTTATAACGTATATGTAAAGAAGGCAGATGCAGCAGATACAAGCTATGAAAAGCTTGACAACGAGCTGGTTAGAAAATATAAGACATCGGACGGCAGTGCCGTATACTACAGAGCAGATGCACTGGGACTTGCAGCAGGCAGCTATGTATTAAAGGTTGTTCCGGTTGCAGGCGGCACAGAACAGGCAGACAGCGCAGCCGTAACGGAAGCACTCAGTGTCAAGGCACATGACAGAACAGGCTTTGCATGGACCAACGGTGAAGCAAACGGTGCTTACCGTGATAACGGTACATTAAAGGGTAACGCAGTTGTTCTTTATCTGACAGAAGAAACAAAAGATACCGTTACTATGGACGTTATCAAAGATGCAAAGGGCAAGACACAGACAGCAACAGGCATTCAGGCAATTTTAAATCTGTACAAAAAAGGATATGATAACAGATCGTTAGACATCCGTCTGATTGGACAGGTAACGGATTTTGCAGTTATGGAAGGCGGAGATATGGTTGTCAGCGGAAGCAGCTCATCAAAGCGCCTTTCATGTGGTATCACAATCGAAGGTGTCGGTGATGATGCAACTGTTTACGGCTGGGGTATCCGTATTAAAAATGCTTCCAATGTAGAAGTAAGAAACTTAGGTATTATGCTGGTAGACAGCAGTGAAGGCGATAACATCGGACTTCAGCAGGATAACGACCATATCTGGGTACATAACTGTGACTTCTTCTACGGTGAAGCAGGCGGAGATTCAGACCAGGCAAAGGGTGATGGCGCTTTAGACTGCAAAAAATCTACATTTATTACGTTTTCTTATAATCATTTCTTTGATAACGGAAAATGCAACCTGTTAGGCTTAAGCGAAGGCACAACAGAAGATTTGTATATTACATATCACCACAACTGGTATGATCATTCGGATTCAAGACATCCGAGAATCCGTTTCTATTCCGCTCATGTATACAACAACTACTATGACGGAAATGCAAAATACGGTATTGGTTCAACAAACGGTTCTTCTGTATTTTCAGAAGGAAACTATTTCAGAAACTGTAAATATCCGATGCTGACTTCTATGCAGGGTTCAGATGTCATTGCAGACTGGACAACCTTAAAGAGAGATGAAGCCAACATGGCAACATTTTCAAAGGAAGCAGGCGGAACAATTAAAGCGTATAACAACTATATCGAAGGCGGAAACGGTTTTGTATCTTATCAGGAAAACAATACCGAATTTGACGGATATGTTGTAGAATCCGCAGATGAAAAAGTTCCGGATACCGTAAAGAGTTATAAGGGCGGCAACACCTATAACAACTTTGATACCAGCAAGGGAATGTACAGCTACACAGCAGATTCACCGCAGCAGGCAAAGGAAAATGTTGAAAAGTATGCCGGCAGAGTAGAAAACGGTGATTTTAAGTGGACATTTACAGCAGAAGATGATGCTTCTTACGCACTAAATCAGGCATTAAAGTCTGCATTAAGAGCGTATAAGACTTGTTTAGTATCTGTTGCACCAAACAATACGGTTTCCCAGAATCCGTATATCGGAACCGGTGCAGAAGAACCGACAACAAGCCACAACACATTAAATAAAGAAGATTTAACACAGCCTTCTACAAAGGAAGACGAAAGCACGAAAGCAACAGAAAGTACGAAAGCCACCGAAAGCACAAAGGCTACGGAAAGCACAAAAGCTACAGAAAGCACAAAGGCTACGGAGAGTACGAAAGCCACAGAGGCAACAAAAGCCACTGAGAGCACAACCGGTAGTACAACGCCGGGGGGAACAACAGGCGATACATCTTCTTATGATAAGACAAGCACTGCATTTTCAGGTGCATACACATCATTAAGCGGTGTAACGGATTCACAGTATTTAAAGAAGCTGTATGCGGCACCGGACGGAAGTGCATCTGCAGACGGTACAAAGGATTCACCGCTTGATCTGGAAACAGCGATTGCAAAGGCTGAAAACGGCACGGCAGTTATTTTATTAGAAGGTACGTATACATTTGACCATCAGGTTACCATCCCGGTATCAAACAGCGGTGCGGCAGACTGCTACAAGGTATTAAAGGCTGCTGACGGCGCAAAGGTAACATTTGATTTTTCATCACAGTCCTATAACATTAAAGACACTTCTGTCAATGCAAGAGGACTTCAGATTGAAGGCAGTTACTGGTACGTATATGGCATTACCGTATGTGGTGCGGCAGATAACGGTATATTTATCGCAGGAAGCCACAATGTAATTGAACGCTGTATTTTACAGGCAAACAGAGATACAGGTCTTCAGATTAGCAGACGTTCTTCTTCTGTAACCAATAAAGAAGAATGGCCGTCATACAACTACATTATCAACTGTACATCATTTGATAACTGTGACCCGGCAACCGGTGAAAATGCAGATGGTTTTGCGGCAAAACTGACATGCGGCGAAGGTAATGTATTTGACGGCTGTATTTCATACTGCAACTGCGATGACGGCTGGGATTTATATGCAAAACCGGCAACCGGTTCAATCGGTGTCGTAACAATCAGAAACTGTATTGCATTTAATAATGGTACATTGACAAATGGGAATTCAGAAGCCAACGGCGATATGAACGGATTTAAGTTAGGCGGAAGCAACGGTAAAGTTCCGACACCGCATTTTGTGTTTAACTGTCTTGCATTTAACAATGGAAAAGACGGATTTACAGATAACGGCAACGGCGGCGCATTAACATTAATGAATTGTACTTCTTACAACAATGCAAAGACGAACTTTAACTTCTACCGTACAACGGCAGGCGGAACATTCTTTAACTTACTGTCCGCAGGCGGTAACAGTACAGATAAGTTTATCGGAAAAATCAGCAACAGTATTTCATTCAACAGTAAGAAATACTATCAGGTTCCGTTCTCTATTACAGGAACTGCTGTAACAAGCGGACAGAAGCTGGGTACAGTTGTATCAGACCCATATACATCAGGTGCATTTACATCTACAACCGCACCGGATGTTACGGTAGATATTGATACAATTTTAAGAAATGCAGACGGTTCACTGACAACAAACGGTTATCTGATGTCAACAGGTGATTATCAGTCAATGGGTGCAAAGTTTGGCGTAGAAAATCAGGTACTTGAAGTAAAGGCAAGCATTAAGAGCGAGCCGGAAACAAAACCGGAAGAACCGACAACAGCAGAAGACAAGACGGAGGCTGCAACCGAAGCCACAAAGGCAGAGGACAAGACCGAGGCCGCAACCGAAGCCACGAAGGCAGAAGACAAGACTGGGGCCGCAACCGAAGCCACGAAGGCAGAAGACAAAACAGAAGCCACAAAGAGCGGCAAGTCCAGTCTTTCAGAAAAGAATGACGTCAAAGGTGCAGAAATGTCTGTCAGCTTAAAGGCAGAAGACAATGTATTTGATGAAGATGACGTTATGCAGTTTACAGAATTAACAGAAGGCAGTGCATTTGATGCGGCTGTAAAAGCACTTTCTGATTATAAAGAAAAAATGGTAGTCGTAGACATCTCTATTTTAAGAGGTACGGAATTTGTTCATCAGTTCCCTGGCGGCGTTGAAGTAACATTAGACATTCCGGCGGGCTATGAGGAAGCCAATACAAAGGTATTTCGTATGGAAGCAGACGGAACGGCAACAGATATGCAGGCAGTCTGCAAGGACGGCAAAGCAGTCTTTGTAACCAACCATTTCAGTACCTATGTTATTGCAGAACAGGCAAAGACGGCAGAGGAAGCACCGAAGGTTGTGAATGAAAATGTTTCAACCGCACAGACCGAAGCTGCAAAAGCAGAAAATACAAAGAATGAAACTGTAAAAACAGGCGATACCGCCAATGCAGGATTATATGTAATGCTGATGGCAGTCATGTTTATCGGTGCAGGCGTTCTGGTCATCAGAAAACGTAAAGATTTATTTACAAAATAGAATTAGAAGCAAAAGTAAATATAAAGTTGTAAAAGACTGAAAATAAAAGCCGGCGTATAAAGTAAGCAGAAAAGCAAAACTTTATACGTCGGCTTTTTACAGTGTAATATTTTCTAAAGCCAACCCCATCCCGCCCGCTACACTTCCGGTAAAAAAATCATCCGCTTTCCAAAGCCAAGTGCCACCGGCGAAAGCCATTGCCGTCCCGTTCGCCACGCCCCCGGTAAAAAAATCATCCGCGGTCCGAAGTCAAGTGCCAACGGTGAGGAACGCGGATGATTTTTTTACCTATTACTTACTTAAAGCCAGTGTAAAAATAAACTCTGTGCCGACGCCGACGGTGCTGACGACATCAATCGTTTCATTGTGTGCCTGTAAAATTTCCTTAGTGATAGAAAGGCCAAGGCCGGAGCCTTTTTTGTCGCGGCCGCGGGATGCATCGGATTTATAAAAGCGGTCCCAGATTTTATCAAGACTTTCCTTTGAAATACCGGAGCCGTTGTCCTTGACGGAAATATAGGCTTTCTCACCTTTTTCCCGCACGGAAATGTAAATCACGGAATTTTCGTGGCTGAATTTAATTGCGTTGTCGACAAGGTTGTAAATAACCTGTCCGATTTTGCTTTTATCGGCTTTGACGGAACAGGTTTCCGCGGAAAAGGTCAGCTGGAACTGAATCCGCTTCTTTTTACACGTTCCCTCAAAGGTTTCAATCGTGTGCTTGATAATCGAATTGACATCAAATACGGACAATTCAAGCCGCACGGTTTTCGGGTCTAATTCATTCAGCGTTAAAATGTTGCTTGTCAGCTTCGTCAGCCGGTCCGTTTCAAACAGTACAATATCAATATATTTTTTTGTCATTTCCGGCGGAATCGTACCGTCTGCAATGGCTTCTAGATATCCCTTAATCGATGTCAGCGGTGAGCGGAAATCGTGGGAAATGTTGGATAGGAACTTCTGCTGGAACTGGTCGGATTCGTCCAGCTTTGATGCCATATAATTTAAGGAAGCGGACAGCCGTCCGATTTCATCAATATCATTTTTGACATCAATTTTATAGGCGAGATTTCCTTTTCCGTATTCCTTTGTCGCTTTGATAATGCCGTTGAGTGGTTTGTGAATCTGGACAAAGTACAGTGCGATAAAGCTGAGGCTTAAAAGCATTACCATAACCAGTGTGATGTAGTTGGTATTAAAGGTTGTGTATACATTATCGGTAATCACATTTTCATCTAAATGCACAACCACATAGCCTTTCATCGTAAAGGAGCTGGTTATCGGTGCGAAGACACTTAAACAGGTACAGTCAAGCATACCGTAAAAATCGCCGGTCTGCGTGTGTTTTGTCCCCAGACTGGTATAATCAAAGCCATCAATGGTGTATAAAATATCTTTTGTGTTATGCTCCTGTGCATAAGCTGTATCCAGAATGATATTGCCTGCGGTGTCGATAAACATAATGCGTGTATCGTTGAGCAGGGCAACGGTTCTTAATTCGGTTTCAACGATACGCAGGTGTTCCTCACTGAAATAGTCATCGGCGTATTCACTTGAAATCGACAGTGCCTGCTTGTACAGGGCATCTGTATAGTAGTTGTAAACCTTTGCATAGTCGATGCGGTAGCTGATAAAAGTCACGCCTAAAAAGCCGAGCAGGGCAACTGCCGCATAGACAAAAAGGTATTTGGTTAAAAGATTAAATTTCATAATTGAAAACAATCCTTTCCGGTGTTATGACGGTTTTATTTCATCTTTGTGGATTACCGGCGTGTTACGAACTTGTAACCGATGCCCCATACCGTTTCAATCGACCAGTTTGCGTGGTCTTTGATTTTTTCACGGATTCGCTTGATATGGACATCGACCGTCCGGGTATCTCCGATATATTCATAACCCCAGATGTGGTCTAAAAGCTGTTCCCTTGTAAAGACCTGATTCGGCGAAGAAGCCAGAAAGTAGAGCAGTTCCAGTTCCTTCGGCGGCATTTCCACCGTCTTTCCGCAGTATTGTACGGAATAATTGCTGAGATTGATAATCAAATCCGGGTATTCCACGCACTGCACAGTTGCACCGACCGGCGCGGATTCCGCCGGCATCTGGTAGCGGCGTAAAACTGCCTTGACGCGGGCAACCAGCTCCTTTGTTTCAAACGGCTTGATAATATAATCATCAGCCCCCAGTTCCAGCCCGAGTACCTTATCAAAGGTTTCGCCCTTGGCGGATAGCATGATAATCGGTACATTGTTGGACTTGCGGATTTCACGGCAGACTTGATAGCCGTCAATACCCGGAAGCATTAGGTCCAGTAAAATGAGGTTCGGGCGGAAAGTGTCAAGCTGGAGCAGGGCACTTTCGCCGTCATAAACAATCTTTGTTTCAAAACATTCTTTTGTCAGATAAAGAGAAATGAGTTCTGCAATATTTTCGTCATCGTCAACAATCAGTATTTTTTGTTTTGTCGCCATGTAAAAATCCCCCTTTTATTTAAAATCTACAATGGTTACACCGGTGTCGCCCTCGCCGATTTCGCCGAGACGGAACGACTTGATATAAGGAACACCGCGCAGGTAGGCGGTAACGCCGTTTCGCAGCGCACCGGTGCCTTTTCCGTGTACAATGCGTACCTGCGGAATTCTTGAAATGTACGCATCGTCTAAATATTTGTCCAGTTTGGCAACCGCTTCGTCAACGGTCAGTCCCAAAAGATTGATTTCATGGGAAATCGAAGCCGCCTTGGACATCTTGATTTTGCCGGAGCCGCCAGCCCCCTTCGGTGCTTTTTTAGCTTCTTCCGGGTCTTTGTAGCCGACAAGAATCTCTAAGTTATTGATTTTTGTCTTGGTGCTTAAACTGCCCATCTGTACGGTGATTTCGCCCTTCGGACTTGGCGGTGCGGTCACGGTGCCGATTAAGTTCATGCTTAGAACGCGCACATGTGTGCCGACTTTAAATTCGGAAATGTCGTGTGCCTTATGTGCTTTCGGCTTTGCTGCCTGGACGGAAAGTTTTTCCTGACGTTTATTCATCTTGTCACGGATGGCACTGCGCTGTTTTTCCAGTTCTTTTACGGTCATGCCGTGCTTGTTCATCGTCTTAATCGTCTGGTCGGCATATTCTTTGGCATCTTTTAAAATCGCCGCCGCTTCTTCGTTGGCTTTGCGCAAAATTTTGTCGCGGCGTTCATCTAACCGGTCGGATTTTGTCTTTAATTCGTCCTTTAACTGCTGGATTTCCTGCTTATAGGCATTGATTTCGGCACGTTCTTTTTCAATCGTAATGCGGCTATGCTCCAAATCGGAGAGCAGGTCTTCAAACTGTACGTCATCGGCATCCATGCGGGCAGAAGCATCTTTAATAATATAATCGGGCAGACCGAGCTTTTTGGAAATCGCAAAAGCGTTACTTTTTCCCGGAATACCGATTAATAAGCGGTAGGTTGGACGCAGGGATTCCACGTCAAATTCACAGCAGGCATTTTCCACGCCGTCCGTGGTGAGTGCATACACCTTAATCTCGCTGTAATGTGTGGTCGCCATGGTTGTAATGCCGCGTTTGTGCAAATCATTTAAAATGGAAATGGCAAGTGCCGCACCTTCTGTCGGGTCTGTTCCCGCACCGATTTCATCAAATAAAATCAGGCTGTGTGCATCGGATTCCTTTAAAATGCTGACGGTGTTTGTCATATGGGAAGAAAATGTACTTAAACTCTGCTCAATGCTCTGTTCGTCGCCGATATCGGCAAATACATTGTCAAATACGGCAAGCTCGGAGTGGTCGAGAGCCGGAATGTGCAGACCGGACTGCGCCATTAAGGTCAGCAGTCCCACGGTTTTTAAAGAAACCGTTTTACCGCCGGTATTCGGACCGGTGATAATAAGCAGATTAAAATCCTTTCCTAAATAAATGTCGATTGGCACAACCTTATGCGGGTCAATCAGCGGGTGACGTCCCTTTTTAATATTGATATAATTGTTGGTATTCATAACCGGGCAGCTGCATTTATATTGCTTGGACATCTGTGCCTTTGCAAAAATGAAATCCAGCGTAGTCAGTACCTGGAAATCCGTTAACAGTTCATCGGTAAATTCAGATGCCTTTGCGCTTAATTCTGCAAGAATGGCTTCAATTTCAGCCTGTTCCTTTAATTCAAGCTCGCGGATATCATTGTTTAATTTGACAACCGCCGCCGGTTCGATAAAAAGAGTTGAACCGGTTGCAGACTGGTCATGCACCATGCCGGGTACCTGCGATTTGTATTCGGCTTTGACCGGAAGACAGTATCTGCCGGAGCGTGAGGTGATGACAAAATCCTGTAAGCAGTTACGCACGGAAGATGAATTTAACATCTTATTTAATTCGGTGTGAATCCGTTCAGCGGCAAGCACCTTCTGACGGCGGATACTGCGCAGATTTGCACTGGCATCATCGCTGATTTCATCTTCTGAGAGAATACAGCGCTTAATTTCTGTATTTAACGGTGTCAGCGGTTCAAGTGCATGAAAATATCCCGTTAAGGAATCGGTGGTATCTTCGTAATAATTTTTTACCCTTGCAGCCGCGGTCAGCAGGGAACTGATATGCAGTAACTCTACCGTATTTAAGGAGCTGCCGATTTCAAGACGTTTTACGGAAGCACCGATGTCGTGCACGCCGCCAAAAGAAACAGCCCCCTTTGCATAGACACGGGAAAGGGCATCACTGGTTTCTGAAAGAGCAGCGTTAATATCGTGGATGTCCGTCATCGGCACCAGCTTTTTTAAGCGTTCCTTTGCTTTATCGGAAGCCGCAAAAGATACTAAGCGGTCAATAATTTTATCATATTCAAGAGTCGTTAAAGACTTGTAATTCATTCATTTCTCCAATCCGGAAATGCAGGGTCTTGCAGACACGGAATCTGTGGCATTTCCGGCACAGATTCCATTTTATTGTACCGCATTTGAAACAAAAATTCTACTATGGATATAAGAATTTACAAGTAGGTCATAAATTGTTCATAACTGTCCGTTATAATAAAATTAATTTTGCAGTTCAATAAAAGTTAGGTTATGGTGACAGAAAAAATGGGAAACACAGAACACAAGGAAGAAGACTCCTTTGCTTTATATACGGAAAAAATCGTACCCAAGCCGTCCGTGAAGTACCGCAGACTAATCCGCGCGGCAAAGTTTTTTGTGGCGGCAGTGCTGTTTGGTCTGATTGCAAGCGGTGTGATGCTTCTCGTATATCCGGCATTGGAAAAAAGAATGGTTCAGAGGAATACGGACAAAGAAATTCTGACCATTGAAAAGGATGAATATCCGAGTGAAGAACAGGATAATATGGAAACAAAAGAAACGACAGCCGATGACAATTATGAGGCAGTGTTACAGACAACCGATGCGGCAGCTTTAAAAAATGTTGCTACGGCGGCGATTAAATCACTGGTATTAATTGACGTCTATAAGACCGATATGGGAAATATCCTGACGGAAACACAGAGTGCGACAGAAACGGTCGGACTTGTAATCGGACAGGTCAATTCAGAATATATTATTTTGACGAATGCGGAGGTTGTGCGTGATTCGTCGTCACTGGTCGTAAAGGTTTCAAAAGCGACAGAAGTCGATGCCGAGCTGGTTGGAAGCGATACGGATACCGGCATTGCGATTGTCAGTGTCAAGGAATCGCAGATTCCGTCCAAAGAAAGAAGTTCGATTGTAACAGCGCAGTTAGACAACTCTTACAGCATACAGCAGGGGGATATTGTCGTTGCGGCAGGCAGGCTTTACGGACAGAATAAGACGGTTGATTACGGCATGGTTTCAGGCATTTCAACAAAAAGCGGTGTCGATAACAGCTATGAGATTATCAGCACGGGACTTGCGGGCATAGAAGGCGATTACGGTTATCTTTTTAATATGAAGGGAAATGTTGTCGGCATTTCCATGAAGAATACAAAGACGACATTTTCAGTGCTTGGCATTTCGGATTTAAAATCAATGATACAGGAATTATCCAACGGGAACAGTCCGGTATATTTCGGCATTAAAGGGCAGAATGTAACCGGTACAATGGCAACGCGCTATGGACTGCCGGTGGGAATTTACGTAACGGATATTGAACTGGACTCTCCGGCATATGCGGCGGGAATCCAGCCGGGGGATATTATTACAGGGATTGACGGAAATATGGTTTTGACAATTCAGGCATTTAGTGAGAAACTATATCAGTGTGAAAGCGGTCAGCAGATTTCTATTACAGCCAAACGGTTTGGCGGGGATGAATATAAGGATATGACATTTAACGCTGTAATTGCGGTGAAATAAAGCATATAATCCGGCTGGCGGCAGGAGAAATGAGAAAAGGAAAGGGCAGATTATGCATTTTATTGAAAAATTTAAGGACGGAGACAGAATCTCCGATGTTTACCTTTGTAAATCCAAATCAACAGCACTCACAAAGTCAGGAAAAGAATATGAAAATGTGATGCTTCAGGATAAGACCGGACAGATGGATTCCAAAATATGGGACCCGTCTTCCGGCGGTATCTGTGACTTTGATGCCATGGATTATGTTGCAGTAACGGGACAGGTTATCAGCTTTAACGGCGCATTACAGTTAAAGATTGAAAGAATCCGCAAGGCAGACGAAGGAGAATATGTTCCGTCTGATTATATTCCATGTTCTAAGTATGATATTGAAGAAATGTATACAGAACTCATGCAGTATACAGGCAGTGTGAAGAATGAGTATCTTTCGGCACTGTTAAAGAGTTTTTTTACAGACGATGCGGATTTTATTGCAAAATTTAAGAGTATCGCGGCAGGAAAGACGGTACACCACGGCTTTTTGGGCGGATTATTAGAGCATAGTTTAAGTGTAACCAGACTGTGTGTAAAGATTGCGGAAAATTATCCGTTTTTAAACCGCGATTTACTGATTACATGTGCGGCGCTTCACGATGCCGGAAAAGTAAAGGAACTCGCACCGTTCCCAAAGAACGATTATACGGACGAGGGTAATTTCCTCGGACATATTGTAATGGGTTATGAAATGATTCAACAAAAGATTGCAGGCATTGAAGGTTTTCCGCCGGTGCTGGCTTCCGAAGTCGGACACTGTATTTTATCCCATCACGGCGAGCTTGAATACGGTTCTCCGAAAAAACCTTGTATTATGGAAGCGGTAGCACTGTCCATGGCAGATAATATGGATGCCAAAATGGAAACGTTTAAAGAGGCACTGGAAGCCAAAGACACCAACGAATGGCTTGGTTTTAACCGGTGGCTGGATGCAAATATCAAAAAGACACTGTAGAGGTAGACGTGAAAAGCGAATTAAAAAAAGACGATTGTGTGACACTGCACATTGAGGATATCGGAACGGGCGGCGAAGGCATCGGAAAAGTGGACGGATTTACATTTTTTGTAAAAGATGCCATTGTCGGCGATGTTATCGAAGCCAAAATTATGAAATTAAAGAAAAATTATGGCTATGCAAGACTGATGAAAGTGCTTACACCGTCTAAAGACCGTGTAGAGCCGAAATGTCCGGTCGCAAGGCAGTGCGGCGGCTGTCAGATACAGGAAATGCGTTATGAAGCCCAGCTTGCCTTTAAGCAGAAAATGGTACAGAACAATTTAGAGCGTATCGGCGGACTTTCGGACTTTGAAATGTACCCTGTAATCGGCATGGAAACACCGTATGCATACCGTAATAAGGCACAGTTTCCGGTCGGGGAAGATAAGGATGGCAATATTGTCATCGGATTTTATGCCGGAAGAACACATCATATTGTGGAGCAGACAGACTGCTGTATTGGTGCGCCGGAAAACGGCGAAGTGCTTCGCAAAGTCAAGGCATATATGCAGAAAAATCAGATTCGCCCGTACAATGAGGAACACCACAGCGGGATTGTGCGCCACATTTTAATCCGCACCGGCTATCATACTAAAGAGATTATGGTCTGTCTGATTGTCAATGCGGCCAAGGCTTCCTGCTTAAAAAATGCAGAACAGCTCACAGAATCGCTGCGTGAAATGGACGGCATGACTTCGGTGATGGTGAATTTCAACACGGAAAAGACGAATGTGATTCTCGGCAAAAAAAGCGAGGTGCTGTGGGGACAGCCGTATATTGAAGATTTTATCGGCGATGTAAAATATCAGATTTCACCGCAGTCTTTCTTTCAGGTAAATCCGATGCAGACGGAAAAGCTGTATGCAAAGGCACTTGAATATGCGGGACTGACCGGAAATGAAACGGTGTGGGATTTGTACTGCGGTATCGGAACGATTTCGTTATTCCTTGCAAAAAATGCGCGCAAGGTATACGGCGTGGAAATTGTGCCGCAGGCAATTGAAGATGCCCGCAATAATGCAAAGCGTAACGGTATCGACAACGCAGAGTTTTTCGTGGGCAAGGCGGAAGAAGTCGTACCGGCATTTTATGAGAAAGCCCTAAAGCAGGCGCAGGATTCGGAAGCCGGTAAAAGTATCCGCCCGGACGTGGTCGTTGTGGACCCGCCGAGAAAGGGCTGTGAAGAAGTGCTGCTTGAAACGATTGTGAAAATGCAGCCACAGCGGATTGTCTACGTAAGCTGCGACTCGGCGACACTGGCGCGTGATTTAAAATTTTTAAGTGCCAACGGCTACGCCGTCAAAAAAGTCCAGCCGGTAGACCAGTTTGGACATAGTGTTCATATTGAGACGGTTGTCCTTTTGTCCCAACTAAAATAAACGCCGGATGATTATATTAATGTCACGATTGAACTTGATGATGTGGATATAACATCTGCAGAGACTAAGGCAACATATGATGAGATAAAGAAGATAGCAGGCAGCCACAGTGCCCAGAAGATAAAGAAAGTGCAATTGTGGAGGCATTGAAGCATTTTAAGATGATTCAGCAGAAATAAAAGGAGTTTGATAAATTGGAAGTTGGAGGATACACGCATGAAAATTGTAATCATTAATGGAAGTGCCAGAAAAGGAAACACGCTGACAGCAATCAATGCATTTATAAAAGGAGCATCAGAAAAGAATGAAATTGAAATCATTGAACCTGACAAACTCAACATTGCACCATGCAAGGGATGTGGTGTCTGTCAATGCTCTAAGGGATGCGTCGATAAGGATGATACAAATCCTACAATTGATAAAATTGCTGCCGCAGATATGATTCTTTTTGCTACACCAGTTTATTGGTGGGGAATGTCAGCACAATTGAAACTTATCATTGATAAGTGCTACTGCCGTGGATTGCAGTTAAAAAATAAAAAAGTTGGCACGATTGTTGTAGGCGGTTCTCCCGTAGACAGTATCCAGTATGAGCTGATTGATAAGCAGTTTGACTGTATGGCAAAATATCTTTCATGGGATATGCTTTTCAAAAAATCATATTACGCAACAGCCAGAGATGAACTTGAAAAAAACAAGGATTCCATGAACGAACTTGAGGGGATCGGAAAAAATTTATAAAGCACGTTCCAAATCCCAGTTTGCCAGAGAAAGGTATGGTGAGCGAATGAGAATATTATACGAACTTTCATGGTTATGGGAGACTCTGGTCATTGCGCTTGCGGCTGCGGCTGTTTGCGTGGTTTGTGCCATGCTAATCTGTAAGGCAGTAAAGAAGAACCTCAGCAAAAAAACGGCGGCAGTTATCGGCGCAGCAGCGTTTGCGGGCGCTGTTTTGGCAGTCATTGTGATTGCCCGGACTCCGATGCCGCTTTGATTAAACGGGATGCTTGATTGCCTGTGCATAAGTACAACTTACGATTTGTGTGTATGGTAAATCTAAACTGTATTTTAGCAATATTTCCTTAGTGGGGGTAGAAAGTGCCCCCACTTTCATTATTTGGGGGCGGAAAGCGCCACCACATATAATAAACAAAGGGTTCAAGGGAAAAATCCCTTGCTATTCACAGAAAGCTGTTTACCGGTATCTATTCCCACGCCGGACGTATCAGGGATTACAACATCACGAAGAAGGAATGGGTCTTAAATGGCGCGACTGTACTCTACGGCAGCGCCACGGAGCTGCGGGCGACATTGGACTATGATTTTTCGGAGGAGAAGAAGTTCTCTTATAAGAACCTTTCGATGGATGAAATCATCCACCATCTTGCGTTTTTTATTTCAAGATTGTGGCAGATCCATGTTTTCGGTGAGGGCAACACCGGAACGACAGCGGTATTCCTTCGCAATCTCCTGTTGAACGAGAATCATCCTCTTCATAACCGGATATTGCACATCAGCGGCACTTTTAAAGAACCGGAAAAAGTGAACATTGACTCTGGAAAAAGTGAACATTGAAAATAAAAAAGTGAACATTGAAGAGGATTTTACAGCAAAGACCGCTTCGCATGTTCGCAAATTACAAGAGGCTTTAGGAAAAGAAATCGTATTCGGCAGCAATAGAGTTGAGTGGATGGGGAATCGCGGGTATTTTGACTTATTCCCTCAGAGCGAAGTCTTGAGGCGATTGGAAAATCTGTGCACCTGCATTATATAGTAGGAACAAGCACAACATTGATTTCATCTTCCAGAAGATTAAAGACAGGAACCCAGTATTTATCTGTGGATTCCATACAGACATCATGGCAATCATTGTCAAGAAGCCATTGACTGAACTGCCATACAATTAAACTAAGGTGCTTAAACAATTCTTAGTGTACGGATTCATGATGCCACTTATTTGTGCTTGAAAAGGCAGAACTTACACTGATTATTATGCTGTCTAAAACGAAGAAAGTTATTACAACTCCTCCTCCCGTGCTTTGTAGTGTAGCTTCTTGCAAACTATTTTACAGCACAGTGTAGAGAGTTGGAACACTTTCATTACTATTTGTGCCGCCAGCCGAAGGCGGCAGAATGGAGATTATTATGAATATAGGATTTTGGTCATGTATAATTTTGGCTATACTATTTGTAATTATAGGTGTGTTGTTTGCGATTTTTAAGGAAAAAGCAGCAAAATTTGTTTCAGGATTTAATTCGTTTTCTAAAGAAGAACAGGCATTGTATGATAAAGCGCAGATCTCTCGTGATATAAGAAATCAGTGCTTTATATGGGCTGTTATAATGTTGGCAGGCGCATTATTATCCTGCTTTTTAACCCCATATATGGCTATACCAATCTATATTATTTGGTTAGTTCTGTTTTTTAGGGAAGTCCACTTTGATAATCATAAAGCGTTTGAAAAATATTTGTTAAAGTAAATTCCAGCTTGTAGAATTGAAAGTTGGAGATGTAAAATAAATTTGAATTGTGGAGAATACTGACTTATGAAAATACATATTATTGGTTGCAGTGGTTCTGGAAAAACCTATTTAGCAAATGCACTTTCAAAAAAGTATAATATTTCCCATTTCGACTTAGATGATATTCAATGGGATAATAACGCCAAAGAATATGGCAAAAAGAGAACGCTTGATGAACGAAAAGCGTTATTACAAGAAATATTATATAATAATGATGAGTGGATAGTTGAGGGGGTATATTATGCCTGGGTACGGCAAAGTTTTGATGAAGCTGATAAAATATATGTTTTAGATATGCCTGGTTATTTATATAAAAGTAGAATTATTATGCGCTCTATAAAAAGAAAATTGGGAATACTAAAAGGAAAAAGAGAAACTTTGAAATCGGTCTATAACCTTTTGAAATGGACTGAAACTTTTCAGGATAAAAATCTGAAAGAAATAAGAAGTATTTTAGATAGATATGATGATAAAGTTATATGGCTATCAAGAAAAAAAGATGTAGAGAAAATAATAAAGGCGGTATGATAACTTCCTGTTTGTACCTATGTTATCATATCGAAAAAGTGTCACCACTGGTGATACAATCTAAATAATCGGAGTTGGTTGCGTTGGCAAAAAAGAAAAATGAAATAAGCATTCGTTCAAGTGCAGCAGAATATCTTACCTACATTGCTTCTGTCGGAGAGCAGGAAGATAGCATTGAAATGCGCTACGAAGATGAAAATATATGGCTGACACAGAAGATGATGGCTACGCTTTATGATGTTGATGTGCGTACAATTAGTGACCATATCAAAAAGGTGTATTCAGATAGCGAGTTGGAAGAAACGGCAACTATCCGAAAATTTCGGATAGTTCAAACCGAGGGCCCTCGCCAGGTTCAGAGAGAAGTGAACCATTATAACCTGCAGATGATTATTGCTGTCGGCTTCAAGGTAAACAATGAACGTGCCGCGCAGTTCCGTAAGTGGGCAAACGGTATCGTAAAGGACTACACCATCAAGGGCTGGGTTATGGATGATGAGCGTCTGAAACGAGGTACTTATCTTACGGACAAGTATTTCGATGAGCAGTTAGAACGCATCCGGGAAATTCGTGCAAGCGAAAGAAAGTTCTATCAGAAAATCACAGATATGTATGCTACTGCGATAGATTATGACAAAACATCGGCAACAACGAAAAGGTTCTATGCAACCGTTCAAAACAAAATGCATTTTGCAGGATGCCGGAAAGGTTTCTGCTGAAATAGCCAAACTCCACGCTGAAACTGAGTTTGAAAAATATCGTATCATTCAAGACAGATTGTTCATGTCGGACTATGACAGGTATCTGCTTGAATTAGAGGAAAAGGCGAAGAAGTAATAAAAAAGCAAATGTAAAAGCATTTTGACACGTATTTTCTGCGATGTCAAAGCCGTTTGGTAGACTACAAGTGGTGGTTTTCCTATAATAAAAGTGCAAGGGAGGTGCAATGGCATGGAGCATGATATTGGAAGTAAAATCAAGGCAGCCAGACTTGAGAAGAAACTGACACAGGAACAGGTTGCCGAAATATTGGGAGTAAGTCGTCAGACCATCTCAAATTGGGAAAATGAAAAATCATACCCAGATATCATCAGTGTCATTAAAATGAGCGATTGCTACGAAGTCTCTCTTGACTATTTATTGAAGGGAGAACAAAAAATGAAGACCTATTATGATTATCTTGAAGAAAGTACAAATGTTGTGAAAAGCAACACTAACAGAAATAAAATCATTACAATACTGTCCTATCTGCTGATCTGGGCGGTTGCCATGATTGTGTTCTGGTTCTTTACAAGCGGAAGTGATGCTATGGGTTATAGTTTGATGTTCCTTTGGATTATTCTTCCTGTAACTACATTCGTTGTGTCCATTGTTATCGGCAAAAATGACTTTTGGGAAAAAGGAAAATGGGCATTTACCCTTTTCTTCGGAGTAATGTATATGCTTGCTGAATACGGAACATTCAAAATGGCAAACAACATTGCTTTTGACAAACTGAATGCACCGGATTGGGGAATGATTGTAGTTGGTGCAATAATTTCTGCAATAGGTATGCTGATAGGTTCGTTGTTTAACAAGAAGCGTAACAAACAGAAGAAACAAGACATTTAATGGAGGGGCGAATATGAGCGAGTTTAGAACGGTTGTGGCTGTAATTATAATGATTTTGTGCGGAGTTGCAGGATTGTTCCTTGGAGCCACGCATTAACAATGCTATTGGTGGATGTATCCTTGGTGTTTTGATTTCTGGTATCGCCTGCATTATCTATGTGTTGGATAACCAAGACAAAAAATAAGGCAAAAGCAGTTTGATAAGGAGCGTGATGGTATGAAAAGGTTTATATCATTGATTTTATCGCTAACATTCGTGTTGGTATTGGCTGGGTGCAATAACAGAAGTATGAACTACATTATTGAAAATGAGCCAAGCGTAGTAGGTGTTGTAGAAGAAGTGCATGATGATTATGTAATTATGTATTCAGAAACGGCAGAGGGTTATCCTAACGGTTCAAGGTGGTCAATTTCATTGACTGTGGAGAGCAAAGATAGTTATGCAGACCCTGTTGTTGGTGACGAAATTGTTGTATATTACGATGGGAATGTTATGGAAACAGACCCTTTAAAGGTAGGTACAGTATATGCCATCACATTGAAAACTCCTGCTAACAGAAAATGAAAAATCTTAAATTTGGAGCGTAATTAGTGTCTGCCGATAATGTGTACCCAATGTCAAGGACAGTTACTAGAAAACTTCCAATTGATACAAAAGGATATTTTTAAAATAAGCAGTTCAAAAATATCTACATGCGTGGTACAATGGTAGTGTCAACGTATGAGGAGGTTTACACTAATGAAGTGTCCCAATTGTGGTGGAGAAATAGAAAATAATGCAAAATTTTGCACATTTTGCGGTTCACAAATTACAGTAGAAATGCAAAAAGAACGTGAACAGCTAAATAAATCTGGCTGTCCTAAATGCGGTAGCACCAATGTTACATTTAACCGAGAAAAGCAGGGAGAACTTAAAGGGAAAAATGGTACTGTTGTTGTAAGGTCTACAATAGGCTTATGTAAAGATTGTGGATATACATGGAGTACCACTAACACTACACAGCCACAGAAAAAGAATAAGACATGGCTGTGGGTACTAGGTTGGATATTTGTATTTCCAGTTCCATTAACTATTTTAATGCTTCGTAAGAAAGATATGAAACCAGCATTAAAGTATGGTATTATTGCGGCTGCATGGATAGTATATCTTATAATTGGTTTATCTGGTAATTCAAATGATAATACAGCTACAACGGGAAATAATACAGAAACAATAGTATCTGAAAACGAAACTATAAATGATGATGTGACAACAAATATTGTAGAAAGTCAAACAGATAGTGAGGTTGTTGAGCAGACAGAAACAAATTATGCTGACGATGAAATAGTAAATAAATTCATTTCAGAGTTCCAAGAAATCGCAGGGTACAAAATGACGGACATTAGCAAAGGAAACATTCGCACAAAGTACTTTGCATATGCAAATAATTGTTATCTTGAAATGATAAATGCAACAGACGCTGGTGCAGAAGCATTCTGCATTTCATATTCATTTGGCAGTTTATCAGAGGAAGAAATCTATTCTGTATTTACTGATTGCTTAAAAACATTAGGTGCTACTGATGAGGAAATAGAAAAGACCATTGCTGATTTTACCACTAATAATGATGGAGATTACATGATTGAAGGATATGAGACAAATAGCTCTATAACTTGTACATATTGTCCTACAAAGGAGTTATCAAACGGAACATCAATAGGTCACATAGAGATTGCATCTAGTACTTTTGGTAAATAAGAAATAAAAACCAAAGCCACATCAGTCATATCTGGTGTGGCTTTTCTCAAATTCCCATCTCAAACACTTAGTGTTCCCATGATAAAAAATTCATCTAGCTTTAGTGAAAAATGAATAAAAAGTGATGAAATGAATAAATATACAGGTTAGTTTAAGCTAAATACATATAGGAACACTTTTCCGAAAAGGGAGTTTTTTAATAATACTATCTTATTTAGCGCTTACGGCTTATTTAAACATTATTCTAACGGAGTGAGGGGAAATGATTATACAGACAGGAATGAGGACAGATATTCCGGCATTTTATTCCCAATGGTTTATGAATCGAATAAAAGAGGGGTATGTACTTGTTCGCAATCCTTATAATGAAAGACAGGTGACAAGATATCGTTTGACACCTGATGTAGTTGACCTCATCGCATTTTGTACGAAGAATCCCGCACCAATGCTGCCATATATGAATGTTCTAATCTCTTTAGTTATTTGCCTCCTGTGAAAAAATAACTCTTGTTTCATCAACAAACAGTTTCAATGACCTGCTTATGGCTGATATGACCGCTGTCGGTAAGAATATCATGTCGGGCCAGTTTCTTTTTTTACACTGTATAAATGGGAAGAGTTTTGGTTGAACAGCAGCTGGAATGATGATAAAATTTTGTTGTAACAAATGATCAAACAAATTTTTTCTGGAAAAGTGATGCTGAAATGTCAAAGAAATTAACGGAAAAATCATTGGAGAAGAAACTTCATAATATGGATACAGGAGAATAAAAGATGAGCAGTGATATCAAAAATGAATTTGAAGAATATGTAAAAACGCTTACGGAAACTATCTGCAACGACATTTTTCTGGAAAAGCTGGAACAGATCTGTCACGAATATGAGGACGGGGTTAAGCCGGTACAGCAGAAATCATGATGATACAGCGATGAGAAGGGACAAAGACTGGCAGACCGAATTAATGGCGGAAAAACTCAAAAAACGTTTTGCACGATATGAAAATTTCTCCATGACATACATCGGCACACATGAGAAGGTGCTGTGTATTGATGAACGGTATACGCTGGTTGGAAGTTATAATTTACTGTCGTATGACGGCGGTGAAAAAGAGATGTTTCAGGGATATCATTTCCGGTTTGAAGGCGGTGTCATGATTGACGATGCGGAATTTGCAAAACATGTCATAAAAGAGATTGGAATGTAATATAGCCAGCGGGCAAAAGATATGGTATGATAGCTTTTGCCATAAAAGCGGAAGAATAACAGCGAGGTGATTTATTGAAAAAGAAAATATTGGGAATAGGAGCGACAGTACTGATTCTGTCGGCGGCGTTTTTTGCAGGCTGCGGACTGACCGGAACGAGAATCCGGTTCGGTGCGGCAGGACTTGGCGGAACGTATCACGCTTTTGCAGATACTTTTGCAGGGCTTATCACAGCCGGAAAAGAAAAATGCACGGTTGAGGTAAAGACCACTGCCGGGTCGGCGGCGAATCTGCGGCTTTTATCAGACGGATATATTCAGATGGCGGTTGCGCAGAATGATTTAACCAATGATGCATACTATGCGGCCGGGACATTTGAAAACAGCAGGAAGTACCGCGGATACAGCGCGGTTGCGGCACTTTACACGGAAAGCTGCCAGATTGTGGTGCGTGCGGACTCCGGCATTGAAAGCATGGATGATTTGCAAGGGAAAACAGTCAGTGTCGGTGAGAACGAATCCGGTACGGAATTAAATGCTGAGCAGATTTTAGCTGTCAGCGGACTGACAGATAAGCTGATTGATAAAGTACATCTGGATTACACAGAAGCGGCAGAGCGGCTTGCAGACGGAAAGATCGATGCTTTTTTTTGTACGGCGGGTGCAGAAACAACAGTGATTTCAGAGCTGTCTAAGCAGTGTGAAATCCACCTGCTGGAGCTTGATGAAAGTACAAGAGACAAACTTTTAAATTCCTACACTTTTTATACGGAATCCGTGATTCCAAAGGGAACGTACAACAATCAGACAGAGGATATACATACTGTCGGTGTCAAAGCGGTGCTGCTTGTGAGTGATAAGTTGCCTGAAAAGACGGTGAAAGCGCTTACAAAAACACTGTTTGAAAACAAGCAGGAGTTACAGTATGCACTGCCTGTCAATATTGTGATGAATGAGCAGACGGCGACAGAAGGAATTACAATTCCGTTTCACAAGGGCGCTGCGGCATATTACAAGGAATGTGGAATTGATGTAGTGACAGGGAAAGGGAGCAGATAGGCAGCAGGTGGACATCAGTGGAAATATATTTGGATATGTACCAGACAATTACTGTAGCAGTACTTGTCTTAATGTTAGGTAAAGTTTTAAAGAAAAAATTCGGAATTTTAGAGCGGTTCTGTATTCCGGCACCGGTTATCGGCGGCGTGGTGTTTGCCGTTTTTACCTGTATTTGTTATGTGACGGGTATTGCGGAATTTTCGTTTGATGATATTTTAAAGGAAGTATGCATGGTATTTTTCTTTACTTCTGTAGGCTTTCAGGCGAATTTAAAAGTGTTAAAAAGTGGTGGAAAGGCACTGATTATTTTTCTGGGACTGGTCATCGGCCTGATTCTTTCACAGAACTTTTTAGCGGTCGGACTGGCAAAGCTTTTACACATTAGTCCGCTGGTCGGACTGTGTACCGGTTCAATTCCGATGGTTGGCGGTCACGGTACGGCAGGTGCATTTGGCCCGGTGCTGGAGGATTTTGGTATTATGGGTGCAACAACACTTTGTACGGCAGGTGCAACATTTGGTCTGATTATGGGCAGTATCATGGGCGGACCGGTCGGCAAGCGTCTGATTGAGAAGAAAAATCTGTTAGATACGGTTGTGCCGGAAGATGACAGCCTTCTGGTAGAAGATGAAAAGAAGCATGAACGTCATACCAGCATGTATCCGTCAGCGGTATTCCAGTTAATTATTGCAATGGGACTCGGTACAATCGTATCCCACCTGTTATCGCTGACCGGCATGACGTTTCCGATATACATCGGTGCGATGATTGTTGCCGCATGTATCAGAAATATCGGGGAATATTCGGGAAAATTTACTATTTATATGGGTGAAATTAATGATATCGGTGGTATCAGCCTGTCGCTGTTTTTGGGAATAGCGATGATTACATTAAAGCTCTGGCAGCTTGCAGATCTGGCACTGCCGCTTATCGTACTGCTTGCAGGACAGAGCCTGCTCATCTTTTTATACACGTATTTTGTGGTATTTAATGTCATGGGCAGGGATTATGATGCGGCAGTACTTTCATCCGGTGTCTGTGGTTTCGGTATGGGTGCAACCCCGAATGCCATGGCAAATATGCAGGCAGTCTGTGAAAAGTACGAACCTTCGGTCAAAGCGTATCTGCTTGTACCGTTAATCGGAAGTTTATTTGCGGATTTTTTAAACAGTCTGGTGATAACATTTTTTATTAATTTCTTATAAAATGCCTGCGGAATGGAGAAATGCGAAAATCCACAAATCAAAGATTTTCGCATAACAGAATTGTGTCGCAGGCGTCACAATTCTGAATTTATCGCAGAACTGAATAAATTCAGTTCGCGATTCCTCCGGCATTAAAATGCCTGCGGAACGGAGAGGAATATGTTTGATAGATGGAAAAAGACCCATAAGGCTGTGTATGAGGTAGAAAGTGAAAACCTGGCGGTGCCGGAGGTGCATATCAGGGAGGATGATACGGCGGCACATGATACAAAAGAACCGGAAGCGGAAGAAGAAATTACCTATGAAAATGTAGCAATTCCGGAAATTCATATTAAAAGAAAGCAGCGGGATAAATAATACATGAAAGATTTAACGAAAGGCAGTCCGTCGCGGCTGATTTTGTCATTTGCGATACCGATATTTTTCGCCAATCTGTTACAGCTGACGTACAGCCTTGTGGATACGCGGATTGTCGGGTCGTTTCTGGGAGAAGACGCACTGGCGGCAGTTGGGGCGACCAGTACACTTAGTAACCTGATTATCGGATTTCTGCTGGGACTTGCCAACGGTTTTGCGATTATTACGGCACAGCGTTACGGTGCAAAAGATATTGCCGGTGTGAAAAAATCCTTTGCCGCCTCTCTGATGATGGGAACGGGAATTTCAGTGCTTTTAACGGCGGCAGGACTGATTTTCTTAAAACAGATATTACAGTTATTAAATGTACCGGAGGCGTTGTTTGGGACGGCGCGCTCTTATATCGTAGTAATTGTGGCGGGCATGCTTGCAACGTTTCTTTATGATGCATGTGCAGCGGCGCTGCGGGCGCTGGGTGATACGGTCACACCGCTTATCATACTGGCGGTATCGGTCGGATTAAACATTGCGGGAGATTTATTTTTTATATTAGTACTACATGCAGGTGTGTACGGTGCGGCGGTGGCAACGGTACTGTCACAGGTATTGGCATTTGTCATCTGCTGGATTTACATGATCCGCCGCTATGAAATTTTACAGTTAAAAAAGACGGATTTTACACAGCCGGAAAAAGAAATGCTTGGCAATATGGCGGCTTCCGGTCTGTCCATGGGCTTTATGAGTTCACTGGTTAATATCGGGTCGCTGACCCTTCAGACGGCGATTAACAGGCTTGGACAGGACATTATCGTAGCTCATACGGCGGCGCGGAAAATATCCGAAATGTTTATGATTATGTTTTCGGTATTCGGACAGACCATGGCGACATACTGCGGACAAAATATGGGCGCCGGGCGTATAGACCGCGTCAAAAAAGGTATATGGCTGGCACTTTTATATACCTGTATCTGGTGTATGCTGACCGTTGTGGCAAGTTATACCATCGGTGCAGGGCTGGTTGGACTGGTTACGGGAAGTAAAAATGAAGTCGTGATACACACGGCAACGGTGTATCTGAAATTCAATACTGTATTTTACTGCGTAACGGCGGTCATCTGCATTTTAAGAAATGCAATGCAGGGGCTTGGCGAGCGGATCACCCCGCTGGTGTCGAGTTCGCTTGAAATGATAGGAAAAATCGTTATTGCAGCGGCACTTGTGCCGAGAATCGGTTACAACGGCGTTATCGTTGCAGAGCCGCTGGTGTGGTTTATTATGGTCATACCGCTGGTTGTAAGAATTTATACCATGCCGGTGATGCGTGGGAAAAAACAAATATGATATCATTATAATACAGAAATACAAAAATAGCGGCAAAACCGCTAAGGAATGAGGAGTTTTATGGAACAGATGATGGAGTATGTCCCAAATATGTATGCAACATTTTGGGCATTGGTACCGCCGCTGGTGGCAATTATTCTGGCACTGGTGACAAAGGAAGTTTACAGTTCCCTTTTTATCGGAATTGTAATCGGCGGATTATTTTACGGCAACATTTTTCAGCAGGGATTCAGTTTTGAAAAATCGGTACTGCACATTTTTGAAGACGGACTGGTCGGCGTTTTATCAGACCCGTATAACGTTGGCATTTTAATCTTTCTTGTAGTGCTTGGCATTATGGTCAGCATGATGAACAAGGCAGGCGGTTCGGCAGCCTTCGGACAGTGGGCGGGACGTCATATCAAGACCAGAATCGGTGCACAGCTTTCAGCGGTTCTGCTGGGGATGCTTATTTTTATTGATGATTACTTTAACTGTCTGACGGTCGGAAGTGTTATGCGGCCGGTCACGGATAAGCATCAGGTATCCAGAGCAAAGCTTGCTTATATTATTGATGCAACGGCAGCACCGATTTGTATTATTGCGCCGATTTCTTCATGGGCGGCGGCAGTTACGGGCTTTGTAGAAGGCGAGGACGGGTTTGCGATCTTTATGAATGCGATTCCATATAACTATTATGCATTGCTTACAATTATTGCAATGCTGACAATGGTTTTATTTAAAATTGATTTTGGTGCAATGGCAGTACATGAAGCCAATGCGGCAAAGGGAGATTTATATACAACGCCGGAGCGTCCGTATGCCAATTCCGCACCGGATACGGTAAAGGGCAGAGGTACGGTATTAGACCTGCTGTTCCCAATTATTACGTTAATTATCTGCTGTATTATCGGCATGATTTACACCGGCGGTTTCTTTAGCGGAACAGGTTTTGTAGAGGCATTTTCGGGAAGTGATGCTTCTGTCGGACTGATGCTTGGAAGCTTTTTTGCACTGGTAATTACGATTGTATTTTATGCACTGCGTAAGGTACTTACCTTTACAGAAAGCTGCGGCTGTCTGCCGGAAGGTTTTAAAGCAATGGTTCCTGCAATTTTGATTCTTACCTTTGCATGGACATTAAAGGGTATGACAGATAGTCTTGGTGCAAAAGAATATGTTGCCGGACTGGTAGGCGGTATTTCAGGACCATGGCTGGCATTATTCCCGGCAGTTGTATTTGTTGTCGGTGCGTTCCTTGCGTTTGCAACAGGTACGTCATGGGGAACTTTTGGTATTTTAATTCCAATTGTAGTTAGTACATTTTCGGGAACGAATCATACAATGATGATTATTTCCATTTCTGCCTGCATGGCGGGTGCGGTATGCGGCGACCACTGTTCACCGATTTCGGATACAACGATTATGGCATCGGCGGGTGCACAGTGCAGCCATATCAACCATGTATCGACACAGCTGCCGTATGTGTTGGTTGTAGCAGCTGTTTCATGTATTACATACATTATTGCAGGATTTGTACAGAGTCCTGTTCTGCCGCTTGTAATCGGAATTGTACTGATGGTTGGCACGCTTTTCGGCATAAAGTATCTGATGAAAAATATCGGTGTGCGCGATAAGAAGGATAAGGTACAGTAATGGCGGATAAAATCAAAAACATTAAAGGAAGCCTGATTCTTCTGCTGGCAGCGTTTATCTGGGGAACGGCCTTTGTTGCCCAGACAAGCGGTGCGGATTCGGTAGGGACGTTTACATTTAATACCTGCCGCTCAGTGGTTGGAGCGCTTTTTTTACTGCTGGTGATAGTGCTTTTGGACAGTTACGGAAAACGTACCTCAGGCGGGGGAAAAGACACACTACAGGAGCCGTATTCACGGACAAAGTGGCCGGTAAAGGGTGGCGTACTCTGCGGCATAATTTTATTTGTGGCAATGTCCTTACAGCAGTATGGAATCGGTATTTATCCGGCAGGTGTGGCGGCATCCGGAAGGGCAGGATTTCTTACGGCAACGTATGTGGTGCTGGTTGCCATCTGTTCCGTATGGATGGGCAAAAAGCTGCATCCGCTGATTGCGGTATCCATTGTCGGCTGTATTGCCGGAATGTATCTTTTGTGTATGTCCGGCGGATTTGCAGGGATTTATATGGGCGATGTGTGCGAGTTTTTGTGTGCAGTCGGTTTTATGTGTCATATTCTTACAGTTGAACATTTTGCAAAGGAAGACGGCATAAAATTATCCTGTATTCAGTTTGCGGTATGTGCTATACTGTCAGGTGTGATGATGCTTTTTACCGAAAATGTCGATTTTGCCGGAATATGTGCGGCAGGACTTCCGATTTTGTATACGGGTGTATTATCGAGCGGAATCGCCTATACCTTACAGATTATCGGACAGAAGTACGCACAGGCTTCGGTAGCTTCGATTGTAATGAGCCTTGAATCCGTCTTTTCGGTACTTGCGGGCTGGCTTGTATTACATGAGGTGTTAAGTCCGAGAGAACTGACCGGCTGTATGCTTGTGTTTGCAGCGGTGATTCTGGCACAGGTTCCGGATATGCTGAATCATTCAATAAATGAAAAAGGGTGAAAAAATGAAATATACATATTATCAACTGGGTATTATGGCGGCAGTTGTATCGTTTCTTGGATTCGTCGTTGAAAATATCTGGCTTGCCATGACAAAAGGGTATATCAATAACAGGAATATGAATGCGCCTTTTTTACTGGGCTATGGGCTGCTGATTTTGTTTATGTACGCGGTGTTTGGAACACCGGCAGCACTTAGAATGTTTGCAAAGGAAAAGGTGCGTTGGAAACGGTATCTGCTCTACTTTTTGTGTTCCTTTGTTGTTGTATGTATCGGTGAGATTGTGCTGGGGATTGCAGTGGAAGCACTGTGCAATATCGAATACTGGAATTATTCCAATATTCCGATGCATATTACAAAATATACTTCAATACCGACCAGTACGGCATTTGCGGCAATGATTACAATTCTGATGGGAAATGTATTTCCGGTTTTAATGGACTGGATATGCCGTATCAATGCCCAATGGGCGAAAATCATCTGTATTGTACTGTGGGTGGTTATGGTAGTGGACTTTTTCGTCAGCTTCGGACATATGATAAAAGCGAAAAATTTCTATTTAAAATGGAAAATATTCCTGAAAGCAAAAAAGTAGCGGTAATCAATCCGCAGAAAAGAATAAAAGATAAAAAAAGACAGGCGGCTGCAATCTGTGCAGTGCCTGTTCTTTTTGTATGAGTGCCTTGCGGCGCACGTTTTATTATGGACGCTGTCCAAGACCGCCTTCTAATGTCAGAGTTTCACCTGTCATATACTTGAAGTCCGGTGAAGCAAGCTGTACGCATACACGACCGATTTCAAGTTCAGCATCACCGAAATGACCAGCCGGTGGTGTATGTACATTCTTTTCAAAAGCTTCCGGATAAGTATTCTGGAACTGCTCTAACTGTGAAGTCCATGCAAGCGGGCAGATGATGTTGACGTTGATACCGTCTTTAGCCCATTCTGTAGCGGCAACACGTGTCAGTCCACGGATACCTTCCTTTGCAGCAGCATAAGCGCACTGTCCGTAGTTACCAAATAAACCGGCACCGGATGCGAAGTTGATGACAGAACCCTTTGTCTTTGCAAGATATGGATAGCAGGCCTTCATATAATAGAATGCTGCATAAAGTCCTGAATACAGTGCAAGGTTAAACTGTTCTGTTGTGTGGTCTGCTAAAGAAACACCTGAAGCAGAAGCCTGTGCATTATTGATTAAAACGTCAATCTGACCAAATGTGTCAATTGTCTGCTTTACAACGTTGGCTACAACGGCTTCATTGTCGGCAGAAGCGTTGACATCAGCCTGAATTGTAAGAACTTTGATATTGTAAAGCTTTTCAAGTTCTTCCTTTGCAGCGGCAAGCTTTGCTTCATTACGTCCTGTAATGACAATATTTGCGCCTTCCTTTGCATAAGCGGTAGCAATACCGTAGCCGATAGAACCACATCTTCCGTCACTTAATACGGCGCGGCCTGCACCGGTAATAATGGCGGTTTTTCCTGTTAAAAATCCCATAACCTAAATCTCCTCATATAATATTTTTAGATAATCGCATAAATATACACAAATCGTTTCATGTTTTAAATGAATAAGGATATTTATCACGACATATCTAACTTAATCATAACACAGTTAGACATTACTAACAAGGAAATTTATGTAAAATATAAGAATATGAATCAGCATGGAGAGTGAATAAAATCTGATAAAATGAATAAAATATAAATAAAGAATAATAAAAATGCAACATTTTATAAGATAATGTTGCATTCATATATATTAAATCGGAAAGAAGAACAAATACTTTAGTCCTTTTTGATATTTTTTTTATTTTTTGTGCGGCATTGTATTCCAAAATCAAAATTTGCAAAAATTTCGTCTTTTTCGTCCTGGTTAATTCCGAGATAACGTTTTGTAATTGTATAAGATGAATGATTATAAATATCCATGAGCATAGCAGGCTGTGTGCCTTGCTTCCATGCGTGGTAGCCAAAGGTTTTGCGCAGGGAATGGCAGCTGATATTATGGGAATGCGTAGTACATTCAGCAGCTTTCTGCACAATTCTGAATGCCTGCGAACGGTTGATTGGACGCTGCGGTGTAGTCCGTTTTGTAAAAATATAATCTTCCGGTTCAGGATTGCGTATTTCAAAATATACGATAAGAGAAGCTTTGACGTGTTGGTTTAGTGCAATGACATTCAACTTCTGTGTTTTTTGTTCATTGACATAAATATGGTCAAAAAAATGATGTTTGTTAAAATCATAAACCATGCGCCATTTCAGCTGTAAAATATCGCCAATTCTAAGTGCAGTATAAAGTCCCAGCAATATCAGTGCCTGCTTATTATATAAATCAAAGGGAACGGATTTCCCGCAAAAAATATTTTTACACACATGGAGGTAAACAAATATGGTAGTACAGCACAATATTACAGCAATGAACGCAAACAGAATGTTAGGCGTTACAACAACAGGTCAGTCTAAGTCAACAGAGAAGTTATCAAGTGGTTACAGAATCAACTGTGCCGCAGATGATGCAGCCGGACTTTCAATTTCTGAAAAGATGAGAAAGCAGATCCGTGGTCTTTCACAGGCTTCTACCAATGCACAGGGAACTGTAACTGATTTAACAGATACTACAATAGCAGAGAATTTAGCAAACTATTTTGATGCTAAAACAGGTGTATATAAGGGTGGTTTATATTCAAGACTTACCGCAGATAATGCAGATGGTGCTAATGGAACAAAAGGTGATTTGAAGGAGATTGGTGCTGAACGGATTAATAAATTTGTTGATGTTACTGTTACAGAAAAGACAACAACAACAACAGGTGCATTAAGTTTAAATCTTCATGTAGGTGCAGATTCTACAGATAATAATAAGATTAAGCTTGAAATTGAGTCTATGAGTGCGGCTTCTCTTGGAGTAGACGGATTAAAGGTGGATACAGAAGAATCTGCAACAAGTGCAATTGATACCATTACAGCAGCTATCCAGAAGGTTTCTGATCAGCGTTCTAAGTTAGGTGCTGTCCAGAACCGTCTGGAGCATACAATTTCTAACCTTGACAACGTTGTTGAAAATACAACATCCGCTGAATCACGTATCCGTGATACAGATATGGCTGAAGAAATGGTTAGCTACTCAAAGAACAACATTCTTATGCAGGCAGGTCAGTCTATGCTTGCACAGGCTAATCAGCAGAATCAGGGTGTTCTTTCACTTCTTCAGTAATTTAAGTTATCTTAATGATTTAAATTATTTTAGCAATTTAAGTGATTTTAGGCCTTTTGGCAGACGGTTCAAGCCTGCCAAAGGGTCTTTTTTGCTATTATGAACAGTAATTATAAAAATATATAATAAAAAGTATATTATTAATGCAATTTACTATTGCGATATAAATAATGCTGTGTTATTATTTCAATAGAATATATTCTAAGAACGAATTTAAGCACGGTTTTTTATAAAGATTATGTGTTTAAAGTCTGATTTATATTTGAAATCTAAATATTTAGATTTCGTCTGTATTTTCTATCACGTTTTTTGGAATTTACTGCGGATTTAGACCCTTTTATAATCCGTTTTCATTCCAAAAGATTTGAAAATTTTAGAAAATTCATCAAAACGCTTGTCGACAATCCCACAAGTCCAGTATAATAAAAGAAAGGAACCAATGCATGGATAATACACCTTACGATGATGTATTCCGTACACTTTTAACCGACTGTACGGAGTTAATGATTCCGGTTGTCAATGAAATTTTTCATACGCACTACACCGGAAAAGAAACCATCTGCCTGCTGCAAAATGAGCATTTTATTAAAATGCCGGACGGCAGTGAACAGGAACGGATTACGGATTCCAGCTTTGAAATTATCAGCGAAGAAACAGCACCGATAGCACAGGGACAGAAAAAACGATATCACATTGAATGTCAAAGTACGGAAGACGGCAGTATGATTGTACGAATGTTTGAGTATGATACACAGCTTGCATTAGAAAACAGAGAGTTTATATCAAATATTTTGACAGTACAATTCCCTGATTCAGCGATTGTGTCGCTTAGACATACTAAAAATACGCCCGAAGAAATGACAGTTAAAGTCTTAACTCCGGGCGGAAGGGTATCCTATACCGTGCCGGTATTAAAAATAAAACGTTATACGATTCATGAATTGTTTGAAAGGAAACTGTTTTTTCTGATACCGTTTCATATTTTTGCATATGAGAAGGATTTTAAAGAACTGGAAGAAAACAAGAAAAAGTTAAAGCAGCTGGAAGCAGAATATGCTTCAATCAGGGAACGGCTTGAAATCGCCTGCCAGATGGGTGACTTGAACAGATATGCTAAAGCTGCTATTCTTGATATGTCACGTAAAGTCATAGAGCATATTGCTGTTAAATATAAAAATGTTGCGAAAGGGGTGAGCCGGACAATGGGTGGAAAAGTATTAAACTATGAAGCAAAAGATATCTTAAACCGCGGACGCCGCGAAGGTGAAGAATATACTAAAATTCAGATTGCCACAAAACTTCTTAATATGGGGAATGACATAAAATCTGTCGCAGAATTAGCTGAATTGCCACAGAAAACCGTAGAAAAACTGGCGCAAAGTATATCAAAAGAAGAAAAATAAGATTGCAAAGCAGCGTGAAATCAGGTTTATTATCAGCATGGACAAAAAAGGCTACACGTTTTAAGAAATACCCCGCAGGGTATAAACAGAAATGTAATACGCTGTGGGGTATTGTAGTTGATAAAATATGATATTAAACAACAGATTTCCATGCAGCAAGGATTTTCGTGCATTGTTCCACGTCAATATCGGAAACAGCCGTCTTTAGCTGATTTAAAAATTCCTGCTGGTTGTCAGGATAGATAAAGTGTGTCATTTCCTCCAGCGTAGATTCCATGGTATCGCTGTTCAGATTATCAATTGCATCATACATGGCATAAAAAAGCTTCTCCAGAACCGGTGCAGTAATCGTTTCCTGTGCGGAGATTTTTTCTTCCTTTTGAAAATATGGCTGCAAAATAGACTGGTATTGTAAATAATCATGAAGGAGGGAAGCAGTCTGTTCATGAATGAGTGCCGCATCTTGTCTGGAACCGGCAAGTTCCAGACGGGCAGCGGATTCGGCAAGGTCAGTCGCACCAATCTGTCTGGAAGCGCTTTTTAATGCGTGGGTTTCAATGGTATAGGCGTGCCAGTCTTCCTGCTGCTCATATTTCTTAATCAGTTCTGCCTTCTGTTTAATGACACGGTAGTAATCTTTTAGAACGGTCATATATAACTGCGGGCTGCCAAGAAGCTGTATGGCAGCTTTTGTATCAAGTCCCTCAATCGCCGGAAATGCTTGCGTATTGTCCGCAGCGGCATTCGTGGCAGTTACAGTGTTGTCAGTGCCTGTGGTATTTCTGCTTGCAGACATACCGTGCTGTCGGTCAATCTTTTCCGCAGGAAGCCAGTGCTTGATTTTTGCAGTTAAAAACTGCAGTTCAATCGGCTTTGGTACAAAATCGTTCATGCCTTCCTTTAAAAACATTTCTTTTGTACCGTCAATGGCATTAGCAGTCAGGGCGATAATCGGAACATCGTCATATTCAGGATGAAAACGCCGGATAATGTGCGTTGTTTCCACACCGTCCAGTTCCGGCATCATATGATCCATAAAAATAATGTCATACATCTGTGACGAAATTTTTTCAATGGCTTCTTTTCCGCTGAGGCAGGTGTCAATCTGCATACCAAGCGGCTTCAAAAGTCCTTCCGTAACGGTCAGGTTAATAGCATTGTCATCGACAATTAAAATCTGTGCCTCCGGTGCCGTAAATTCAAAGTGGTCGGCATCATCTTCTTCATCAAAATGCAGATCTTCATTTTTTAAAATCGAAATCAGATTTAAAGAGTACAGCGGCTTTTTTACAATGTGCAGATTCTTTAAATTGCAGCTGACCGAAGTATAAAAGTCTGTAATCAATACAGCGGTCAGTTCAGGGTGTGCCTGAATATAATCCTGCATGGCAGAGGAAAATACCGCATAATCGATAAAAAGATAATCAGGTGTATTGCCCGGCTCAGTCCCGGTCACGGTACAATTGTCATAAGCAATATGCAGACGGTCCAGATCCTTTTGCAACTGTTCCTGTACAAGGCTGTTTTTAATAAAAAGTGCAGCATGAACCGGCGGATCATTGTTAAATACACCGCTTGGACGGTCATCCAGGACCTTTTGCGGCAGCGTAAAAGAAAAGGTACTGCCAATACCGTATTCGCTTTCAACGGAAATAGTGCCGTGCATCAACGTCAGCAGCAGCTTGGAAATGGCAAGCCCCAGTCCCGTGCCTTCGATATTGCGGTTACGTTTGCTGTCTAACTGTTCAAAGGAGCGGAAAAGTCTTCCAATCTGTTCTTTTTTAATGCCGATGCCGGTATCTTCAATAGAAGCGTGCAAAACAGTTTCACCGTTTTCTACAGGGTCCGCATAAATTTTTAAAAGCACGCGTCCGTGTTTGGTGAATTTTACGGCATTATTGGCAAGATTTAACAAAATCTGTTTAAAACGGATACTGTCACCAAACAGCTTGTAAGGGATATCCGGTGCAATATCTAAAATCAGCTCAACATTTTTGCTTCCAATCCGCGTGGTGATAATATTTGCAACATCGTGGATTGTAGACATTGGTTCATATTCCACCGGAATAATATTCATCTTGCCGGATTCAATTTTTGAGAAATCCAGTATATCATTGATGATGGTTAAAAGTGTCTTTCCGGAGGCTTTAATCTGAGTAATATAATCCCTTGCGGCAGGCGGCAGGTCTTCACGCAGCGCCATTTCTGCCATGCCGATTACAGCATTCATCGGGGTACGGATTTCATGGCTCATATTGGCAAGAAAATCCGATTTCATGCGGTTTGCCTTTTCAATCTCAATATTTGCCTGAAACAGCTGGTATTTGTGGTAGGCAATATTGGAAAGACCGTTTGCAATGGTATATAAAAAGCTTGCTGCTTTGTCAATCTGGCTTTTTTCCACGATATTGACTTTCATAACCGCCTGAATGTAGCTGGCAGGGTCAACCCCCAGTTCATCGGCGACCTGCATGATTTTTGAAATATCCGGCGGCTCGGTCAGCACCTGACCGCCGATAAAACAGCCCACCATTCTGCCGTCCGCAATAATCGGCGCGGCAAAATCCACGAGTCCTGCGTGACAGAAATAGGTTGAAGAAGCCCCTTTTTTAAGTGCCAGCTCCGCCCCGTTTTTATCGCATAATTCACACCGCTGGCAGCCCAGTGGTGAAGAACGTGTATATTTCATGCAGAAGTCTGAAAAATGAGAGCCTTTTGTTACGGCAACTCCGTCAGCATCGGTTGTGACGGAAGCAATGCCGGTCATGTCAGAAAAAGCATCCTGAATTCTTTGCAGCATTTCCACATCGATTAAATCCGTTAAATGTAATTCGTTTTCCATAGGCATCTTCCTTCCGCAGGTAGTTTTATTCTTATAGCTGCGACTACGATTCAAGTGTATTCTGGATGGCAGCAAGCAGGCGTTTTCTGTTAATTGGTTTTAAAAGGTAACCCTGCGGTTTCATCACCAGTGCCTCCTGTATCTTTTTGCGGTCGGTAATGCCGGTTAAAAAGATGACAGGAATATTTTTGGTCGACGGATTGGCACGCAGCTTTTCAAGTACGACAAGACCGTTTTCATCCGGCATGGCATAGTCGAGTAAAATTAAATCGGTGTGCTTGGTTTCTAAGAATTTTAAAGCAATTTTTCCACTGATGGCAGTTGCTACATCGTATTTTTCATGCAGATGAAGCTTAATGACTTTTAACATACGGGCATCATCGTCAATGACCAGAATATGCTTCTTGCCGGAAGTCATTCCTGGTATATTTGCAATATCACGTATATCCGGCATATCCGTCACGTCCGGCACATCTGTTTTTGGCGGAAATGTTTCGTTAAAGGCAAGGTCTGCTTTTTTTAATTCTTCAGCAATCGGTTCGTGCATTCGCTTTTTCTGTTTTAAAAAGACATTTATGCGCTGTTCAATCACTGCGGCGGTTAAAGGGCGCTGCAGTATCAAATCCGCAACCTTAACAGCGGCTTTTGTAAATTTGTCACAGTCGGCAGCATCTCCGATGATAATCAGCGGAAGCTGTACGGCATCCCTGCTTTTCATAGATATAATCTTTGTAATGTCATCGACCGGTTCGTCCTGTAAGCAGTAGACAAAAGCATCTGGATTGAAAGCGTGCATATGGCTTATCATATCTTCATAGCGCTTGGACGTTGTCTGACACTCAAAGCTGTTATACATTTTTGTGAAAAATTCATCAATTGCAGCATTGTTCTTTCCGGTTAGTAAGACCTTATATTTCATAAGTACCCCTCCTTGCGTTGTTATTTAGTTGTTCACGTTGTTTTGTTATCTCTATTATATAAAATTTTTATGGATAATGCACTCTTTTTTTATAGGAAATTGAATATACATTTGAAGAATCGTCTGTTATAATATTAACAGGTTTTTTATGCGGCAGGTAAAAGCCAGCCGCGGGCTATATTGTTTCCGGGCGAAAACAGATAGTCATTATGGCAGGGGAAATACCTTTGCGACTGAATCGTCCGGAAATGAGGTATAACATGGCGGGACAGATTAGCTGCGATTACTGCAACAATTTAGTTTACGATGAAGAAATGGAAGAATATGTATGTGATGTGAATATGGATGAAGATGATTATGCACGTTTTTGTGCATCGGAATATAAGAATTGTCCATACTATCAGAGCAACGATGAATATAAGATTGTAAGACATCAGATGTAGGACAGGGAAGGCAGAAGGGAATGGAAGATAAGCACTATGCAGTGTTAATTGACGCCGATAACATTTCCTCAAAATATATTGCGTATATTTTGGACGAAATGACAAAGTACGGTGTGATTACATATAAAAGAATTTACGGGGACTGGACGAGTCCGCAGGCGGGCAGATGGAAGGATGCACTTATGGAAAATTCAATTGTGCCGATTCAGCAGTTCCGCAATACGGTCGGGAAAAATGCAACCGATTCCACATTAATTATAGATGCCATGGATATTTTGTATACGGGGAATGTGGACGGGTTCTGCATTGTATCGAGTGACGGTGATTTTACAAGGCTGGCGAGCCGCTTAAAAGAATCCGGTATGGACGTTATCGGCATGGGAGAAAATAAAACCCCGCGGTCATTCAGGGCAGCCTGTTCCGTTTTTACGGATCTGGAACTGCTGTTAGAGGCGGCGGAGGAAGAAGAAGAAACACCGGTCAGGAAGCAGAATAAGATTCCTGAAAATATCATCAGTCAGGCGGTCATTGAAAATGCCATCATTGAAATTGTCATTGAAAATGACGACAAGGGCAGACCGACAGGACTGGGCGAGATTGGCAGCCGTCTGCAGAAGAAATATTCAGATTTTGATGTCAGAAACTACGGATATAGTTCGCTGTCTACATTTATCGAAGAAATTGATAATTTCGACTTACAGAAAGTCAACAATACCGTGATTGTCCGTTTAAAAGAAGACAACGGCAATAAAAAGCAGGTAACGGACTTTGCAATCGCCTGCGTGCGGGAAGCCGGCAGCAGAGGAGTTGAACTTGCCGCACTGGGACAGAAAATCCATGTAAAGTATCCGGGATTTAAAGCTAAGGAATACGGTTATTCCACATTGTCGAAGTTTATCAGTTCCATTAAGGTGTTAAAGATTGAATCCGTTCATGAAAACCGCAAAATGGTATATATAAAAGGAAACGAAAGGTGAGCGCATGGAGTATTTAGATATTCGTACAGAAAATGGTGAGCTGACAGGCGAAATCAAAGAGCGTACACAGGTGCATACGGACGGGGATATTCACGGAACATCGCACGTATGGCTTGTGCGTTATACAGACAAAAATAAAAAGAAATTTGATATTTTACTGCAAAAAAGAGCCGCAACAAAAGATGCGTATGCCGGCTGTTATGATATATCCTCGGCAGGGCATATTCCCGCAGGACAGGATTATCTGGAATCGGCGGTGCGGGAGCTGGAAGAAGAACTGGGAATTAAGGCAGACCCGGAGAAGCTTAAATTTATCGGAATGCATGACGGGACAATGGAAGCGGTTTTTGACGGAAAGCCGTTTAAAAACCATGAATTAAGCGCCGTTTACATTTATGATGAACCGGTGAAGGATTCGGACTTTAAGCTTCAGGAAGAAGAAGTGGAGTCTGTACGCTGGATTGATTTTGACGAATGTAAGAACAAGCTGTGGACAGGTGAAATCCGCAACTGTATATTTGAAAGTGAATTTAAGATGTTGGAAAAAGCAATCCGCGGATGATGTACAGCAATTCCGGTTGAATTGCAGGAATAGAAGGAAAGGACAGAAAAAATGAATAAAATTGCAAGTTTTACGGTAAATCATCTTGATTTACTCACTGGTGTTTATGTTTCAAGAAAAGATTATTTAGGAGATCAGGTGCTGACAACCTTTGATCTGCGTTTTACAAGACCAAACGAAGAACCGCCGATGGACAATCCGGGGATTCATTCTATTGAACATTTAGTTGCGACATTTTTAAGAAACCACAGGGAATGGGCTGATAAGACGGTTTATTTCGGACCAATGGGCTGCCGCACCGGGTTTTATGTGATTTTTGCAGGAGATTTAAAATCAGAAGATATTTTGCCGGTACTGCGTGAGGCCGCAGATTTCGTACTGTCTTATGAGGGCGAAATTCCGGGATATTCTCCGAGGGACTGCGGAAATTATTTGGACAACAACTTAAATCTTGCCAAGATTTATATGAGAAAGTTTAAGCAGGAAGTCTTAGATAATCCGGCGCCGGAGCGTCTTGTGTATCCGCAGTAGACAACAGCACAAGACAGAACGGGTATCTGATACGGAGTGATTAAGCGCTGTTTAGCCTTGCGCTTAAAGAGCTGCGGATAAAGTAATAAAGCAATAAAGACCAAAATAAGGGTTGTTCCGACAATGAAATATCGGAACAACCCTTATTTTATATAGTTATCATACGATTTTTAAGTAAAATTCTTTATAAATTAAACCTCGAATAATAAGTCACCGTAAGAAGGGAATGGCCAGAAGTCTTTGTCAACAATCATTTCAAGCTTGTCGGCAGGTGCTCTTAAAGCATCCATTGTAGTTTTTACGGTATCTCTGAAGAACTTCGCCTGTTCTTCTACATTGCTGATTTCAGCACCGTCAGCAACAGCCTTTTCCAGTGCAGCAAGCTGTGTCTTCATTTCCTTTAAGTAACCGGTTACGGTAGTTAATAAATCGGCCTGTGTAGAAGCATCGGCACCGGCTTCCTTTACTGCAAGAACAGAGTTTGCAAGTTCTGTTGAGTAAGCGATTACAGCAGGGATTAACTGCTTGCCTGTAATATCAAGCATAGCCTTTGCCTCGATATTGATAGCCTTCGCATAAGCTTCGTACTTGATTTCAGCTCTTGACTTTAATTCTGCTTCTGTAAATACGCCAAAGCTTTCAAACAGCTTAACAGCCTTTGGTGTTGTAAGAGCAGGAATTGCATCAACCATAGAAGGAATGTTTGGAAGACCGCGTCTTTCAGCTTCTGCAATCCATTCATCTGTATAGCCGTTTCCGTTGAATACAATCTTGTGGTGGTCTGTGAAAAGCTTTTTAATCATATCATGGCATGCCATATCAAAGTTATCAGCCTTTTCCAGTTCATCAGCGATTTCTTTAAAGCTTTCTGCAACGATAGTATTTAATACAACATTTGCAGGAGCGATAGAGTCAGCAGAACCAACCATACGGAATTCAAATTTATTACCTGTGAAAGCAAACGGTGATGTTCTGTTTCTGTCGGTAGCATCCTTATTTAAGTCAGGAAGTGTAGAAGCACCAGTCTTTAACTTACCCTTCTGGATTGAGCTTGTAGCATCACCCTTGTCGATTAACTGCATAACAACATCTTCAAGCTGTTCTCCAAGGAACATAGAGATGATAGCAGGAGGTGCTTCGTTCGCACCGAGTCTGTGGTCGTTGCCGACATCAGAAGCAGATTCACGAAGTAAATCAGCATGGGTATCAACAGCCTTCATGACAGCACCGAGTACCAGTAAGAACTGGATATTTTCATGAGGTGTCTTACCAGGCTCTAATAAATTGATACCGTCATCTGTTGTGATAGACCAGTTATTGTGCTTACCGGAACCGTTTACACCTGCAAATGGCTTTTCATGAAGCAGACATACAAGACCGTGTCTGTAAGCAACCTTCTTTAAAACTTCCATTGTCAGCTGGTTGTTATCTGTAGCTGTGTTGCACTGTGCATAAATCGGAGCAAGTTCGTGCTGTGCAGGAGCAACTTCGTTGTGCTGTGTCTTTGCGGAAACACCAAGCTTCCAGAGTTCCTTGTTGACATCCTTCATGAATGCACCGATTCTTTCACGGATAGCACCGAAGTAATGGTCATCAAGTTCCTGACCCTTAGGAGGCATGGCACCGAATAATGTACGGCCTGCGAAGATTAAATCTTTTCTCTGTAAATACTTTTCTCTGTCTACGATGAAGTATTCCTGTTCAGCACCGACAGAAGGTGTAACCTTCTTAGAATGTGTGTTGCCGAATAATTTTAAAATACGTAATGACTGTTCATTAATAGCATCCATTGAACGAAGAAGCGGAGTCTTCTGGTCAAGTGCCTCGCCTGTATAAGAACAAAAAGCGGTAGGAATACAAAGTGTAGCACCTGTAGCATCTTCACGGACAAAAGCCGGTGAAGTGCAGTCCCATGCTGTATAGCCTCTTGCTTCAAATGTTGCACGAAGTCCGCCTGAAGGGAATGAAGAGGCATCCGGTTCACCTTTGATTAATTCTTTGCCGGAAAATTCCATCAGAACTTTTCCGTTTTCCTTTGGTGCTGAAATGAAAGAGTCGTGCTTTTCAGCAGTTGTTCCTGTCAATGGCTGGAACCAGTGTGTATAATGTGTAGCACCCTTTTCAATCGCCCAGTCCTTCATTGCATTTGCAATCACATCGGCATCTGTTAAAGATAATTCCTGAACGCCTGTCATAGCTAATTTGAGGTTTTTGTAGACATTCTTTGGTAAACGCTCCTTCATGACAGTATCGTTAAATACATTTTCACCAAAGATGTCAGCTACGTTAAATTTTTCACTCATAACTTTGTCTTCCTTCCTTTTATTATGTTAATATATTAATAGTAAAATCAAAAAAGGCATTCCAATTTATATGCAGATAAATATGGAACACCTTTGTTCTACTATTTAATTATCGACAGCACTTTGTTTGTTTGCTCTCTGTCTTTAAATAAAATAACGCAAAATGTCTAAGAATGCAAGTTCTTTTTTGTATTTTATTTAAAAATTAAATTAAAAGCACAAAGAATGTCAAAAATCAGTAGGTTAATAAGGCTTCTCCCACATAAGCACCCTGAACGATAAAACGCTTCGAACCGTCAGAGGTACAGGTAGAAAGTGTTACAACCTGCGAAACATCATCAACAGAAACACCGGTATTATAAATTGAAAGTGCTTTCATGGATCTGGCATAATCCTGTAATCCGGAAAGCGTTGAAAAATTAAAGGTGTACGTATCACTGACAGGTTCACTGATATATGCACTGAAAATGCGGTACTGCATGATTTTATTTTCAGTGTAAATATAAAACATGTCGTGGCCTTCCGTATAATAGAAGCTTTCATCATCATAGCGGGAAAGCTTTCCAAACATACTGCCGTTGTGCATATTGTGTCCGTAAATAATGACGTTGGTAGCGGAAAGTCCGCCGGTAATCCGGTAATCCTCAAAAAGACAGCCGTTTTTATTAGCGGTCTTATTAAAGGTGTGGGTCAAATAAAAATCATTATCTGTAGACTGGACCATCGGAAGCCGTACATCAATTGAAGGAATGTAAAGATAGCCAAGTCCTTCGGAATTGATGGAGAGCAGCTGCTTATGGTCATATACAAACGGAATTTCGACTTCTTCATCGTCAAGCGTGACAGAAGTTGGTGTGTCTGTATCTAATACCTGATTTTGAATGGTATCATAAATATCATTGCCTTTTTTGTATTCCCAGAAAATCTGAAACAGCATAAAAGCAGAATAGCAAAAGACACATATTGCTGCAATCAAAACAATGCGCCGTAAAATAGACGGCTTTGCGGCAACGTCCGTATTTACGGAATCTGAACCGTCAGTGTCCGTAAATGTCCTTTTACCGGAAGATTCCGGAGAAGATGTCTCCTCTCCGGAATGCTCATCTTTTGATAAATCTGCTAAAACGTCTTCGGATTTTTCATTGGAAGTTATCTGTTCTTTATCGTTGTTCATGCTGTATTACCGGAATCAGGCCTTATTTGCAGAACCGAATAATTCGATTTTTTCACGGACAGTTTCTTTGATTGCATCACAGCCAGGTGCAAGAAGCTTTCTCGGGTCAAATCCCTTGCCTTCAAGGTCTTTTCCTGCTTCGATGTACTTTCTTACGGCAGCAGCGAAAGCAAGCTGGCATTCTGTATTGACATTAATCTTTGCAACGCCTAAAGAAATGGCTTTCTTAATCATATCTTCAGGAATTCCTGTACCACCGTGGAGAACGAGCGGCATATCACCGACCTTTTCCTTTACGGCAGCCAGTGTTTCAAAGCTAAGACCCGGCCAGTTGGCAGGATATTTGCCGTGGATGTTACCGATTCCGGCAGCAAGCATTGTAACACCAAGGTCTGCAATTGACTTGCATTCATTCGGGTCAGCACACTCACCCATGCCGATAACACCGTCTTCTTCACCGCCGATTGCACCGACTTCCGCTTCAAGGGAAAGTCCCTTTTCATTACAGATTTTTACAAGCTCTGTTGTTTTTTCAACATTTTCTGCGATTGGGTAGTGGGAACCGTCAAACATAATAGAAGAAAAACCGGCTTCAATACACTTGTAGCAGCCTTCATATGTACCGTGGTCTAAGTGCAGAGCCACAGGAACGGTAATATTTAATCCTTCAAGCAGTCCGTTTACCATACCGGAAACAGTTTTAAAACCACCCATGTATTTACCTGCACCCTCTGATACGCCGAGGATAACAGGGGAATTTAATTCCTGCGCTGTAAGAAGAATGGTCTTTGTCCATTCCAGGTTATTAATATTAAACTGACCTACAGCATACTTACCCTCACGGGCTTTTGTTAACATTTCTTTTGCAGAAACCAACATAAATCGTACCTCCTGATATTTTTTAATTTAATATAGGTTGATTATACCGCAAATTGACTGAAAATAAAAGCGGCAATCTTAAATTATAATAACCGTTCAGAGCCAGCCTCCAAAATGCAGGCATTTTGGAGGTGAGGAGTATCCGCCAGATAACTTTTCAGACATAACTGTTCGTTCATGCAAGCATGGCTCACATTTATGTCTGGAAATCTGCCTGGCAGAAAATAATCGTAACCGTTCAGAGCCAGCCTCCAAAATGCAGGCATTTTGTCGGTGAGGCGTATCCGCCAGATAACTTTTCAGCCCAAATTGTTCGTTCATGCAAGCATGACTCACAATTATGTCTGAAAAGTTGCCTGGCTCTGAACGGTTGCAATTTATAAAGGTTTTATGATGTTTTCAAAATAACAGACTGTTAGTATTGTGAAAAATGTTGTATAATAAATACAAAATCCGCCGGTGAGGCAGAAGGGAGTGCAGGCAATGGTATTATTACAGAGTGTATTATGTGATATTGATTTTAATGACAGTGAGAGTTATCGTGGAACTTCATATCTGCCGTTTTTGGGGTTTATGGTGTTTTTTGCAGGCATGATGATTGCATTTATCGGAATTGTAAAAATATCCAATTCCAGACACCAGTGGAATATTTTCTATGATGAAAGAGACCGTAAAGATTTAAAGTCACCGGCAGTCAACAAAGACCGCAAAACCGGAATTATCATGCTGGTTGTGGGAATTGTGATGATGATTGTTTCCTTCTTGATCCGATAAAAAAACATCGCCCTGGCTAGGGGCGATGAAAAGAGGGAGGAGTTGTTTATTCACTTAAACAACTGGGATTATGAAAAAAATCTTTATTAAAAAAATATTGGCTAATTTCTTAATACAAATGTATTATATGCAGGAAAAGTGAAGAAAACGTGTGCATATTGTTAAGAGATATTAAAAGAAATATGAACAAAATATGAATGCCCGAAAGCTATGAGCCGTGCCGGACGAAAGCTCGAAGCAGAACTGTGCTTGCAAAAAGTTCTGCATCAGGCTTGAGAACGATAACGTGCATGGCGAAGCAGCGAAAGGCATTAAAGAAAAGATGATATAATGATGCGGATTCTTGCTTACACGGATAGCGTATCATATAATAAGTATCATAATATACTAAAGTGTACCTGATGAAGTATCAAGGGGAATGGAGGGAATATGCCAATAACGTACAAATGCCCGAATTGCGGGGCGGCAATGGAATTTGACAGCACGGCACAAAAACTTAAGTGCCCATCCTGCCAGATGGAAATGGATGTACAGGACTACGAAAAGCAGTACGGACATCTCTACAGCGATGCAGAAGCCGGGGAAAACGCACAGTCTGCACAGTCAGAGGGACAAAAGGGTAAAGGCAGCATGAATATGAAAGTGTATCACTGCCAGAGCTGCGGTGCAGAATTGCTGGCAGATGAGTATACATCTGCAACAATCTGTTCATTCTGCGGCAATTCGTCACTGGTGGAAGACCGGTTAAGCGGAGAATTTTCACCGTCATCGGTCATTCCGTTTCAGATTGACCGGGAAGCAGCAAAGAAAATGTATAAAAGCTGGGTAAAAAAAGGGCTGCTTACGCCAAAGACACTGTCAACAGAAAGCACCATTGAAAAAATTTCCGGTGTTTATGTGCCGTTCTGGCTATATGATTTCGATGCCGAAACCGAGATGACGGCAAAAGCCGAAAAAATCAGAACCGAGCGCCACGGCGATACAGAGTATACATATACCGACCATTTTCACGTATACCGTGACGTAGAGGCACAGTTTGAAAAAGTGCCGGCAGATGCTTCGGAAAAAATGGACGATGATACGATGGATAAGTTAGAGCCGTTTGACTATACGGCGTTAAAACCGTTTGCAATGCCGTATCTGTCAGGATATCTTTCAGAACGGTATAATTTCACCGATGAGCAGATGCAGAGCCGTGTCAGAAAAAGGGTAGACCGTTATCTTACGGAGATTGCAAGAAGCACAATGCTTGGATATTCGACTGTCAGCGTGTTGGATAATCACATTTCCATGAATAATAAGCACAACGAATATGCACTGCTTCCGGTATGGATGTTAAACTGCCGTTATCACGGAAAAGATTTTAACTTCGTTTTAAACGGACAGACCGGTAAAATCGTAGCAGACCGTCCAATCAGCAAAGAAAAAGCAGCTGCTTACTTTGTAGGAATTTTTGTAATCATGATGATTGTGCTGACATTAGGAGGGCTTGCGCTATGAAAATGAAAAAGAAAATGATTTTACTCGTGAGCCTGCTCCTTTTAACGGCAGCAGTTTTAGGCGGTATGCCGCAGGATGCATGGGCAGATACGCAGTCCAAAGAGTATGTGGTCGATGATGCGGGTTTATTTACCGATAAGGAAAAAGAACAGCTTACTAAAATGTGCCGGAAAGCATCTGATGCCTGCAAGACGGATGTCGTGATTCTGACACAGAGCAAAGGACTGGACGATAAAGAACTGGAAAATTATGTGCGCGGCATTATTAATGAAAGCTACGGCTATGATGAAAGCAGTTCGGAGCCGGATGCAATTGTCTATGTTATTGATATGAAGTCACGGGCGGATATGCTGGTTACATCAGGTATTGCAAGAACGACGAAAAGCTTTACGCAGAGTAAATTAGATGCTATCCGTGAAAAAGCGGAAGATAAGCTTTCAGATGGCAATTATTATGCAGGCTGTAAAAAATATATTGCAGGTGTACGCAAACAGCTCGATACCAGCCTTTCGTACAGACTGTCACTGTATCTGCCACAGAAGCTTTTAATTTCACTGGGAGTTGCTGCGGCTGCGGTCATTGCCATGATGTTTCAGGCAAAGTCTAAGATGACAGTGGACAGCAGAACGTATACCAGGAATCATAACTTTAACGTCAGAAGACGTGAAGACCGTTTTATCAATACAACGGTTGTTACACGTCATATTGAATCCAGCAGCAGTTCGGGAAGTTCCGGCGGCGGTGGCGGCGGAGGAAACTCCGGCAGCTCAGGCGGACATTTTTAATTTGAACAGGTTATTTTGTGAAATATTAAAAGAATAATTGAAAGAATAGCAGAAGCGGAAATCATATTGCGATTTCGTGACAGGGTCACGGAAAGGAGTATGGTTTCCGCTTTGCAGAAGTTTTGCGGCTAACTGCATTTTTGCTTTTTTCATGCCGTTTGCTTCACCCAAATGATATACTTGTTGTTATATATCAAACTTTTTCAAAAAACAAATTAAAGTGTTCCATGAATCAGAATATTCCTTCAAAAGTTGTAATATCAATGCTATTATGATACATATTGTAATCTGCGTGTACTAATCTCATATTTTATCTGTCCTTTCCATTTTTATTTTTCGGAGTTTTAGAAAGTATCTCAATCAGTTCTTTCTGCCTTATTCATTTCGTGTTATAATTTGTTACAGGATTTTCTTGTCTTCGCTCCGCGACGGTCGGCACAGAGCCAACATCCACCGGATGTTGTGTGCCCTTATCAAAATCCAATCAGAATTGACGGAGGTGCATTTATGAACTGTTCGGTTTTTATTTTAGAATGTGCTATTATGATGGCAATATTTGGTGTGCTTGTTTTTGGGCTGTTGTTAATCAATCCAATAACTTTTGTCAGCGATTATCCACCAGAAATTCAAGAGCGCTATTATAATTCACAGAATAAAGTGTCTGTAAAAGAAAAACTGACTAAAATTATGATTGTTAAAAAAGTAGTGGCTTTGATTATATTTGCGTTTGTATTTGCATGGATGGCACATTTGACGGGAGCCCGTACCTTTTGGGAAGGGCTGATAGTTATTTATGGGTATATTATTATTCTGGCGATGTTTGATACTTTCTTTTTGGATTGGATATTATTTGCAAATGTAAAAAGGATTCGCTTGCCGGGAACGGATGATATGGAAAAAGAGTATCATCAGAAATGGTTTCATGTTAAGGTTTTACTTCCTATGATTCCTGTTTTTGCGGTAGGCGGAATTATTATATCATTTTTGATGGTGTGGCTCTGGTGATTAATTAAGGAATATTAAGTGGTATGCAAATTCTAGTGATGATGTTGAAAAATCGGAAGTTTGAGGAGGTAGTGATTATGAAAAGATTGATAGCAATGGTTCTTTGTCTTTTATTTGTTATATCTTTAGCTGGTTGTGGAAAAGGAAATACAAAAAATTTAGTTATTGATTATGGGACATCATCTATATACACAAAAGATGACATGGATGAAGCTATTGATGTTATAAAGAAACAATTTAGTTCTTTTGAGGGGTGTGAATTGCACAGCCTATCTTATACATCTGATGATGCGTGCAATAATGAGGATAATATTGCCTGGATGAATGAATTGGAGGAAGCAAACGACAATAAAGAGAGTTTCACACAATGTATTTCGTTTGATAGTAGTTTCAGGTCACCTAAAAATGGAGGTGGAGCGTGGAACGCTAATGAAGAATACACATGGTCATGGTGGTTGGCGCGTAGCGAAGGCGGAACGTGGAAATTAATGACTTGGGGATATTAACGGTCGGTTCCTAAGTAACAAATAACAGTTTATATAGCTGAAAAATCGGAATTTATGCAAGGAGATAATTATGGATAAAATAAAAAAGAACATTGTTTTTTACATTCTATTGATTATAGATTTCTATGTCATTCCTTGCTTTATAAAAGACACAGGAAGTGCAATGATTATTATGTTAATGATTATTCCTCTGATATGTTTAGTAACGTCTATTTTTTATGGAATTAGGAATGGTTTTGATTTTTGGTATATTTTAATTGTAGCAATTATATTTATGCCATCTATATTTATGTTTTATAACTCAACTGCATGGGTTTATATAGTTGGATATACAGTTATTGCATTACTGGGGAATTTAATAGCATTACCATTAAGAAAAAGATAAATTTGAATTTTGGGGTACATACCGATATGGAAATTATAGAAATCAAAGAGAATAAAAAACAATTTCTCTCCTTATTACTGTTAGCCGATGAACAAGAGAGCATGATAGACCGATATATTGATAGAGGAACGATGTATGTATTAGTCGATAATGGGGTTAAATGCGAGTGTGTAGTAACCGACGAGGGCAAAGGCATTCTTGAAATTAAAAATATTGCAACTGCGCCAGAATATAAGGGCAAAGGTTACGGCAAGGCACTAATTGACTTTGTTGCTGCGAAATATAAAGGGAAGTATTCGATACTACAAGTTGGTACAGGGGATAGCCCGTTGACCGTTCCATTTTATGAAAAATATGGTTTTGCCCGCTCACACAGCATTGAAAATTTTTTTATTGATAACTATGACCACCCTATTTTTGAAGGTGGGGTTCAACTAACAGATATGATTTATTTACAGAAAAAAATATAAATTTTAAGAGAAGGGATGTATTATGAATATAGGATTTTGGTCATGTATAAATTTGGCTATACTATTTGTAATTATAGGTGTGTTGTTTGCGATTTTTAAGGAAAAAGCAGCAAAATTTGTTTCAGGATTTAATTCGTTTTCTAAAGAAGAACAGGCATTGTATGATAAAGCTCAGATCTCTCGTGATATAAGAAATCAGTGCTTTATATGGGCTGTTATAATGTTGGCAGGCGCATTATTATCCTGCTTTTTAACCCCATATATGGCTATACCAATCTATATTATTTGGTTAGTTCTGTTTTTTAGGGAAGTCCACTTTGATAATCATAAAGCGTTTGAAAAATATTTGTTAAAGTAAATTCCAGTTTGCAGGTATGAAAAATTTAGATTTAACAAAGAAGAAAGTGCAGCTGACTTTTTTTCTTTACGCAAAGGAATTGGGAAGCGGTCAGGAGAAAAGACATTTATAAATCTAAGAAAACAAAAAGAACGGAAATCGCTTCGTGGATACTCATAGCGGTGGTGGTACTTGCATTGCTGTCGCCTTTTATTTACCGGAAGTTTCTGGTGCAGGATTCCGTAACGGAATACAAAGAACTGTGGGTCATAACGAAAGGTACAGCAAGGGAAGCCGACAGCGGGTACAATTAAAAAATGAATTTCGAGGAGAAAAATATGCGGTTAGCGTTGGTTCAAATGCCGAATTACGGCAGTGTAGAAGTGAATTTAAGTAAAAGTCTGCGGGCTATTGAAGCGGCGGCAGAACAGGGCGCTGACCTTGTACTGTTCCCTGAGGTGCAGTTGACGGAATTTTTTCCGCAGTATCCAGGACAGGATATGCGTAAGTATGCGGTAACAATTACGGGAGAATCGGTGAAAAAATTCTGCGACACATGCAGGAAAAATAAGATTTCGGCAGTGCCGAATCTATATCTTCTCGAAAACGGAAAGACATATGATGCAAGCATTTTTATAGATAAAAACGGTGAAGTAAAAGGCGTGCAGAAAATGGTGCATGTAGCGCAGGCGGAGCAGTTTTACGAGCAGGATTATTATACGCCGTCCGATGAGGGATTCCGGATTTTTGATACGGAATATGGAAAAATTGGCATTGTCGTATGCTTCGACAGACATTACCCGGAGAGCATACGCACAGAAACCTTGCAGGGAGCGGATTTGATTCTGATACCGACAGTCAATACAAAAGCAGAGCCGTCACAGATGTTTGAGTGGGAACTCCGGGTGCAGGCATTTCAGAACAGTGTTATACTGGCAATGTGCAACCGTGTCGGTGTAGAAGGGAATATGCATTTTTCGGGAGAGTCCATTGTCGTTAATGCGAAGGGAGAAATTCTTGTAAAAGCAGATGATACGGAGCAGATTTTATACGCGGATATAGATATGCAGGAAGCTTTAAAAATAAGAAATGAAAAACCGTATACACAGCTTAGAAGAACGGAGTTTTATTTATAAATTCCGGGATTTACCAAATTATATAAAATAAAAAACAATGGAGAACAACACAATGAGCAAAGCAGTTATTTACTATTCATTAACAGGAAATACAAAAGAAGCCGCCAAAGAGATTGCAAGAAAACTGGGCGCAAAATTATTTGAGATCGATTTGGCAAAGCCATTGCCGCGAAAACCGGCGGCGAAAATGCTTGTCGGCGGAATGCAGTCCACATTCGGAAGAACACCGAAAATAAAAGGCGTTCCCGATAATATAGATTATTACGATGAAATCATATTGGGAATGCCGATATGGGCGGGCTTACCGGCAGCTCCGGTCAATACCTTTATCAAAAAGTACGGAGTGGCGGATAGAATAAATGCGGTCTTTACATTCAGTGGCGGCGGGGACAACGACAGATGTATTGTGCAGTTGTCAAAGAAACTTAAAAATTTAAAAAGTGAAGTCGCCCTCGCAGACCGTCACAGTGATAAGGCAAAGGATAATAAGGAAAAGCTGGAACAGTTTGTAAAAGATATTAAGTAAGCAGTCTTTCTGAATCAGGGGAGATTTTTAGGGCAGTGTGTATTCCCGGATACGTGCTGTACATTCTGGTGTGTGTCTATGGAATAAACGGCGCACGGGTACTGTAAATGTAATAAAAGAAAAAAGGCGGTTCCGTATAGATAAAATGTCTATGCGGCGCCGCTTTTATTATACATAAAAAGCATACCACCATATGCACAATAGATATTGGGCATTCCAAAAGAAAGCTCATTATAATAAAAGTGTGAAATTTAAGTAAAAAGCTTGACTTAAAGTGAACTTTAACTATTACACTGAAAAAAAGATGGAGGTGAAGTGTGAATAATCCTTAAATTAAAGATTATTCACACAGCAGTTTTGTAACGCAGGCATCACAAAACTGTACTTATCGCAGAACTGAATGGATTCAGTTCGCGATTCCTCTGGCATTAAAAATGCCTGTGGAATAGGAGAAGTGTGAATAATACTTATATTATAGATTATTCACACGGCGAATTACTTCCGGGCGAAAGCAATTCACCAGACAAAATCGCTCGGCAAAGGAGTATGCTATGAAAAAAACAAAAACACTGATAATCACGGCGGCGGCGGTTTCTATGCTTGCGCTGGCTGCGTGTACACAGAATGTAACAGAAGATAAAAATGTGCAGGACGATATTACGGGCGAAAGTGTTTCATATATTTTTATTACGGATCTGCATCTGGATACATCAGAGGATGCGCAGACGGCGGCATACCGCCAGTTGAATGCAGTTGTAGATGTTGTAAATAATACAGATATTGATTTTGTATGCGTTGGTGGAGATTTATACAATGGACGGGATGCAGAACAGGACGGAAAGCAGAAGGCAATGGATAAAATTGAGTCGGTTTCTGAAATCCTTGAAGAATGTGACAAGCCTGTTTTTATTTTAAAAGGAAATCATGACGACAACAGTTTTTCAGCGCAGGAAGACGGAAATCTGCTGTTTGATGCGGATTACATTATTAACCGTGAGGAATGGTATTCGGTTACGATGGCACATTTTCCGCAATATGCTGCAAAATATCAGAATGGATATTATTATTATGACCTGCCGGGAAAGAATACGCGTGTAATCTGCCTGAATATGAGTGACAGCGATGATACGGTAACGGACGGAAAGCAGGCGCAGATGGGAATGTATTTTTACGGTTATTCGGATGAACAGATTGACTGGCTGCTGAATACGGCAATGGCAAGACAGGACTGTAACTATTTGTTTATGAGTCATGACGCATTTGATTATCCGGAAGGATATGGAGAAGGGGGAAACCGTGATACATTGCAGCAGATTTTAAAGGCTGCATATACGCATACGCCCTTTGAATCCGGTGCGTTTGAAAAAGATTTTTCTCACTGGACTGGAAATGTTGTGCTGTATAATAGCGGACATCTTCATATGGAACGTGCTGTGCGGGACGAAGAAACAGGAGGACTTCCGATTTTAAATACACAGGCATCCCTGTTTTCGCAGAGCCGTGGCTGGCAGTTTGACAAGGGTTACACAATGGCAAAAGACCGTGAAAAAGATACGGCGACTGAAGCCCTGTTTAATGTAGTTATCAGCACCGGCGATAAGATTCAGATTGTGCGGTTCGGTGCAGGCGAAGATTATGAATTACAGTAAAACTATTAAAAACTTGTCAAACAGAATGATGACACAGGGAAGCCGTAAATTTAAGAAGTAATTCGGACAGCGTATTACAGAATGAAAACCCGGCAGAGTTTTTAATGTATCAGATACATTGAAAGCTTTGCCGGGTTCAATTTATTAATTTATCAATTTTTAAAATGTGCAATAACGATTAGAGTGTTTCCGGTTCCGGATAATCGACACCGAAAGTTTCAACCGTAACGGTCTTCATAACCTGAGGATTGCGTGGTCTGTCGCTCCAGTCCGTATCGGTTTCGGCAATTTTATTTAAGACGTCAACGCCTTCTGTGAGCATGCCGAATGCCGCATACTGTCCGTCTAAGTGCGGTGCGTTTTCATGCATAATGAAAAACTGTGAACCGGCAGAATCAGGGTGCTGTGCACGCGCCATGGAAAGAACACCCTTTGTATGCTTTAAGTCATTCTGGAAACCGTTGATGTTAAATTCACCCTTGATAGAATATCCCGGACCGCCCATGCCGGAACCTTCCGGGTCGCCGCCCTGAATCATGAAACCTGCAATAATTCTGTGGAAAATTAATCCGTCATAAAAGCCCTTCTTTACAAGGCTGATGAAGTTGTTGACAGTGTTTGGTGCAACTTCCGGGTAAAGCTCGGCTTTCATAATATCGCCATTTTCCATTGTAAATGTAACAACTGGATTTTGATTTGCCATAATAATAATTCCTTTCTGAATATCAAGTATATTCGTTATTGTATCCAGTCATTGCATAAAAGTCAACGTAAATTTTTTGCAAATGTACTATACAATGTATCAAAAAATGTGCTATAATACGACACAAAATGAAATAAGTGGAAAAAGGTATTTTGACACTCATATCAATATATAGAAAATGGAGAAAGAATAAAATGAAGGAAAAAATTATTACATTTGGTGAAATTATGCTGCGTCTTTCACCGGAAAACAGTGAGCGTTTTACACAGTGTCATTCGTTTGAAGCCGTATACGGCGGCGGAGAAGCCAACACAGCCGTTTCTTTATCCAACTTCGGTGTGGATGCGGCTTATGTAACCAAGCTTCCAAAACATGCAATCGGTCAGAGTGCAGTCAATGCATTGCGCCAGTACGGTGTGGACATCAGTAAGATTGTACGCGGCGGCGACCAGATTGGTATTTATTTTCTGGAAAAGAAGACCAGCCAGCGACCATCAAACGTTATTTATAATAGAAGCGGTTCAGCGATTGCACTGGCAGAAGAAAGTGATTTTGACTGGGATGCCATTTTTGCAGATGCAACATGGTTCCATTTTTCAGGAATCACACCGGCAATCAGCGATACACTGGCTAAGGTCTGCTTAACAGCCTGCAAAAAAGCAAAGGAAAAGGGAATGACCGTCAGCTGTGACTTAAATTACAGAAGCAAGCTCTGGAGCGGTGAAAAGGCAAACAAGGTTATGACGGAAATCTGCCAGTATGTAGATATCTGTATTGCCAATGAAGACGATGCGATTGGTATTTTCCAGCTTGAGCCGGTCGGAGAAGGCACAGAAAAGAACGAGTATATTGCAAAAGAACTCATGAAGCGTTTTCCGTTTAAAATGGTGGCAGCAGTTTGGCGTACAGAAACTTCTATCACAACCTTTAAGTTACAGTCTATGATTTATACAGACGGAAAGGCTTATTACAGCAAAGAATATTTCATGCACATTTTAGATTATATCGGTGCGGGCGATGCGTTCTGTGCAGGTCTGATTTATGCCTGCTTACAGAAGTACGATGCTCAGAAAATGGTTGAATTTGCAAATGCAGCCAGCTGCTTAAAGCATACCGTAAGCGGTGATTTCAACCTTGTTACGGCAGATGAAGTCAGCCAGCTCGCATTTTCTGAAAGCGGAAATGAAGTACAGAGATAAAAAAATTTTATAAACTGACATCAACGCTTGAAGCGTCAGCGGGTGCGCAGCCGGTATCAGCCGTAACCGCAACGTCAATGACACTGCCGGGCGTAGTCATATCAGAGGAAGATGAGGGATTGGATTCGTTGTCTTCCTCTGTTTGTTTTTTATACGGTGTTATGGCATTTGCGGCATCGGCGCGTTCCTCGGCTTTGCGGGCGCGTTTTTTCTTTTTAAGCTGTTTGGACGTCAAAGCGGCTTTTTTCTTTGCACCGCAGGATTCTTCAATCTGTTTTTTCTGACGGAGCAGCTGTTCCTTTTTTAAACGGCTGATTTTTAAAGTCCCTTTATTTTCAATCGCATCGGCAATTTTTTGGGCTTCGGCAATGGCTGTTTTTCCTGCATCTGAATTTTTCATGGCGTTGGCATCGGCGCGTGCGGCACGGATAATGCCGGCAACCTGTGCCGGGGATTTGGCATTTGCCATGCGGATCAGATACCCCTGTGCGGTCATGTTCTTTTTAACGACAATTTTACCGGACTGCGTAGTTTTCTTTTTCGTTCTTGACTGTGATTTCGTTTGTGTTGTTGTAAGGCTGCCAAAGCTGCTGCCCAGTGAATTTATAAAAGCAGATGACATTTGCAGGTCCTCCTTATCTTTGATATTATAACGGTATAAGTTTGTGTTGGTTATTCACCCACCTATGAGCAAGCTCATGTGGGTGAATAACCCTTTGACCCTGATATCATATATATATATTATGTGTATCGGCAAAAAATAAAAAAGATTGAGAAAATAAGAAAGTGGATAAAAAATATGCAGAAAAATGTGCGGGAAATCGCAGTCATCATGCAGGATAAAGAAAAAGAATATAAGATATGTGAAAAACTGCGCAGACAGCCGGAACTAAGGGACTTAAAAATTCTCTGCCGGGAGCAGCTGCAGTCCTTAGGACCGTCTGAAACATTTAATAAGCGGTTGAAACGGTTACAACCGTTGGCGGGGCGGGTGCTTTTAACAGACTTACAGGATACGGAACTGCCCGAAGTTGTAAAAAATATTCCGTCAATCGGTTACGGCTTTGATTACAGGGGTAGTGCAAAATATGTCGTGGAAAATACCGATTCAATCGATAAAATGTACTTGGAAACCGTTTATTGCAGATATTACAGATTTCCCCTTGAGATTGCAGAAACCGACAGGCTGATTTTACGGGAAATGCAGCTTGCGGATTTAGACAGTCTGTACGAGGTCTATGATACACTGCGGGACTGTCCGTATATTGAACCGCTGTATGAAAGGGCTGAGGAAGAAGAATTTACAAGACAGTACATCAAAAATATGTACGGCTTTTTCGAGCATGGTTTGTGGCTGGTGATCCGTAAGGAAGATAATAAAGTCATCGGACGGGCGGGGATTGAAAACCGCGAAATTGACGGAGAATTACAAAAAGAACTGGGGTATCTTATCGGAAAGCCGTGGCAGGGAAAGGGATATGCTGAAGAAGCATGTCTTGCAATTCTTGATTATGTAAAGGAGCGAGAGCTTTGCAGTTATTTATTTTTATGCTGTCATCAAAAAAATATTCCGTCAATCAGCCTCGCACAAAAACTGGGATTTACAGTTTTTGCGGAGGATATTGACGGAATGAATCTGTACATTTATAAGTCAAATGCGTAGCGGATAAAGGCAACGGCATTTTCTAAGTTCGGCGCGGTTACAACGATGCCGTAGCATGGATTATCCATGGTAAAGTCCGTTTCGGTCTTGATCTTGGTATCGGTTAAATCCAGTGCAATCGGAATTTTTGTACCGTCTTCTTTGGTATAGTAAATGATTTTACCGGCTAAGGTTTCCAGTTCTTTATCGGTTAAAACTTCTCTTAAATCCGTTAAAAACGGCTCTTTATCCGTAGAGAAGTAATCGATATAATCAGGACTTGCGATATAACCGTCAATCGAGCCGGTGGATGCCAGTGTGTAGATTTTCTGCTGGCTGGCGCTGACATCCTGATCTAAAAGCTTTGGAATCAGGGAATAGTTGTAATCACATTCCACACGTTCCTTTTTGCCGTCAATGCCAAGATATCCGGTAAAACCGGTCGTAATGGCATCGGTTCCGGTATCGTAGCCGGTCATTTTACCGTCAATAATAACCATACTGAAAGCGGTTGTATAATTGTTACGCTGAAAAGAGATGACAAAGCTTACAACAGCAATGATTACAAGTACTGCCGCGAGCATAAAATATTTGTAATATTCCCAGATATAGTGGACTTTTTCGGAGAAAGTCAAATCTTTAAACGGAGTCATCTGTTCTTTTACAGGTTTCTTTTTAAAAAATGGCTTCATAGTACTCCTTTCTGCAAATGTTTACAGTTTCGTTTTGAAAGACATTAGTCAGTGTAACATAAATTTGTATAAAAGGCACTTGCTTTTAGAAATATTTAATGAAAAAGTAAGAAAAATGCTTTGCTTTTTCGACAGTATCCATATATAATCATACATGTTATCAATACAGAGAGTGAAAGGTAGAAGAATGGGCGTATTTGACATAAACGGTAAATTTTTTAAGACACTCACCAAAGCCGGTGACTTTATTATTCTGACCCTGCTGGCGATGGTGTGCAGTATTCCGGTTATTACAATCGGTGCATCGCTGACGGCGGTGTTTTATGCGGCTTTGAAAATGGCAAGAGATGAAGAAGGCTATGTCTGGAAGGAATTTTTTAAATCCTTTAAGCAGAATTTAAAGCAGAGTATTTTGATTGAACTGATTTTAGCAGCGTTTGCGGCAATCCTTCTGGTAGACATTAATGTCTGTGCAAAATGGGCAGCAGACGGCGGCGGTACGCTGGTACAGCTGCTGATGTTTGCGGCAATCGGTATTTTAATTGTGCTGGCGGCGGTTGTGCTGTATGTATTTCCGGTGCTTGCAAAGTTTGACAATACCGTATTTGCAACGATAAAGAATGCACTGGTGCTTTGCATGCACCATCTGCCACAGACCATCAGCATGATGATTGCTACATATGGACTGATTTATTTTACAATGCAGTATGTCGGTATCATGTTTATATCGATTCCGTTGATTTTTTATATTGATTCATTTATTTTTTCAAGAATTTTGCAGCAGTATGTGAAAAAAGATGAAGCGGATACAGATGAGCTGTAAGTAAAAGTAAAATACAGTGAAAATGAAAGCAGTAAAAGACCAAAATAAAAAGTCCCGCAGGATTGGGTAGTATCCTGCGGGACTTTTTTTGGAATAAAATATTCCGTCTATATCTGTACGGTTATGGGATACAGATAACGAAAATAATATACAAAAAGAGGATAATTACTCTGTCGAAACAGTCTGTAATTATCCCCGTTGATAATCGTAAAATATATTCTGTTAAAGCAATGTACTATAATGCATCAACACCGCGCTCGCCGGTACGGATACGAACCGCATCGCAGACATCGTAGACAAAGATTTTACCATCGCCGTAAAGACCGGTATTAATTTCTTCAATAACTAAATCAATAATCTTTTCTGCGGTATCATCATCGACAATCGTTTCAACCTTAACCTTCGGAAGCAGGTTACCGCCAAAATCAACACCGTTGTAAGCCTGTTTATGCCCTTTCTGGCTTCCGTATCCCATGATATTGGTAATCATCAGACCGTGTGCATTACAGCTGTTTAAAATTGTCTTTAAATCGTCAAGACGCTCAGGTCTTATAATAATTTCAAGCTTTTTCATTTCTAATCTCCATCTCTATGTGCTTATTTTATCTACAACAGCTGTATCTGTCAATGTGGTACAGACAGAAACGAAGAATGTAAATACAGCAATTGCCTGCACTTATTTTTTTGAAGCTTTTTCTGCGGAAATGTCCATATGCTTTGTAGGAAGACCTTCCATATAAAGCTGCTTACAGGCAGTCAGCATGGTTGAACAGTAGTAAATGGCACAAATGCCGGAACCTGCACCGACAAGAATCGAGGCAAGGGAAATATTGGACATAAATGCGATATAATGAATAAATACCAATGCACCCAGCAACAGCCATACGATTCTGAAAGAACGTGTTGCGGCAGATTTTTCCTGAAATTTTGCTTCTAATATGATGGCTTCCGTAAAATAATAAGTAAAGTAAATTGTAAAAATAGTAGAAAGACCGGCAGCCATTGTGCGCATCTGAGAAGCGCTGTCACCCCAGTCCTTAAAAAGCAGTGCCTGACCGATAACGGCGGCAGCCGTTCCTAAAATAGCGGCAAGTCTTGCTTTTTTAAATAACACATTACGTGGGGCAAGCGGTAAAATACCAATGACAATCAGGATAAAGCCGATGACGTCAGAAAAGACATCAATCGTGGCATTGCCGACCCGGACATAGAACTGTAACACAAGCAGTAAAATGCCAATTAAAATCAGTGAAATATTTTTTTTATTCATACGTTTTTTAAGAGCTCCTTTCGATATGCTAATAATCTATTTTACTGGAAACAAAATGCAGGGTCAATGTATTTGACGGATTTTAGAGAAATTTTATGGCGCGTTGGTTGTGAAGTACCGGTCGATATGCTAAAATAGGGCAAAATATGGATATTAAATGCGTAAGACGCTTAATAATGATAGAACGGAGAAGCTTTAAGGTTATGCTTGAATGGTCAACACCTTCCATTTCCGATGGTGACTGGATTCGGAAAATAATTGCGGAATCAGGAAATATGGGCAGTGATGTTTCATTTGCCAATATGTATCTGCTTCGTGAAAAATATGACATACAGATTTGCAGTTACAGAGGCTTTTTACTGCGGCACTACAATGGCTATTACGGAAGAAAGGGATATACCTTTCCGATAGGCACAGGCAACCCGGAAAAAGCACTGCAAGCATTAAAAGAGGATGCAAAAAAACGCAGGGAGCCGCTGTGCTTCTGTCTGCTCACGGAAGAACAAAAGCAGATGTTAGAGGAGGTTTTCCCGGATACATTTGTATTTGAGAGCAATCCGGGGGACAGCGACTACATTTATTCGCAGGAAGAACTGGCAAATCTGGCAGGAAAGGCATTTCATAAGAAGAAAAATCATTTTTCAAAGTTTGTAAGGACGTATCCGGAATACCGCTTTGAGCAGATAGGCGCGGCAAACTGGCAGGATGCGGTGCTTGTGGAAGATATGTGGTATTATGAACATTTGCAGGAAGAAGACGAGTCGCAGAAAAAAGAATATGCGGCGGTCAAAGAAGCGCTGGAGCATTTTGAACAGTTAGAGCTTTTAGGCGGGCTTTTATACGTCAATGATACACCGGCGGCGATGACGGTTGCTTCTTATATTAATGAAGATACGTGTGATATTCATTTTGAAAAGGCGGTCGGTGAATGTGTGACAAATGGTGCATATGCGGCGATTAACAGGCTGTTTGCACAGACGTTAAACTGCACATGGCTGAATCGAGAAGAAGATATCGGAATTGAGGGGCTTCGTAAGGCAAAAATGTCCTACCATCCTAAAATGCTGGTTAAGAAATATAATGCACATTTAAAATGACAGGACACTACAGAATAAATCTGCGGGTCTGATTGGAAAGAAGGAGAGAAAATGCTTTCAAAAGTTTTGAAAAAAGAAACGTGTGCCGAGTGCCGTTTCTGCTGTTCGTTCAGAAGATGCAGTCTTTGGGAAACGCCACTGTTTCCGAAAGAGGTTATGGATTCACTGGAAAAGAAGGGCAGTCCGGTTGTGTTTAAAAAGCAGACGGTTTCGGGAAAAGAATACGGTCAGATGGATTTAACAGGGAAATATCGTACGCAGGATTCCGAGGAGGAAGCCGCCTGTGAATTTCTGGATGCGCACAAGGGCTGTACGTTAAATAATGAAGAAAAGCCGTTTGACTGTAAAATATGGCCGCTCCGGATTATGAAGGAAAATGAAAAGTATGTCATTGCATTGACACCGACCTGTCCGGCAATCAATCAGGTGCCGCTGGAACAGATGAAGGCGTTGGTTGAAGACGGACTTGGAAAAACCATTTATGAATATGCGAAGGAGCATCCGTACATTGTAAAGGAATACCGGGAAGGGTTTCCGGTTTTGATGACATTTTAAAAAATAACAAAGAAATAAATGCCGGGAAGCCGCATGAATACTGAAATTGCAAAAAAATAACAAAAAATTTCAAAAAAAATGAAAAAAGTGCTTGCATTTTATTTTTTGTTATTATATAATACATCTTGTCGTTACGACATACGGCAAACGACATTGGGCTTTCGCCAAATGGTAAGGCACTGGATTCTGATTCCAGCATTGTGGGGGTTCGAGTCCCTCAAGCCCAGTCCTTTATCCCTCGCATGATTGCGAGGGATTTTTTGCATTATAGAACTATTTGTTTCGGAGCAAAACAAATAGCTATGATGGCAGATGAGAAATCGCCTTCGCGAATTTCTCATCGCCGCTTCGCAACAAGTTGCTCAGAATGGAGATTGGTGTGAAAATCCTTAAATCTAAGATTTTCACACAACAGTTTTGTGCCGCAGGCGTCACAAAACTGTCCTTATCGCAGAACTGAATAGATTCAGTTCGCGATTCCTCCGGCATTAAAATGCCTGCGGAATGGAGATTGGTATGATTGAATTAGGAAAAACACAATGTTTGAATGTTGTAAAAATCGTAGATTTTGGTATTTACCTTGGTACAGAAGAAGATAAAGTTTTACTGCCAAAGAAGCAGGTTCCGCAGGACATTGAAGTGGGCGATGCACTGACGGTTTTTGTTTACCGTGATTCCAGTGACCGTCTGATTGCGACGACGAAGACACCGAAGCTGGAACTGGGACAGATTGCAAAGTTAAAGGTTTCGGAAGTCGGTAAAATCGGTGCATTTTTAGACTGGGGACTGGAAAAGGATTTGTTCCTTCCATTTAAAGAGCAGACAACGCATGTGGAAAAAGGTGATATCTGTCTGACGGCACTTTATGTTGATAAGAGTAACCGTCTGGCAGCAACCATGCGCGTATATGATTATTTAAGCTGTGACAGTCCATATGTAAAAGACAGCGCCGTACAGGGAACAGTCATTGAAATTAACCCGGATTACGGTGTGTACGTAGCGGTAGATGACCGTTATTTTGGCATGATTCCGAAAAATGAAGTATTCGGAAAGATTCAGATAGGCGATACAATTCACGGCAGAGTATCGAAAGTGCGCGATGACCATAAACTGTCAATCAGTCTGAAACAAAAAGCCTATATACAAATGGATGAAGATTCCAGTATAATATATCATGCAATTGAAAAAAGAGGCGGAAGTCTTCCTTTTACAGATAAAGCAGCGCCTGAGATTATCAAAGCCGAATTTGATATGAGTAAGAATGCGTTTAAACGTGCGGTCGGGCGTCTGTTAAAAGAAGGAAAAATTGAGATTGCAGAAAGCTGTATCAAGCTGAAAAAGTAAAAAGGAGAGAAAGTATTATGCAGAAAGTTATCAGTACAAAGAGAGCACCGGGGGCAATTGGACCTTACTCACAGGCAATTGAAATTAATAATATGGTATTTACATCAGGTGTCATTCCTGTAAATCCTGCAACCGGTGAAATTGCAGAGGGTGTGGAAGCACAGGCAGAGCAGGCATTTGAAAATCTTTGCCATCTGGTAGAAGATTCAGGCTCTAAGGTAGAAAATATTGTAAAGACAACCGTATTTATCAAGGAAATGAACGATTTTGGCAAAATCAACGAAATTTATAAGAAATATTTCAAAGAACCGTTCCCGGCACGTTCCTGTGTAGAAGTTGCAAGACTGCCAAAGGACGTTTTACTTGAAGTTGAAGCGATTGCATGGAAGTAATCTATGTGTAAACGAATTAACAGATTTATTCCGGTACTTTTTGTAAGCAGTATTGTGCTGACGATTCTTGCAGGAGCTGTTATTGCGGTAACGGGTGTGAATATACCGCTTTGGGGCAGTTATCTTATCAGTCAGGCAATTGTACTGCTTCCGGCACTGGTTTACGTAGCAGTCCATAAGATTAATATTATTGCGTGTATGCCGTACCGGAAACTGCGGATATCGGACGGACTGTTAAGCCTGCTGATTGGTTATACGCTGATTCCGCTGATGTTATTTATCAACAGTGTATCAGGACTGTTTTCAACAAATTATGTGCAGGGATCTGTGCAGGAACTGGTTGCATATCCATTTTGGCTGCAGCTTCTGATTATTGCAGTACTGCCTGCGTGTGTGGAAGAATTCGTTTTCCGTGGATTGATTTATCATTCTTACAGAAAAAATGGAATTTTAGGGGCAGCGGTGCTTAGCGGATTGGTCTTTGGGCTGATGCATTTGAATATCAATCAGTTAAGTTATGCGGCGGTAATGGGAATTATATTTGCACTGCTTGTAGAGGCTACAGGCTCTATGTATTCTTCAATGCTGGCACATTTTGCAGCGAATTCCTATTCGGTGATTCTGATGCAGCTGGTGTCAATGACATCAGGCGGCAGTGAACTGCTTGAACAGAGTGCGCAAGCAGCGGAAAGTTCAATGAACAGTGTGCCGGTGATTATTGCGCAGCTTGTGATGCTTGGACTTGTGGCGGCAGGGTTTTTAGGAATTGCCTATCTGCTGTTTAAAAAGATTGCAGTCAGAAACGGACGATGGGAGTATCTGAAAGAACAGCTGCATAAGGGCTTTAAACCGCAAAACGGCGAGCGTTTTATAACACCTCCGCTGATTGCAACAGTTGCGGCGGCACTTGCATATATGCTTTATATAGAATTTATATAAAGTTTCCGGATGAAAATGCTTTGGATAAAAATATTTTGGGGACAGTATTGTGATAGAAATGTCACGATATTGTCCTTTTCTGCGAAAAGATGAAGTGGATGGGATGAATGGGCTTTTCGGATTTGGCACATTAAAATGTTTTTGAAATGAGGAAATGAAAAATGAATGCAGCAAAAAAACTTGTAACATTTGTTAAAAAAGAAACGGTTTTGTGCATTGCGGGTCTGCTGGCTGTGGTGAGTATGTTTATAATTCACCCGTCAGCAGACTATTTTGGTTATATCGATTACCGCGTGCTTGCGCTGTTGTTTTGCTTTATGGCAGTAGTTGCGGGCTTTCGCAGTGTGGGACTGTTTGAATGGCTTATCAAAAAAATGCTGTGCTATGTAAAAAATGCAAGACAACTGGAGCTGGTATTGGTACTTGGCTGCTTTTTTGCCAGTATGTGGATTACAAATGATGTCGCCCTGCTGACGTTTGTGCCGTTTGCGGTGGCGGTATTACAGGCGGCAGGTCTGACAGAAAATCTGATTTTTGTCATTGTTATGCAGACGATTGCGGCGAATCTCGGCAGTATGTGTACGCCAATCGGGAATCCACAGAATCTCTATCTGTATTCGCTGTCGGGCAGTCCGGTTACAGCGTTTTTAAAGCTGATGTTTCCGGTGACGGCGGTGTCACTTGGATTACTGCTGGTCACGTCGCTTTGTATTCCTAAAAGGGAAATTAAGGTGCAGGCGGAGAGAGCTATTTTGGAACAGGGAGCGGCAGACAGAAAAGCGGCAGGCAGGGCTATATCAGACAGAAAGGCAGCAGACAGAGGGCTGTCAGACAGAAAGATGTCAGGGGCGGAAGTATCGGATAAAGAGGAAATGGTCCGGGAAAATGCAAAAGATGAGAAAGTACGGCTGTGTGGATATTTGACATTGTTTTTCCTGTGTATTCTGACAGTGCTTCATGTACTGGATTACAGAATGTTACTGGCTATTGTTATCGGTGTTCTTTTTGTATTGGACAGACAGTTGTTCACAAAGCCGGATTATATGCTGTTGATAACATTTGTGGCATTTTTTATTCTTGTGGGTAACATTAAAAATATGGACGGCTTCAGTGCTTTTTTAAGGACACATGTGGGCGGACACGAACTGGCAGCATCAATTTTTGCAAGCCAGATAATCAGTAATGTACCGGCGGCGGTGCTGCTGTCGGGCTTTACGGAAAATATCAATGCGCTGATTCTCGGCACGAATATCGGCGGACTGGGAACACTGATTGCATCAATGGCAAGTCTGATTTCTTATAAGCAGTATGCGCTTACACCACAAAGTGAAAAAGGAAAGTATATGTTGGTATTTACCGGCTGGAATGTTGTATTTCTTGTGATTTTGTGGATTGTGGCGGCTGTATTTTATTAAAGAGAAAAAACGAAAATTGGAAGCGCAAAACACAAACCGGAATCCGCAGGAAAAGCAGGAATGCCGGGACAGAGCGAGAGTGGGGGATACATAAAGGAAATGCATAAGTTAAAAAGAATATAAAAGTTTCTGAACCTTATATCAAAGTAAGGTTTAGAAACTAAATAAAAAAGGAGTTGTATATGAATTACTTCATAACAACTCCCTTTTTATAAGAAAATGAGAAAGGAAAAAATAATAAGAAAAACTAAACGTAGTAATCTATATTCTGTCCAAGATAAGGAGTAACGGAAGATTCCATAATCTTTACCATTCCATCGCCCATATCTTCGACGGTATCTAACGATTTACTAAGCATCGCAACACTGACATCGTTCAAAATGTTCTGTGTGCTCATTGCTGTTGATAAAGAAGCTATATCCATATTGCACCTCTTTCAAATAACTTATCAACTGTTTGTATCTTATGTATGTATTATAATACAAGGATTTGGAAAATGCAACACTTTTTTACAAAAAAATGAAGAAAAAAGAGAAAAAATGTCACATTTTATACAAATATGGTCCGGCAAATGTGCTGTCCCTCAACGTGTTACTTAACTTCGATCCAGCACATTTGCTGGACTGTGGCGATGCTGAACGAACTATTTTCGCTGGAGTAGGGTGGCAGCCCGGAGGGATTTTATCATAGTGTTACTTGACTTTGGTCTGGCACCTTTGTTGGATGGTGGAGGAAAACTTCGCCGAACGAACTATTTTCGCTGGTTAGTATAGTCCGCACATTTTCCGGGCATACTGTGGGAAAAGTAAGGAAAGCGGAGTGTGGGATGAAGCGGTATTTGTATTTGGCGGCAGGGACATTTTTGATGGCGGCAGCATATAAGAGCATTTATCAGTCGGTGGGTATGGTGACCGGCGGATTTTCGGGAATCGGAGTCATTGTAAACCGTGTAACAGGTGGCGTATGGGCGGGCGGCGTGCCACTGTGGATTACCAATGTTACATTAAATGTGCCATTGTTTATTGCTGCATTTTATATAGAAGGAAAAGAATTTATAAAAAACACTGTTACCGGGGCGGTACTGCTTACACTGTACCTGGCGGTGCTTCCGGCAGTTCCCGTAGATGCAGCGGATTATCTGCTGGCGGCAGTGTATGGAGGGGCAGCCTGCGGAGCCGGTATCGGACTGGTGTTAAAATCCGGATTTACAACCGGCGGAACGGATATGCTGGGGGTATTGCTGCACCGGTTTTTCCGCCAGTATGCACTGGCAAGTATTATTCAGGTGCTGGACATGGCGGTTATTATTGCTGGTGTGCTGGTATTCGGAATGAGTGTCAGTCTGTATGCCATTATTGCCGTTTATGTCACGGCGCTGGTGACAGATACGGTGCTGGAAGGCACGAAGCAGGCAAGGGCAGTGTGGATTATTTCCGATAAAAATGAGCAGATTGCACCGGTGGTTATGGAAAAAATGCACCGTGGCATTACACGGTTTCCTGCAAGCGGGGTCTATACGCAGCAGGAAAAAAGTGTGCTGCTGTGCGTGGTTTCAATCAAACAGATACCGTATCTGAAAGAAATCGTAATGGAAATAGACGAAAACAGCTTTTTAATCGTTGGTGATGTTCGTGAAGTAATGGGGAATGGTTTTGTACAAAAGTTACAGTAAATCAGTGTCTATAGTAAATTTGACGAAAATATCCGCAGATATTTGTTGAAATACAATATGGTAATTATCGGTTGATTATTGTATTATTTATTACAACAACAGACGCGGGCAAGATGCGAAAGCGAAAGGCGTCATTTATTTAGGAGGATATTTTAAAATGGCAAGTTTATCACTTAAAAATGTTTGTAAAGTATATCCGAACGGTTTTGTTGCCGTAAAGGATTTTAATCTTGAAATCGCTGATAAGGAATTCATCATCTTCGTAGGACCTTCAGGTTGTGGTAAGTCTACAACTCTTCGTATGATCGCTGGTCTTGAAGAAATCAGTTCAGGTGAATTATGGATTGGTGATAAGTTAGTAAATGATGTAGAACCTAAGGATAGAGATATCGCGATGGTATTCCAGAACTATGCTCTTTATCCACATATGACAGTATATGATAACATGGCATTCGGTCTGAAGTTAAGAAAAGTACCAAAGGCTGATATCGATAAGGCTGTTCATGAAGCTGCTAAGATTCTTGATATTGAACATTTACTTGATCGTAAGCCAAAGGCTCTTTCAGGTGGTCAGAGACAGCGTGTTGCCATGGGTCGTGCAATCGTTCGTAGCCCTAAGGTATTCCTTATGGATGAACCTCTTTCAAACCTTGATGCAAAGTTAAGAGTTCAGATGCGTGTCGAAATCTCTAAGCTTCATCAGAGACTTGAAACAACAATCATCTATGTAACACATGACCAGACAGAAGCTATGACACTTGGTACAAGAATCGTTGTATTAAAGGATGGTATCATCCAGCAGGTAGATACACCAAGCAACCTTTACAACACACCAAACAACCTTTTCGTTGCTGGTTTCATCGGATCACCTCAGATGAACTTAATTGATGCTGAAGTTGTTCAGAGCGGTTCACAGGTAACATTAAAGATGAGCGATACAGTATCTATTACACTTCCGGCTGAAAAGAGCGAAAAGCTTAAGAGCTATGTTGGTAAGACTGTAGTAGTTGGTATCCGTCCAGAAGATATCAAGGATGATGAAGAGTTTGTTGCAGCTCATGCTGATCATACATTTGAAGCTCAGGTTAAGGTATATGAACTTCTCGGTGCAGAAGTTAACCTTCACTATGATATTGCACAGACAACATGTACAGCAAAGGTTAATCCTCGTACAACAGCTCGTCCTGGTGATACAGTTAAGTTTGCGATGGATATTGCAAGACTTCACGTATTCGATAAGGAAACAGAACAGGTTATTACTCACTAATTTGAATAAGTTACGTAATATGAAATCTGTAGAAATGGTTCCAAGAATCGTAATGTAAATCTAAAATTCATGAAATTTTTGAGGAAATGTATAGAAATTGTGCATTTCCTCTTTTTTTTTTTGGCAAATTGCATTACAATAGTAAAAGAACTAGCTAAAATCAAAGGAAAGGAAGTTTGGGATGATATCGAATCAGATTTTACAAACGACAGTTGATGGATTGAAGGCTATATCAAGAGTTGATTTCTGTGTAATAGATGCTGATGGTAAAGTGGCAGCGAAAACATTTGAGGATGCGCAAAACTGCATTGCAGATGCGATTGCATTTATGGACTCTCCGGCAGAAAGCCAGGTAGTGAATGGATATCAGTTTTTCAAGGTATTAGATGACCAGAATTTAGAATATATTCTTTTAGCAAAAGGAACAAGCGACGATGTGTATATGCTCGGAAAGCTTGCAGCATTTCAGATTCAGAATCTGTTTGTGGCATATAAGGAGCGGTTTGACAAAGATAATTTCATTAAGAATTTATTGCTGGATAACCTGCTGAGGGTAGATATGTATACAAGAGCTGAAAAGCTTCATATTGAAACAGATGTGAAACGTGTCGTATATATTATTGAAACAAAACATGAAAAGGATACGAGTGCGCTGGAAACAGTGCGTACATTGTTTGCGGGAAAAGTGCGTGACTTTATCACGGCGGTCGATGAGAAAAATATCATTCTCGTAAAGGAAGTCAAAGGTACGGAAACTTACGATGAGCTGGATAAGACCGCAGAGGTTATTATTGATATGCTCAATACGGAAGCGATGAGTGCTGCACATATTGCATACGGTACGATAGTCAATGATATTCGTGAAGTTTCGCGTTCTTATAAGGAAGCGAAGATGGCACTGGATGTCGGAAAGATTTTCTACAGCGACAAGAATGTGGTGGCATACAACCGCCTTGGAATCGGACGCCTGATTTATCAGCTGCCGATGCCGCTGTGCCAGATGTTTATTAAGGAAATTTTTGATGGCAAATCGCCAGATGAATTTGACGAAGAAACACTGTCAACCATCAATAAGTTTTTTGAAAACAGCCTGAATGTTTCAGAAACGTCCAGACAGCTTTATATCCACCGGAATACACTGGTGTATCGTCTGGATAAGCTGCAAAAGAGTACAGGACTGGATTTGCGTATATTTGATGATGCGATTACATTTAAAATTGCGCTGATGGTTGTAAAATATATGAAGTATATGGAAAGTATTGATACATTTTAATGGAGGAGATTACGGATGATAATCTTAGAGGATGTTACAAAGACGTATTCTTCTGGTGTCCCGGCGTTGAACGGGATTAATCTGCATGTCCAGAAGGGTGAGTTTGTATTTATAGTAGGTAAGAGTGGTTCTGGTAAGTCTACACTCATTAAGCTGTTGTTAAAGGAATTAGACCCGACAACAGGAAAGATTTATGTTAATAAAAAATATCTGAATAAAATTACAAGAAAGAAGCTGCCTTATTTAAGAAGGGATATCGGTGTTGTTTTTCAGGATTTCCGTCTGTTACCGGACAGAAATGTATTTGAAAATATTGCATTTGCACAGCAGGTCATTGAAGCACCGACAAGACAGGTTAAAAGCCGTGTATTGTCTATGTTGTCAATGGTTGGTCTGCTGGACAAGTATAAGGCATATCCGAATGAATTATCCGGTGGTGAACAGCAGAGAGTTGCGATTGCCAGAGCGTTAGTGAATCGTCCGGCAATTTTACTGTGCGATGAACCGACCGGTAATCTGGATCCTGCCAATTCGGCCGAAATCATGAAGATTTTAAATCAGGCAAATAAGCAGGGAACAACGGTGCTTGTGGTAACACACAATATGGAAATTGTACAGCAGATGAAAAAGAGAACAATTACCATGAGTGAAGGTAAAATAATCAGCGATTTGGAAAAAGGTGGATATTTCTATGAAGATTAGGTCAATATTTTATCATTTGAAACAGGGTTTCAAAAATATTTATAGAAACAGGCTGTTTTCCCTGGCTTCAATTGCCACCATTACAGCGTGTGTATTTTTGTTTGGCGTTTTTTATTCTATTATGATGAATTTTGAGTATATGGTAAAGAAGGCTGAAAATGAAGTCTGTGTTACGGTGTTCTTTGATGAAGGCCTTTCGGATACAGAGATTAAGAAGCTGGGTGATACAATCAGCAACCGTGTAGAGGTTTCAAGCGTTCATTATACATCGGCTGAAGAAGCATGGAATAACTTTAAGTCAGAATATTTTGCAGCATATCCGGATCTTGCGGAAGGCTTTAAGGATAATCCGCTGATTAATTCGGCATCCTATGAAGTTTATTTAAGTGATGCGGGAATGCAGGGAACGCTGGTTACATATCTTGAAAATCTGGACGGCGTGCGTCAGGTCAACCGTTCCGAAGCAACAGCGAGCGGTCTGTCAAGTGCGGCAAAGCTGGTTGGATATGTGGCAATTGCAGTGATTATAATTCTGCTCGCAGTTTCCATCTTCCTGATTACCAATACGATTGTCATTGGTATTACAGTCCGTAAAGAGGAAATTTCGATTATGAAATTTATCGGAGCAACGGATGCGTTTGTTAATGCACCGTTCTTCGTAGAGGGTATTGCAATTGGTATCATCGGTGCGATTATTCCGATTGTGATTTTCCGTTATATGTATCAGAATGTTATTGCATATGTTTTGAATAAATTCTCGATTTTGAATAACATTCTGGCATTTCTCCCGGTATCAGAAGTATTCCGGATTCTTACACCGGTTGCAATCGCGCTGGGTATTGGAATTGGTGCACTGGGCAGTTTCTTTGCTGTACGGAAGCACGCAAACGTTTAATGAACAACAAGGTGCTGTCGCAGGAAAGCCACGAGATGACTCTTGCGTGGCACCTTTCGTTTTTGGGGCGAAACATATACCCTGATGGGCATAGTCGCTTAAGAATGGAGGAAAGTATGGCACATAGGCGAATAAAAAGAGGGATTTCCGTAGTTCTTATTCTGTTTATGCTGGTCATTTATGTCAATGCGCCGTTTGGAAACGGAATCCGCGCATTTGGGGATACAGTAACAGATTTGAATCAGGCAAAAGATAAGCAGGACCAGTTAAGCAGTCAGTATGAAGATACGAAAAAACAGCTGGAACAGCTCCAACAGGAATCTGCGGATACGAAAAGTTATATCGAACAGCTGGACGGAAAAATGTCAACGCTGGATAGCAGTCTGCAGTCACTGAATACGCAGATTGAGGATATGCAGAATCAGATAGAAGAAGCCAGGGTCAATCTGGAACAGGCTGAAATTGATGCAGATGTGCAGTATGATTCGATGAAATTAAGAATCCAGTTTATGTATGAGAGAAATGAAGATACATATCTGGACATTTTGCTGTCTTCATCGAGTCTTGCGGATTTGTTAAATAAAGCGGATTATATTACAAAAATTTCAGAGTATGACAGACAGAAGCTTCAGGAGTATGAAGAAACGATTCAGTATATTGAGCAGACAAAACAGAATTTGGAAAGCGATTATGCGGAATTGGATACGATGAAGATTTCACTTGAAGATCAGAAGTCAGCGCTGGCTCTGGTACAGCAGGCAAAGGAACAGGAACTTGCGGCGCTGTCAACACAGACGACACAGACAGCATCGACAAAGGCGCAGCTTGAAAAAGAGATGCAGGAGCAGGAGAATGAAATCTTAAATCTTGTAGCGAAGAAGCAGCAGGAAGATGCGGCAGCAAAAAAAGCCGAGAAAGAAAAGAAGAATCAAAACAGCAGCTCGGGACAGAATAGCAATAGTAACAGTAATAGCAGCAGTAACGGCGGAAATAGTTCAACACCGTCAAGCAGTGGATTTATCTGGCCAACGGTTTCAAAGCGTATTACATCGCCGTTTGGTGATACGGAGGATCGAAGTTCGCCGCATAAGGGACTGGATATCGGTGCAGTCAGTGTTGGTGTTGCCGGTGATCCGATTTATGCTTCAGCATCAGGAACTGTTATTATTGCAAAATATAGTGCAACTGCGGGCAATTATATTACGATTGACCATGGAAACGGATTCAGTACGGTTTATATGCATTGTTCGGCTTTGAAGGTTTCGGTCGGTGATACCGTAACGCAGGGACAGACCATTGGATTGATGGGAACAACAGGAAATTCAAATGGTGTCCATCTGCATTTTGCAATGATTAAGAATGGAACGTATGTGAATCCACAGTCGTATTTGTAAAGAAAATTACTTATAAAGAACGGCATAGGTGAAGATATATAGCTGCAGAACAGCATATTTATAAGGAAGGAAGCCGTAAAAACAGCAGGAAGGATTTAGACAGCGCATGAATGAGTTAGAAGAAAATCAGCAGACGGTGAAAAAGAGCGGATTTGGCAGAGGTCTGATATTCGGTGCGATAGCCGGTTTGTCAATTGCCATACTGGCAGGTGTTGTTCTTTTAAACGTTTTTTATCACAAAGGATTTGTCCATATAGGCGTAAATGGTGAAATTTATGTGCAGGATACAGCAACGACAGAAGATGAAGGCATTGGCAGCGAGGTAGAAGCAAAGCTGAATGCAATGGATTCTTTAATGGATTTGTTCTACATGGAAGATGTGGATACGGACACGGCAAAAGAGATGATTTACAAGGCGTATCTGGCATCTTACGGTGATAAATATACGGTTTATTATACACCGGATGAATATCAGAGTCTGGTGGAATCCACAACCGGAAAGTTTTATGGTATCGGCGCGGTCTGCCAGAAAAGTGATGACGGTGCAGTGCTGGTGATTGACGCGTATGAAGACGCACCGGCTTATGCGGCGGGACTTCGCAATGGCGATAAAATTACAACGGTGGACGGAACTGATATTACGGACATGGATTTAAGCAGTGCGGTGGCGTTGATAAAAGGTGACAAGGGAACCAGTGTCCATTTGGATGCAATCCGTGATGAAACAGCTTTTTCCGTTGATGTGGTGCGGGATGAAATTCATACCCAGACCGTAAAATATGAAATGCGGGAAAATCAGATTGGATATTTGTCAATTTCGGAATTTGACGATGTTACGACGCAGCAGTACAAGGATGCGTTGCAGGCGTTGGAAGATGCAGGCATGCAGGGACTTGTGATTGATTTGCGGGATAATCCGGGTGGTGTGCTGGATACGGTTGTCAAAATGCTGGATTATACACTTCCGGATGGGCTGATTGTGTATACAGAAAACAAAAGCGGCAAAAGGACAGAGTATAAGGGGACAGACGGTCATGAACTGGATATACCGATAGCAGTTTTAGTCAACGGCAACAGTGCCAGTGCTTCGGAAATTTTTGCAGGTGCCATGCAGGATTACGACAAGGGTGAAATTATCGGAACACAGACCTTTGGAAAAGGAATCGTTCAGACGATTAAGCCGTTGACGGACGGAAGTGCCATAAAACTGACAACGGCAAAATATTACACACCAAACGGTCAGAATATCCATGGACAGGGTGTGACACCGGATATTACGGTAGAACAGGGAACAGATGAAAATGAGGACGCTCAGTGGAATACAGCGGTTGAATATCTGATGGAGGAAATGCAGAAATAGATATGAATTTTCAACCTGTATAAAATAAATAAAATGAATATATAGTAGATAAAGAATAAGCCCCTTTGGCAGACATGGTAAATTGTACCGGTTCCAAAGGTTAGACGTAAAAATCTAATCTTTTGGAAAGCGGTACAAAGAACCCGGACTGCTGCAGGGGCTTTAATTATTACAAAAAATCGTCAATGCACAGCGGGTTGCCGAGCGGTTCACGTAAGACCTGAAGACACATATCGCTGCGCGTGCCCTGTGACCATTTGATAAGTGTCATACAACGGTTTTCGATTTCAATCGCAGTAATGCCGGCGGGGGATACACAGCTTCCGGTGTTGCAGTACGGAGAGGTACGGTTTCCGATAACGGGGCGGTGGGTGTGACCGGCAATCAGAATCAGTTCGTGCTGTTTTGCCCATGCGGACAGCTTCTTTTCCGTAGCATTTTTCTTTGTGTGGTTTTTGGCGGCACTGGTCGGATCAGGGATTCCAAGGGATTCCAAAGGACGCCATACATAGCGGACAAGAAACCGTGAAAGCCGCCAGAGGGTGCTGTTTAACAAATCACTTTGATGTCCGTGCAGTAAAAAGAGGTCTTTTCTTTTGGCGCAGTCTTTTAAAATAATTCCAGGATAAAATGTAATTTCGGGAAACAGCGGGATTTCACACTGCTCCTGCCAGCAGAAGCACGAAGAAAAACAACGTCCGCTAAAGTGGGCACTGCGTTTGGTAATATCGTGGTTACCGTAGACGGCGTAAAACCGGTGTTTCGCATAAAAGCGGGAGAGCAGTTCAAAACTTTGGGCATGCATTTCGCGAATCGGGCACATGGAGCGGTTTTCCCAAAGTTCATCGCCGTCACCCAGTTCAATATAAGTAAAGCCGTGGGAAAAGTAGTATTTTAAGGCAGCAAGATAGAGATATTCATTTTTCAGGAAATTATCATTGCTTCTGCCTGTTCCGCGGTGGCAGTCACTAAACAGTACATATTTTGATGAAGGATTTAAGGGCAGGCAGAAAGCGTTTTCATAGGCATTTGTAATACGTGAATTGGCACTCATAGACAGGTCACCTCCGGCATCGGTGGAATTTCTGCGTTTTGTGGCGTTTCATCCGCAGCAGGCGGCGGAAGGCAAACGGCAGATAAAAGTACAGATATAGAATCTGTTCATAACAGTTGGCAAAAGGTCGTGTGATTTTATTAAAAATACGACAATAAATGCGGTTTACGCGCTGTGCCATGCGCGTAGCAAACGGACGTTTACAGCGCGGCTGGAAGCTGTGCGGTATGCCGAAGGTAAAGGCAACGGAAGCACTGCACAGTTCAATATCGTAAGGGCAGTACCCTTTGGCGATCAGTGCATCGGCGAAGCTGTCCGCCATTTCACGGTCAAAAAAGGTGATGGAAATGCGTAGTGACAAATCCTGCGGATAGGCAAAAAATCCCGGACGGAAGCCCGTCAGCCACCAGTGGGTCTGTCTGATGCAAAACAGTGGTCTGCCTTGATAAAAAAGCTGCATGGACAGCGGCAGCATGAGGGAATTGGAAATGCTTTCAAAGCGGGCACGGGTAAGCCGGTCCGGGGACAGAATTGTATCGGCACGGTAGATGCCGATTTCGGCGCCGCAGCTGATACCGTACTGTCCTTTCCAGAATTCAATCAGCCAGGTGCGGTTATCATAGTCAAAATAAACCGGTTCGCAGTCAAATACCATTTTAAAATGTGGTGCAGAGTAGTCAAAAAGGCGTGTATAACCAAAGGTGCGCTGCCACGAATCAATATCGGATGTGATGACATTCTGCTGTGGGCAGGAGAGAAATCCAAACGGCTGCATCAGTTCGTCAAGAAGCTTTTTCTGTGCACAGGGGCTCATATTGCGGATTTTTTGGATAATCCGTTTTCTGCGCCGGTGAAAAAAGACCGCAAAAAAAATGCAAATCAGGATGAAAATGCCGAAGAAGATATACATGGGAAAATCCTTGAGCTTGTTTTTATTATGATATGCGGGCGGAGATGAAATGTGTGCCGAAAGAAACAGGGATAAAATGAAGATGAAGCGGATTCGTATAAAGTGTGGTCTATGTTGAAATAATTAAATGAAGTACATTTATAATAGAAAGAAAATAAAAATAGAACAAATGTTTGAAAATGCTGTACATTAAAAAATGGGTGTGGTATAATCCAGTTAGAAAAGAAGCCGCAGTGTTGAAAGTAGAGGATAGAGGTTATGGAGCGTTTTAAATTAGTATCAGAATATCAGCCGACCGGCGACCAGCCGCAGGCAATCGAGAAGCTGGCGAAAGGTTTTGAGGAGGGAAACCAGTTTGAAACACTGGTAGGTGTTACCGGTTCGGGCAAGACATTTACAATGGCAAATATTATTGAGCGGGTGCAGAAGCCGACACTCATTATTTCGCATAATAAGACGCTGGCGGCACAGTTGTACGGGGAGATGAAGGAGTTTTTCCCGGAAAATGCAGTAGAGTACTTTGTTTCCTATTACGACTACTATCAGCCGGAAGCTTATGTGCCGTCCAGTGATACGTATATTGCAAAGGATTCGGCAATTAATGATGAGATTGATAAACTGCGCCATTCGGCAACTGCCGCACTGTCAGAGCGGCGGGATGTGATTATTGTAGCTTCGGTTTCGTGCATTTACGGTTTAGGTGCGCCGGTGGATTATCAGAACATGGTGATTTCGTTAAGACCGGGCATGGAAAAGGATAGGGACGACGTAATCCGCAAGCTGATTGACATTCAGTATGTCAGAAGCGATACGGATTTTAAGCGTGGTACATTCCGTGTGCGCGGGGACGTTTTGGAGGTGTATCCGTCTGCATCCAGCGGCGACGCGGTCCGTGTGGAGTTTTTCGGGGATGAAGTAGACCGGATTGCACAGATTGATTCACTGACAGGTGAGGTCAAGCTGGAATTAGACCATATTGCCATTTTCCCAAACTCCCATTATGTTGTTGAGAAAGAAAAAATGGAACAGGCGATTGTGAATATCAAAGCGGAGTTAGAGGAGCGTGTAAAGTTCTTTAAAAGTGAAGATAAGCTGATTGAGGCACAGCGTATTGCGGAACGGACGAATTTTGATATTGAGATGATGCAGGAAACGGGATTTTGTTCGGGTATTGAGAATTATTCCAGACATCTTGCGGGACTTCCGGCAGGAGTGCCGCCGTATACACTGATGGATTATTTTCCGGACGATTTTCTAATTATTGTCGATGAGTCGCATATCACGATTCCACAGATACGCGGCATGTATGCAGGCGACCAGTCCAGAAAGTCGACACTGGTGGATTACGGCTTCCGTCTACCGTCTGCGAAGGATAACAGACCGCTGAATTTTACAGAATTTGAAAATAAGATTTCGCAGATGCTGTTTGTATCGGCAACACCGGCAGCATACGAGCGGGACCACGAACTGCTGTCTGCCGAGCAGATTATCCGCCCGACAGGTCTGTTAGACCCGGAAATCAGCGTGCGTCCGATTGACGGACAGATTGACGATCTGGTATCGGAGATTCACAAAGAAACTGAAAAACATAACAAGATTCTTGTGACAACACTGACAAAGCGCATGGCAGAGGATTTAACGGATTATCTGAAAGAACTGGGAATCCGTGTAAAATATCTGCATGCGGATATTGATACACTGGAGCGACAGCGCATTATCCGCGATATGCGCCTGGATGCGTTTGATGTGCTGGTCGGCATTAACCTTTTAAGAGAAGGTCTGGATATTCCGGAAATTTCGCTGGTTGCCATTCTTGATGCGGATAAGGAAGGCTTTTTAAGAACGGAAACCTCACTGGTACAGACGATTGGACGAGCCGCACGAAACAGCGAAGGACACGTTATCATGTATGCGGATAAGATTACGGAGTCTATGGAAAAGGCAATCGGGGAAACAGAGCGCCGCAGAAAGATTCAGCAGGCATATAATGAAGAACACGGGATTACACCGCAGACAATCCGCAAAGCAGTGCGTGATTTAATCAGTATTTCAAGAGCGGCAGAGGCAGATGACAGACCGTCCGACACGTTAAAGAAGGATTATGAATCTATGAGTGTCAAGGAACTGGAAAAGGTAAAGAAAGAAATTGAAAAGAATATGCATAAGGCGGCGGCAGAATTAAACTTCGAGGAAGCTGCGGCCCTGCGTGATAAGATGATAGAGATTAACCAGTATCTTTATGAAAACAAGTAAATGATAGTAAAAAAATGAAAAACATTGTCAGAAAATGGAGGGAACAATGGAAAAGGGAAAATTCAGGCAGTTTATTAAAATACGCGGAGCAAATGAACATAATCTGAATAATATTTCGGTCGATATTCCAAGAAACGAGCTGGTTGTGCTTACAGGGCTGTCCGGTTCGGGAAAGTCTTCATTGGCATTCGATACCATTTATGCGGAAGGTCAGCGAAGATATATGGAATCCCTGTCTTCTTATGCAAGACAGTTCCTCGGACAGATGGAAAAACCAAATGTAGAGAGTATTGAAGGCTTATCTCCGGCGATTTCCATTGACCAGAAATCTACGAACCGCAATCCGCGTTCAACGGTCGGTACGGTGACGGAAATTTATGATTATTTCCGACTGCTGTATGCAAGAGTCGGCATTCCGCATTGTCCGAAGTGTGGCAGGGAGATTAAGAAACAGACGGTTGACCAGATGGTAGATGTGATTATGCAGTTACCGGAACGGACGAAAATCCAGCTTCTGGCGCCGGTTGTCCGCGGACGAAAGGGTGAACATGTCAAGCTGTTTGAACAGGCTAAAAAGAGCGGTTATGTCCGTGTAATTGCAGACGGCAATATGTATGAACTGACCGATGAGATTAAGCTGGAAAAGAATAAAAAGCACAATATTGAAATTGTAGTGGACCGCTTATCCGTGCGGGAAGGAATCCAGAAGCGTCTGACCGATTCAATTGAAACCACACTGAAACTGGCAGACGGTCTGATGACAGTGGATGTCATTGGCGGTGAGCCGATGCATTTCAGCCAGAGCTTTGCCTGCCCGGATTGTGAAATCAGTATTGAAGAAATCGAACCGAGAAGCTTCTCATTTAACAATCCGTTCGGTGCGTGTCCGGAGTGTTTCGGACTGGGCTATAAAATGGAATTTGATGTCGGACTGATGATACCGGATGAGCAGTTAAGCATTGATGAAGGTGCGATTGTGGCAATGGGCTGGCAGTCGGTGACGGACGAGGGCAGTTTTACAAGAGCGATTATGAAAGCACTTGCGGAAGAATATCATTTCAGCCTTTCTACACCGTTTCAGGATTATCCGCAGGAAATCCGCGATATTATTATTCACGGAACAAACGGACATTCCGTAAAGGTGCATTACCGCGGACAGCGCGGCGAAGGTGTGTACGATATAGCATTTGAGGGCTTAATCCGCAATATGCAGAAGCGTTACCGTGAAACCGGTTCGGATACAATGAAACAGCAGTATGAAGAATTTATGCAGATTACACCGTGTAAGGCATGTAAGGGTCAGCGTTTAAAGCCGTCTTCCCTTGCCGTGACTGTTGCGGATAAAAATATTTATGAGATTACCAATCTTTCGATTGTTAAATTGCAGGAGTTTTTACAGAATATGCAGCTTTCGGAAAGACAGCTTGCAATCGGCAGTCAGATTTTAAAGGAAATTAAAGCACGAATCCAGTTCTTAATGGATGTCGGACTGGATTATCTGGCACTGTCCCGTGCAACAGCGACCCTGTCGGGTGGAGAAGCGCAGAGAATCCGTCTGGCAACACAGATTGGTTCGGGACTGGTAGGTGTTGCGTATATTTTAGACGAGCCGAGTATCGGACTGCACCAGCGTGACAATGACAAGCTGTTAAAGACACTCCTGCATCTGCGTGATTTGGGAAATTCTGTGCTGGTGGTGGAACATGATGAAGATACGATGCGTGCCGCCGATTATATTGTGGATATCGGTCCGGGTGCCGGTAAGAATGGTGGAAATGTCGTGGCAGTCGGAACGGCTGAGGATATTATGCGCTGTAAGGAATCGGTGACAGGTGCGTATTTAAGCGGTAGAATTAAGATTCCTGTACCGAAGGAGCGCAAAAAGCCGACAGGCTGGATTACGGTCAAGGGCGCAAGGGAAAACAATCTTAAAAATGTGGACGTGGATATTCCGTTGGGTGTGCTGACCTGCGTAACCGGTGTTTCCGGTTCGGGAAAGAGTTCACTGGTCAACGAGATATTGTATAAGCACCTTGCAAAGTCTTTAAACCGTGCAAGATGTATTGCAGGAAAGCATGACGACATTGTCGGAATTGAGCAGTTGGACAAGGTCATTGATATTGACCAGTCACCAATCGGACGGACACCGCGTTCTAATCCGGCAACATATACCGGGGTATTCGATATGATTCGTGATTTGTTTGCGGCAACAACCGATGCTAAGGAACGCGGATACAAAAAAGGACGTTTCAGCTTTAATGTTAAGGGCGGACGCTGCGAAGCCTGCTCCGGTGACGGTATTATTAAAATTGAAATGCACTTCCTGCCGGACGTTTATGTGCCTTGCGAAGTCTGTGACGGCAAGCGTTACAACAGGGAAACGCTGGAGGTTAAGTACAAGGGCAAGAACATTTACGATGTACTGGATATGACGGTGGAAGAAGCCGTTACCTTCTTTGACAATGTGCCGAGTATCCGCCGTAAAATCGAAACACTCAATGATGTCGGACTGTCTTATGTCAAACTGGGACAGCCGTCTACAGAGCTTTCCGGCGGTGAAGCACAGCGTATCAAGCTGGCAACGGAGCTTTCAAAGCGAAGCACGGGAAAGACGATTTATATTTTGGACGAGCCGACAACGGGACTGCATTTTGCCGATGTGCATAAGCTGGTTGACATTTTGCATAAGCTGACGGAAGGCGGCAATACAGTGGTGGTAATCGAGCATAATCTCGATGTGATTAAGACGGCTGATTATATCATTGATATGGGACCGGAAGGCGGCGACCGCGGCGGCACAGTGATTGCCAAGGGTACACCGGAGGAAGTTGCAAAGGTCAAGAAGTCCTATACCGGGCAGTATGTGAAGAAGTATCTGGAGACGGAGTAGTTCGGGAATGAAAAGTAGTGTGGCGATACAGCCGATTGAGAAAGAGTGGAAAGACAGATGATTCGCGGAGTAATATTTGATATGGACGGTGTGATGATTGATTCGGAGCGCCAGTCTAACGAAGGGTGGCTTTGGGCGGCAGAACAGCTTGGCGTTGAAATGCCGATGTGGCTGATTGACAGCTTTAAGGGCGCACCCAACACATTAAGCTGTCAGTTTTTTGACAATTATTACCATGGCAAGATTGACTATTGGGAAGCACGAAAACTCAGAACGGAGCATATTTATAAAATTCGGGAAAAAGAAGGGTTGCCGATAAAAAAGGGGCTGTTTGAATTGTTGGATTATATCCGTGAAAACGGAATAAAGTGTGCAGTTGCAACGTCTACCCGCAGGGAAAGTGCTGAAAAGACGTTGCATACGATTGGTGCATGGGAATATTTGGACAATGTGGTTTATGGGGACAGCGTGGAACACGGCAAACCCGAACCGGATATTTTTCTGGCGGCGGCAGATAGAATTGGTGTGCCGCCACAGGAGTGTATTGTCATTGAAGACAGCATTAACGGCATTAAGGCGGGACATGCCGCAGGCATGAAAGTCGTGCATGTGCCGGATACGATTCAGATTGATGATACAATTCGTGCGCTGACTTACTGCGTGTGTGAGCATTTAGGCGAGGTACCGGACGTGATTGAAAAATTAAATGCGCAGGTGTAGATTTGCCAGGAGTTGACAAAGAGGATTACAAAATGACTTTTTAAAAATCAGATTTTAAAAGTGAAGTAAAACAGGCAGAATAAGGCAGAATTGGCGGTTGCCAAGTATGGATTTGTTTTGTATAATGAAATAATACAATGAGCAGCAAAAGTAAAAGTTTCTGTTAATTAGGAAATGATTGCGCAATAAGAAGGAGGAAAACAGTGAACAGCGAATTAGTGTTGGTTCTTGATTTTGGCGGTCAGTACAATCAGTTGATTGCAAGACGTGTCAGAGAATGTAATGTATATGCAGAAGTGATTCCATACACAACAAGTCTGGAAGACATTAAAGCTAAAAATCCAAAGGGTATTATTTTTACCGGTGGTCCAAACAGTGTTTATAAGGAGGATTCACCGTCTTATGATAAATCAATTTTTGAAATTGGTGTGCCGATTCTCGGAATCTGTTACGGTTCACAGCTTATGGCATATAAGCTGGGTGGAGAAGTTGCGACAGCACCGGTCAGCGAGTATGGAAAGACAGATGTTGAAGTAGATACGTCTTCCCTGCTTTTTGAAGGAGTGTCTGCAACGACAATAACATGGATGAGCCATACGGATTATATTGCAAAAGCACCGCAGGGTTTTAAGATTACAGGCCACACAGGCAACTGTCCTGTTGCGGCTATGGAAAATGCAGAAAAGAAGTTATATGCGGTACAGTTCCATCCGGAAGTAATGCATTCCGTAGAAGGTCAGAAGATGTTGCACAATTTCTTATTTAATGTATGTAAATGTACCGGTGACTGGAAAATGGATTCTTTCGTGGAAACAACGATTGCACGGATTCGTGAAAAAGTCGGTGACGGTAAAGTACTTTGTGCGTTATCAGGCGGTGTGGATTCATCTGTTGCGGCCGTTATGCTTGCAAAAGCAGTCGGCAAGCAGCTGACCTGCGTATTCGTAGACCACGGTCTGTTACGTAAAAATGAAGGTGATGAAGTAGAAGCTGTATTCGGACCGGATGGTCCATATGACCTGAATTTTATCAGAGTCAATGCACAGGAACGTTTCTACAGCAAACTTGCAGGAGTTACAGAACCGGAAGCAAAAAGAAAGATTATCGGAGAAGAATTTATCCGTGTATTTGAAGAAGAAGCAAAGAAAATCGGTGCTGTCGATTATCTTGTACAGGGAACGATTTATCCGGATGTCATTGAATCCGGTCTTGGAAAATCTGCAACGATTAAGTCCCACCATAATGTAGGCGGACTTCCTGATTATGTAGATTTCAAGGAAATCATCGAACCGCTTCGTATGCTGTTTAAGGACGAAGTAAGAAAAGCCGGACTGGAGTTAGGAATCCCGGAATATCTGGTTTACCGCCAGCCGTTTCCGGGACCGGGACTTGGTATCCGTATTATCGGAGAAGTAACGGCAGATAAGGTTCGTATCGTTCAGGATGCGGATTACATTTATCGTGAAGAAATCGCTAAGGCAGGAGTAGAAGGTCTTGGACAGTATTTCGCCGCCCTGACGAATATGCGCAGTGTCGGTGTTATGGGCGATGAGCGTACTTATGATTATGCCGTTGCACTCCGTGCCGTATGCACAGCCGATTTCATGACTGCCGACTGCGCCCAGATTCCATGGGACGTTTTAAGCACAGTTGCAAACAGAATTGTCAACGAAGTCAAAGGGGTAAACAGAGTGCTGTACGACTGCACGAGCAAACCGCCGGCTACGATTGAGTTTGAATAAAT